>TARA_R110002050_G_scaffold202806_1_pt1 | contig 103369 bp, 75 predicted proteins | sample TARA_R110002050 | Tara Oceans TARA_R110002050 (sample SAMEA4396988) | marine metagenome | biome: Polar Biome; feature: [DCM] deep chlorophyll maximum layer (ENVO:01000326); material: water (ENVO:00002006), including particulate matter (ENVO:01000060) such as... | depth 25 m
TACACAAAAACAAATTGTATGGAAACTAAATTAATAACTCAATTTTATTATTTAATTCTAAACAAGAAAGTAGCCTGTTGTTTAATAGAAAATAGATTAAATGTTTTACAGATAATCCTTCTGTAAAATCTAGCTTGAAATTTTTACGCAGAATGCCTTGGGCAAGAACTAAGGTTGAGAATATGTATTTGAAAATGTTGAAGAATAGGAAGTAGTTTTAGCTAAATTCAAGTTCATTTACCTAAGTTGTTTCAATCCTTCATAAACAATAATACTTACTGCATTTGCTAAATTTAAGCTTCTAACATGCTCACTATACAATGGGATTTTGAATAAAGAGTTACTATAAGTGTCATTAATAGCTTTTGGTAAGCCTACTGATTCTTTTCCAAAAATTAAAAACATATCATCTTCAAAAGGAATATCCCAATGGTTTTTTTCTCCATGACTTGAAAGAAATACCATTTTTTTGTCTTTATTTTTACTGAAGAAATCATCAATGTTATCGTAATAAGTAACTGATAGATGTTGCCAATAATCTAATCCGGCACGTTTTAAACGAGAGTCGGTAATCTCAAAACCAAAAGGTTTTACAAGGTGTAAATACGACCCAGAAGCTAAGGCTAAACGCCCAATGTTTCCTGTGTTGTTGGGTATTTCGGGCTCTATTAGAACAATGTTAAGTGGCATTTTTTTAAATATTTTTATAAAAATAATGAGTATTAAAAACAAAAACCTATTCTAATTAGAATAGGTTTTTGTTAGAGAATATTTTTTGGAATGTTACTCCTCAATTTGAGGTTTTCCTATTTCGTCTATTTCTTCAGAAGCACTTCCTTTAGGATCTGGACCCCATTTGTTTGGTCCAACTTCTCCATTAGTAACAGCAAGAATAAAACTGTAAATAGGTATTAAAAGATACCAGCCACTTTTACCAACATCATGCATTCTTCTAACTCCTACAGCAATAGAAGGAATTAATACACCTAATGAGTATATTGTATTTAAAATAGATAATTCAGGCATGTCTATGCCAAGAGCTAAAAAAATTATGCCGTAAGCGATTAGGATGTTAAATAAGAAAAACATCCAATACTCTTTTCTTCTTGCTCTTCCTTTAAAGTCAGCATATTGTTTTAATACTTTTAAGTACCAATTCATAAATTTGATTTTTGGTTAGTGATTATTTTAAACCAAATATATTTAATTTAAAATAATTTTTACAAATTTGTCAATATTATTTACGCCTTCATTAGCTACATGCTTTACAAAAGCACTACCAATAATAGCTCCTTTTGCATATTTTGTAGCCTGCGTAAATGTTTCGTTATTACTAATACCAAACCCAATAATTTGAGGGTTTTTTAAGTTCATGTTTCCAATACGCTCAAAGTATTTAGTTTGCTCATCTCCAAAGCCAGATTGAGTTCCTGTTGTACTAGCAGTACTTACCATATATATAAATCCGTTTGAAATGGAATCGATATATCTAATACGTTCATCGCTCGTTTGAGGCGTTATTAAAAACACATTAATAATTCCGTATTTTTCAAAAATAGTTTGGTATTCTTCATGATACACATCCACAGGTAAATCAGGAATAATTAAACCATCAATACCAATTTCTTGACATTTTTTACAGAAAGCTTCAACTCCGTATTGAAACATAGGATTAAAATATCCCATAATAATTAATGGAATATTGACAGACTTACGAATGTCTTTTAATTGCTTAAAAAGTACTTCAGAGGTCATGCCATTTTTTAAAGCTTGCGTAGAACTTGCTTGAATGGTTGGGCCATCGGCAAGTGGATCACTAAACGGAAGTCCGATTTCAATCATATCGACACCGTTTTTTTCTAAATTTTGAATGATGGAAACAGTATCGTTAATGTTTGGGTAACCTGCTGTAAAGTATATAGAAAGTAGTTTTTTATCTTCCTTTAATTTATTTTGAACACGATTCATAGTTATAGTTTTTATTAGTTTGTTCATTTTGTCTTGATACAAAACGAACCAAAAAATCAAATCAATCTGATGAAATTCCTGCGGAACATTCGCTTTCGGAATTGCGTGCTTGAAGCTTCGCTTCGCATCTTCATTCCTCTGCTCATTATTTCTGCAGATTGATGTTTCCGATTCCATCGGAATTAGGGATTTGACTTTTTTCTATTTTCTTTTTATCTTCAAATTGTTTTTTTTACTCTTAACTGACTGTAAACTGATTACTGTCAACTGCGGACTAGTTGCGTTAGGGATTGAGCAATTGTTGGAGCTCATCTTTTCGAGAGCGACTTGTGAAAGCCCGACCCTTGGGTAACGCCATTGTTTTAAATTTTAAAATACTCAATATAGTTTTGTAAATCCTTGTCACCACGTCCAGATAAACTCACCACAATAACATCTTCAGGTTTAAAGGTTCTTTGTTCAAAAATAGCAAGTGCATGCGAGCTTTCAATAGCAGGAATAATACCTTCCAATTTACAAAGTTCTAAACCAGCATTCATAGCATCATCATCTGTTACAGCCATAAATTCGGCACGACCTGTTTTACATAAATGTGCATGCATAGGGCCAACACCTGGATAATCTAATCCAGCCGAAATAGAATAAGGCTCGGTTATTTGCCCGTCGTTAGTTTGCATTAACATGGTTTTACAACCGTGAATAATACCTTCTTTTCCTAAAACAGAAGTTGCTGCGCTTTCTCCAGAATCTACGCCTAAACCAGCTGCTTCTACGGCAATAATTTTAACATCTTCTTCGTGTAAATAATGGTAATACGTACCCGCAGCGTTACTGCCTCCTCCAATACAAGCTACCACATAATCAGGATTTTCTCTTCCTTCTTGTTCTTTTAATTGCCATTTTATTTCTTCTGAAATAACCGATTGAAAACGTGTAACCATATCAGGATATGGATGCGGACCAATGGCAGAACCAATAATATAATGTGTGTTTACAGGGTTGCTAATCCAGTCGCGAATGGCTTCGTTAGTAGCATCTTTTAAAGTACGACTTCCTGATAAAGCAGGAACAACGGTTGCTCCTAACATTTTCATGCGGGCAACGTTAGGAGCTTGACGGGCAATATCAATTTCACCCATATAAACAATACATTCTAAACCCATTAAAGCACAAACAGTTGCAGTTGCAACACCGTGTTGTCCTGCGCCAGTTTCAGCAATAATTCTAGTTTTGCCTAAACGTTTAGCCATTAAAATTTGACCAATCGTATTATTTATTTTGTGTGCACCTGTATGATTTAAATCTTCACGCTTTAAATAAATTTTGGTATTATATTTTTCTGAAAGACGTTTAGCAAAATAGAGTGGAGAAGGACGTCCCACGTAATCTTTTAAAAGTTGATCGAACTCCTTTTTAAAATCAGGTTCGGCCATTATTTTTAGATAGTTCTGGCGTAACTCTTCTACGTTTGGATAGAGCATTTCTGGTATGAATGCACCACCAAATTCACCGTAATATCCTTTTTCGTTTACATTGTAATTCATAATGTTTATGTCATTCCTGCGTAAGCAGGAATCTGTTTAATTTATGTTTTATTTATAATGGATTCCGCATTAAGTACGGAATGACAAATTTTGTTTAAATGCTTTTATTTCTTCAATATTTTTTAATCCAGGCTCAATTTCAAATTTGCTATTTACATCTAAAGCATAGCAGTATTTAGATTCTTGCCTTTGCAGGAATGATAAAATACTATCAATTTGATTCAATCCAATGCCACCGCTTAAAAAGAATGGGGTAGTGGAAGGGTAGTTGTTTAAAATAGTCCAATCGAATATGTATCCGTTGCCTCCTGGTAGTTTGCCTTTGGTATCAAAAAGGAAGTAATCTACAATACCTTCATAAGGTTTTAAAATACTGAAATCAAATTCATCTTTAATTGAAAATACTTTGATGACTTCAACCTTTTTAGATTGTAGTTCTTTGCAATATTCAGGTGATTCTTCTCCGTGTAATTGAATAGCTTGTAGGTTATGAATCTTTATTTTTTCGATAATAAAGTTTAAATCTGCATCTACAAAAACGCCTGTTTTTTTAATTGATTTTGGTAATTCAGGAATTACAGTATCAAAATGTCGCGCAGATTTTTCATAAAAGATAAAGCCAAGATAGTCTGGTTGTAATGCTGCAACTTGTTTAATGTTATCTTGATATTTCATTCCGCAAACTTTAAGACGAAGCCTCTTCCTAGCCCTCTCCGAAGGAGAGGGAACTGATTGCGAAGTATGTCGTTTATCTTTATTCATTTGTTTTCTGCATGAGTGAGTGTCCATCTCCTTTGGAGGAGTTAGAGGAGGCTTTTTATAAATTCTGCTGCACTAGTTCCAGGGTTATCGGTTTTCATAAAGTTTTCACCTATTAAAAAACCTTGGTATCCGTATGGTTGTAATTCTTTTATGGTTTCAATACTACTAATGCCACTTTCTGAAACTTTTACAAAGTCCTTCGGGATTAGTGAACTTAATGATTTGCTCGTTTCTAAACTAACATCAAACGTTTTTAAGTTTCTATTGTTTACACCTAACATGTCTAAACTTGGCATGATAGATTTGTGTAATTCTTCTTCATTATGAACTTCTAAAAGTACATCTAAATGTAAGCTTTTTGCAAATTCTGAAAATTGTTTTATTTCATTTCTAGTTAGAATGGCTGCTATTAATAAAATAACATCGGCACCATATGCTTTCGCTTCTAAAAGTTGGTATTCGTCTATGATAAATTCTTTACGCAATAATGGTAAATTACAACTTGCTCTGGCAGTTAATAAATCGTCTAAAGAACCTCCAAAGTATTTGCCATCTGTTAACACAGACATCCCACAAACACCTGCATCTTCATAACCTTTTGCAACATCTTGAACGTTAAGAGTATTATTAATTACAGATTTTGATGGAGAACGTCTTTTGTGTTCTGCTATAATTCCAGATTTACTGTTTCGTAAGTTATTTGCAAGAGAGATTGTTTGTCTTTCAAATAAAACAGATTGTTCTAATTGAGATGTTGGAATGAGTTGCTTTCTTAGTGCAACTTCATTTCTTTTATCTAATGTTATTTTATCTAATATATTCATGTTTCAGTCTTCAGTCTTCAGTCTTCAGTAAGCAAACTGCCAACTGAATACTGTAGACTTTTTTATCTACTTAACTCAATCAATTTATCTAAACTCATTTTTGCTTTTCCAGAAAACAGCGATTCTTTAGCCATTTCAAAACCTTCTTTATGGCTAATCTGTTTGGTGGTTGCTATGGCTAGTCCTGCATTTGCACATACTACATTGCTTTGTGCTTCTGTACCTTTTCCGCTAATAATATTAACAAAAACATCAGCAGCTTCTTTAACTGAATTTCCTCCAAAAATGGCTTCTTGTTTTATTTGTAGTAATCCTAAATCTTCTGGTGAAAAAATGGTTTCAGATTGATTAGATACAATTTTAGCCTTTCCTGTTAATGAAATTTCATCATAGCCATCTAAGGCATAAACAATATTATAATTCGTATCTGTATTTTGATACATAAAGCTATAAAGACGTAACAACTCTAAATTATAAACGCCTAACATTTGATTTTTAGGAAATGAAGGGTTTACCATAGGTCCTAGCATATTAAAAAATGTTTTAACGCCTAATTCTTTACGAATAGGAGCCACATTTTTCATTGCTGGATGAAAAAGTGGTGCATGTAAAATACAGATTCCTGTCTTATCTAAACAAAGCTTTAAAAAATCTTCACTATTAGAGAATTTAACACCTAAAGACTCCATAACATTAGATGAACCAGAGGTAGATGATACCCCATAATTTCCATGTTTTGAAACGTGAACACCAGCACCTGCGGTAATAAAAGAAGAAAGCGTTGAGATGTTAAATGTATTTTTACCATCGCCACCTGTGCCTACAATATCTATAGCATTAAAGTCGCTAAGGTTTATGGATACGCAAAGTTCTAAAAGTGCGTCTCTAAAGCCTTTTAATTCTTCAATGGTAATACTACGCATCATATAAACCGAAAGAAAACATGTAATTTGACTTGGGTTATACATATCATTTGATATGTTAATAATAACTTGTTTTGCTTCTTCGCTAGAAATTGTTTCGTGATTTATGAGTCTGTTTAATACGTCTTTCATTCCTATCCTTAATCCTCTCCATAGGAGAGGGATTTATTAGTTGTTATATTTTTTAATTTTCGTTTTGTTGCCTCCCTTGCGGGTTGGGGGCTTAACGATTAATCCAATTTTCTAAAATTTTCTTACCGTCTGGTGTTAATACAGATTCTGGGTGATATTGTACACCTTTAACATCATATTCTCTATGTCTCAATGACATGACTTGTCCGTTTGCATCAAAAGAGGTTGCTTCTAAACTGTCTGGTAAATTAGAGTTAACAACCCAAGAATGATAACGCCCTACTTCGATGTTTTTTTCTAGATCTTTAAATATGGCTTCGTCATCTACACATATAGTTACATTGGTTGCTACGCCATGATAAACATCATCTAAATTAACTAGCGATCCTCCAAAGACTTCAGCAATGGCTTGTTGCCCTAAACAGACACCTAAAATACTTTTTGTTGGTGCGTATTTTTTAATAATTGCTTTTAGTAAACCTGCTTCATCTGGGATTCCTGGACCTGGTGATAATACAATTTTATCAAAAGGTTCTACATCTTCCAAAGCTAATTTATCGTTTCTTACAACGGTAACGTCACAATTTAAATCTTCTAAATAATGTACAAGATTGTATGTGAAGCTGTCGTAATTGTCTATTACTAGTACTTTTGTATTCATCTTTTTTGTATTTCCGCGTAGGCGGTAATCTTTTAATGTTATTTTTATTTTATTTCTGTTCATTTTGCCTTGATGCAAAACCCTTCGACTGCGCTCAGGATAAACCAAGCCAAAAAAATCAAATCAATCTGATGAAATTCCTGTGGAACATTCGTTTTCGGAATTTGGGACTTGACTTTCGTCTATTTTCGTTTTTCTAAACTCTAAATTTAAATATCTTCGGCTAATTTAATAGCTTTGGTTAATGCACCTAACTTATGATACACTTCTTGTAATTCGTTTTCTTGATTAGATTTTGAAACCAAACCAGCGCCTGCTTGCCAATTTAGTTTGTAATTTTTGCTTAAAAAGGTTCGAATCATGATGGCGTGATTAAAATTACCATCGAAATCCATAAAACCAATGGCGCCGCCGTAATAGCCGCGACTTGTTTTTTCGTATTGCTCGATAAGTTGCATGGCTCTGTGTTTTGGTGCACCACTTAAAGTGCCTGCAGGAAACGTATCGGCCACCACTTGCATGGTAGGCGTTTCTTTATGCTTTTGTCCAGTAACTTTACTTACTAAATGTATAACATGCGAGAAAAATTGAACTTCGCGATAGGTAACTACTTTTACCTGACTGCCATGGCGACTTAAATCGTTTCTGGCTAAATCGACAAGCATAACGTGTTCTGCGTTTTCCTTATCGTCTTTTTTAAGTTGTTCGGCTAAAATTTCATCTTTATGTTCGTTTCCGGTTCTTTTAAATGTTCCTGCAATGGGATGAATTTCGGCTAAACCATCGGTAACAATAAGTTGTGCTTCTGGTGAGCTTCCGAATATTTTAAAATCGCCATAATCAAAATAGAACAAGTAAGGCGACGGATTGATGCTTCTTAAAGCACGATATACATTAAAATCGTCTCCTGTAAATTCTTGAGAAAAGCGTCTTGATAATACTAACTGAAAAACATCTCCGCGTTGGCAGTGTTTTCTAGCTAATTCAACTTGCTCTCTATACTCGTCATCTGTTAGGTTTGAGTTGATGTCTCCTTTTGAATTAAAGTTATAGGATGCAAAATTTTGAATGTTTATGAGTTTATCAATATCATGAATATTATTCTCGGTGTCTTCGTAGCAGTGCGCAAAAATATAGGCTTCATTTTTAAAATGATTAATAGCAATGATATTTTTATAAACGGCATAATAAACATCTGGAATGACAACGGAATTGTCTTTTTTTCTAATTTCTACATCTTCAAAATACCTAACAGCATCATAGGCCGTATAGCCGAAAATTCCATTGTTAATGAATTTGAAGTCTTCTTCGGTAGTAACATCAAATCGTTTTGTAAATTTATGGATTTCATTAGCAACATTAACACCTTCTGTAATGTTTAAAGTTGTTGAACTTCCGTCGGGAAAGGTTTGAGAAATCACCTCGTTTTCAACCTTTATTGTAGCAATAGGGTTAAAACATATATATGAGAAGTTTTTATGACTCCTGTGATAATCACCACTTTCTAAAAGAATACTATTAGGGTATTTGTCACGTATTTTATAATAAACACTAACAGGTGTAATAGTATCTGTTAAGATTCTTTTGTGATGCGTATAAAGACTGAATTTTTCCATTTAATGTTTTTAATATTTCCGCTTAAGCGAAAAAGAAAATTATTTTAATATAAAAAAGGCTTGTCGTGAATGACAAGCCTTTTGGATATTTTAAGTTTTAAATATACTAGGATTTTACTTCACAAACGTTAGTTTCGAAAGCACCACCACCAAGTATTATTTAAAATTGTATTCATTTTTTTGTTTTTAACTGGTTCAAATATAGAAATGAAAATATAATTACACAATACTTTACTGTGTTTTTTATATAAAAGTTTGTTAAAGTGTCTTTTGTGCCATGAACTATTTGTTAATTTTATAGTTATGAAACATTCATAATTAAATCTTGATACCCAAGGAAGTGATCAAATGGATACTACATGTAACCATTTCAAAACAGTAGATATAAACGCATGAAACTAAAAATATTATTTGTTGCCATTCTTATAATGGTTAGTTGTAAAGACAAAAAGACAAATCAGGATGTTGCTGTTAAAACAACTGTTGCCTCAACAATAGAGAATACTGTTGTAAATGATGTTGAGTTAGATGTTTATGATTTTAATGGCTTTAAAAAGTTTTTAAATAAGAAGGATAATACTATTTATGTGATTAATTTCTGGGCAACTTGGTGTGCTCCTTGTGTAAAAGAACTGCCTTCATTTGAAAAATTGAATGAGAAATATGCCAATAAAAATGTCAAGGTAATTTTAGTTAGTCTAGATTTTCCACATTTATACGAAAAGAAATTAAAACCCTTTATTATAAATAATAAGTTAAAATCTAAAGTTATTGCTTTAGATGATGCTGATATGAATACTTGGATTCCTCAGGTAGACGCTTCATGGTCTGGATCTATTCCTGCTAGCATTATTTATAAAAACGATACGAGTAAATTCTTTGAACAGTCATTTTCATTTGAAGAATTAGAAATTGAATTAAAACCATTCTTAAATTAATAATTATGAACAAAACAATTAAATTATTATCAGCTTTTGCTATTCTATTATGTGTTAGTGCGTTTACTATTAGTAAAACTGACGGAAGTGATGGCTATAAAATAGGAGAAGTAGTCGAAGACTTTTCTCTTAAAAATATAGATGGAAACATGATATCGTTATCAGATTATAATGATTCAAAAGGAGTTATTGTGATTTTTACTTGTAATACGTGTCCATTTGCAGTCGCTTATGAAGATAGAATTATTGCATTAAATAAAAAATATGCTTCGAAAGGATTTCCTGTTGTAGCTATTATGCCAAATAATACAGATGTAAAGCCAGAAGATAACTTAGAAGCTATGAAAGTACGAGCAGAAAGTAAAGGTTTTACTTTTCCTTATTTAATAGATGAAGGGCAAAAAGTGTATCCTAAATTTGGAGCAACCAAAACACCTCATGTATTTGTTTTACAAAAAGCAGATGGAATGAATGTTGTTGAATATATAGGAGCTATAGACGATAATTATAAAGATGTCTCAGCAGTAACTACTAAATATGTGGAAGAAGCTGTAGATGCTTTGCTTGAAGGTAATGAGGTGAAAGAGAAAGAAACAAAAGCGATTGGGTGTTCTATAAAGGCATAATGAGTTTAAACTTTATATAAAAAAACTGAAGTGTAATACTTCAGTTTTTTTTTCGTCTATAGTTTTAGATGTATTAATTTTGTAGCATACACAATTATTTAAAAAAAATATGGAAGATTTAACACAAGAAGAATGGGCAGAACAACTAGCAAACGATGATAATGCAATAGTATTGGATGTTAGAACAGATGACGAAGTTGCAGATGGTATTATACCAAACGCTATTCATATAGATATTTATAAAGGTCAAGAATTTATAAATGACATTGAAGCGCTAGATAAAAGTAAAAGTTACTATGTGTATTGTCGTTCAGGAAATAGAAGCGGTCAAGCATGTCAAATTATGGAACAATCGGGTTTTGAAAAGGCATACAATCTTGAAGGCGGTATGTTAGAATGGACTGGAGATGTTGTAGATTTAGATTAAAACAAAACGGCTGTGAAATATTTAGTTCTGTTTTTTTGTATTACAATAAGCTTTTTTGGTTTAAGTTGTAAAAAGACACCAAACCAAGATCAAGTAAAAGTAATTTCGCCTAAAGAAATGGAGGTTTTTTTTAATACAGATTCAGTTCAGCTTATAGACGTTAGAACCCCTAAAGAATTTAGGGAAGGTTTTATTGATAAAGCTCAAAATATAGATTTCTTTTCTACCACGTTTAAAGATGAAATAAGCAAATTAAACAAAGCAAAACCAGTATTTGTTTATTGTCGATCTGGAAGACGTAGTGGTAAAAGTGTAAGTGTGTTTTTAGATGCTGGTTTTACAAAAATATACGACTTAAAAGGTGGTTTATTAAACTGGAAATCTCAAGGGTTAAAAACTAAGAATAGATAAAACGTTAGTAAATAAATATTATTTTAGGTGTTTTTTAAACTTTTACCTTTTTTTTAAGTACTTCATCTTTTTTATTATAATTGGAAGATTCTTTTCTTTAGTTTTATATAAGTTTTTATTAAGCAATCTTTTTAGCCTACTTAATAAAATTAAAACTATTTAATTTATAAGAAGTTATGGAAAACAGTTATATAATATTAGGAATAATTGCATTGTTATTTTTAAGTATGTACGGTTATGCATATTTTTCTGTTGCAATTGTAAAGATTAAACAAAAAAGAGAAGCTAAAAGGTTAGTTGCAAAAGAAGAGTTAAGAAGACAAGAAAGTCTTGAAAAACAAAAAATCATCGATGAGAAGGTTAGAAAGTTTAATGAGCGTAAAGAAGAAATTCGTCATGAATTAATGCTTTTAGAAAAAATGAAAAACAAACAGAAAGTTAGTTAAAACTTTCATTTAAATAAATTTAAAACCATTTATGCTAATATGTTTAAATGGTTTTTTTTATGCCAAAAAATTAAATTTGTAGATAAAATAAAAATAATAATATAAGATTAGTATTGTTCTGTAAATTATTTATATTTTTGACAACCAGAACAGAACAGAACAGTTTTATGAAAATTAATTTTGATATAAATATTAATAGTGAAATTCCAAAGTATCAGCAATTGGTGAATGCTATAAATAATGCGCTTGCTAATAATACATTATCAAGTGGTGATGCTTTACCTTCTGTAAATTCTATTTGTAGTACCTATAGCTTGTCTAGAGATACGGTATTTAAATCATATTCCATTTTAAAAGAGCAAAATGTTATTGAATCTGTTCCTAATAAAGGGTATTATGTTGCGAATGATACTAGAAAAGTGCTTTTGGTTTTAGATACTTTTAAAGCTTATAAAGAAGTATTGTATCATTCATTTGTCAACGATTTACCAAAAAAAGTCATTGTCGATGTTCAATTTCATCATTATAACATTAATAATTTTAAAACTATTATTAATAATAGTAAAGGAAAATATTATAAGTATGTTATAATGAGTTTCGATAATAAAGAAGTTTCAAATGTATTATCAGAGATAGACGATAGTAAGTTACTCTTAATAGATTGGAATATACATTCGAAACCTAATAACAATTTTGTGTTTCAAGATTTTGGAGAATCATTTTATGAATGCTTAGAAGACGCTAAAGACGTTTTTAAAAAATATAAAAAGCTAGTTTTTGTATATCCAAATTTCACCTATCACCCAATAGAAACTATATCTTATTTTAAAAAATTTTGCGAAACACATCATTTAAAGTTTAAGGTTATTACAGATGCAAACAACTTTAATATTAAAAAAGGTGAAGCCTATATAAGTGTAAGCGACAGAATACTAGGTGTCTTTTTAGAACAAAGTCGCACGTTGAATTTAGAACCCGGAACAGACGTTGGCTTTTTATCGTATAACGAAACGCCCATGAAAAAATTTATATATAAAGGCATATCTGTTATTTCAACAGATTTTAAAGAAATAGGAAATAAAGCTGCAGAATTTATTAATAACGATGAAACGATGCAGTGTTACATTCCAACTAAACTAATATTAAGAGAGTCATTATAAATTATGTATTATTTAGGATTAGATATAGGAAGTTCGTCTATTAAAGCTGCTTTAGTAGAAATTTCAACAGGTAAAAGTATAGGTGTTGTACAAGAACCAAAAGAAGAAATGGTCATGTTTGCTCAAAAGAATGGTTGGGCAGAACAAAAACCAAACGATTGGTGGCTATATATTTGTACAGCCATAACCAGTTTAAAGAAACAATATAGTGTAAGTAGAACTCAAATTAAAGGTATTGGTATTTCGTATCAAATGCACGGTTTGGTGTTGGTAGATAAACAAGGAAACCCACTTCGTCAAAGTATTATTTGGTGCGATAGTCGTGCAGTAGAAATTGGCAATAAAGCGTTTCAAACGATAGGAGAAGCTACCTGTTCAGAAAGTTTATTAAACTCTCCAGCAAATTTTACAGCTTCAAAATTAAAATGGGTTAAGGATAATGAACCTGAAGTTTATAAAAATATTTATAAGTTCATGTTACCAGGCGATTACATAGCATACAAGTTTTCAAATACCATGAATACAACCATTTCAGGATTGTCTGAAGGCATTTTTTGGGATTTTAAAAAGGATACGGTAGCCGATTTTCTTTTAGAACATTATGGAATCGATAAAGCATTGGTGCCAGATATTGTCGAAACCTTTGGAAAGCAATCGGTAGTCGATGAAAAAGGCGAAGAAGCATCAGGAATTGCTGCAGGAACTCCTATTTATTACAGAGCAGGCGATCAGCCTAATAATGCCTTGTCTTTAAATGTGTTTAATCCAGGAGAAGTCGCTGCAACAGGAGGTACATCAGGTGTTGTCTATGCCGTTACCGATAGTTTATCTGTAAAAGAAAGTGCTCGTGTAAATAATTTTGCACATGTAAATTATAAAAAAGGAGCCGCTGCACGAATAGGTAAATTACTTTGTATCAACGGCGCAGGCATACAATACCGTTGGTTATTAAATAATCTAGCAGTAAGCTCCTATGAAGAGATGAATAATTTAGCAACAGACATTCCTGTAGGATCAGATGGCGTTTGCTTAATTCCTTTCGGGAACGGAGCTGAACGTATGCTGAATAATAAAGAAATAGGCACACGTCTTGTAAATATCAACTTAAATAATCATCACAAAGGTCACATGTGTCGCGCTGCATTAGAAGGCATTGCTTTTTCATTTGTGTATGGTATGGAGATATTAAAATCAGACGGTATCAAAACCAAAGTTATTAGAGCAGGAAACGATAATTTATTCCGCTCCGAAATCTTTGCAAATACTGTGGCGACTTTAATTGAGCAAGAAATAGAAATTTATAATACAACAGGCGCCATAGGTGCAGCAAGAGCAGCACATTTACATAAAGGCGATTTTGAAACTTTTGGAAAGGCTATTATAGATAACGATCACGTCATGACATTCATGCCTTTTAAAGATAAAGAACCATACTTAAAAGCGTATAATAACTGGAAAAACGAATTAGAACTCATATTAAATAAATAATATTAGGCTTTAGTAACGATAAAAATTAAACGAAACATAGATAATCAATTTAACACATAAAAAATGGCAATTATAGGCAACAAAGAGTATTACAAAGGTATTGGAGATATTAAGTTTGAAGGTGCAGCATCAGACAATCCGTTAGCATTCAAATATTACAATCCAGACCAAGTAGTCGCAGGTAAAACCATGCGCGAACATTTTAAATTTTCAGTAGCATACTGGCATACATTCTGCGGACAAGGATCAGATCCATTTGGTCCAGGAACGCAGAGTTTTGAGTGGGACAAACCTGCTGATGCCATTCAAGCAGCAAAAGATAAAGCAGATGCTGCTTTTGAGTTTATAACAAAAATGGGATTCGGTTATTACTGTTTTCACGATTTCGATTTAATTAGAGAAGGAGCTACGTTTTCTGAGTCTGAAAGCAGATTAGCAACGATTACTGATTATTTAAAGGAAAAACAGGCAGCTTCAGATGTGAAATTACTTTGGGGTACAGCAAATTGTTTTTCTAACCCGCGTTATATGAATGGTGCGTCTACAAATCCTGAGTTTGATGTAGTTGCTAGAGCTGGCGGACAAGTAAAATTAGCTTTAGATGCTACCATAGCATTAAATGGCGAAAATTATGTATTCTGGGGCGGCCGTGAAGGTTATATGTCTTTATTAAATACAGACATGGGGCGTGAGTTGGATCACATGGCACAATTTTTAACCATGGCTAGAGATTATGCACGTGCTAATGGTTTTAAAGGAAACTTCTTTATTGAACCAAAACCAATGGAACCTTCTAAGCATCAGTACGATTTCGATTCGGCTACAGCTATCGGTTTTTTAAAAGAATATGGTTTAGATAAAGATTTTAAAATAAATATAGAAGTCAATCACGCAACATTGGCACAACACACCTTTCAACACGAAATTGAAGTTGCTGCTAAAGCTGGTATGTTAGGAAGCTTAGATGCTAACCGTGGTGATTACCAAAATGGATGGGATACTGATCAGTTTCCAAACAATATTCAAGAAACAACCGAAGCCATGTTGGTGTTTTTAAAAGCAGGAGGCTTACAAGGTGGTGGTGTTAATTTTGATGCTAAAATTAGAAGAAATTCAACCGATTTAGAAGATGTATTCCACGCTCATATTGGAGGTGCTGATACCTTTGCACGTGCTTTACTTATTGCAGATAAAATTATAACATCGTCTCCTTACGAAAAATTAAGAACAGAGCGTTATGCTTCTTTTGATTCTGGTAAAGGAAAAGCCTTTGAATCTGGTCAATTAGGTTTACAAGATTTATATAAAATAGCTCAAGATAATGGCGAATTATCACTTAAGAGTGGTAAACAAGAATTGTTTGAAAATATTATCAATCAGTATATTTAAGCGCCAGTAATTTATAAAGAGTAACCTCAATTATTAAATTTAATAGTTGAGGTTTTTTTGTTCTAATTGGTTTTAATCAACTAGCTGTTTTTGGCTATTAACTCGAAAGCAACGTTCCTCTCCAAGGTAAAGTGGGTTTCCATGTTTTTCAGACCAAAACCCGTCTAATATATCTTTAGAAATACATTTGTAAACAACAACGCCTTTGTAAGTGTTATTATCTTCGTCTTTGTAATTAAAATTAATTACAAGAATGTTATTTTTAAAAAAGCCAGTTCCTAGTTGTAACTGGTCATCATTTATAAGCCATTTTGCTTTTATTCTGTTATTTTCATCTAGTTTTAAATCAAGAGTGCCTTTATATGTGTTTGCTAAAGCATCTTGATTACTACCTATTATATTGTATTTTCCAACTAAATCTTGAATGGTCATAGTTTGTAATGAATAAAATCAAAAGTACTTAAAAAGAAATGAGAATTTTAGCTAAAAAGTATAATGATAACTAATATAATAGCTAGTTTGTGGAGTTAATAATAAATCATAAGATTTAAATGATTACTTATGCAGCAGCTAGCTGTCATAAAAGATGTTATTCAAATATGATAACTAGTTAGAAATTTTTTAAATTTGATATTTCATAATAGAATTGATTGCCCCAATTTCTTTATAACAGTATAATTATGATTAAATATTTATGTTTTCTTTTGTTTTCTTTAAGCTTGTATTCGCAAGAAATAAATATACCTACCCAATTTTCTCAAAAAGGAACTTTATATAAAAGTTTAGATAAGAGTAAAAATAAATTATCTCAACCTTTAACTGAGTTTAAAGAGAACCAAAAATGTACAGTCATTGATTATTTAGGTCGAGATAATTATAAAGTACAGTATAAAGATTGGGAAGGTTTAGTTACCATTGACGATTTATTAGTTAATGAGGAAATGATGGATTTGTATTACGATTATCAAGAAAAACAGCGGGCTAGACTTATTGCATCTGAGACAGAACGAAAGAAAAAAATATATGAAATAGTAAATAAGGAATCTCTAGAAATACTAGAACAGAAACGGCAAGATTCTATAGTTCAAGTTAAGGTCACAGAGACGAAACAGTTAGCAGTACAAGAAGCAGTATTAAAAGCACAGAAGCGACGAGATTCTATAGTTCAAGTTAAAGCCGTAGAGAAAAAACAATTAGAAGTACAGGAAGAAGCAAAAAAGTTAGCAGCAGCATTAAAAACACAGGAACGACAAGATTCGATAGTTCAAATTAAAGCCGTAGAGAAGAAACAATTAGAGGCGCAGGAAGAAGCAAAAAAGTTAGCAGCAGCATTAAGAGCACAGAAACGGCAAGATTCTATAGTTCAAGTTAAGGCCGCAGAGAAGAAACAATTAGAGGAGCAGGAAGAAGCAAGAAAGAAAGAAGCAGCATTAAAAGTACAGAAACGGCAAGATTCTATAGCTCAAGTTAAGGCCGCAGAGAAAAAACAATTAGAAGCACAGGAAGAAGCAAAAAAGTTAGCAGCAGCATTAAGAGCACAGAAACGGCAAGATTCTATAGTTCAAGTTAAGGCCGCAGAGAAGAAACAGTTAGAGGCACAAGAGCAAGCAAAAAGGTTAGCAGTAGCATTAAAAGAACAGGAACAACAAGATTCAATAGCTCAAGTCAAAGCCATAGATAAAAGGCAATTAGCAATAGATATTCGTGGAAATAAGTTGTTGACAGAAATAAGAAATAAGACAAAACAGGATTCAATAGCTAACGCAAGTGAAGTTGAAAAAGAACAGTTAGAAGTTCAGGAAGTTGATGTTAATGAAAAAGAGAAAGCAAGATTAGAGAGGGTTGAATTTCGCGCTACTTGTCATTATGCAATTAATGAATATGATGAGTTTTACAAAAAAATATACATTAGAACGAATCCTTATTTACTAAATAATAACCTATCTGTTGAGCTATATAAATATGGACAAAAAGTATGTGTTTTTTTTAATTTAAACGAAGATTTAGGTTGTGCTAGTTATTTGCCAGCTAATAGATCTAAAGTAAGAGTAGTCCTTGAAAATAATCAAATAATTACTTTTTATCATACTTGGGATATGGATTGCGGAGACTTTAGTTTTAAAGGAAACTTGTCAAGTTCGCAAATAGTTAAACTAAAAGAATCTCCAATTAAATCAATTACCTTAAAAGGCACAAAGGATTCTCGCGACATTATAAACTTAGACTATAAAGAATTCTTTATGGATAAGTTGAAATGTATTGAGTAGTTATATCTGAGTGTATAAAAGTAAAAGAAGACTTAAATCTTTAGAAGGAACCACATTCAGCTTAAAGATTAAAAGCATATTTTGTTTTAAAAAGTAAGTTCTTTTAGTTGATTTTAGACTAGCAGATACACTGATTAATGTTGATAGCATTTACCATTTGCATTTTTAGTTTTTCGTTTACAACGTGTTCCAGTCTTTGTTTTGCTTGTGCATTGCGTAGCAGTTGTTTTTTGAGTTTGTGTATTGAGTAATGATGATTTAGTAGATGTTGTTTTAACTTGGGTGTTTTTGCCAGTTGGTTTACAAACAGCGCACGCAGAATACCCTAACAATTTAGCCTTTTTTAGGGTGATTTCTTTTTTAGAGTATTTAAGGTATTTACAACTACTTTTATGATATTTCTCTCCTGTTTTTGTGGTGTAAACATTTTGTGCAGTTATGTTAGACACAAATGCAATTGAAAATATAAAAAGAACAATTTTAATTATTTTCATTGTTTTGGCATCTTTTTATTACTTCTATATTTCCAAGGAGGAATTGCATTTTTATCTTGCCACAAGCCTATTTTATTTGCTTTTGCATTATCTTCTAATTTTTGTAGTTTGCTATCTTTAGAATACTTTACGTAATGCCATGCTAAACCTTGTTTTAAAAGTTCGTGACTTAAATTTAGCGAATCATTATAGATCACATTACATATAAAGCGTCCGTAACGGTCTTTCTTTAAATATTCTAATTTTACGTTTTTACCAAAAATAGCCTTGGAAGCAAATTGTTTTGCCCTTGTAGAAAAGGCTTGTTTTTTCTCAGGACAATCTATATTAGCGAGCCTCACTTTTATAAGCGTGGAATCTTTTGTTAGAAGTTTAAAAGTATCTCCATCTGTTATGGCGGTTACTTTGCCTAAAAGGTTTTTTTTGTTTTGTGAATTACAATTTGAACTAAATAAAATAAGTGTTATACAAGTAAATATTATCCAAAATTTATACATAAAACTTATTCTATTGGAACCCTAATTTTGGTTTCATTAATATTTATTCTTGTTTTATTCAAAGTTACGTATTGTGGTTCTTCTTTTTCTTCCTCAAATTCAATATTTTTCCATTTTTTATTTATTTGAACAACTACAATTTTAATATTTACATCAATACCTTCTTTGAAATTATCATTGTATAATTCTATAGTAAAACCTCCATGTAAAAATTTCATATTTCTGCCAGAATCAGAAGTAACATTTCCACTATTAAAAACCTTTTGAATTCCATTTTGGATAGTGATAAACTTATAATTTACATTATTTCCAATTAAATTATTACTAAATAGTGAGATTCCTGTTATAGCTAACTTAGCCATTGCTCCATAACCTGTTAAATTACCAATTATATCAATGTCATTCATAAGATTTTCATTTGCGCTTTCATAATCCTGTTTTGATTGTTCACCTACACCAATCCAATGTGACCATGCCATGTTTTCTGTGGATTCATATGGATCTATATTGTTCGGTATATATTTGTTTTCAGGAAGATTAATATTTATATAATTGTATTGAGACTTTCCAATTGCTGTACTTGAATGCACTCTTTCACTTCTTGATAATATTTCAACAAAAGATGTGTCAATTTTTACAAGTTCTTTTTTTGTTGTTTTATATTTTTGAGTCTTATACCCAACTAAACTATCTTCTTGATAAGCGGTATATGTTGTGTCTTTCAATATTTTCCATTTCCAGTTGGTATTGAAGTCTTTTGATGTTTCATTAGTTGGGATTCTATGAATTTTAATTTTACATACACGTCTTGTAATTGATGAACTATAAAACCTGAATTTGTAAATGCCTTTATTTCTTATTTGTATGTGTTTGTTATTAATTCTTTCCGATTTAAATTCAGTTAGCAAGGAATTTGAAGGCATTTCAATAATCTCTATCTCTTTAATGTGTTTACCTTTTACCATTTGCATATTGAAAATAATTTCATCGCCCTCAGCAAAACTAAAAAAGAGTTCTTTAGTTTCTTCTAAATCAAGTATGATTGTTGATTCTGTGACTAAAATTGATTCCTGTGAAAAAGAAATGTTTATGGTTAAGAAGAAAAAGAAAGAACTTAATAGCTTTAATTTCATAAGTAGATGTTTAAATTATTTATGGTTTTTCGAAATTAGTAAAAGAATGATTTTCTTACGCTTTTTTACTTCTTTTTTGATGAAAAAAGCAAATTTATTTAATCGAAACTTTAATAATATCCAAACCTATAGAGTTTACATCTTTGAAGTTTTTTATTTTTAGTTCAAATTTTTTAGTTGAATTTGGTTCAAATAATTCATAGATTGTATAGTCTTTACTACCTAATGCTGTTTTTGTTTTTGAATAATATGTTATTCTAACTATTGCATCTTTAAATGTTGCTATAGTAGCTTTATTAATTACTTTTCCATGAACTTTTATTTTGGTTCCCCAAAAACTTTTGTCATAAATTCCTGTGACTTTAATAAACTTTAATGGGTTTGAGTTTTCTATTTGTTCAATAGTCATTTTCTTTTCAGAATACGATTCATTATTCTTTGAAGAGTTTAAATAACCATAAACATTTATGCTAATAATTATAAGCCCAATAGCAATAATTGTTTTAATAATTATACTAAGCCAACTTTTCTTTTTGTCCATTTTTAAATGTTATAATATTTAGTTATAAATAATAATCAACCGTTTTTAAAAGCTGTTCTTCAAATTGATAAATATCATCAATAGATTCAATAATTTCTCTTGTTTCATTTTTTGCTTCATCAATGATTCCAATATATTTTGTACCTGTATTTAAATGCAACCTGCATAATGGTTTACGGTTATTGTCGTCAAGTAAAATACCAAAATAAGATTGTGTGTCTCGATGCACAATTCTATTAATTGGTAGTTTACGTCTTAATATGGCTATTATAATTCTAAAACCTTCTAACTCCTCATCGGTAGTCACTATTTTACTCTCCTCTTCTTTAACTTCTATAGCATCTAATTGTTGTTTTTCTGTTTCTTTATTCAACGCAGCATTTAAACGATCGTTTACTTTTTCGCTAACAGTTTGATTAAAAGCTTTATGTACTAAATCTGTAAATTCTTGTATTACTTTTTCTGTAAGTCTTCCAGAGTATACTTTATTGGCAAAGAGTTTTACAAAATCGTACGTTGGAGCTGTAAGTTCTTCTGTAATACAATTTTTTATCTCTTTTGTGTATTTTAACCCACTTGCATTGTTGACAATTTTGTCTACATCAAAATTAGATTTATGAAATTTAGCTATTTCGTGAACATCGTTGTCTTTTATTTTGGTAATATCAAACTCTAAAAATGGTTTTTGATCCATTTTATTGGTTTGCTCTAAATCGGTATAAAACCGATACTGAATTCCATTAGTCAATAATGCAAAGCGAGTTTTTGTAGTATGAAAATATCTTAACAGTTGTGAATTATGGTTGTTTAAATTTTCTTTCCAGTTTTTGCATTCAACTATTAAAATAGGAATGTTGTTTTGAAAAATAGCATAATCTACTTTTTCGCCTTTTTTTAGTCCTAAATCGGCTGTGAATTCAGGAACAACTTCGGTAGGATTGAATGCATCATAGCCAAGAGCATTAATAAAAGGCAATACAAAAGCATGCTTTGTAGATTCTTCGGTTTCTATTTTGTCTTTTAACTGATTGATTTTATCAGCTATAGATTTTAGTTTGTTTTGTAGTTCCATGGTTTCATCTTAATTCTTCTATTTTTTGTTTTCCAGCTTGAAAAGCTACTTCAATGGATTCGTAGTCTTTAGCAAAGAAAGTATTGTCACTTCCGTATTTTTCAAGTTTCATATACCAAACAATTTTCTCTTTACTAACATAATAACCAATTTTAAACCCATCATCTGTAATGAATTTATTTTCTAAATAATCTGATGTGCTAGAAATATCTTTTTCAGATTGTATTTTAAGATTAGAGAGTGCTTTTTGAATTTCGATTAAATCTTCATAAGCTATGGAAGCTGTCTTAGTATCGTATTTTCCACTTTTTGAGATTTGGTAAAAATATTCAACTTCATTTCCAGCAATCACTTTTCTTATTTTTGATTCTGCAAATCCATAAGTAGATTTTATATTTAAAAGTTTATAATCTTCAAATTTGATTATAATGCCTGTTTTAGATGTGAAATCCAGCATTTTAGACTTTTGCTCTTTTTGCTCTTGACTAAAAGAGTTAGAGGTTATTATTAATATTATTATCAGTGAAGTAATTATGTTTTTCATATTCTATAGTTTAATTGTTTTTTGAAGCAGCAATCATTGCCATATTTATTGAATGCATTTCTTCTTTTTCGTTTTTTTAGATTTCATTAATTTGATTAGTAATTATCATATTATGGTTATTTACTTTAGTAGGTATATGGAATAAATCAACTAAACACCAAATGCCTAATCCTCCTAAAGTAAACCAATATAAAAACTGCAATCCCCATTTGCCTAAATATGCATAATGCCAGCCAATAAAAAACCAACATAGATAAGCTGTTCCAGTTGATTTCATTTTTGATAATAGATAATGTTTGTTCATTTTAATTGATTTAAAGTATTTTAGAGTATCTTTTTTTTACATATTTATTTATGTAACTGTTTAGTCCTTGCCCTTGTTTTGCCAATGATTTCATGTTTTCAATATGTTCAATACTTGCACTTTGATATGTGTATTCATAAGATACATTTGAGTTAAATGTTACAATAATTTTGTTACTTCCAATTTCATAAGAATATACTCCAGAATCACCTCTGGAATTCCTATATAATGCCATGATTTCTGTTGTTTTAAAGTTTAATATTTCAAACATAAACCTATTATAAAATAAAGCCTTACGGAATACCGTAAGGCTCAATTAAGTTTTAAATAAAAAGATAAATTATATATGAATTTTTTACAAATATTAAAGTCTAGCACAATGACTACATAAGGGTTTTCCTCCTGTGCCTGACCTTTTGTTTTCTGATTCAATATTATTTCCTTCAGTACATTTGTTGTTATTATGATGCACATTTGAGTTAATACTGTGAAATGGTGATACTCTTGCCATAGTTTTAAAATTTAAAGATTAATATATTTCAAAGTTAAATTCATTGAAGAATAAAACCTTACGGTAAACCACAGCCAATAAAAAAACAAAAAGCACGCTTTTTAAAGCGTGCAGATTGCAACTTCTCTTTATGAGAAATTATTAATAGCAACGCAAAGCTATAAAGGTTTGTGTTTAGTGTTTTACGGAAATCCGTAATGGGAAGAAATGATTTTAGATAAGTCCTAAATCTTTAACTATGGCCACTAAGTGTATGGCATTGTTGGCCTTAAATTGGTCTTTAAGTTTGTTGAGTTGTTTTTCTACTGAGCTAAGGCTACTAGGAGTTATATTGTTATTTTTAAACAGCCTGCTTATTTCACTTTGAGATAAACCAAGAGAGAGCTGTTTTATCAATTCAATATCATAATCGTCTATCTCTAAATTAGTCTTTGAGCTTAGGGCATTTTCAACTTGAGGAGAAAGAAATAATTCTTTGTTATAAACACGTTCTATGGCTTTTTCTAACTCAGAAGCTCCTTTTCTGCCTTTACATACATAAGCATTAATTTCGTGTTTATTAATTAGAGTTCTTACTTTTTGCAACCTATCTTCCATAGAATATACAATAATATGTAAGTTGGGATTATCTGGTCTTAATGCCTTAACAAGGTCTTCACCAGACAAAAGAGTACTTTCTCTATGGTCTTCTTTAAATGATAAATCGGTAATTAGTAAGTCAAACGGATGTTTATCAAAAGCAGCTCTTTTTATTTTAAGAGACGCTTCATCACAATATTGGGCTTTGTGTACATCTATGATGCCTTTACTTTTAAGTACAGTAAGTACGCCTTCATTTACAACATCATGATCATCTACAATTAAAACCTTTTTAAACATAGTTATACTGTTATTTTTGCTTTGAATCCTTTATTAATTTCAGACTCAAAAATAATAGTTCCTTTAATGGATTTTATACGGTTTTCCATATTTAGGAACCCGTTCCCTTTTTTAATTTTACAACCTATACCATTATCTGTATAAGCAATGTTTATTTTATTATTAGATTCATTAAAAGTTAAAGCTACATTGGTGGCTTGACTGTGTTTTTTCATGTTTACCATAAGTTCTTGAAGCACTCTGTAAAGTGTTATTTTTTTTAATGCTTCAATGGCGTTCCAATCTATTTTAGGAATGTTTCTGGTAATAATATTTATATCGTCATTTTTATAGCTTAGTAACAAATCATGGAGTGTGATTTCAAAATGATCATTTACATCTAAAGCACTATTTTCTCTTGATATATCTCGAGTTCTACTGTATATGTTATCTAAATCGTCTAGTATGTTTTCTTTAATATTTGGGTCTTCTTGTAGTTTAGCCATTACTTGATAAACATCATTAGCAACTTCGTCATGTACTTTTTTAGATATGCGAGTTTCTGTAATATAGACTTGCTGTATTTTGTCTTTTTTATGCTTAGATTTAATAATAAAGAAAATGAAAATTGATATTAAAAAACCAGACGCACCTGTAAATAAGTAAATTAGTTTGAATTTTTTCTCTTTTTCTTTTTCAAGTTCGCTAGACTTTAACATGAGTTCTTTTTCGTTAATTATTTTTTCCTTTTCGTTAACGTTATATTTTATTGCTGCAAATTTGTTTTCTCTTAACTGATTGGTTTTTTCTATACTATTGCTTAATTCTAAATACTCTTCAAAATTCAGATTGTTTTCTAATCTTAAGTTCAATTTAAGTGCTTCTTGTTGAAATATAGGGCTGTTTAAAGAGTCTGAGATAACTTTAGCTTTTCTAGAATACTTTAAAGCTTCTTCTTTATTTGATTTGTCGGAGTAGTATAGAGATAAATGCCTATAGCTTGAAAAGAGCCCCGTTAAATCCTTTAAAAGTAACCTAATGTCTAATGCTGTCTCCATATTTTTTAAAGCATTTGAATCATTTATTTTAGATTGATAATAACCAATATTATCTAAATACGTTGCCTTAGCATTAGAGTTGTTTATATTTAAAACAGTACTATAATATTTATATAATTCATTGATTGCCTTATCATAATATCCTTGGTCTGCAAAATTATTTGCTATATTATTTATAAGAGCCATTTTTACTAAAAAATTGTCATCATTTAACTCTAATGCTTGAGCGTAAAACTTATTGGAGTTATCAAAATCTTCAAGTTTTCTATATAACAATCCTAATTGATTAAATAATCGTTCTCTTGCATCAATGGTCTTGGTGTTTTTAGCATCTAAAAAAGATAATGCTTTAATAGTTGAAGTTTCACATTCATGCAAAAACCCCATTTTATATTGCCCAAATGAAATTAATTCTAAATAATAGGCAGCATTTATTGTATCGTTTACTAATAATGCTTTTTTTGTTTTTTCTTCAAAAAAATCAAAAGCTTCGCTAGTTGCATTAATGTCTGTTATTTCTGTTAAGGATTTATAATAAAATAGTGTACTGTCTTTTATGGTTTGTGATGTTAAATTAAAATTAAACGCACAGAAAATATTAATAAGTACAAAACAAAAAAAGAGGAATGAAGTTTTCTTTTCTTTCATTCCTCTAAAATACTAACTATTTTTAATTTTTGTGTTTTTAATCTTTTGTATGTGGAGGTGGAGGAGGTATTGGAATACCATCACCGCAACAGGCTTGTGGCGTATCATCATCAATATTGTTTGTAGGTGTACACGAAAACATTCCTATATTAAGGAAAACCGTAAAGATTATTAAATATATTTTTTTCATTTTGTTTATTATTAAAAATTAGACAATAGTGTTGCTGTCCGAGTTTTACCGGGTGCTTTTGTTGCAGGGCAACACTTAATTAATTTGTAGAGACGTCTCTCTATTTGGGAAGTATGGAGGGCAGAAGTAGAGAAGTGTAATTACTTCCCAGAGACTAGACAACTCTACATTGCCACTCCAGTTTTAGAAATGATATTTTACTTAAACAGTTAAGCTATTATCAATTCTTTAACAAATGAAAAAAAATGAAGAAGAAAAAAGTGGAAATACTCTGGAAGTGTTTAGGAAAGTTTAAGGAATATAATTTCCTCTCTTTTTCCATATAGAATACTTAAATTTATTGCACCATAAACCAATCCCTCATGCATAAAATATTAATAATTCAAGCATTTAATAAAGCAAAAAGCTTAAGACAAAAACAAGGAGATAAGAAACCTTCTTTAACGCATTTAGCTGAGGATCTAGCTATTTTTGTAGAGGAAACGGAAGGCTTAGGATTAAATGAAAAAAGTTATAGAATCTACCATGGTGACTCCATAAAATTAGATGCTACCTCTAAAGATATTAGTATTAAACAATTAAAAATTGTTAATGGTTTAAGTAAATATTTAGGGCATTCTAACTATGAAGATTTTGTAAATAGTTTGGGTAATAAATCGTTTATCAAAACATTTTGTGATTTTTTTAGAAATAATAAAGTGCTTATAATAATTTTATTCTTTCTACTTGTAGGTTTAATGACATACTACTCTATTAATAAGGAACGATGGATGGTATGGGACAAAGATCATTATATTGAAACCTCTTTCGATGTTAAGAAATATAACATTGGAGAATTGAAATTATATAATAAACACCGAATTAAATATTTTAGAAAAATTATTCCAAATAATGAAACCGTTTTTTTTGGTTCTGAAAAAAAAGTTCTCATATGGTATGGGAAAAATAAAAAAAATGAATTGGAATACTTTACTGCTTTAGGACTTCATCCTGAAACGGGTAAAACACTGCATCCAATAACAGAGTATATGATAGTAAAGTATGTATATTCAGATTATAAAAATGATAAAAATTAGTTGTTATATAACAGCGTTTTTAGGATAGTAAGAATAAAAAATGCCTTTTTAAAAAAGGCATTTTTTATTCTTAAATAACTATTAAGAGTTCAATAAGCTTGATTATATTGTAACTAAGAGTTTAGTAATCCGTATACCCTATTGCATCTGATGAATAGAATGTATTCATGTCTGGATTGACTAATTCCTCGTTGTTTTTAAGTTTTTCAACAAAATTAGGATTTGATATGAATGGTCTCCCCACATATACTAAATCTAAACCACTATCAAGAATTGTTTCTGCTTTTTCAATGGTATTAACATCACCACCCGAAATAATTATACCTCCAAAGCTTTCTTTGATAATTTTTTTAATATCAGTAGTGAAATCTGGCGCACCAAAAGCTACTCTTTGATCAACAATATGAATATAAGCTAGTTTAATTTTTGCTAACTCTTTAGATAAATAGATAAACGTGTTTTCTAATTCTTCGTAATCTGATAGCATATCATTATAAGCTCCATAAGGCGAGAATCGTATGCCTACTTTATCACTTCCTATTTCAGAGGCTACTTTTCGGGCTGTTTCTAGGACAAATCGAGTTCTGTTTTCAATTGATTCTCCATATTCATCTTCTCTGTGATTAGATTTTGGATTAATAAACTGATTCATTAAATACCCATTTGCAGCATGTAATTCTACACCATCAATACCTGCTTCGTTTATTAATCGTTTTGCAGATAGTACATACTCGTTTTGAGTAGTTTCTATGTCTTCAAGAGTCATGGCTTTTGGTGTTTCATGAGGCACCATTCCTGTTTCGGTAAACATTTCGCCTGCTGCTTGAAGGCTAGAAGGCGCTAAAGTTACTGTTCCTTCAGGCATATTTGCTTTTGCTGTAATTCTACCTGTATGCATTAATTGAACAAATATTTTACCATTTTCCTCGTGTACTGCATCAGCAATAGTTTTCCAGCCTTTAATCTGTGCATCGGTATAAGCTCCAGGAATTCTTGGATAACCTAAACCATTAGGAGACGGCGATGTGCCTTCGCTAATTATAAGTCCAGCACCTGCTCTTTGCTTGTAGTAGGTTGCCATTAATTTGTTTGGGATATTGTCTATGGCTCGACATCTGGTAAGTGGTGCCATTACAATTCTATTTTTTAATTCTATGTGTTCACCAAGTTTAAATTTTTTAAATATTTCCATTTTGTTATTTATTATTGTTACTATTATTTAATTGTAAAAGAGCAGGTAAGTCCTGTACATAAATTTCCATAAAGTTTTTCTACACCAAAAATGGCTCTGGAATGCTGTCCTTTGTCTCCTAGAACTTCGAGAAATACATCTGAAGCTCCATTTACAATTTTTGGAGCATCGTTCCAGTTTGTACCAGATTGATAGTAAGCTCAAAATGATTAAGACCTACAATACGGTCCAGACCAATTTTTGTGTGTACTTGTGCTAAAACATTTAGAGCACACATTTGCATGGCTTTATAACCATCTTCATTTGTTAATTCATTTCCAAGTCTACCTTGATAATGATACTTACCATTTATTATAGGAAATTGAATAGCTATATATGCCATATTACCGCGTATATTAATTGATACATAACTCCCACCAGGAGTAGAAACGTCAGGTAATTCTAGATTTAATTTTTTTAGTTTTTCAAGCATTATTTATAAATTCGTTATTAGACCGGTCGACTATTAGAGTTTTAAATTTTTTTAGCTTAATATTATTTTTAATCCAGACACAAAATCCTGCAAAGGATCAATTGATTTTTCACATTTCATACGTAATAGGGCACCTTCCCAACTGTTCAAAATAAAAGATGCTAGCATTTTAGATGCTATATCTTTATTTATTTCACCCGCTTCTTGAGCTTCAATAATACATGTTTCTAATGCGTTCTGCCAAAGATTAAATTCTTGAGCAATTACATTTCTAAAACTTTCATTCACATCACTTAATTCGTTACTAGCATTGCCCATTAAACATCCTTCTGTGCAGGCTTTATTTTTAAAATAGTCTATCTTATCAATGTGGAGTTGAATAATTCTGTTTTTCGGACTAAGTGATTTATCTTCAAGAACAGTTTTATAATCGAATAATCCTATGGATGAGTGTTTGTTAATTACCTGAATACCAAAATCCTCTTTACTATCAAAATAATAATAAAACGAACCTTTTGGAACTTCTGCTTTGGCTAATATTTCTTTTAAGCCAACATTATGATACCCCTTTTTAGAGAATAAATCGATTCCAACAGTTAGTATTCTATCTTTTGTTTCAGACATGTGTTTCTGTATTAGACCAGTCGTCTACAAAAGTAATATTTTTTTTAAAATATCCAAATTATTTCTAAATATCATTTTTTTTCAAGAACCATATTTGTTAAACGATGAATTTTAAAGCAGCATTTTTTGATCATTAGATTTATTGTTTATGAACATTAGAAAGATGCGGAAAGAAAATGGGTAACTGGGTAATGTTTCCAAGTGAGTTGGTGTTTTATATAAGAATTAAAAAGGAGCCTTAGAGCTGTCTATGGTTGTTCCATACAATTTAATTTTATAAGGCCATTGTTCTTCTAACTTCTGTTCTTTGTTATGTCTATTGAAAATAATGGGAAAATGTTCGGTTGGTGCACCACTAACAACCAGCCACAAATATTCTGTGTTTTCGGGTATTTTAAATTCACCTGTTCCTTTTTGGCTTTTGTAAATCTTACTATAAACACGTTCGCCATTTTTTAGAGAAGCCAGAAAACCATAGCGCCATCCCGCCATATTAGTTTTAATAGCATTGTAACCTTTGGTTCCTGCAAGACCTTGAAATTCTAATTTTATTAATGTTCCTGATTGTGGTACACTAAGTTTTATACCATTATAGCCATAGTTTTGAGGTGTATTAATGGAGTCTATTTGATGCCAACCATTTTCAATTTCAATTAATTTAGTTCTATGTATATTTCTATAAGGTTTGGAAACAGCATTTATGCGTGTCATATCCCAAGTTATAAATTTACGTGAGGCATCAAACATTTGATCGTTAAATTGGTCTTGTGTTATGTTGTTAATACGCTTGTATGTCATTACCAAATCTTCACCTTCTTGAGTAGATCTACTTAGGTTTCCCCAAAATTCAATGCCATGTTTATGAGACCAATATTCTAAAACATAAGGCGAATGATACATGTTTACTGGATGTAAAAAGGCGTAATGTGTGCCTTTTAAAAAATCTTTAAGATGGTAGTTTTCAAAAGTCATCCATTCTGGATATACTTGCCATAACATATATTGTGCAGACATTTCCATAATGGGGCCTTTTGGGCCTGTTTTGCTGTCTTTATTACTTAGGTATTGAAAAGAGTGACCAATTTCATGAGCCAGTGCTCCATAAGGAGCTTTGTTTATTCTTGTGGCGGGTGTCCATAAAACACCAATATTGCCTTCACCACCACCAAAAGCAGTGCTTTCATCACCTCCAAAAACATATATAAGTAATTTGTATTTATCTGTAAATGATTGTCCTTTTAAAACTAATTTTAAGTCGTTTACATAATAATTGTAAAAACGTTCGCATTCTATTATGGCTTTTTCAGGATCGAAACGTTTTGTTGAATCGCTGTTAGCTATTGGATTGTTTCCATACTCTTTATGCCAAAACATAGCAATATTATCAGATTCAATCATGCGATTATAGCTATAATCGCTGTCATTATTCTTATAGTCATTATTTTCGGGTACGTACCAAACTTTAGCAGGGATGGAAAGTTCTTTTTTAACTTTTTGTTGGGCATTGCATGATGCAAATATTATTATAAGCATCATAAATGCTGCAATTTTATTTATAATATGCATTTTGTTATTTTTTAGTGATAATAGCAGACCAGCCTCCACCTTTAGCCAATTTTGCAGAAATTTTAGAGGTTTTGGTAACTTCAATAGTTTCCTTTTTATAATCTTCAGCATAGGTGTTAGCATTCATCCCATCTTTAAAAATTTCCATGCTATATGTGCTATTATCTAAAAATGATAAATCTAATTCTAGAGTACGTTCATCCCAATCTGTCATAGCGCCCAAAAACCAGTTTTCACCTTTTTTTCTAGCTATTGCAATGTAGTTTCCAACCGAAGCTTGTAGTACTTTAGTTTTGTTCCAAGTTGTAGGTATTTGTGTTACAAAATCTACGGTTTCTTGTTCTTCGTAATAACGAGATGGCGATTCACACATCATTTGTAAAGGAGCTTCATAAATAACATACATAGATACTTGATGAGCTCGTGTTCCCAAACTCATTGGACGATCAAAACTAATTGAATAGTTTTTTTCTTGGGCGTTATTCATGGCTCCTGGAGTGTAATCCATTGGGCCAGCAACCATACGAATAAAAGGTAGTGTTACATTGTGCTCTGGTGTGATTTCGTTACTCCATTTATTGTTTTCGCTTCCTTTTACACCTTCATAATTTATAACATTAGGATACATTCTTCTTAAACCAGATGGTTTAAAAGCACCATGGAAGTCTACCAATAATTCTAATCCAGCACATTTTTTTGCAATTTTCTCGTAAGAGTTAACCATATATTGGTCGTTACGTTGCATATAGTCTATTTTTATACCTTTAGCTCCCCAGCTTTTATAGGTTTCAAGAATTTCTATTAGATTTTCGTCAAGTGGTTTCCATAGCACCCATAATATGATTCCAACATTTTTTTCTTCACCATAACGAATTAATTCTTTAATATCCATGTTAGGATTAAAATGAAGAATGTCGGTTGTAGATTTTGTCCAACCTTCATCTAAAATAACATATTCGATATTGTTTTTTGAAGCAAAATCTATGTAATATTTATAGGTATCAGTATTTAAACCCGACTTAAAATCGACACCGTAAATGTTGTTGGCATTATACCAATCCCAAGCTACTTTTCCGGGTTTAATCCAATCTGTATTTTTAATTGCTGTTGGTTTTGCTAATTGATATGTTAGGTTGCTTTCAACAAGTTTACCATCATCATTAGTTATAACAAATACCCGCCAAGGAAATGCTCGTTTTCCTGAAGTTTCGGCAATATAATTGGCTTCTTTAGTAATAGTTTGTACACGGTCTGATTTTCCATCTTTATCAATAGCTTCTAAAACATATTTGGGAAACATGGCATTTAAAGAGGTGTTTCCATTACCTTTTAAAAACAAACCAGGATAATTGTGAAGAGCCGTTTCTGTAAATAAAACTCTTGCTTTATCGGTGGTGAATAATACAGGAAGGCTACAAAATTCATCAACTGAAATATCATTTAAATCTTTATCTAAATAATAGCATTCGTTATGAGAGTACATAGATTTTTCAATAGGAAATAAAGATCTAGAACCTTTAGGAAAAGTAAGGTTTACGTGTTCAGAAATAACATTTCGTTTTGTTTTAGAGTTATCAATAAATTGATATGCAACACCATCATTATAGGCTCTGAAATTTAATTTATAATGCCCTTTAAAACTAAGAGAAAGTTCGGTGTATTCATCTTTTATTTCAGCATTTTTATGAGCAACAACAGGATAGATTGTAGAAGTGTTACTTTTTATAGTATGCGATTTTATTTGAGGGTTTACACCAAAGCTTGTAGCTTTAGAAAAGGTCATAGCTGCGATTGCTTTTTCAATAATTACATCATTATTTAATAATGCAGACCACGAAATTGTGTTAGAAATGGTTACCTGTATTGAAATGTGACCATCGGGAGATTTAACTTGATAATCTTGTGCTATTGCTTGTGTTATACTTAAAATAAAGATGCATAGCGTCAGTAGTTGTTTTTTCATTTTATAGTAGTTAGTTTATTAGTTTAACTAATCTTTTTTAGGATTTGTTTCTTTTAAAAGTGCGGTAATTTTGTTGTCGCTCAGTGCATAATCATACATTTGTAAAGACGTCATAAAGCCAGAAAAGTGTTCTCCTATGTCTGATGCTCCAATAATTATTTTAGCATGATTTGTGGCAGAAGATAATAACATGTTTTGAGCATTATCTAAAACCCCATCCACATACATTTTTTCAACAACACCGTCAAAGGTTAAAACAATATGATGCCACTTATTGGCTTCGGGTAAAGTGTTATAACGCATGTCAAAATGGCCATCTAAATGCGGTGCAGCTCCATAGTGACTGCTATTGTAGGTTAATGCGTTATATGAATTTGCTAAACCAAACTCATGTCTATCACACCAAGAAGCTAAAAATTCTCCTTCTTTTGCTATTTCTGGGTTTTTTACCCAAGTTGCAATTGTAAAAGAACCATTCCAGGCTAAGTTTTTTGGTACTGGTTGATCTAATATTAAAGCCCCTTTTTTAAATTCGAAAGCTTTTATACCTGTTTTTTTATTTGTTGAAATTGAAACATTTCCAACTTTAGCGAATGTGCCTAAAATAGATCCTTTATTTGAAATATTGGTAAAGACATCACCATCTACGTCTTCGGCACTAATATCTACTATTTTTTTATGCGTGCTTAGCGCAGCAGGAGGAATGGCAGAAGTTGTGTTTTTTAATTGAAGTGGAACTTCAAAAATATCGCTATATACTTTTATGTTCCAAACGGCTGCAAATAAACCCGCTTTTTCAGTCCCCAAAACGGTTAGTTTTATATAACGTGCTTTAACATTATTATCATCAATCATAGGGCTACCAGAAGTTTGGTTTTTAGATTTATCGGTATACATGCTCCACGTCTTACCATCTTCAGAATATTCTAAAGTGTATTGATAGTAATAACTAGCAAATTCAAATTGAGTCATAACACGTTTCACGGCAGTGGTTTCAGTCAAATCGATTGTTATCTCTTGTGGAAAGGTATTATTGGTAGCCTTCCACATGGTTGCATTGTTATTGTCTGTAGCATAAGCTGATTCATATTTATAATCGTATTCTAAAGATTTTAAATGGTATGTGGAAGATGCTATAGTACTTTTGTTAAAAGCAATATCTTCTGGTGTGCTAGATTTTATTATAGGCGCAATGCCTTTATGCGAAGGAACTACGGTTTTTATAATAGAATCGTTTTCAAAAATCATTTTATCAATGCATACTTGCCTAGATAAACCACCTCGTGTCATAGGATAATCATGACGGTGATATACAATATAAAAATCGTCTCCATCCTGTAAAACCGAATGATGTCCAGGACCGTGAACTGTTTGGTCTTCGTTGGTACTTAAAATAGGGTTGTTTTTCCCTGGAGAGAATGGCCCGTAAGGACTATCGGCATAAGAATACCTAACGTTATAAGTTTCATCATGACAAGAAGCGCCAGAATACATTAAAATATATTTATCTCCTTTTTTCATCATATAAGCAGCTTCAAAAGAATCTGGAGTTAGTTCTAACGGAATATTTTCTGGATTTACCATATCTTTCATGGTATCTGTATTTAGTTCGCCAACCGCATAACCACCATTATAATGCACCCAAGTACCCCAATACCCATAAACTTTTCCATCGGTATCTGTGAAAAATTGCGCATCTAAAGAAGGAAAGCCTGGTTTTGGATAGTTATGAGCGATAACAGGTGTGTCGTCTTCATTTAATTTGGTCCAAGGTCCAATAGGGGTGTCTGATACATAGCCATAAATGTTACATCCTGCTTGACAATTTCCAAAGTATAAATAATATTTGCCATCTTTTCCTTTTACAATATCTGGAGCCCAGAAATTTCGTAAGTTAACGGAGGATAGCGAAGGGATTTCCATAGTATAATTATACCAGTTTTTAAAATCTTTGCTGTACCAAACTGTTGGTGCACCAGATGCTAACATCTCATTATCTGTGGTGGCATATATGTAAAAGATGTCACCAAATTTTTTTATGGTTGGATCTGCATAGTAACCTGGTATAATGGGATTTCCTGCATTAGGATCCATATTATTTTTAGCTTCAGAAATATGTTGATTTACCTGTGTTTTTTGAGAACAGGATGCTAATGAAAATATTAGAATGAAATTAAAGTATAGTATATTTTTGGTTATCATTTTATTATGATATTTGTTTATGTAATACTTTGGTTTAAACCTGTTTTAAAAATTGCCTTTGCTGAAAATTAATTCAGAAAACTAAATTTATATCTAATCAAATTTTAAAGGTAATAGTTGTTTTTGTTATAGTTTTATTTGAAGGCTCTTTTTTTGTAATGGTATTTTAAAAGCACCTCTAACATTTGTATAAGGCAATTTAATGTTTTCATTAACTCTTAAGTAAGCATTTGGGGTAAATTCATTTTTACTTTCTAGAGTAATAATAACTTCTTTTGTTTTTGTGTTATAACTAACAGTTTTAAATTTACCTGCGTCTAAGGTTAACCATAAATTTTTAGGAGCGATAAATATTTTAGATTTTGCAGCAGTAGTTAATTCTACTTCAACAACATCACCTTTAGTAATTATGTTACCCCCAAAAGCTAACCATCCTAAATCTTCTTCTTTTGTAATGTAAGTAGCAGTATTTACAGCATAGCCATAAAAACCAGAACCATAATCTCCAGATAAGTAATCTATTCTCAACTCAGTAGGGTAAGAATGGAAAGCTGCTGGACCAAATCCATCTTCTGTAATATTAGAGATGCCTCCTAAAAGTCCGCCATAACCAACTTTTAATAAATATAAATTATCCGATTTATTTCTAAATTGCTTTAATACAGGAATGGCATTTAAAGACGAACCATAATGATGAATTTGACGCTCTACTCTAGATAATTTACCACCATATAAAAAGTCCCAGTATCTGCGAGCATTACCGTTGTATGCCCAATGTGGCATTGTTGGCATATACGCTAAAATGGCATTTAGAGTGACATTTGCTTTACGGTGATATCCAAAATAATCAGACCACATATAAACTTCTTCTTGTCCTGTAGAATCCCAAGGCATTTCGCTTCCAAAAGGATACTCTAAAGCTTCCCAGTGGTCTGCTCTATTTTTCATTTTAGCCTCTAAATCGGTAGACATGTCTTTATAACCTTCAATTTTTAAGTCTTTCAAAATATATAAAAATACAGAGCCTTCCATTTGTCCAAACTGTGCATAATACGGTGCTTTTTCAACCATAGCTATTGTGGTATGATAGGCTTGTTTTAAGTACCAATCCCAAGTTCTATTGTCTATTAAACCCTCATGATATCTTGCTAATTTATACATCACCCAATATGCGGCAGCAACGTGAGGATAGTTGTAAGACCTACCAGGGTCGTTTGCGTGTTTGTGGTCCCAAGCAGCCCAGGTTTTATAATTTATGTCGTCGCTATAAGTCCCTTTTGGTAAAGCGTCGGGCTCATAGTAAAAGACACTCTTTTTTACACCATATTTGTTTTCTCCTTCATTATATTGAATATTACCCCAAAGTGTTTCATCAATAAAGTGCTCTAGCTTTTTTATTTCTTCTTTATCGGGTTGAATAAGTTGTTTCATAATAGCAGCTAGCCAACCGCCAGCACCACCTTCATCGCTTAAACCAGCAACCCATGCACGACTATCTTGTGTTAATTGTTTTTTAGTTTCATAATCGTAGCTAATTACTGAAGGATTTCGGTTAAAAATTGGATCTGGCTCGTCAAACCATTGCTCGGTGGTTAAAAAGTGACCAAAATCTTTAACAACTTCAGTTTCTGGCTTAATAATTTTATAGTTAATGGTTTGTTTTAAACCATCTGTATAAGTAACTGTTAGCCTTGATCTTCCCCATGTTTTTCCGTAAACATTATATTTTTTTACACCTTTGGGTGTTTTGCCTATTTCTTTTATTTTAAGTGATCCTTTTGGTTCTATTTCAAAAGACATAACATCACTTTTATAATCTAAAAAAAGTTGAGAGGTGATATCTTGTGGAATTACATATCCTGGAATACTAGTTGCTACAGGTTGTTGTTCTACTTTAAGTGTGTTTTGAATAGCTTCAATACCTTCTGAAAGCACAAATTTTAAAGCAAAGTTTTTAGTTTCATTAGGTTTTAGAATTAATGACGTTGGTTTGTTCCATTGGTTAGCGTCTTTCCATTCGTTGTCTGCGTATGCCTTACTGTAAGCCATCCATTCGTGAAAGCCTTCAAAAACAATACTTCTAGGGGTTGGATCGTCCAACAACGGTCTATACGCTTCAAAAGACATGTTTTCTTGAGGTAAAACTAATAAAGCTGACCCACGACCATTAAGTTTTTTTACTTCTAAATAACCTGCATCCATACCAATGTAAGGATCGAAAAACACATTTTGTGCATGTGTTTCGTTAAGCGATTTTCCTTCTAAAATATTATTAAAAATCATAGGAATACCTAAGGCTCCAATTTCTATAGCATTTGCCGATTTGTTTGTAATTTCAAATCGCATAACCAAATGGTCGTTATCTATTTCGTAAAAACGTTTTACAGTTACAGGAATATCACTTGGTAATGTATTAGCTAAGTCTGCTCCAGCAATAATAGATCCTGATGTTTCTATGGGGGTTATAGCAGTTCGTTTAGAAGCGGTTGAATAGCTTTTCCAATCAGAGGTAGTTTCTTTAATTCTTAAATTAATATCACCTAGATGGTATAAACCATCTTTGTCTCGAATTTCTAATCGATCGCTTGGAGTAAAATCGAAGTTTAAATTTTTTAAGGGTTTTAAGCCTGCAATGGTTTGAGAAGCTTTTACAAGTTTTAATTGAAAATGTGGCGTATTAAATTTTTGATAAACATCTGCAATTCCTAAAGTTGGTTTTTTACCCTCTAGTCTACTCCAGTATCCTTGAGCTTCTACACTTAAGACAGTTATTAAGAATAATACGAGGCTAAATCTACATTTTATATGCTTCATCGTTTTTAATTTAATGGTTCTTTTATTTAAATTCTGTCGAGAATTTCCAATTGGTTTTGTAGTTTTCTTTTAAAGGAAGCTCTTGTATTAAACTTCTTAGTAACTCAATAGGCATCATGTTTTCTTGTAAAACGCGATCGTGAAATTGTTTTTCTGTCCATCCTTTTTCTAGCATTTCATTTCTTAATGCATAAAATTGTAACCCACCTGTCATATAGGCCATTTGGTATAAAGGAGGAGTATAGCTTGTAGCAAAAGAGCGTCTTACTTCTGCTTCTGCATTAGCATATTCATGACCAACTTCATTTACTAACATATCTATACATTGCTGAGGTGTCATGTCGCCTAAATGATACTTTAAAGAAAAGATAATTCGAGCGCATCTATGAATTCTCCAAAATAACATACCTAACTTTTGCTCTGGTGTTTTTGGAAACTCTTTATTCCATAAATTAATTTCCCAGTAAAGCGCCCAACCTTCCATCCAAAAAGGGGTGTCAAAGGCTTTACGATAACTTTTATGACGACTGTTCATAAAGAATTGCAGATTATGTCCTGGTAATAATTCATGTTGAACGGTTGCTCTAGAAAAATTAGGATTGTTGCCACGCATACTCATTAATTTGTCGTCTTCATCCATGTCTTGGGTAGGGTAGGAGATACTAATTTCCCAACCTCCGGTAAAAAACGGATTTATTTTTTGACGTTCAGCTGTCATCATAATCATACCCCATGTTTCTTTTGCTAATTCAGGGAATGTAATTAAGTCCCTTTCTTCAATAAAATCGACAGATTGATTATATAAATCGGTAATAGCTTGAGGTTGTTCGCCTGCAGAAACATAGGTGTCTTTTACGTGTTCTAAAGCTGCTTTCCAATCGGTTCCATAGCCTAATTCTTTTGAAGCTTTTATCATTTCCTCCTTGCACCAGTCAAACTGATTCTCGGCGGTTTTAATCATTTGTTCTGGTGTATACGGAATAAATTCAAAATTTAAACTTTCAATAAGGGCATCTCTTCCAATAGGTTTCCCAATAATACCACTACCATCATCTTTTATGCTGGTTTTAGAGTAGTTTTCTTTAAGTAAATTTGAATATTCCGTTAGTTTTTTCGAAACATTTTCGAATGGTTTTTCAACCCACCACGTAAAATCGGGATCATAGCTGTAGTAAAAAGAATAGGCTTCTTTAAGAGATCTCTGGAGAGACGATATTACTTTAGAAGCCTTTTCTGCTGCTAACCAATCTTTAAAAGGTTTTTCGTGAAGTGCTTTTATTTCTGTATCAATTTTAGAACTGGCATCGTGCAAAATTTTTGCTAGTGCCTTAGCATCTGGTTTTTTACCACGCCTTCTTTCTTGAATGAAAGGAAATATATCTTCAGCAAAATCTGATACAGAAGCAACCTCTTTAAACGCTGTATAATCTAAATTAAAAAAGTAAGTTTCTTTTTCAATTAAGTTTTTTAAAAGCAGATAGTCTACTTTTTCTTGTTGGGTTAAAGTATCAAAAGTTATAGCTTTAATTTTCTTTTCCCAATTACTGTACAAGGTGGTAAAACGTTTATAGTATTCTTGCGATTCGCTGTTGGTGTAAAACTTATTTAAAGCACGTTTATCTGCAGCATATGAATTTACTAAATCTATTAGGTTGCTTTGAGCAGTTACCATCATGGTTAAGAAGAATATAATTAAGAAATTGTATATTTTTAAATTTTTATAGTTCATAGTTTTTCTTTTACTATTGGTATGCTTTTAATTGTTAACGGTTGGTGTTTTTAATGTTAGAGCTATTTAAGTGTAACGTCCATATATACTGAATGGCGCCCATATGTTTGATAAAAGGGTTTAAAAACAATGCCGTTAATAGTGAATTGAAGCTTTTCAGGATCACCTTTTATAGATTTGCTAATATCTTGAGCTTCTAATGTTATTTTACGCCACTCTTTTCGTGGTTCAGACTCCTGAGCAGCCAGTAAAATAGGGCCGTAAAATAAACTGGCAATATTTTGTTGATCCATCACTGATTCTAAATGAAATTGAAAAGGCATATACAGCTCAATAGTATCTCCATCTTTCCATTTGCGACATAACGTAAGATAACTTCCTGGTTGAGCATCCACTTTTTGTTTCTTATCATTTATTTTTACAAAAAAACCTTTGGTAGCCCAATGGGGTACACGTACATTAATATCAAATTTATTTTTCGTTTTTCCCTTAATAGTTAGTCGTGTATGGTCTTCATTTGGGAAAGCGGTTGTTTGCTCTATAATGATATTATTTTTAGTCCATTTTAATGTTGAAGGCACATAAAGATTAACATACAGCGCATGGTTATCTGTACTTTTAAAATATATTGAATTTTGAAGTTTTGTGCTACTTTCTAAAGCGGTACCATTACAGCAAGTAAAGCCTTTCATATCTGGATTTCCAAAATGTTTTATAGAACCTGGTCTTAATGGCACATGGTAAGTGTTAGCAGGACTATCTTCTGCAACAGAAGCAAGAATGTGATTATATAGACCACGTTCATAATAATCCATTAACTCAGCCCGCTGGTCATAAAGGAACAGGTTTCTGCTTAATTTAAGCATGTTATAAGTAGCGCAGGTTTCATTTTGTCCACCAGAAGATAAGCCGTTTTTATATATTGTAGCAGGTTGACTAATAAAGCACTCTGCGTTGTTTGGGTTGCGTGCGCCTGCAACACCTCCTATACTATACATATAATCATTTGTAGTTTTATACCAAAAATTGTCGGATATATGGTAGTATTCTGGAGTGTTAGAATCACGATACATTTCGAGTGCTCCCATAATTTGGGGTATATGCTGGTTGGCATGCAACCCACGAAAGGTATCAACATTTTTAGCGAGTCCATGAGAATGATTGACATCACCATAAAACATTTTTATGTTGTCGAATGATTGCGCTACTTCTAAATAATGTTGCTCATTTGTTATTCTGTATAGTCTCGCCATAGCTTCATTCATGCCTCCAAATTCTCCAGCAATGTATGTGTTCCACATGCTTATAAGTGTCTCGGTTGGCAATTGGCTCATACGTGCATGTACCCAGTCTCCCATACCTTTAGCAATATCAAGAGCCTTCTCATTACCACTAACTTCATATATATCCATTAATCCAGCAAGTATTTTGTGTAACGTATAGTAAGGAGCCCAAATTTTAGTATTATCTGTTCCGTATTTTGCGCCTTTTTCTAGCATGATAAATTGATCTGGCGGATAAGCACTAATAAATCCTTTACCCCAATTCCAGTAATCGGTACGGATACCTTCTTCACTTAAATCGGAATCATAATCTGATTTGCCTGTTCCTGGAGGTACTGTTGTTGGGTCTGATACATAGGTGCCTCCAGTTTCTTTTGGTTGTCCAGATAGTTGTGATAATTTGTATAGGATATTAACCATATACTCCATCTTATCGGAAAAATTAGCTTGAATGGACTTATTATAACTAGTACTCGCATATGCCTGAGCAATTCCTGTTAAGTAATGCCCTGTTGCGTGTCCTCGTAATTTGGTTTCCTGAGTATCCCATACACCAAGTGCTTCGGCTCCTTTAGGTTGTTCTTGCCCAAAGGCATTACGAAACATATAAAGGAAAGTATCTGGGTTTGTTTTGGCAAGAGTTGTTATGAATTTATCACGATTCTCAATAAATTTTGTATTGTGACCGTGAAGATCAGTATTCAATGATACCTGATCTAGATTGAAGACTTCCAACACACGATTAGGTGTATCGGGTTCTTTGGTGTCTTTTACTATTACAATGGCCTTTGGTTTTAATTCTGTTCCAGGAATGTTTCCTATTACAGTATATGTACCACTCTTAAGTACTTTACTATTGTTTTTAGGGGCTGGCCAAAGTACTCTTACCCTAGGTCCTTCAATTCCATTGCGGTAAATGCCTTTTGTATAGCGCGGTAAGCGAGGAAGAGATCCTACTACTGTTTCAACTTTTACATCTGATGCGCTTGTTAAATATTCATTATAAAGTTGAGGATTTGTTTTGGGAAACGTTTGGAGATCGTCTGCTTTTTTCTCCTCTTCGTTTACAACTGTATCATCAGCTTTTATAGCATTATGATGAATTCTAGCAATTTGTTTTTCGCTTAAAGGGATTCTATATATTCTAAAGTCATATAATTTGGCATTAAGATAAGGGTGCTCAGGTGAAAATGATTTACCTATATAGAGCATGTTTTTTTTATCAGAATTATTGTTGAATAATTGTTCTAGATTGACTTCTATGTTTTTAGTTTCACTAACAAGAACGCCATTAAGGTAGGTGCTCATAGATTTGGAAGGGATATTAATAACAACAGCTAAATGATTCCATTGATTAGCATCTATGGCCGGAGAATTTGTTTTATAATCCTCACCTGTTTCAGTGGTGATTTCAGCTTGATATCCTTCATTACTATTATTGACTCCCATGGGTGCAACTGAAAAATGTGATTTCGTATTTTTTCCAAAATCAAAAAATTTCTGACCGGGTTGTGTTGAACGCAAATAAATCCATCCCGCTATGCTAAGAGATTCTTCATCGGTTACGGCTTCACTTGGGATAGAAAGATAAGCGTTACTATTTGTGGGTAAAGAAAGCACCTTTCCAAACAACTCATCATTTATGAATGTGGCTTTTGAATTTTGGATTGTGCCATGTAAGTTATTTCTAGACCAATCCTTTATGTCACCATCAAATACATAGCGAGCAATCAATCCTGTTTCTCCAATTCCGTCTAAAATTTGATCACCACTTTGTGCTTGTACTGTTTTTGTGTTAACGGCTACAAGAGTTAGTATTGTGCAAATGAATAACTTATCTATTTTCATAATTAAATCCTTTTTCTTCAATTTTATAGTTCTTTATTTTTTTAAGTCCTTTTAATTGTAAATTTTGTCCCACGTAGGAGGTGTTACATTCATTAAATGTTTTACAAAAAAATCTTTGCGTTTCCGTTCCCCGAAGGCACCACCTGCAGAGTGTGCCATTCCAGGGACAGTGACTAACTCAAAATCTTTATTTGCTTTAATAAGGGCATTTGCAAATTGCATAGTTGATGCTGGATCAACATTGTCATCTACCTCACCTAAAATAAGCATTAGATTTCCCCCAAGTTGAGCCGCATTTTCAATATTAGAACACGCAGCGTAATGAGGGCCAATAGGGTAGCCCATAAATTGTTCATTCCACCATAGTTTATCCATTCTATTATCATGACAGCCACAAGAGGCAACAGCTACATCATAAAAATCTGAATTAAAAACCAACGCAGCTCCAGCATTTTGACCACCAGCAGAAGTACCATGTATTCCTACTTTCTCAATATTCATGTAAGGGTATTTTTTTGCAGCAGCTTTCATCCATAATTTTCTATCTGGAAACCCTCCGTCTTTTAAGTTTTTCCAACAAACATCATGGAATGATTTTGAACGGTTCGAAGTACCCATTCCATCTATTTGTACTACAATAAAACCAAGTTCCGCTAAAGAAGACATAGACCAATAATAAGAATGGAAATCTTTAGGCACAAAAGAATCATGTGGTCCTGCATAAATGTATTCTATAATAGGGTAGCTGCGGTTAGGATCAAATGTTGTTGGTCTTACAATAATACCCCAAATATCTGTTTTGTGATCTCTACCTTTTGCTGTAAAAACTTCTGGAGCTATCCAACCTGTTTCTAATAGAGCAGAATAATCTGCTTTTTGAAGTTTTAAAATGGTTTTTGTGCTTTCTGTTTTTTTAAGAATAGTTGTAGATGGGGTACTTACAGTAGAGTATTGGTCTACATAATATTTGTAATCTTCTGAAAAAGAAACTTTATGATTACCATTTTCTGTAGTAAGTCGCTTTAGGTTTTTACCGTTAAAATCAATTTTGCAATAATGTGTAAAATAGGGATCTTGATTTTTATCTAATCCACTGGCAGTAAAGTAGACTTTTTGATTTTCTTCATCTACATGAATCACTTTTCTAACTACCCAGTTTCCTTTGGTAATTTGGTTTTTAATTGTGCCAGTAACTCCATCATACATATATAAATGATTCCAACCGTCTCGCTCTGATGTCCAAATTATTTGTTTTCCATCGGCAACATCATATCTGTATTTTTTACTACTGTAATCAATAAAGGTGTTGCTGGTTTCGTTAATTAAAACATTTATTTTTCCTGTTTCAGCATTAACTTCTATAATTTTGTAAGCTTGGTGTCCGCGTTGGTTGTATTCGAATGTAAAAGCTCTACTATCTTCTCTCCAGTTTATATTTGATAAATCAAATTGATTTTTAAATTCATTAGTAGGAATTTCAATGTGTTCTTTTTGTGCTACTATAAATAACTGTGGACTTTTAAAAGGTAATTGATCACCAGGTTTTCTATAATCTCTAGATTGTAGTTTGGGTTGTAATTGGTCTTTAGGACTAGATTCTACAAAATGAATTTTATGGTCATCACCAGGTCTTATTTTATAAGCCATGATTTTTTTGTTATCTGGAGACCATTTAATATATGAGGAATAATAAAAGCCTTGTGAACCATCAAAACTTAATTGACTTTCCTTTTGAGTTTTGTTATCTTTTAAATAAAGGTTGAAATTTTTAATGTATGCTGTTGCTGAAGAGTCTGGAGATACCGTTGGTGGGTTTTTTGTTTCATCAAAAAAGTTACCCCAATACCCCCAATCTTTTTTTTCTTGAGGCTTAACAGTGTCAATAATAACGATGTTATACGTTTTAAGATGGCATTTTAAAGTAATGTTATTGTAGATAAATTTTAATTCATTTTCTTCTGAAATAAAATTTAAATCTTTGATTTTTATATCATTATATTTAATACTTGTTTTTGTCTTTTGTGATAAAGCTTCAGCAAATTTTTTGTTATCAAAGAGTGCTTTTTGAGTTTTTTGCTCTGTATTTACTATAAGGTATTCTTTTCCTTCTTTAGAATTATTGATATACCAAAATGTGTTCTTTGATAGCCAATGAAATTCTTTTGGTGTATTAAAAACTTTGTTTTTGAATACAGAATCTACAGCAATTGCTTTTTTGTATTCTTTTAATGTTCCTTGTCCTATTGCAGAAAAACAGCAAAGAAATAAAGAAATGGCGATAATATTTTTACTTAATCTTTCCATATGATGAATAATTCATAAAATTATAGATTAATAGTAAAACCCAATAGCGTAATGTTAACTAAAACTAATACTATATTAACCTTAACATCTTAATCAGGTTAATTAAGTTGTAATTTTAATACAAGGTAAAGCTATTTTATTATGATTTTATTCCAAAAGGGTTTTCAATGGAGTGTGCAGGTTGTGTAAACCATTTAGGACCTTCGTTAGTCATATAAATATGATCTTCTAATCGAACACCAAATTTATTTGGCACACAAATCATTGGTTCATTACTAAAACACATTCCAGGTTGTAAAATTGTATTGTTACCTTTAACAATATATGGGTATTCATGAATATCTAAACCAATTCCGTGACCTGTTCTGTGAGGTAGTCCAGGAAGTTTATAATCTGGTCCTAGTTTGTGAGATTCTAATATTTGTCGTGAAGCATCATCAACAAACCCACAAGTGTTTCCTAATTGTGAAGCTTTAAATGCAGCGAATTGTGTTTCTTTTTCAATATTCCAAATAGTACGTTGAAACTCATTAGCTTCTCCATAAACATAGGTTCTAGTAATATCTGAAATATAGTCATGAGCAGAACATCCTGTATCTACTAAAACCATATCATTTAGTTCTAAGTTTTTTGGTGATTTTACACCATGCGGAAATGAAGAATCTACACCAAATAGTATGATGCAAAAATAGGATCCAGAAGTAATTCCGTAACGTTTATGAGCTTCATGAATAAAAGCTGTTACTTCTTTTTCAGTAATTCCAACTTTTAAAATTCTAGCAGTTGCCTTATGAACTTCTAAAGTAATATCCATTAAGGTTTGAATAATGGCGATTTCGGCTTTAGATTTAATCATTCTACATGCTGAAATTACTGGTTTTGCATTTTCAATGTTTAGAGGTGTTGCTTTAGAAATGCCTTCATATATAAAAAAAGGCGTGCTTTCGTCAATTAAAATATCACCGTTTAAAATATTATTTTCTTTAAGAATAGTGTTAAAAAGAGTATACGGACTTTCGTGCTCTTCCCAGCAGTGAGCCGTTCCTTCTATAACCATGAAATCTAAAATAGTACCTTTTTCAAAGCTAGGAGCAATGTAATATAAATTGCCGTTAGGGAGTAAAATGGCACCAACCATACGCTCACTTGGATGCCAATGCATGCCTGTGAAATAGAGTAAGTTGGTTCCTGCATGTAGATAAATAGCCTGTATATTTTGTGCTTGCATTAGTTTACAAGCTTTGTTTATACGTGCTATATATTCCTCTTTTTGAATAGGTTTTATGGTATTTGCAATAGGCTTTATTGCTTTTAATTCTGCTTCGATATTTGAATTACCTATTCCGAATTTATTCATACTATTTTGGTTTTAAAATTTTCTATCAGGATGGTAGTATGATAAGTCTAAAGATGATTTTTTGTTAGAAACTATTTCTGAAACTAATTTTCCTGTTGCTGGCCCTAAACTCCAGCCCATCATTGCATGACCTGTTGCTATTGTTAAGTTTTTACATTTAGATGATTTGCCTATATATGGTAACCCGTCTGGAGAACAAGGTCTTAGTCCGCATTCAGCTGCTTTTTTTTCTTCAGAAGTAATTTCTAATTGATTATAATATCGTTTGGCAGCATCTGCAATGGCATTAACTCTTCCATGGTTTATCGTATGATTAATTCCTGAAATTTCCATAGTGCCTGCAAAACGTGTAAAACCATCCATAGGTGTTACTGCTACTTTGGCTTCGCATAAAATAGCAGGAATAGTAATATTGGTTGTTCTTTCTGTGTTTATTCTATATCCTTTTCCTGCTTGAATAGGAATTTTAATACCAAGCTTTTTAGTAATTAAAGGACTCCAACTTCCTGCTGTTAAAATAACTTCATCTACTTTTAATGTTCTTTTTTCAGTAATTACTTTTGTGATTTTTCCACTAGAAACTTCTAAATCGGTTACTTTTTCATTGGCATAAAAAACAACACCGTTTGCTTTTAAATAAGCGAGCATGTCTTTCATGAAATGATTTGGAGTCATATGCGCATCACAATCATAATAAACAGCACCTTTAATGTTTAAATTAGCTTTTGGTTCTAATTTTTCAACGTCTTTAGCCGATAAGTTTTTTACGCCTAATCCTTCTTGAATCCCTCGTTTACCAATTTCCCATTCCTCTTCTCCTGTTTTATCCGATTGGTAACACATTAGCAAACCTTTGCGTTCATAATGAAAATTAAAATCATTTGTTTGTTTTAAATCTTCATATAAATCTCTAGAAAGTAAATTGATGTTTTTAATGGCAGAAATAGACTTTTCTACTTTAGCCTTAGTCGCAGATTTTTTAAACGCTAACATCCACATAAAGAAATCTGTGTCAAATCTTGGTTTTACATATAAAGGACTTGCAGAATTAAACATCCATTTTATTCCTTTTGTAATCATACCAGGTGCTGCTAGCGAAATAAAATGACTTGGAGTTATATAGCCTGCATTTACATGAGAGGCTCCAGAATTTAAATTAGATTGATCTATAACGGTTATTTGATGTCCTTCTTTTTGAAGGTAATAAGCAGTGCTTAATCCAATAATTCCGCCTCCAATAATGATTATATTTTTACCCATAATTATAATACTTGAAATCCGTGTGCATAAGGATCGTCGTCATCAATAATAATATTGTTATAGCCTGTAACTTGTGCCCATCCTTGAATACTTGGGATAATAGCGTTTTTATCACCTAGAGTTGTTTCTGCTTCAACTTTACCAATAAATTTACTACCTATAAAACTTTCGTGAATAAAAGGTTCTCCTAATTTTAATTTGCCTTTAGTGTGTAATTGAGCAATACGTGCCGAGGTTCCTGTGCCACAAGGCGAGCGGTCTATGGCTTTATCACCATAAAACACGGCATTCCTTCCAGACGAGGTTGGGTCTATAGGGGTTCCTGTCCATAGCATATGGCTTACATCTTTAATCGTATCGTTTTCTGGGTGAATAAACATATTTGGGTATTTAGCGTTTATACGTTTTCTTATTACTTGTGAATATTGTATAATTTGACCCGCTGTAAAATTTTGTATACCGCTAAAGTTTTTCTGCGGATCTACAATGGCGTAATAATTACCCCCATAAGACACATCGAACATTATCTCGCCAAGTTCAGGACAGTCAATTGTTAAGTTTTCTGCAGCTAAATATGATTTAACATTTATTAATTTAACCCAGTCTACTTTTTTACCTGTTTGTTGGTATTCAATTTCTATCAATCCAGCAGGTGCTTCCATTTTTATTTTGCCAGGTGTTTTTGGAGAAATTAAACCTTCTTCAATGGCAACGGTAATGGTGCCTATAGTACCATGTCCGCACATAGGTAAACAGCCCGATGTTTCTATAAATAGAATAGCGAAATCATTTTCTGGGTTATGTGGAGGGTATAAAATACTACCACTCATCATGTCATGACCACGTGGTTCAAACATTAACCCTTTGCGAATCCAATCGAATTCTTTAAGAAAGTGTTGTCGTTTTTCGTTCATGGTATTTCCAACTAAGTTGGGGCCTCCACCAGCAACAACACGCACGGGGTTGCCGCACGTATGAGCATCTACACAAAAAAAAGTTTTTCTTGCCATATATTAGTAATGTGTATTTAAAACTCTAATATATTTATAAATTTATTTTTGAAGTCCTTCTGGAAGTAATTTCTTTGGGAATGATTGGTAACTTACTGGTCTAACCCATCTTTTTATGGCATGTGTTCCTACCGATGTATATTTAGCATCTGATGCAGCAGGGTAAGGACCGCCATGATGCATAGAAGGACAAACTTCTACACCAGTTGGTACACCGTTAAAAATGATACGACCAACACGATTAGCTAAAGCATCGACAATATCTTCTAGATTAGAAATCTCGCTTTCTTCTGCAATTATGGTTCCAGTTAATTGCCCTTCTAGAGCTTCAATTATTTCAATTAATTGCGCTTCATCTTTACTTTTAACAACTAAAGAAAATGGCCCAAAAACTTCTTGCTGAATTTTAGGATTTGTTAAAAAGTCTGCTCCAGAAACCGTTACAATTTGTGATGCTGCAAAATTAGCTTTTATATCACCTTCAAATTTGGCAACAGTTTCTACACCTTCTTGAGCTGTAATACTTGCACTATTTTTATCAAATCCAGATTTAATATTAGGGTGTAACATACATTGCACATCAATAGCAACCGTTTTTTTAGCTAAATCTTTAACAAATGAATCGGTTTTAGCACTTGCAATGGTTAATAATAAGCCTGGATTAGTACAAAATTGACCAGTTCCTACAGTAATAGAGCTAGCATAAGTACTTGCAATAGCTTCACCACGGATTTCAATAGCTTTTTGTGTAATAACTACAGGATTTATACTGCCCATTTCGGCATAAACAGGAATAGGTTCTTCTCGTTTTGAAGCAGCATCCATAATCGCTCTACCAGCGCCTAAGCTTCCTGTAAAACCAACAGCTTTAATTCTTGGATGGATAACTAATGCAGAACCAACAACTGGACCACGACCAGAAAGATGTGAAAATACGCCATTTGGCATGCCTGTTTTTTTTGCAGCTTTAAGAATAGCAGTTGCTACTAACTCTGAAGTACCAGAATGCATTTCATGTGCTTTAATAATAACAGGGCATCCTGCTGCTAAAGCACTAGCGGTATCACCACCGGCAGTAGAGAACGCAAACGGAAAATTACTTGCTCCAAAAATTACAACTGGACCTATAGGGATTACCGTTTTTCTTAAATCGTCTTTAGGTAATGGTTGTCTGTCTGGCATGGCAGCATCAAAGGTATTACCTTTCCAATCTTCTTTAGAAATTTCATTGGCAAATGCTTTTAACTGCATTATGGTTCTGCCTCGTTCGCCCATAGCTCTTCCTTCGGGTAAGCCAGACTCTGTGGTATAGGTATCTATTAGTTCTTGACCTAAATTTAAAATTTCATCTGCAATAGCATTTAAAAATTCAGCTCTTTGTTTTCCTGGTACTTTTCTAAATACTTTAAATGCTTGTGTAGCAAGTTGAGTAGTTTCCTCAATTTCTTCAGGAGTTGCTTCAACAAAGGCTATAGGGTTTTCAGTGTTTAGTTTAGGATTTATAGTTTTGTGACTAATGTTCCCTTTTGCACTGAGTTTGTTTCCAATATAATTTTTACCTGTAATCATTCTTTATTATAAGTTTTTGTAATCTGGTAATGTTGGTCTGCTTTTCATAGCAGTTTCAATTACTTTTATAACGCGTGCTCTTTCTGCACCTTGTAAAGGTAGTCTTGGAGCTCTTACGTTTTCTGTACCAATACCAGTAGCAACTTCTGCTAATTTAATGTTTTGTACTAATTGAGGACTAACATCTAGCTCTAATAATGGCATAAACCATTTATAAATGTTTAAAGCTTCATTTATTTTTCCAGCTTTAACTAGTTCGTAAATAGCAACTGTTTCTGCTGGATAAGCGCATACTAATCCTGCAACCCAACCGTTTGCTCCAGTTACTAAACTTTCTAAACCAAGTGTATCTACTCCTGTGAAAACTTTGTAACGATCTCCAAATTTATTTTGAATACGAATAATATTAGTAATGTCTCTGGTTGATTCTTTAACAGCTTCAATGTTTTTGTACTGTTCTAAATCTGCTAGCATATCTAATGTTATTTCTATTTTATAATCGATAGGATTATTATATAGCATAATTGGTAAAGATGTGCTTTTTGCAATTTCAGCAAAGTAAGTTACAGTTTCAAAATCTGTAGCTTTATAACGCATTGGAGGTAATATCATTAAACCATCGGCTCCTACGTCTTCTGCGTGTTTAGCAACTGCAATAGCATCTTTTGTGCTTTGTTCGGCAATGTTAATAATAACCGGTATGTTACCATTGGTAATAGAAAGTGTTTCTTTTATTAAAGTCTCTTTTTCATCTTGTGTTAATGTACTAGCTTCCCCTAAGGTTCCACCAAGAATAATTCCGTGCACACCAGCTTCAATTTGAGCTTCAATATTTTTTTTAAACATTACAAGGTCTAGCGTGTCTTCACTTGTAAATTTCGTTGTTACTGCTGGCATTATGCCTTCCCATTTTATCATATGTCTATAATTTTAAATAAGCAAATTTAAATTTTATTAAAATAATCATTTATACAAATATTACCTTCTTGTAGTACTATATTACCATGAAAATAGGTTTTTTATTGTTTTTTTAGTAATATTAGCAAAACATATTAAATGAAAGTACTTCCGTTTAAAATACCTAAACCAGAAAATGAGGCGCTTGTTTATCAAGAAGAACGTTTAAAAGTTCTATATGACCAGTTACATCAACATGGCGAAATTCAAATTAGTTATATAGAAAAAGGTTCGGGTACATTGTTGGTTGGAGATACTATTAATGATTATAAATCTAATGATATTTTAGTTTTAGGTAGTTATGTGCCACATGTTTTTAGAAGTGATACGAGTACATCTGAAACATCTATTGTTTATACCTTATTTTTTGATAGAAATTCTTTTGGTAAAGCTTTTTTTGATTTACCTGATTTAGAAAGCATCGATAGTTTTTTTAAAAATGCAGAATATGGCATGAAGATTCTTACTAATAAAAGAAAAATTATTAAACACTTTGAAAAACTAAAAAAGCAAAATAAGATTGAGCGTATTTCTTCCTTATTAAGAATATTAAATCATATTGATGCTGCAGAATCATCTGCACTATCATCATTTGTATACAAAAAGAAATATACAGATGATGAAGGTAAACGTATGAATGATGTTTTTAATTATGCTATGGAATATTATTTTGAACCTATTACATTGGAGGATATTGCTGAACGCGCTAATATGAGTAAAAATGCCTTTTGTAGGTATTTTAAAAAGCGGACGAATAAAACCTTTTTTCAGTTTTTAATTGAAATTCGTATTGAAAATGCTTGTAAGTTTATTTTTAAGCATCCAGACTGGTCGATATCTTATATCTCAGAACAGTGTGGATTTCAAAATACAGCAAATTTTAACAGGAAGTTTAAAGAAATAAAGGGGGTAACACCGTCGCATTATAGGTTACAACGTTTTTAAACAAAATTATTATCTAAAATAATATTTCGTGTTTTAATTTGAAGGCCATTGGTATATATTTCTTCTGTGATTTTAAAAGAGCGTTTAAACATGGTTATTTATGTAGATGATTTTGATATTTAACGAAAAACAGAGAGGAAAAGCTCCTCTCTGTAATAATTATATTTATTCTACTTCCCACTCAAAAACACCGGCTGCATTTTTTTCGGCAAGCTTTATTTCTATTTTTACAGCTGTTGTTTTTACTGATTTAAATATGACCTCATTAGGTAAACCTTTTTCTAAACCATAATCAGTTGTGTTTTCTACAGCTAGCCATTCATCATTAGAGTCTTTATAGTATATTTTCCAATAATCTGGTACTTTACAACCGCCCCAAGGCTTATCATCATACCAATAAACAGTAGAACGACTTATTGTTTTTTCAGAATCGAAATTATAAGAAATCCATTCTGTTGTGCCTTCTTTTGGCCACCAATGGTAATATGGTAAAGTACGATCTTCGGCATCCTTTGGAATTAAACCATCATTAATAGCAACAATAGGTTTAACATTATGTGAGGCATTTACTGTGCTTTCAGAGGCAATGGTAGGAGCCATAGCTGGTTTTGTTGCATTTAATTCTATAGGTAACCAAACTGCCATGTCTCCACTTCCACGATGAGCCCAAGCATAATAAGGTATCATGTTTAGGTTAACATCGTTTGTAACTAATTTGCCATTATCGCTGTAGCTTAAAGTTTGTGCATTGGTTTGAATGGTGTTAATGCCGTAAAGTAAATCTTGTTTGGTTTCAACTTTAAACTCTGGTTTTTTGTTTAAAATAACGCTAAAAATATTAAAATCATTATCTGGCCATTCTGCACAATATACTATAGGACCACGCTCAATAGATACTTTTCCTCTATCTGCTTCAACAGCAGGATGAGCTTTTACAGTTCTAGGTTCCATTTCAAAATTAATATTTACAATATCTCCTTTTTTCCAAGTTCTGTTAATGTTAAAATATCCCTTGTCAATATTACTTGTTACTGTTTTTCCGTTTATCTTAACAGTAAAGTTTAGTGATTTTTTGTCTGTATAGCTGTAAAGGTTTGATGGAACAACATTGTTTTGTAGCCAACCTGGAACACGTATTTTAAGAGTTAAGTTTTGTTTGCTTCTAGGTGCTACTTCAATATTTACATTACCAGACCAAGGGTAGTTTGTGGTTTGTGTTAATTTAACTGTTTTTCCTTTTACTTTTAAATCGGATTCGTTTGCCATAAATAAATTTACGTAAACATCGGTATCATCAACTGCGTAAATATATCCTGGAACAGACGGAATAAAACGACTTACATTTGAAGGGCAACAGGCGCAACCAAACCATGCTTGACGTTGGTGTTGACCTATAGATTCTAGTGGGTTAGGGTAGAAGAAGCTCCCTCCATCTAAAGACACTCCAGAAATAAGACCATTGTATAGTGTACGCTCTAAAACATCATAATATTTTGCATCGCCATGTAATAGAAATAAACGATAGTTCAAATATACATTCCCAATAGCTGCACAAGTTTCGCAGTAAGCAGACATATTTGGTAATTCGTAATTTTTACCAAATGATTCGCCATGACCAGTAGCTCCAATACCACCTGTTATGTATAATTTTTTAGATACGATATTATCCCAAATTTTATCGATAGCATGAATATAATCTTCATCACCAGTAAGTGCAGCAACATCTGCCATACCCGAATACATATAAGAAGCACGAACGGCATGACCTACGGCCTCGTCTTGTTCTAGAACAGGCTTATGTGACTGACTGTATTCACTTTTAATATGCGTATGTCCACGTTCATCCAATAATAATTTAGCAAAATCTAGATATTTTTTGTTACCTGTTACTACAGATAGTTTGGCCATTGCCATTTCTGTAATTTGATGACCAGGAACAACCATAATTTGTCCTGGTTTATTTCCTACTTCACGAACCGCACAATCTGCAAATTTTATAGCAATATCTAAAAAGGTTCTTTTTCCTGTAGATTGGTAATGCGCTACTGCGCCTTCAACTAAATGTCCCAAATTGTATAATTCGTGACTTAAATCTTCTTCTTTTTCCCATCGTTTTTTTCCAGCCCATTCATGTGTGTGTTCTGGATTCATGGTACGAAACGTATATAAGTAGCCGTCTGGTTCTTGGGCTTTTCCAACTATAGTAATTAAGCTGTCTATATACTTTTCTAATTTTTTATTGGGTGATGTTTGCATAGAATAACTAGCGCCTTCTATAGTTTTATAAACATCGGTGTCATCAAAAGTAAATCCTTCAACTTTGTTATTCTCATTTGGATTAGCAGCCATTGTGAAATTATCGTAACGCCCAGTTTCTTCACATTTTCCAAACGCTAAAGGAATTGTAGTTTCTCGACTTGCTTTAATACGCTGTCCCCAAAAAGCATCTGTTACATGAACAGATGTAAAAGGAACAGGGGTTATGGGGTAACCAGTACTTGTTGTTTTTTGCCCAAGTGTAGTGAGTGAACTTAGTAAAATAAAAAGGGTTAGTAATTTATACATAATGGTTATTTTAAAGGTTATTTATGTTTTATTATACCACCAAGATGGTAGCTCACTTTCTTAGTGAGTTAAATTTAGTTATTTATTAGCTTTATTCTAAAGCAGTATTATAAAACTTAACTTTATAAGGGAAGTTTTGGTCGTTTGATGCGTCTTCATCCCAAATATGATTTACATGTTCTGTAGGAGCACCTGTAACTACTAGCCATAAAGTTTTTGTGTTTTCAGGAATTGTAATTGAAGCGGTTCCTTTTTTTGTTTTTTCCATTGTACCGTAAAAAGGGAAGTTATCTTCTTTAATAGCAACAAAACCATATCGCCACCCTTCAACACTTGAATAGATTCCATCTAAACCTTCAAAATCTACAGACACAACGGTTCCAGTAGCAGGGACACTAAGTTCTATAGCATTGTAGCCATAAGGTTGAGGTGTTTGGTCGCTCGATATTTGGTAATACCCATCGGCAATTACATCTAAAGTAGTAGAATGTTTGTAGTTTTTTTTATCGGTGGTCGATAAGTTTTTTATATAGTCACGATTGTAAATACCTAAAGGGTAATCCCAAGAGATGTTTTTACTGGCGTATTCAAAAATTTCATCGTTGAGTTGCTCTTGTGTGATTTCTGTAATTCTTTTATAAGCTTCAATAGGATGTTCTGGGGTTAAGGCGCCTCGCCATAGTTTTCCTAAAAAATCTACACCATGTTTTTCTTTCCAATATTCTTGTAAATACATAGATTGGTATCTTATATCTTCGTGTGAAAAATTTTTATGGATATTGTCTAATAAATATGGCATCTCTCCTGTAAAACCTTCGTTGTTTTGTTGCCAAGACATATATTGCGCACATTGTTCCCAAAATGAACCTACGTATGGTTGGTCTCTAAACCCATAATTACCATCGCAGTGTACTTGGTATTGAAATGAATGTCCAAATTCGTGAGCAATAACCACTCCGCCATTTGTTGTTGCTGGATTTACCCATAATGCTCCAATTACATTATCGTAACCGGCACCTGTAGCTAGCCACTCTTCTTGATAAAACAATTGAACAATCATTCTATAATTATCTGTTTGTGAGCTTCCTTCAATTACAAATTTCATAGTATCTCTGTAATAGATATAAAACTCTTCGGCCATTTTAAGGAGCTCATTAATATTTACGCGTAAATTGGTTCTTGATGTTTTACTTGGGTATTGACCAAAGCCTTTTTCCCAGAATACAATAATGTTATCCGAAGAAGCACTTCGTTGGTAACTCCATTTGCTATCGTTAGAGTCGAAGTCATTGTCATTTAGTTCAATTGGTGTGTAAATGGCTTTTCCTGTAGTTGGTTTTTTAGCAAATATGTAATTAAAATTTTCTGGAGGAGTAATGCCTGTTTCTATTGGGGTTTCAGGTTCTTCCGTTGGTTTTTCTGGTGTTTCATTTCCAGATTCTTTGGTTTGTGAGTCTCCAGAAGAGCACGAAAAACAAAATATTAAACAAATTGAAAAAAAGGCAGGTAATAAGTTTACTTTTTTCATGATAGTGCGTTTTTTGAATGGTTTTGGTTTAAAAATGAAGACATGTATATTTAGCTTTAAAACAAAGCCAAAGAAGTTGAAAACTATCTTCCTTGGCTTTTCCAAAAAATTAAACTAATTCAAATTTAACATTATAATTTTCTAGTTAATATCGTAATATTTATACTAGAATTTATGGTGCTTCATAATAGTATAAAAGTATAATCTATATTCTATTACAGGAAAATATTATTATCATAAACTAATAGTATATTAACCAGTTTATTAGGTGTGTGTCTTTAATTGTAGTGTATATAATGTGGGTAGTAAACTTTTTTGTTAATTATGTTAAAGTTGTATATATGAAATAACTGCTACTTAACAAGAATTTTAAAGGTTTTTGAATTTACATTAAGGAAATATAAACCTGCTTTTAATGTATTGGGTAATTTTATAGAGGTAGTTTGATTGCCTTCTAAAAAGTGAATATTGTTAAGCGGAATATGTCGACCATTAATATCAAAAAATAAAAATATATCAGATGATTTTGTGTTTGTCACGGTAATAGTATCTTCTGAAGTATTAATAGGATTAGGAAATATAAACGAGTTTATATTGGTGTTTGAGGTTGATGATTCTCCAGAAAAATATGGTAGGCTAAAGCTATAAGTATTCTTACCAATGCGTTCACCAATAATACGACCAGCAATATCATCTGCAGGAGGATGAATACCTCCCCATATTCTAGATAAACTACACTGGTCTGAAGCATCTTGGTAGGTTGCCCATTGTAAAGTTATGTCTATAGATGGTCCTTTCTCAAAAGCTAGAAATTCATCCTTTTTAGCAAGAAATTCACCCATACCTCCAGGGAAATATTCACTTCCTGTAAGTAAGGTCATAACTTCGGCTGCTGCTCTGGAATATGTAGAATGTCCAGAAACGTAACCAGCAAAAGGAGGTGTAACAAAAGATGGTCTTTGATATGGCCACCAATTTTGAGCTAAAATCCAGTCAACGCCTGCTTCATCAGTTTTATTATCTTTAATAAAATCATGTCCCTTCCACGCATATACTTTTATTTTTCCAACATTTTCGTTGTTGTCTCCTGCTAGTAGATCTCCTGTTTCAACAGTTTCAATATAACCTGGTTTTAATGGAATTCCAGCAACATTGTAATTGCTTTTTGATAGATCTGAACTTTGACCTTTTTCTGCCATGAAGCGAATTGCTGAAATAGGACGAATATAATCGTACCAGCCTTTTATGCTCCATGAAGCAATAGCAGCATCATGCATGGCACCACCTAATATGAAATATGATTTTACATCCCATTCTAAATTACTTAAAGTTTTTCCAGTTCCATTAAGTTTTTTATCAAATAATTCATGGTCACTTACGTAGTTAAGTAAAGTAAACCAATGTCCTGGTGGTGTTTCTGAGTCTGGGCCATCTGCCCAAAATTCGGCAAGTACTCTGGTATAATCTCCTCTAGGAACAATTTGCTCTTGGTAGGACGAGTTTGTATACGGGTTAATAGTATGACCTAAACTAATATCGCCACCGTCTTCTTCTAAATAAAAATCTGGGTAATCTTCGTAGTGTTGTGGTATTAATTCAAAATTAATGTTTCCAATAGACTTGGGGGAGATGTCCCACATAACATTGTCGTATGGATTGTGGTGTGAACTCCAAATTGAGACAAGTGAGAAGTTCCATTTGTATGCATCACTAGAAGCCGTTGTTTTTTCTAAGTCTAGTTGTGGTGGTGTACCTGGGTCGTCGTAAACAAGGTATGTGTTTCCTTCTCGTGTATAGGTTGTTTTTTCAGATTCGGATAGGTTGAAAGGTTTTACATTGCCCCATTCTGGTCCTAAAAAATCGGGTGTAGCTCCTGGAATTAAGTTACCACTTTGATCTATAAATGTATCGAAACTTAAAGGTTGCCATCGGTTAGGATTGGTAACGGTATTTTTATTTAAATCTGGATTGTTAAGTAATAAAGGTGCATTGATAGGAGTGTAATATTGGTTTGAATATTGATAGACTTCGTTAGAACCATCAGTAAGACCATATTCAATAATTGTTTTAGCAATAAAGTTACCAAGTGCAATAGGATCTCCGTTTGAATAGTTTGTTGAAGTTTCGGTTGTGCTATAGCCTAATTGCTCCATAAGGTCTTCAAAAATCTTATAGGTTTCCTCAAGGTGAGGTGAGTTTTTAAAACGGTATTTTAAGAGTGTATAAGCGGCATAGCTTATGGTTTTATTTATGGCTTCTGGAACAGGTTCTGTAGTTTTAAAACTATTAAACTCGCTTGTATATTCATGTACTTGTTTGCCTAAAAGATAAGGAGTTGCCATTTCGTTATAAACAGCCCAAGCGTCGTACATGGCAATACTAGTATGAAATAGGTTTCTGGCATGCACAGTTGGGCGCGCATAATCGTTACGAATGGCTTCTAATAAAGCTTCATTCCATAATCGGGCAACTGATTTTGTATAGTCTTTAGTGTCAGGATTGTTATAGGAACGGAGTGTAACTTTTAATATCACATTTTCGCTGGCACAATAATTATTGTGTTCAACTAGAATAATACGTCCTTCGGTAACATTATTCCATTTAACTTTTATGGTATTTGTGTTATTACCTTCAATAATTTCTCCTCCCTCAATAGTCCAAGTTGTTGTGTTTCCTATTTCTGGTGGATATGAATATGTTTCGATACTAGATTGCAATACATCACTATTTCCGTAAATAGTAGATTTTGTTTTAAGATAAATACAGTTTCCAGAACTAATGGTAGCATAAGGGTTGAAATTGCAAGCATTAGGATCCATACATCCATAGGTTTTAATACTAGGTTGATTTGTTGGAGTCGTATAATTAGATCCTTCTATAAAATTGATGGTTTTATCTATAGGTAGATTAGTGTATGTTTCAATTGCTCCTGAAGGCCATGTTATTTTTAATTCTTGAATTTGTGTAGCATCTGCCAAACCAAAGTGCACAGATTTTAAGTTTTGGGATAAAAACCCTTTACCAGTATAGTATCTAGAAAATGTACTTTTATTTGTTTTTAATACTAATTTTGTGCCTATGGCATCTCTGTTAGAGGTTGTTCCTTCTAAGTTGACTTTTAGCCAATGCAAATCTTTTGTAGGGTTAGTAAAGTCAGTTATACTATTTTCATAGAAAAATGAAGGTCTATCTGCATTTGTTATAAAAATATCTTCATCACCATCGTTATCAAAATCAAAAACTCCAGCACCAACACTAATGGTTAATGCACCTAAATTTGAGCTTTCAGATTTATCAATAAATTTAGAATCTCCATTAGCATGTAAATTTTGAAAATAGATGTTTTTTTCTGTGTTGTGACCTTTGTATTCAAAACCATTAAGAACCAATAAATCTTCATCACCATCTAAGTCAAAATCAGAAAACACAGTATCCCATGACCATCCGCCAGATTGCACACCTTGTTCTACTGCCAAATCAATAAAAGTATTATCTCCTTTATTTGTTAACAAAGGGTTCATTAATACATCGGTAATATACATATCAAAAAAGCCATCATTATTATAGTCTCCAAATGCAATTCCCATATCATTTCTAGCATGATTTAATCCATATTTATTAGACTCTTCTGTAAAACCTTTACCATTTTGGTTTATAAATAAATCGTTAGTCCTATTTATTACATCATTTGCAAGATATAAATCCATCCACCCATCATTATTAAAATCAAAAGGAATACTCATTAAGGAGTTTTTGTGTTCAACATCTCCAAATAAATCTATTTGATTAGTAAATGTTCCATCACCATTATTGGTATAAAAACTATTACTGTCGCATGCTTTCCAATCAGAAATATATAAATCTAAGTACCCATCTTTATTATAATCAAACCAAGTGGCTCCAGTATTAATACATCTGCTGTCTACATTCAGGCCTGCTTGTTCTGTTACGTTTATAAAAGTACCATTGCCTTGGTTATGAAAAAGATAAATTTGATAAACATTAGTCATAAATAAATCGGGATAGCCGTCATTATCATAATCTCCCCAAAAAGCACCATGTTTTACGCCTTCAAAAACTTTGTCATAAGTTGTTCCGTCTTTTTCTAATGGAAATAAATTCAATAATAAACCTGCTGATTCTGTGGTATCTGTAAAAGTACCATCATTGTTGTTTTTTAATAATCTACTATGGCTTTTGGTAACACCATCTTCATCTTTACCTAATGCTACAACAAACATATCAAGAAATCCATCTTTATTGTAATCTGCAATAGCGATACCATTATTTTCCTCTAATAAGCTAAGGCCAGCAACAGATTCAATTCTATTAAAAGTTTGAGCTTTTAAATCATGAAGATTGATTATAAAAAGAAAAACAAACAAAAGGAAAAGTTGTTTTATGGTCATGTTATTTTTCATTTTATAAGTTTTGATTACTGTCATAACAAATTTATCTTAAAAGTAAGAAACATGGTTTTTTTTCATGCTTCTTACTTTTTTTGAAGAATTAAAAATTGGCTAAAAAATAACCCCAATACATACCTATTAATTGGTGCATATTGGGGGATTTTGTTATCAAGAGCTACTTGTTAACTTTTGAATGATTTTTTTATAAAAAATTAATTCCTCCATTCATTTACACCATCACGTATTCTATTTCTCCAAACCATTTCTGTAGAAACATCTGTTGTATATTCTTCAAGAGCATAGTTTACTGTATAGTTTAAAATAAAGGTTCCCGTAGTAGGGTCGTAGGTGTTAGTGCCATTTTCTACTATGGTTGCTATAGGCGAACTTTCATATCCTGCAGGAGCAGGAGTACCCCAAACTTTCCATTCATGCATACCTATAAATTCAGCAGGAGGCGTTGCATATATGCGGATTTTATCTGTATCAATTTTATCAAAACTAGTAACGTTATATTTATCTGGTTCATTACCTACATCAATAACACCATAATCTGATGATGAAACAGAAACTCCATTAACAATATTGTTATTGTTAAGTATTTTCCATTCGCCTAAGTCTAAATCCCAATATTCAATGTATGATTTGTTAGGAAATTGTACACCGCCACCATCTGCAGCCCAATACACTTCAGACATGGTTATAGAAAATTTTGAGCCAAAATCATATTGAATCCAATTTTCTGCTGCAGGTCCAGAAGGAGCTCCATAGTTTCCCCAAGATAATATTTGGTCTGTAAAAGCTGAGCTTATTGGGTCAACTCCACTTTTAACAGCATTTTCACTATTCCAAGGCGCGACATAAGATGATGTTACTGTAGCATCTAACGCAATATTTTTTGGAGAGTTATCTACATTTAAATTTGGACTATATTCTAACGATACTGTATTGTCTGCATTAATGTTCATTTTCATTTTATAATCTTCACCTAATAAATTCATGGTACCATTGGTTTCTATAGAGTCTAAAAATATGGTGTTGGCGGTAATAACATTATCTATTAAACCACTATTTAAAGTTTCTCCTTCTGGATTTACTGTTTTAAATGTACCTTCTTGGTTATAATACCCATGGTATTGATTTATGTATTTTAAAACTAGAATTTGTGTGTTTTGAGTGCTCAAAATACTATCTTCTGAAGTTTCGGTAAGTCTAAAAGGTATAGCGTAATGTGCTTTTGTTGCCTGTGTATCGTTTATAAAATTAACAGAGTCTAAAGCAATTGAAATAGTACCAGCTGTTTCTCCTGAAGGGATTACAAAACGGTTTGTATTACTTAAAGTGTAATAACTTGATGGTAGCATTTCATAATCTGTACCAGTTAGTAAGGTTGGGTCTATTTCATAATCTGCCCATCGTTCTTTTCCGTTATCTAAAATACCAGCAAGATATATACCAGCATTTACATTTAATCCTTCTCCTTTTACAGCCGTTCTCCATAGGACTCCAATTTCATTAGAACCTCCATCTGCACTAGAAAAGGCAACTGAAGAATATTCATTATCTAGCCTGAATTCGTCATAACAGCTAGTAAAAGCTGTGATGAGTACTAAAAATATTAATATTTTTTTCATATGTTTCATGTATTAAATTTTTAATTATTGGGCTTACCAACCTGCATTTTGCTTAAGGTTGCTCATTATCAATGTTTGAGAATATGGTACTGGTGCATAAATCATATAATCTTGAAATGTATGTGATTCTACATTTACATAATTATAAGAGTCTCCATTTACTAAATCTCGGGTAATTTTAACGCCTTCAATAGTATGGTTTAGAGGTTGTTTCCATCTGCGAATATCCCAGAATCTAAAACCTTCAAAGCATAACTCTATACGTCTTTCGTTTTGTATAAATGTTCTAAAAGCTTCAGTTCCTGCACTTGCTTGATCAAGCAAGTATTGGTCTTGAACTCCTGCTATTACAGGATCTGAATCTATACCAGCACGTAATCTTATTTTTGCCATAACATCGGCAGCAGAGTAGCCTAAATCTATTCCATCTGGACCATAAGCTTCGTTAGCCGCTTCTGCAAAATTAAGATAAAGCTCTGTTTTTCCAAGGTATACATAAAATTTAATGTCGGCTATAGTATTGCTAGGGTCTAATTGTACATTTTTGCTTAAAAGCTTTTTCATGTAATACCCTGTTCTAGTACCTTGTTGGTTTAAACCTCCAGGAGCATCATCTCCACCATTATATGTTTTTATAATGGTGCTATTATAACTATCACCGTTAAAGAAAATAAAGCGGTTAAATCTCTCATCACGATTTGCGTAAGGAGTAGCGTCATCATAAATAGGACTTGTACTTACTGGATAACCATCGCTAGTTGGGAAAATGTCAACTAAGTTTTGCGACGGATTGCAGTAACCAGAACCGTATAAAGATGGTGGGTAATGTGTGCCTTCTAAGCCATTACCACTATATGTTGGTTGTATCCAAATATTATCAAAGCTAGCAGCATCGTTAAAATTGTTATAGGCTACTAAATCTGTTAAACCACCAGCTGCTTCAATAGCATCGTAAGCCGCAGTGGCTGCTCTTTCCCATAATGCAGGTGTAGAAGCTCCATATGCAGGACTTGCAGCGTTTAAAAACACTCTAGCTTTTAAGGCAAGTGCTGCTAAACCAGAGCCTCTGCCACGGTTGCTTAAGCCTGTGAAAGGATCTGTACCGTTACTATAGGTATTAGGTAATATAGCGATGGCAGCATCACAATCTTGGGCTATTTGTAGGACACATTCTTCATAGGTATTTCTTGGTAAATCTAATTCGTCATCTTGTTCTAAAACAGTAGTTACAATTGGAAATCCAAGTACTTCTGTTTCTCCAGTGGCTTTACCTGCATAGTTTTTTAAAAGCTCTGCTTGATACCATGCTCTTAAAAAATAAGCTTCACCCATTCTATTTGCTTGAAGGGTAGAGTCTTTAACTTTATCTGATACACTATAAATTAAATCTTCACCATTAGCGATGTATAGGTTTAGATATTTAATAGTAGTATACGTGTATTCCCAATTCCCAATAGGGCTACTTTCTACACTCCATGTACCTAATGCTAACGCATTAGCTCCTGGTTGATTTGGCACAGCATTATCTGTGTAGTAATCCATAGAGATCGGATACGAATCATTTAAATTTGTGTAAGCATTTGTTAATATACCTTCACCGTAAGTAGAATGACTCCAAAGGTCTTCTGTGGTTTGATCCTGTATTGGTAACGGATCAATTTGGCAAGACGTAAAGAAGATGCCGAATATTAAATAATAATATATTTTATGTTTCATAATCTCGTAGTTATTAATTAAAATTTGCATGACACACCTAATGTAAAGGTTTTATATATTGGGTATTGAGTTGTTCCTGCACTTATATATTCTGGATCTAAATTGTATTTAGAAAATTTAGAGAAGGAAGCTACATTTTTAGCTCTAACAAAAAACTTTAGATTTGGCAATGATAAATTTGTTGCTATAGATTTTGGCATTGTATAGCTTAACTCAATGTTTTTTATAGTAAAGTAAGCAGCATCAATTAACCAATATGTTGAGCTTTGGTAGTTGTTCTGAGATTGCGTTGTTAAACGTGGCAAGTTATTAGTAATAGGAAATCTGTTTAATATCACTTCAGAATAATTAGATCGCGGGTTACTACCTGTAAAGTAGTTGCTACTCATGTATGTTTCTCCGTTTGCTCTACCTTGTCCTACAGCATATAGAGCAAAACCTTTGTATTTTAAATTTAAGTTTAAACCGTAATATATTCTTGGAGCATGTGAGCCCGTAATATGCAAGTCTTTTTCATCTATTACACCATCTTCGTTATAATCTGTATAGCGAATATCACCTGGTTGTACATCGCCCCAGCTTTGAGTAACACCTCTAGAAGTAATCTCTTCTTCTGTAAGGTATAAACCTTCTGCTTGGTACATTCTATACATGTCTGTTTCTGTACCAGCCGATTTTCTGTAGGCATCTAAGGCAGCAGGTTCGTCAACATCTATATATTTTCCTCGGTTGTATTGAATATTTCCACCAAAGCTATATTCTAAATCGCCTAATTTATTTTTATACTGTGCGTAACCATCAAGTCCCCAATATTTAGTTTCACCATAATTGGTTAAAGGTAAGAACCCTCCAGTACCAAATAAAGAAGGTATTAATGAGCTTCTTTGAGATATTTGATTATAAGATCTTCTTGAAAAATAATTAGCCTCTAATGATAAGGTTTTGTTGAACAATTCACTTTGTAAACCAACGTTTAAATAACTCATTTTAGGCAATGAGTAGTTTGTGCTTCCTTCTTGTTGTATGTTGTATGAGTTTACATATCCACCTTTATTTCCTTCTATACCAGGAGTCCATCCTCCAACATTTTGCCAAAGAGTTGTACCTAAATAATAAGGGTTATATGTTGAAGAAAAGAAGTTAATGTTGTTAGATGTAGTGGTGAAATATGTGTTAAAGTTTTCGTTAGCAGTAACTCCAAAAGATGAGTAGAATTTTAAATAATTTACAATTTTACTCGATTTTAAGAATGATTCGTTACTAGCTACCCAAGCAGCACCTACTGTAGGGTAAATATCATATCGGTTGCCAGCAGGTAGTTTCATACTTCCAGAGTATGCTAAATCAAGTTGCAATACATATTTGTCGTTATAAGCATAGTTTGCTCGAAAACTATAATCTTGTTTTTTTACCGGTTGGTAGCTAGCAAAACGTCGTGTTTCAACTAATCCACTGTAAGTTGAAGCATTCATAGTTAAAGCGTGCTTACCAAAAACCCTATCGTAGTTTAAAGATAATAATGCTGTTGTACTTCTTGTAAAGTTATCACTACCTTGAGATAATGATGGTATTATAACTTCGTCACTATATATCTGTAGCTCGTTATTTGGCAATAATCTGTATAGTGCAGCTGAACCACCTTTATTTGTTATAACATTACTATAAATATCGAATGCTGCAGTTCCTGTAAAAGTTAAACCTTCTGTTATGCCGTCTAAATCTAGTAATAGGCTAGCGCTATTTTGAGAATTTAGATTTACACCTTCGGCATAGCCTGAGTAAAGAAGTTGATTTTCTATATTGGTAGGGTAATCGTTGCTCACTATATAATTGCCATTATAAGCAATAGCATGTGCATTTGCAGGAGTAGAAGCTATATAGTTGAAAATATTAAATTGATTAGCACTACCATTTTGATTAGAAAAATCTAATTCTTGATATGTACCTGATAAATTTACGTTGAACTGAATTTTTTCGGTTAATTTAATATTAACACCACCTCTAACTTTAAAACGATTAGAAGCTGTTTCTTGTCCTATTTTTTCTAAACCTTTTGTTTTTACATAATCTAGTAAAGAAAAATAATTAACCTTATCGTCTCCTCCACTAAAATTAATATTAGCTCGTTGAAACGTACTTGCCTTCTTTATATAATCTTTATTGTAATTTACGTCAGGGAAGTATAATGGATTTGTGCCATTTCTATAAGCCGCTAAAGCTTCGGCAGAGTATAAAGGATCTAAACCGTCGTTTGCAAGTGCTTCGTTGTATAAAGTAGCATAGTTATAAGCATCTAAATATTCTGGTTGTGATGTAGGTGAGTTAAAACCACTTTCTGTGGAGATAGAGATATCTTTTTTAAACTTTTTACCCGTTTTTGTTGTTATCCAAATTATTGGGTTCATGCCAGATAATCCTAATGCAGCTCTACCAGCCATATCTTTAATTACTTGTACCGTTTCTATTTCGTATACTGTAAGGTCTGAAGGATCTCGTAATATGCCATCAATATAGAATGATACATTTTGACCTCTTAAAGTAGCATAAACAAATTCGTTTATAGGGTTATTAGAAGACGTTGTAATAGATAAACCAGGTATTCTACCCGAAAGTGTTTCTAAAAATGTCCCTGAAGGGTTAGAAGCAAGTTCGTCTCCTGTTGCAGTATACGTAGATGTTACACTTCGGTTGTTAGAAAACGATTGAAAAGGTAGATGTACTAGACCATTTTCAAGATAACCACTGTTAATTAATACAATTTCTGGGTTTTCAAAGTTACCATCTATTATTTTGGTAACATTTAAAATATAACCAGTTTCGTCTATTACCACTTGGTCTTTTTCTTGAAAAACTTCAATTGAAAAAACACCTTGTTTATTCGTTATGCTTTTGTCTTTTGCTACAAACGATTTTACAAATACATTCGGTATTGGTTTTCCTTCGCTATTTACAACAGTACCAGTAATTACTAAGTTGGTAGCTTCTTCCTCTTGGTTTTGTGCGTGTAAAGATGTAGAACCAAATATCCCGATGGCTGCAAAAAACATCAACATGTTTGCGATTTTTATATACATAATTGTTCTATTTTTTCGTGTTATTAAAAATTCTACCATCCTGGGTTTTGATCAAATTCTTCAAACATTAAAGCATCTGTTAATGGTACAGGCCATTTATAATGTTTTTGATCGAAAGTGCGACTAAAATATGGAGTACTATTTCTATTAATAATATAACCAGTTGGAGCCGATGGGTCTAAAGTAAAGTTATCGGCAAAATGTTGCTTAAACTCTGTTTTATGAGCATCACCCCATCTAGATAAGTCAAAAAAGCGCTTGCCTTCAAGAAAAAGCTCTACAGCCCTTTCGTTTTTAATACGTTCTCTAAACGTATCGGTATTTGTAAGATAAGATGCGTTTACAGGTGGCATATTTACACGGGCTCTTACCATGTTAACAGCATCTACAGCGGTTAAAGACGCTCCTGCTATAGAGTGGTTTGGACCTCCTATTTCGTTAGCAGCTTCGGCATATTGTAATAATATATCAGCAAGTCTAAAGTAAATAATATGAGTCTGTGGTGCAGAAGTTCCAGACCATTGATCGACGTTTTTACCCCAGAATTTTCTAGCCATATAGCCTAAATGCGCATCAGCAGGTTGATTATCTCTTTCGGAGCCACCAGCAAATAGTTCTAAATACTTGCCTGATTGACTTGTCCAACGTTCTCCATTAAAAAGTATAGAGTGGTAAAATCTAGAATCTCTGTTGATGTATGGGTTTTGATCATCGAATGCAGGGTCGTCTTCAATAGCTAAACCATTAGATGTTTCAAAATTATCGACAAAATTTGCAGAAGGTGTAAACCCTTGTGTTACATTGTTGCCTTCGATACTTCTGGTTGTTAATACTCGGTATGCCCCACCACCATCAGTAACGGCAGCATAATTTTCCCAAATAATTTCGTCATGATAAGGTTGATACATAAAGATGCTATCAAATCCGCTTGCATATTCAATAGTTTCGTAACGTTCAGAATCTGCAGTAGGTATTTTGTATGTTATTTGGTCTGTACCGTTTGATTGCAATAATTTATATCTGTTATTTCCATTAGGACCTAATTGAGACAATAAGTCCCAAGAGGCTTGTGCTGCTAATTCCCATTTAGTAACGGCGTTACTTGGGTTGTTAGTTGGACTAGCGCTAAATAATAAAGCAGAAGCTTTAACCGCCATGGCAGCTCCTTTTTCTGGGCGTCCAAGGTTTTGGATGTCCCAACGCTCTGGTAATAATACAGCAGCTGAATCACAATCGGCTGCAATTTTTAAAGCCGTTTCTTCAAAAGAAAGTCTTGGTAAGGCAAAATCGTCAGACGCTTCAAAAGAATGTGTTATATACGGCATACCACCTTGCCGTTTAAGAAACTCATAATAATACCAAGCTCTCATAAAATGTGCTTGACCTTTTAATTCGTCTAATTCACTTTGTGTAGCGTTTTCTAATTGTGGTAATAATTCTATTACTCTATTTGCAATTCGTATGCTAGACCAGGCATTCCAAACACCATAAAATTGAAGTGCTTGACCCGTATCGTAAGCTCTTAGCCAATCGCCACTTTGTGCAATAGGCATAGTTTCCCAGTTTATAGAGTTTACGTAACCTTCGTCACAAAGTGCTGCAATATAACTGTAATCTCCTGCGCTAAGGTAGTTTTGTAAATGTTGGTACATACCATCTTCGTACTGTCTAAACTTAAAGTAGTCTTCTAGTAAATCTTGTTCTGTTAATCCGGCAGAATCCTGTACCTTATCTAGGTAATCCTCACAACTAGAAAGACTAATCATGGTAGAAAACCCTAATATAATCGATAAAAATGTTAATGCTTTTTTCATATTTCTGATTTTTTTTGATTAGAATCTAGCACGCAGCTCTAAAGTGTATCTTTTCATTTGTGGGTAAGCACCAAAATCTACTCCGAAGTTAGATCCTTCTGGATCGCCACCCCATTTACGTTTTCTCCATGTCCAAAGATTCGTTCCTATAAGACCTAATTCTAAACTAGAAATTCCAGTTGCTTTCTTAATACCTTCAGATTGAATTGTATATCTTAAGTTGGCACTTCTTAAACGAATATACTGGCCTTGTACCATTGAGAAATCGCTAATTTGATAATTGTATTGTTGGCTAGCTTGTGCATGTACTGCTGGAAACTCTGCATTTGTATTTGTAGGTGTCCAGTGATTTGCGTGTGCAGTATAAGCATTGTCTTTGTTTTCTGTAAACGGATATAAGTAAAATAATCCACCTTGTCTCATAGGGGTTTGTACACGACCAATACCGTAAAAATTTAACTCTAATGAAAAGTTTTTGTAACCACCACCTAAAGTCCCATTCCATGTTACGTTTGGTATTGAAGGATCCTCAGCAACCACACGGTCTTGAGTATCTACAGTACCATCTCCGTTATAATCTAAGAATTTAAAATCTCCTACAATTGGGCTTCCGCCTCCTACCGTAGGGTATAGGAATAAGTCGTCGAAGTTTTGGTAGTAACCATCTGTTACAATTCCTGTTGCAGGTGTGTAAGAGCCCATACGTCTTGCGATATCTACAGGTTTTCCTTCTGCTTTAAGGTTGAAAGGAATGTTGTCTGACTCGTCATAATAAACCATTCTGTTTTCTGAAGCAGAAAGGTTTCCTTTAAACATAATGTATGAACCGTCGTTGAAGCCTTTATTAAACCCTAGTTCAACTTCGAAACCATGACTTTTAGAAGATCCTATATTTGCTTGAATTGATGGAACACCAGACCAAGAAGGTACACGTTGTCTTGTTTGAAGCATATCTTCTCTACGTTCGTCAAACAAATCCACATTAAGAGTGAATAAGTTGTTTAAGAATCCAAATTCGAAACCTAAATTTTGTTTATATGCTTTTTCCCAAGTAGCATCGGTTATTGGAAGTGCACCTTCATTTATAGTACCATAACCTTGTAAAGGATACCCAAAAGCTGTTCCTGCACCTTGTGTATAATCAGAAAGATATAACCACCTAGCAATTCCAGCATCACTACCAACAATACCATAAGAGTATTTAATTTTTAATAAGTTGATAGATTTTTTTAATTTACCAAAAAAGTTTTCATTAGAAATTACCCAACCAGCAGCTCCAGCAGGAAATGTACCAAATCTTAAGCCTGGTGCAAATTTTTCCGATCCAGTGTGTGCTACACTACCTTCAATAAAAAAGCGGTTATCGTAATTATAAGTCGCATTTCCTACCCAGTTTTCTTCGTAACTAGGGAAAGTGTATAATTGATCTCCAGTAGATTCTCTTCTGCTAAAAAGAGCTAAACCAGATACTGTATGTTTACCAAAAGTACGGTTGTAACCTAAATTGTATTGTAAATAGTGACTTCTCCAGCCTTTAAAAACATTTTCTGCGTTGTTTACCTGTAAAACAGGTTGAGGTGTGTCTAAATCTTGACCGCCGTAGTTATCGTATCTACTCCATTCTTGTGTGTCTGGATCTAGGTAGTAACCAAAATATTGAGGTAAAACATAAGATTTTTGATATATTACGTTAGAATTATAAGAATAAAGTAGAGCTGTAGATAAACCTTCTGTGATGAAATCTAGTTTCTGGTCGAATTTAAGATCTACATTAAGTTCATTTGCTTTGTAACGGTTAAAACCTTGTGCACCTACCCAGTTCATTTCAACCTCTCCTTGGGTTGGGTTTATATATGGCCTGTTTCCTGTTTGGTTGTAAGGAATAACATTGTCTGGATATTGCTCTAAAGCTTCTTCAGGATAAAATGGTAAAGAGGTTACGGGTTCATACCATATTGGTTGTGTAAATGTATCGTTTGGTTTTCCCCAGGATTTTACATTACCACCTAAATTAACGGTTAGTTTTGATGTTTTAGAAATGTTAAAGTCTAAATTATTTTTAAAGTTATAACGTGTACTTCCGTAATGTCCATTTTGGTTGTCGTAATCATATGGAAAAGAATTTCCAACAGACCAAATGTCGCCTTCTTTAAGAAAGCCAATAGAAGCATAGTATGATACAAAATCGTTACCACCTCTAGCATTAAGATTGTATGTTTGGTCGAAACCAGGTTTAAAATAATAATCCATCCAATCGAAATTGGAGTATAAGTATGGTAAATCTTGTGTTCTATAGTGTTCTAAAACTTCATCTGAAATCATTAAATCCCATAAACCATCGTTAGCATAAGCTTCATTTCTAAGTAGCATAGTTTCGTAAGCATTCATGTATTCTGGTAGAATAGCAGCTTCTTTCATTGAAACACTTGCAGAAAAGTCTAATTGTATAGATCCTTTTTTTCCTCTTTTTGTTGTAACAATAATAACGCCGTTTGCTCCTTTTACACCATATACGGCTGTTGCAGAAGCGTCTTTTAGTACAGATATAGATTCAATATCGTTAGGGTCTAGATTAGAGAAAGTTCTTTCTACTCCATCTACAATAAATAATGGTGTATTGTTTCCCATTGAAGAATTACCACGAATGGACATTTGTATTGGGGAAGCGGCATAATAACCCCCTAAGGCTTCTTCTCCAGGAGTAGGGTCTGTTTGGATAACAGTTAAACCTGGTAATCTACCTTGTAAACTGTTTTCTACGCTACTACCCATTCTTACAGACATGAGTTTATCTCCAGATATTTTGGAGATGGCACCTACTACAGATTCTTGTGTTTGTGCTTTACCAAATGCAACAATAACAACATCGTCTAAGACCTCTTGGTCTGGCACAAAGGTGACATTAATAGTTGTTTTGTCTTTAACAGAAACTTCTTGTGTTTTAAAGCCTACAAAGGAGAAAATTAAAATTTCATCAGGGGCTACCTTTATAGTATAATTGCCATCGAAATCTGTAGTTACACCACGATGGGTTCCTTTTACCATAATGGTTGCTCCAAAAGCTGGTACTCCATCAGAATCTATTATTTTCCCTGTTATATTTTCGGTTTGTGCATGTGCTACTAAACTGAAAATTAACATAAAAATGAACAGTATTCTGTAACGAAGTAGATTGTTTTTACTTGGAACCCCCCTGCAAGGGCTATAGTTTATTTTTTTCATAAATTTTGGTTTTCAAGGGTTTTATACTATTTTACTTTTAAAAATTTTGTAATTCTTGAAATCTATGTACTCTTATTTTTAACAATAAGAGGCTTTAAAGATTTGTAAGTCATAATCTATTTGTAGTGTGATATTAAAGAGTAGATTTGTATAACTAAAATGTTTAAAAGAAACTCAAACACTTTATTATATCAAATACTGGATGCTTTTTCTTTAACTCTAAGGAGAATATGAATATTTTGTATTAAAAATAATTCGGAAGTTATGTCCAAATTGTTTAAGAAGATAAATTGTGGAATTTTGTTTCATAACGTTAGTTTGTTAATGTAATAATCACATATTTAATTAGATAGTTTATGCTGCAATTATTATGGTTTTGTTTTTTGTAAAATTAGAATGATAATTCTTTTATAAATAAATATAATTAGCCAAAAGTTGTACTATATTATCTCATTTTTATTTTTTTAACAGAAATTCGAATAAAATATATGTTTTTATGTGTTATATGAAGAAGAAGTGTAATAGAAAAAAGAAAATACTTGTTAAAATAAATTAAGCCATTCAAACCAGATAATGTATTAGGACTTGTTAGTAGATAACAAAGTTAGTCCTGAAGGATATAATGCAACTCATGAATAATATGATTCAAGATTTATATTAAAAGTAGTATACTTTAATTCACAACTACGGTAGACTAAGAAAATATTATTAACTTGTAATCCTTTAAGATGGATTTATTCATGTACTATTACAAATTGTAAAACTAAGTTTAATTAATTTGAAATATTTTTTCTGTTTCTTAATAGTGTTGCTTTTTCAAAAGTCTCTTTTTAGTCAAACTTTAGATTCTCTAGTTGTTGTTCTTGAATCTAAAATGGATAAGCGAATATTTTTTGATCAACAAAAGGAGGGACACATTAGGTTGCTTAGAGAAAAGGCTTCTATGGCTAAGTCTCAGAAAGAAAAACATCTAATTTTTAATGAGATTATTGAAGAATATGAATTTTATAGTTTTGATAAAGCTCTAGAATATCTTGAAAAGAACATACAAATTGCAGAAAATCTTAAGAATAACTTATTTCTTAATAAAACAAAACTTGCTTTAAGTCTACTCCTTATTGATTCGGGGCGATATAAAGAATCAATTGATGCGCTTAACGAGATTAAACGAGATTCGCTACCTGTATCTTTAATCAATGATTATTATATAGCATATAAAGAAGGCTATTCAGGCTTGTCTTACTATACAAGTGTAAAAAGAAGTAAAGGGTTGTATTCTGAATTATATACGGCCTATCAAGATTCTCTTTATTCAAGGTTAGATCCAAATTCTGAAGAATCTTTGAGGTTAAAGGAAAAGCAATATAGAGACAATAGGCAATTAGAAGAGGCTTTAAAAATTAACTCACAAAGATTGAAAGATGTTAAAATGGGATCCAGAGGGTTTTCATTAATTACATTTGAAAGATCACTTTTACATGAATTAAAAAAGGAAACTGAAAAACAAAAAGAGTATTTAATTCTATCTGCAATATCAGATATTGAAGCATCTGTAAAGGATAATGCTTCAATTGGAGCTTTGGCAAGAATTATGTTTATGGAAAATGATATAGATCGAGCACATCGCTATATTAATTTTTCTTTTGATGATGCCGAATTTTATAATTCGCAATTACGTTTTGTGAATATCGCTAATAGTTTACCGATGATTACAAAAGCTTATGATGAAAGAAACGCAAAGCAAAAAGCAAAACTTAAAAACTCTTTAATATTTATAAGTATTCTGGCTGGATTCTTATCCATTGCTATTTATTTAGTTTTTAAACAAGTTAGAAAAGTATCTGAGGCTAGAAATAAGTTAAAATCTGCAAACGAAAAATTAAAAGATTTTAATTTAAAGTTGAATAGTTCTAATGAAGAATTAAAGCGATTGTATTTAGAACTTTCTGATTCTGATAAAGTAAAAGAATATTATATAGGAACTTTTTTAAACCTGTATTCTGAATATATAGATAAGCTAGATGTGTACAGAAAACTTGTGAGAAAGTATATCGTTACAAATAAAACGAATGTTTTATTAGAACTCACAAAATCAAAACAAGTTGTTGGAGATGAAATAAAAATATTCTACAAAAACTTTGATGAATCATTTCTTCATATATACCCTAATTTCATTAAAGATGTTAATGAATTATTAGAGCCAGAAGGTCAACTAATCGTAAAAAAAGGTGAAGCGTTAAATACAGAACTCCGTATTCTAGCATTAATAAGACTAGGCATTACCAGTAGTTCAAAAATCTCAAAAATTTTAAGATATTCTGTAAATACAATTTATAATTACCGAGTTAAGGTTAGAAATAATGCAATAACAGATCGAAACTCATTTGAAGACATGGTAAAAAACCTAGGTTAAAATTACCAATATACTAACTCGAGCTTCTTTTTTTTATCAAATTCGTACAAAAATAACTACTCTTTTTTAATTTTCATCTACCTTTTTTTAATGTTTAAAATAGTATAATCTATTGTTTTATAGTTTTTTATGTATTTTTGTGTCTGTTTGAAATCTACTTTTTAACTACCTCTCATTGTTTTGTGTTTTAAATAGTAATTAATTTGTCATGAATGTAATTATAGCGTTAAGTATATGTTAAGTTACATTGTAAATAGATTTAAACTAATTAGACAAAACATTGTAAGGAATGAATGGTATTCTAGAAAAACAAAAGATTATAGTATTAATAGCTATGTTGGTTATATCAACGTCTTTTGCTCAGCAAGATCCTATTAAGGGTAAAATTACAGATGAAAGTGGACAATCATTACCAGGAGTCTCAATAATAATAGAAGGAACATCTATAGGAAGTACTTCTGATTTTGATGGGTTCTATAAAATAAATGGTAATTATAACAGTCAATCAGTATTAGAGTTTTCTTATTTAGGGATGCAAACCAAAAAGATTGTAATTGGGAATGCTACCGAAATAAATGTTGTTTTAAGTGAAAATTTAGAAGCATTAAATGAGATTGTAGTTATAGGTTATGGTTCGCAAGAAAAAAAGGATATTACAGGATCGGTTTCCATAGTAGACTCCAAGGCATTTGAATCGAGACCAAGTACCCAAGTAGGGTCTTTGTTACAGGGGAAATCTGCAGGTGTACAAGTAACCTCAAATTCTGGCAAGCCTTCCGCAGGGTTTAGTATTAGAATTAGAGGAACAAATTCTATTAATGCAGGAAGTGAACCTTTGTATGTTGTAGATGGTGTTCCAACCACAGATACAAGATCTATAAACCCTTCAGATATTGATACCATTTCAATATTAAAAGATGCATCTTCAACAGCTATTTATGGTGCTCAAGGTGCAAATGGAGTTGTAATAATAACGACAAAAAGAGGAAGCACAGAGAAAACAAAAATTACGTTTGATACCTATTCTGGATTCTCTCAAGCATGGAAAACCTTGCCTGTTTTAAACGGTGAACAGTATAGAGATCTTATGTCGGAAATAGGGCTTTCTACAGATTGGGATAGTTATACAGAGCGAACAGATTGGCAAGATGAAATTTTTCAGAACGGATTCTCTCAAAATTACCAAATATCCTTTTCAGGAAGAAGTAATAAAACCAATTATTATGTTTCTGCAGGATATGTAAGTCAAGAAGGTGCTATTAAAAGTGCTGAGTTAAATCGTGGTAATTTTAAAATTAACCTAGACCAAGAAGTAAACGATTGGTTAAAAGTAGGAACTAGAATAGCATATACATCTTATAAAGATGTTGATGTTAATGATAATACTAATGTGAATTCTGGTGGTGTTTTGTTAGGCGCTTTAACAACGCCTTCAATAATTGGTGTTTATAATGAAGATGGTAGTTTTACTAGTAACCCATTTCAAAATTGGGAAAATCCATTATCGAGTACAGACGGACTAGAACGTGAGTATAATAACCAACGTTTTTTAGGTAATTTATACTTTGAGGCTAAGTTCTTAAAAGACTTTACTTATAGATTTAACTATGGTATAGACCATAGTAATGGTGTTTATGATTCTTTTTTAGATCCTTTTAGAACGGGTTATGGTAGAGCATTAGGAGGACGTTCTATAAACAATACAGATAGAAGCAAGTATTATATTGTTGAAAATACACTTAACTATAAAAAAAGTATTAATAAGCACAATGTTGAAGTTTTGTTAGGTGCTGTTAACCAAAAGTTTTTATGGGAAAATAGTGCTATTGAAACTAGAAATTTTGCGAGTGCTTCTGTTACAACACCAAATGGCGGTTCGGAGATTTTTGGAGCTTCAGCCACAAAATCAGAAAAAGCAAATGCTTCTTTTATTAGTAGAGTAAACTATGCTTTTAATGATAAATACCTTTTAACTGCAAACTTTAGAGCAGACGGGTCTAGTACTTTTGGACCCAATGAAAGATGGGGCTATTTTCCATCATTTTCAGTAGGTTGGAGAGTTTCAAAAGAAAGTTTTCTTAAAAATGTAGATGCTATAAACGATTTTAAAATTAGAGCAGGTTGGGGTATTGTTGGTAACGACCAAATAGGAAACTATGCATATTTAGGAAAAGTAGGAAGCGGTGGTAATTATCCTTTTGGTGGTGTTGCACAACCAGGAACCTATCCAGGATCTATAGAAAACCTATCGCTAAAATGGGAAACGTCAGAGCAAACGAATATAGGTCTAGATTTTCAGTTATTTGATAGTAGAATTAATTTTACTGCAGATGCCTATGTTAAGAATACATCAGATTTACTTTTAAACGCGCCCTTACCAACATCTTCTGGGTTTAGTACTGCTATCCAGAATATTGGCGAACTTCAAAATAAAGGTTTAGAGTTTACGCTTCATACAAAAAACATACTTACAAATAGTTTTGAATGGTCTTCAGGTTTTAATATTTCATTTAATAAAAACGAAGTTAAGAGTCTTGTTGGACAAGAATTATTACAAGGTGGCATTGCAGAAAGAGGTGAGGCTACTTTAGTAAAAGAAGGATTGCCATTGGGTACTATATATGGTTATATTTTTGGAGGTGTAGATCCTGCAACAGGTAATGCTTATTACGTAAATCAAAGTGGCGAATCTACATTTGCGCCTACACCAGATGATCGTGTAATTATTGGTGATGCTAATTCAGATTTCTATTATTCGTTATCAAATACATTTTCGTATAAAGGATTCGATTTGTTTGTATTCTTACAAGGCTCTCAAGGGAATGATGTTTTAAATGCTACTAGAATAGAATTAGAAGGTATGTCTGATCCTAAAAATCAATCGACAGCTGTATTAAATAGATGGAGACAGCCTGGAGATGTTACAAACATTCCAAAGTCTAGTTTTGGAAATACAGACAATTCAAGAATTTCTACGCGCTTTGTAGAAGATGGCTCTTACCTAAGGTTTAAAACTATTAGTCTTAGTTATAATTTTCCGAAGGTTTTAACTGAAAAAGTGAATATTAGCGGCTTAAAAATTTATGCTACAGGCGAAAATATATTCACTATAACAGACTATTCTGGCTACGACCCAGAGGTTAATGCATTTGGATCTAGCAATACGGTTAGAGGCATAGACTTCGGGACATATCCACAAACTAGAAACCTCATTTTTGGATTGAGCGTTACATTTTAAAATATATTATTACTATGAAATACAATAAATTTTTAATTACAGTATTACTTTCAATCTCAATATACTCTTGTAGTGATTATTTAGATTTGAACCCTATTTCTGAAGAAACTAGTAGTAATGCTTATGAAATAGCAAGTCAAATTGAAGCTGCATTAACAGGGGCTTATGAATCGTTTCAGTCTTCAGAATATTATGTTTGGGACAATATCGTATTACAAGATGTAAGATCAGATAACGCTTACGCAGGTGGCGATAGCCCAGAAATATTTCAAGTAGAAAATCTTGAAGTTACACCAACCCATTCAAGATTATTCACACATTGGTCTAATCTTTATAATGCTATTTCAAAAGCAAACTTAGTTATTGAAAGAGTTGATGGAATTTCAGACCCATCACTAACAGAAGAGAGAAAACAACAAATAAAAGGAGAGGCATTATTTTTAAGGTCTTATCACTATTTTACATTGGTTAAACTTTGGGGCGATGTTCCATTAATTACAAATACCATTGTTTCTGTAGAGCCAGGTAGTGTTAATGTGCCAAGGTCGAGTGTAGAAGATGTTTATATTCAAATTACTAAAGATTTAGAATTGGCTGCAGGCCTTCTTCCTGATACTTATGGAAACGATGCAAGTGTTAACAAAGCAAGAGCAACTTCTGGTGCTGCCCATGCGCTTGCTGCAAAAGCTTATGCACAACAACCAACACCAGATTATGAAGCCGTATTAAACCATATTGATGCCGTCGAAAAAAGTGAAGCTAATTATATGCTTATTGATTTTAATGAGCTTTTTGATGGTAATCATTATAACAATGCAGAGTCTATTATAGAAGTACAATACTTAGGTGGTGTAGAAGGTAATTATGGACCACAATTGCTTTTACCGCCGTCGGTATCTGGTGATGCATGGCGAAAGTTTGTAACACCATCTCATGATTTAATAAATGCATACGACGAGCAAGGAGATGATGTTAGAAAAAATGCATCTATACTTTTTGAAGAAGTACAATGGGTCGATGAATTTTGGGGGAATGCTCAAGGAAGTTCAATACCATTTAGTTATAGATGGAAACATGCTGATGGTTGGGCAAGTGCGGATAGACAGTATTTATTAAGATATGGTGATATCGTACTTTTAAAAGCAGAAGCTTTAAATGAATTGGGGCAATTGGAGCCAGCAGCAACAGCGGTTAATAAAATTAGAAACAGAGCATCATTGCTAGATTTAACTTCGGAACAAAAAAGCTCTAAAGACGTATTAAGAACAACTATTTTAAAAGAACGTCGCTTAGAATTATTTCAAGAAGGACAACGTTGGGATGATTTAGTAAGATATGGTGTGGCAGTATCTACAATGAATAGTTTAGTTGAAACAGATTTAAGAAATAACAGTCCCGTTAATTACAACATGACAGAAGCCAAAATTTTATTGCCTATTCCACAGCAAGAACTAGATAGAAATCCAGCTCTAACTCAAAACCCTTTATAAAAAACAGTTATGAAAAAAATATATAAATACCTTTTCTTTTTAGTCTTTGCATGTGCAGCCTTTACGGCATGTGATACAGGAGATAATATGCAAGCTGAAGGACAGTGGGAATTAGTTGCTCCGGTAATTACATTGCCAGAAAACACTCAGAGTATATTATTAGATCAAGAAACACCAAATGAAACCATAACGTTTAGTTGGGAGCCAGCTGTGTCTACAGCAGGTTATGCCGTAACGTATGCTGTGGTTATTGATACTTTAGGTTCAACAAATTTTGATGCGCCAATTTACCAAGTAGCTTCTAGTAATTCAGGCAGTGGTACCTCTGCAATTATTTCTTTTGCAGATATTGATGAAGCTTTATCTATTGCGGGGTATCCTGTTAATGAAACGACTCAGGTAACTTGGGCGGTAAAAGCAATGAGTTTAAGTAAGAACACTTTTGCTAGTGAAGCAATAGGAATAACACGTTTTGAAGATGAAATTATTCCAACCAGATTATACATTTCAGGAACAGCTACAGAAAACGCGAATAATCTTTCAGAGGCTATTCAATTAAAAAGATTAAATAATTCTGAAGGACTTCTATCTAATATTCACGAAGTATATACAAGTTTAACAGCAGGAAATACTTATAAGTTTTATAGTGAAACATCATTGCCTGCACATCAATATGGTGGAGCAGATGGTGTATTAGAAAAATCAGGAGAAGCCATTACAGCAGCAGAAGATGGCGTGTATAGAATAACAGTGAACTTAGATGATAGCACATATAGTTTGTTAAAGATTAATTATTGGAGTATGGTAGGTCAGCCAATTAATGGTGGTTGGGGAGCAGATGAGCCATTATCCTATCAAGGTGCTGGTATTTGGAGTTCAACAATTGAATTAGTCGATACAGGTGGGTTTTTATTTAGAGCTAATGGAGATTGGTCATACTTGTTAAAAAGTATTGTAGGTGCTCCAAACACTTTAATTATGGAAGCACAAGCAGCAGATCAAGGAATTAATTTTGAAGATATTCAATCGTCACAATTAGGATACTATGTGGTAACGTTAGAGTTATCATCAAATGGTTATACCTATTCAATAGAAGAAGATACCACGACACCTATTGTAGCACCAGAGCAGTTGTTTTTATTTGTAAATGGTAGTATGGTTGAAGCGTTGAGTAAAGATGGAGATGCGTTTACTAACAGTACTTATATGGCGCTTCAAATTGGTGATGTTGTGGCATTAAACTCTGCTTCTGATGGATCGGGAGAATCTTATACTATTTATACGGGTATTGGTGCAACGTCATCACCAGATACAGTATCTGTAAGTGAAGGTTCAAGTTTAATCTCTGGTTCTGGAGATATTACAGTAGATAGAGATCAAGCTTATGCGTTCACTATAAACTTTTCGAATGCTAATTTTCAATGGAAATATTACAACTTGTTCTTATTCCATTGGGATGAAATTAATCAAGGATGGGATAATAGAGACGAGTTTTTAATGACTTATGTGCATCCTAACATATTTACAATTACAACAACGCTTTCTCCTAATTATGATATGAAATTTGTTTCACCTTGGGATAATGATTTTGGTTCAGAATCTCCAAGTGAATTAACAGGAACAATTACAAATAGTGGAGGATCCAATATTAGAAATATTACTGCAGATGGTACGTATGAGGTTACAGCAACTTTAAGTAATGATTATGCAACAGGAACTTATGAATTTGTGCTTCAATAAAAAATTAGAAAAAAAGACTATGAACATTGATATAAAAAAAACTAACATGAAAATTATTTTAATGCTCCTTACATTTTTAGGAGTAGCTCAAGGATGTGATGATGCAGAGAAAACAGATTACCCACCGCCAGCGCAAACAAATGTTGAGACTAGTTATTATTTAACATCTCCAGATAAAGCTAATTTATTAACATTACAATCTAATGGTATTTTTCCATTAACGGAGAATAATAATTTTACAATTAGTGTTTCAGGTGGTACAACATACCAAGAAATGGATGGTTTTGGTTATTCGTTAACAGGAGGTAGTGCTACGTTAATAAACAGTATGTCATCTTCAGCAAGAGCAGATTTATTACAAGAGCTTTTTGGTACAGGAGAAAATAGTATTGGTGTAAGTTATTTAAGAATTAGTATTGGATCTTCAGATTTAGATGCGATCACGTTTAGTTATAACGATTTGCCAAATGGGCAAACCGATGAAAACCTTAATAATTTTTCATTGAATCCAGATATGGCTAACCTTATTCCGGTTTTGAATGAAATTATAGCCATTAATCCTGATATTAAAATATTAGGTTCACCTTGGTCTGCACCAACGTGGATGAAAACAAACGGATCAACTATTGGCGGCGAGCTTTTACCACAATATTATAATGCGTACGCAAACTATTTTGTAAAGTATGTACAAGGAATGGCTGCTCAGGGTATTACTATTGATGCGATTACCATTCAAAATGAGCCAGAAAACCCCAATAACAATCCGAGTATGGTGATGAATGCTGACCAGCAAAAAACCTTTGTGAGAGATTATTTGGGGCCAATATTTCAAGCTGAAAATGTTGTAACAAAAATTATTCTTTTTGATCATAATTTAGACCATCCAAACTATGCGATTTCTATTTTAAATGATGCTACAGCAAAAAGCTATGTAGATGGTTCTGCATTTCATTTATATGCTGGTCAAATTGATAATATGACGCTTGTTCATAATGCGCATCCTGATAAAAATGTATACTTCACAGAGCAGTGGATACAGGCACCAGGAGATTTTTATTCAGATATTAGATGGCATATTAGAGAGCTAATTATTGGAGCACCAAGAAACTGGAGTAAGAATGTTTTAGAATGGAATTTAGCAGCAGATTCAAATAACAATCCACACACAGAAGGTGGTTGTACAGAATGTCTTGGAGCTATTACTATTGATGGCAACAATGTGGAAAGAAATCCAGGATATTATATCATTGCACATGCATCAAAGTTTGTACCTGCAGGATCTGTTAGAATAGAATCTAACTATTCTGCTGAGTTTCCAAATGTGGCCTATAAAACACCAGAAGACAAGATTGTAGTGATTGTTTTAAACAATTCAGACGCACAAAAAACTTTCAATATAAATGTATCTAGCGAACCAGTAACAACTGTTATTCCAGCAGGATCTGTTGGGACGTATGTGTGGTAATTAAAGAATAAATTAATGATAATAAAAAAAATTATAGTTGCCTTTACAGGGTTAGTAGTTGTTTCATGTTCTAATGGCATTAGTAAAACGAAAAACGAAGTAAAAACGGAATCTAATATAGAAGATAAAGTAGTTTTTGTACCAACAAAATCGACGCTATATACAACTGCAGAAAATACGGAGTTTCGATTAGCAAATCAAGGTGAATTAGTATTTACTAAGGCAAAACAACCTTTAGAGACGGAAACTGCAGTGTTTGTGAATCCGAATAAAAGTTTTCAAACCTTTTTAGGAATTGGAGGCGCCATAACGGATGCTTCTGCTGAGGTTTTTGCAAAATTAAGTGTAGATAAACAAGAAGAATTTCTAAATGCTTATTATAGCGAAGATGGTATTAATTATAACATTATAAGAACCAGTATTCATAGTAGTGATTTTGGTTCTAAAAGTCACACGTACATTGAAGAAGGAGATGCCGAATTGAAAACATTTTCTATTGCGCCAGATAAAGAATTTAGAATTCCTTTAATAAAAAGAGCAACACAGCTAATCAATGACGACTTAGTGTTTTATGCGAGTCCTTGGAGTCCGCCTGCATTTATGAAGACGAATAAAAATATGCTTCAAGGTGGAAAGTTGTTGCCAAAATATTATCAAAATTGGGCAAACTATTACATCAAGTTTATAAAAGCTTATGAAGCTGAAGGTATTCCTGTTTGGGGTGTTACTATTCAAAATGAGCCTATGGCAAAACAACGTTGGGAATCTTGTATTTACACAGCTGAAGAGGAGCGTGATTTCTTAAAAAACTATTTAGGGCCAACATTTGAAAAGCAAGGGTTAGGAGATAAAAATATAGTGGTTTGGGATCATAACAGAGATTTAATGTCACAACGTGCTAACACTATTTTTGAAGATCCTGAAGCTGCAAAATATGCTTGGGGAATTGGGTTTCATTGGTATGAAACTTGGGCAGGTGGCGAGCCTAAATACGATAATTTAGAAAATGTTAATGAATCGTTTCCAACTAAAAATTTGCTATTTACAGAAGGTTGTCAAGAAAAATTTGAAGAAGCTGAATACCAAAGATGGTCTAATGCAGAACGTTACGGAAATTCTATGATTAACGATTTTAATCATGGTACTGTTGGTTGGACAGATTGGAATGTTTTACTAGATCACACAGGAGGTCCAAACCATGTTCAAAATTTCTGTTTTGCACCAATTCATGCAGATACAAGAACCGATGCGTTAATTTATACACCTACGTATTATTACATTGGTCACTTTTCAAAATTTATTAAGCAAAATGCTAAACGTATTAGTACAACAACGAGTAGAAGTACTATAGAAAGTACATCGTTTCAAAATCCAGATGGTAAAATCGTAACAGTTGTTATGAATAAAACAGAGGAAGCTATTGAATACAAACTTATTGTTGGAGATTATGAAGTTGGTTTCAAAATTCCACCTCACGCAATGCAATCAATAATTTATTAATCTAAAATATCATTAATTATGACAAAAAAATACTTTAGAATAACATCTTTTATTTTAGGATTATTAATCAGTAGTATCATATTTATACAAGTAGTTACTTATTGTTAAAAAAGGTTTAGTCTACGAAACCTTATCACTAAAAAAAAACCTAAGCAAGCTGCATTTTCGGCTAGCATAATTAACTAAAACTAAACCATGAAAAGAATTTTATTTTTCTTTAGCCTATTTATGGGCTTAATCGTCAGTGCGCAAACATTAGAGCAAAGTATGATCATAGATTTTGGTCCTACAGGAGGCACTAAAGGCGCTGTTACAGATAATCCAGATACTAACGGAAATTATTGGAACAACGCTACATCAGGAGCTCTTGCAAGTAGTGTTAGTTTAGTAAATACTACAAATTTAGCTTCAGGATTTACCATGGAAGTTACCGATAGCTTTGTGGTAAATACCTCTACTAATTATGGGCCAACAACAACCGATGGAACGCAACTAGGAGATTTATCTATAGAAACGGCAACACAAGATTATTTTTATTTAGAAACCAATGGATCTGGAAACAATACAGGGAAGTTAACGTTTTCAGGTTTAGATGTTAATAATGGTTACAAGTTTTATGTGTTTGCTTCACGACCAACAGGAAGTGTAAGAATAACAAATTATACATTTACAGGAGCAGATACGTTTAATAATACATTTCAAACTAGTGATGGTGGTTCAGGAAATACAGATAATGTATTAGAATCACAAATGATAGTGCCAAATACTAATGGAGAAATTATTATAGATTTATCTATTGCTCAAGGTGGTTTTGGTTATGTAAATACTTTGAAATTAGAAGAATATAGTGGTGTTTCTGTTGTTGATGTTGCCTCAGTTAGTGTCACAGGAAATAACATAAATCAAAGTGCTCAAACAGCTCAAATGAATGCTGAAGTTTTACCAGCTAACGCTACATATTCATCAGTTACTTGGAGTGTTGATGACGAAACCATTGCTGTTATTGATAACAATGGATTATTAACACCAGTTTCTAATGGAACCGTTACAGTAATAGCAACGAGTGTGCAAAATCCATCGATTTCAGATGCTGAAATAATTACCGTTTCTAATCAAATTAAAGCATTTTATTTTTCAGGAACAGCTACCGAAAATGGTGATAATATATCAACAGCATTACCAATGCATATGGTTACTGGTTTAGAAAATACAGTAACTAATATTTTCGAAATTTATACCTCTTTAAGTGAAACAGGAACATTTAATTTTTATACCTCTCAAGATGGTGGAGCACAAGTTTATGGAGAAGGTTCAAGTGCTGGAACAATACAACTTAATGGTTCTGGCATTGATGCTTCAGAAAGTGGATCCGTTTTAATAACTATTAATTTAACAGATAATACATATACAATTTTACCAATAAATTGGAGTATTATAGGAAGCTCCATTCCTGATGGATGGAGTGGTGACGAACCTTTAAATTATCAAGGAAACGGAGTTTGGTCTGCTACAATAGATATGACAACTGTTACTACAGATACAAACCCGAGATTTATATTTAAAGCCAACCAAAGTTGGAGTTATGTCATGAAGAAAATTCCTGAAACGCAAACCGTTATTTCAGAGTCGCAAGCCAATCAATATGGGATTTCTTATGAAGATATTAATCTAAATTATGGAACATTTCTTATTACTTTAAATCTTTCAGATTACACATATAGTGTACAATGTGATGATATTGATACTGTAAAAATATCGTTCATGGGTTCTTCTGTAGCAAACGGAGTTGGCGCAACAAACCTTGAAGGTTATGCCTATCAATACAACGAGTTGTTAGTAGAAAGGGCTTCTAATGGGAGTTCGGCATTTTACAGATCAAATATTTCTGTTAGCGGAAATAATACCATTTCAGTTTTAAATAGATATGAAAAAGATTTAATTGGAGATTGTAGTAATTATGTAGTTTACGGATTGTCCTTAGGAAACGAAGGTGTTCACGAAAATGGTCAAGCAGCTTATGATCAGTTTGAGATAAACTTACAGTTGCTTGTTCAAAAAGCTATTGATGATGGAAGAACTCCCGTGATAATGAATAACTACACACGTGGAGATTATAATGCATCCGATTATAATTTTATAAAACAAATGAATTTATTAATAGGTCAATGGGATCTTCCAAGTGTAAATCTTCTTGGAGCTGTAGATAATGGTACTGGAAACTGGTCAACAGGTTATGAAGATGATTATTTACATCCTAATGATGCTGGACATAGCGAGTTTTTCTATGCTATGGTGCCTTCATTATTTGATGCTTTAGAAGCGAACAAGCCTCAACCTGTTTTTACAGATGCAACTGAAATTACACCAAGTATTTCATCAACAAATAGTTTGTCTTTTACACCAGAAAATACCGTACATCCTTTTACAGTGTCGTTAGATTTTAAAACCAATAATAACGGACAAATAATAACATATTTAACAGATACAGCAACCAACGGAGCTATAGAAATAGACGCTAGCGGATATTTAAAATATACATCACCTTCTGGCTCAACAATTATAGATAATGTTGCTGTAAACGATAACGCGTGGCATAATGTAACGCTAACACATTTTTATGCTAGAGGTGAAACATTATTGTATAGAGATGCTAATTTAGTAGGAAGTTATGCTGAACAATTAGAAACAGATACGTTTAGTGTTCACGGGGCATCGTCACCAGCAAACATAAGTTATAGAAATTGGATGTTTTACCGTTCAGGAATGAATACCGAAGAAATAACAATGGTTCATAATGGAACGCTGTTAAAGTCTAGTTTAGAACTTTATGCACCTTTAGACAAAGCAGGTCTTTTAAGTTCAGATCCCTATGTTAATCTTGCACAAAGTACTAATAAGATTGATGCTACAAACTTTACATTAGGAGTTATAGATGCTATTTACAATAATAAAGTTAAAGTATATCCTAATCCTGTAAAACAAGTTTTAAATATAAACACCAACGAAAAGATTAAACAAATAAATGTATATAGTCTTACGGGAACTTTACTCAATACTGTGAATACTAATGATTCTGTTAGCTTTAAATCGTATGCTACAGGTTTGTATGTCGTTAAAGTTGAAACTTCAGAAGGATTTCATACTTTAAAGGTTGTTAAAGAATAATTATTTTCAAGCTTATAAAAAAAACGCTCTAAAATTATTGTTTTAGAGCGTTTTTTGTGAGGTATGTAACCAATGGAGGCTCCGAAGGAAATCTTTATGGTTTATAACTTAGCAAGGGAAAGCTTTAATAATTCTATTGTCTATTATAGCGAATCGACGCATTATAGTGTTAAAAATAATTTGCACTTGCTATACCTAAAAACTTTGTAGTAAGAAGTCAATCTAACGGAGAAATGGACTCTGAAGACCTTGAAATTTTTTAATACTTAATCGTGATAAGCCACCAGTCATTTTCTTTTTAAACCACAGCAGGTTTTTGAGTGATTAATCTCAAACCATCATTTATAAGTTTTTTATATGTTGAATTTTTTGATAATCGTATTAAATGCTGAAAAACTTCTAATTTAACACCAGAATTCGAGTCATGCAAAAGTTCATAAATTTCTAATATTAATAACCATTCCATTGGATAACTTTGCCTCACATTATTATAAACAGCTACCAGTTTTTCAAGGTCATTAATTTTGCTTTCTCGAATAGCTCTAACTTCTTGGTATAGTTGATGAAGTTTTTTTTTAGATTCCGAATACATAAATTTATGTGTTTTCTCATTTGAGATTTTAAAGACATCATCAAAAGATTCTGGTGAAGCAGGGCCTGCAAAAGCAGATACTATATCTTTGCCAATGGCCATGTCATAAATACCCCATTCTGGTTTAAACAAGACCTTATCTTTATAAGTTACGGTGCAATTTTTAAAAGAAATAAGAAGGATTTTACCTTGTAAATCTCTTTTTCCTGTATTTACTATTCCTTCAACTATTATACCGCCCTCAAAAATTAACCGTGCTTTTTCACCTTCATTAATACCATAGATTTTTAAATCTCGTGGTGACATGTCTTCAATCGCTAGATTAATGCCTTCCAGTTTTCCAATGGGGCTTCCAAATCCTTCTGTGTGATAATTTGTTCCATGACCTATTAACTCTTTTTCTCTTGAAGCCAAGGCTGTTTCGCCCGTAGTTTGAATATAAATAGGTTTGTTTTCATCACTAATAATATTTGTAAAAACACCTGATATTTGGATTCCGGTACTTAATTCAATAGTTCCTAAATTCTTTGATTTTATTAGTTGTTCTACACCATCCAATCCTCCTTTTCTCAATGCCATTTTATTGGCAAATTTCTCTAGAACATAGCTTAAATGGGCGAAATTTGGAGTCACAAACAATTGCGGTTGTGGTTTTGTTATATCAAAATTAATTTTAGCCGCTTCTATTGAGTATTCATGTTTTATGACCGCTGGTTTTAAACACAGTGCACTCTCTTCTATTGAAGATAAAAGGCCCGCACCGTAAATTTTTGGATTGTTTATGTCTCCTATTAATCCATATTCTACGGTCCACCAATGCAAATTTCTAATTTGTGCCATTTCGGACAATTCTATCATGTTTTGTTGTAAAAGATCAATTTCCATAGTTGCTTTTTCAATGTCTTTTGAACTAGAATTGGGGTTTTCTTTTAGAATAGATAAATGCCTTACCGCTTCATATAAATCATAATCTTCTGATGAAGAAATGGCCTTAGATCCTATTTCACCAAACCTCCTAAGGTATTCGGCGTATTCAGGACTGGCAATAATTGGAGCATGACCTGCCGCTTCATGAATAATGTCTGGGGCTGGTGTGTAGTTTATATGCTCAATGGTTCTAATATCTGATGCAATGACTAGCACGTTATAGGCTTGAAATTCCATAAAAGCATTTGGAGGAATAAATCCATCAACAGAAACCGCAGCCCAACCTATTTCTTTTAAAATACGATTCATACCTTCCATATGTGGGATATTGTCAATTGATATTCCTGCTTTAGAAAGCCCTTCTATGTAATGCTTATGTGCTTTATGTTTAAGGTAATCTGTATTCAATCGCATCACATAGCGCCATACAGCTTGGTTTTGAGCCGTGTAACTCTCATAAGGCTGCTTCACGATAAACTTATGTAGATGTTTAGGAAGTCTTTTTGTGATGCTGTTTAATTCAGGTTGGTACATCATTATGTTGTAAAATATTTTATAATATTCCTTTTATGGTTTTACCCATTTAATTTCAATACATAGTCTTAGTCAATCCTAAAGTCATACTCATGTCTATTTTGAAGGTTTCTATTAATAGCTTTTAGTGCTTACAGACAAAGTTATTATTTAAGTCTATTAATATTTTTAATATGACTATTCAGTATATTGTATTTAGTGATATTCACTATTAATGACGTATTATTTGTGGATATTCACTTTTTTATTTAAAATAGAAGCTACTTTATAACAAATTTTACGCCATGATAAACATATTGGAGATCGATTAACTTCTCTCAAACTTCAATTTGAAAGAATTATAAACCTAGAAAAAGACCGTTATATAAAGAATTGTATGGCTGTCTTAAGTACGTGAAAATTTGAGTAAAAACAACCTCATTTTATTAGTGTTTCTTTAAAAGAGGAAACGCGAAGTATGTATTAAATAGTTTCTTATTATAAAAAGTGAATGACAATATATAATCAAAAACAAAAAAGCGTTTTTAAAGCAAAGTCGACATTGTTTTCGAGAAGATATGCTTTAGATAGTTTATGTAGAGCTTCCAATTTCATTTGATCATTAGGATGCTGTAAAATCTTTTTATACTCTGGTTTTTGTTTAAAATATAAAATGTCTTCTTTTGTAGGGATCCTTTCAGCATTACCGAGCCTTCCTATATTATTTCCTGACAGTATACTGGTTTTGTATATGTGTGAAGGTAATTTATCCACACCAATGCCCTTAGTTAGAATAGGCTTTGGAATTTCAAATAAGGACTGTTCATTTACCCTTGTATACCAATTGCCACCCATTCTAGCAACAAGGTCTAGCTTTTTGGTATCTAATTTTTTATTTTCATCTAAAAAAGTGTTGTTTAGATGAATCATGACCACTCTCGAAATAATAAGATTTCCAGCGCCTCCTTCTTTTCCTAATTCGATAATATTATCAACCTCGCACTCAAAAGAAACAGGAGATTCTTTGACTCTAGGTGGCATCACTCGAATAGAATCTACTGGAGTTAATCCTGATTTAAGGAATTCGTTAATGCCTTTATCATATTCAGTACTTGTTAGCGACATTTGCTCAACCATTGAATGGTTTACAATATTTATCACGACTTCTTTAACGTCTCTGACATTTTCAAGCGTATGCTTAATGGTATTGTCTCTAACGCGCCTTGCTGGTGAAAAAATTAAAATGGGTGGGTTGGCACTAAATACATTAAAAAAGCTGAACGGACTCAAATTTACACGGCCAGCTTTGTTTATAGTACTAGCAAAAGCTATGGGTCTTGGTGCAATAGCAGTTAGCAGAATTTGATGTATGTCTGCTGTTGACATGGAGTTTATATCTAAAGAAGTTGTTTCAGTCATTTGTTTTAATTTTGAACAGGTAATAGTTGTGATTCTACTTCTCCAAACCCAACTCTAATAGTCTCTTTTTCGCAATACCCACGCATGATTACAGTATCAAAATCGTTTATAAACGTTCTTTCTTCTCCATTTGAAAGCGTAATAGGCTTCTGTCCAGCCCAAGCCAGCTCTAACATAGAGCCGTAAGAGTCTTTTTCTTGACCGCTTATTGTTCCTGAAGCCAGTAAATCTCCTACATTAAGATTACACCCACTGCTGGTATGATGTGCTAATTGTTGTGCCATATTCCAATACATATATTTGAAATTAGAACGACTTACAATATGTTCTTCATTATTTTTAGGTTTTAAGCCCACCTCTAAATGGATATCGTAGTTTTTTAAACCCTTATAATCAAGATAAGGCAACACTTGGTCTTGTTTTGGACCCTGTACTCTAAAAGGTTCTAGTGCTTCCATAGTCACTACCCAAGGCGACATAGACGATGCGAAATTTTTAGCTAAGAAAGGCCCTAACGGCACATATTCCCATTTTTGAATGTCTCTTGCTGACCAATCATTGAACAGTACTTTTCCAAATATATACTGTTCGGCATCCATTATTTTAACTACTTCTCCGAGTTGTGTATTCTTGCCAATAATAAAGCCCATTTCTAATTCAAAATCTACTTTGGTAGATGTTATAAATACTGGAGTTTTAGCTTTAGGTAGCATCACTTGTCCTTTGGGTCTATAGATGTTTTGACCACTCACTATTATAGATGAAGACCTTCCATGATAACCTACAGGGATGTGTTTCCAGTTCGGTAAAAGCGCATTTTCAGGATCTCTAAACATTTTACCAACATTGGTAGCATGTTCTATGCTTGAGTAAAAATCAGTATAATCTCCTATTTGAACAGGGAGGTGCATTTGTGCATCCGACTGATTTATCAAAATTCCTGGCAGACCAATTAAGGGAGAATTTTTATCCGAAAATAAATATTGAATTTTTAATCTGACTTTATTAGTAATAGGTTTTCCTAAATTGATAAAATCATTCAAGAAATTATTAATGAATACGTCTTTATTTAGGTTTAAGTCATTAAAATATCCAAATTCGGCAACTTGTTGTAAATCTATTATTTGGTTGCCAATGGCTACACCAATTCTTTTTTTATCGTTGTTAACTGAGAAAATTCCAAATGGAAGATTATATATGCTGAAATCTGAATCATCAGGTATGCTTGTCCAAGATGTTAGTTTTTTATTCATGTTTTTATGAAAACTCTTTATGTTAAAAAAGAAGTAGTACTATTAATTTTCGGAATTCCTCCTTCAATTTAAAGTTCGTGTTGCATTAGGAACCACTACATACATAATCGAATAGCGATAAATTAGTTTATAATGTTCCTCTACTCGCTTGTTCGCGTTCAATAGCTTCAAACAAAGCTTTAAAATTACCAACACCAAAAGATTGCGCGCCTTTACGTTGTATAACCTCAAAAAACATAGTCGGTCGATCTACTATGGTTTTAGTAAATATCTGTAATAGATAACCTTCTTCATCTCTATCAATTAAAATTCCATGTTTTTTTAATACTTCCACATCTTCATCAATTTGACCTACACGCTCTAACAAATCATCATAATATTCTTCAGGAACATATAAAAATTCTACACCTCGGTCTCGCATGGCAGAAACGGTAGCGACAATATCATCAGTTGCTACGGCTATGTGCTGAACTCCTGGCCCATTGTAAAAATCTAAGTATTCTTCTATCTGCGATTTCTTTTTTCCTTTGGCAGGCTCATTAATAGGGAATTTCACTCTACCGTTACCATTACTCATAACCTTACTCATTAAGGCGGTGTAATCCGTAGAAATATCATTATCTGTAAAAGAAATAATTTGAGCAAACCCCATTACTTTACCATAAAACTCACACCATGCTTTCATTTCATTCCAACCCACATTTCCAACCATATGATCAATAAACTTTAACCCAACAGACTCCGGATTATAATGAGATTCCCACTTTTTATAACCTGGCAAAAATACTCCATTGTAATTTTTACGTTCTACAAAAATATGAACAGTTTCTCCATAGGTATAAATACCCGAACGAACCACATAACCATTTTCGTCTTCTTCTCTAGTAGGCTGCATATACGGTTTTGCACCTCTTTTAGTGGTTTCTTCAAATGATTTTGTTGCATCGTCTACCCATAAGGCCACGACTTTTACACCATCACCGTGGTCATTTATATGTTTATTTAATTCTCCATCTTTTTCAAGAGGTGTTGTCAATACGAGTCTAATTTTATCCTGCTTTAAGACATATGATACTCTATCTTTTATTCCGGTTTCTAACCCTGCATAAGCTTCGGACTGAAATCCAAATGCTGTTTTATAGAAATGAGCTGTTTGTTTTGCATTACCTACATATAATTCTACATAGTCTGTACCGTTTAAGGGAAGAAAATCTTTGGCTTCTTCAAATATTTTCTTCAATCCATATTCTGTATTCTGTAAGTCCTTTAAGTTTTTTATGTTTTCCATAAGGTTTGTTTTTATGTTTTGATTTTTAAAGGTTGAATTGACTTTACGCGTCTAGCCAAGATGTATGATAATCTCCAGAATCAATTTTTACAGCCTCTTCTGTTACCATTAATGGCTTAAACGTATCCACCATTACGGCTAATTCATCTGTTTTTGTTTTACCAATACTGCCTTCCATAGCACCAGGGTGTGGGCCATGTGGAATACCAGCTGGATGTAAGGTAATCTGACCTTTATCTATATTATTTCTGCTCATAAAATTACCATCCACATAATACAATACCTCGTCAGCATCAATATTGCTATGATTATAAGGTGCTGGTATGGCTTGTGGATGATAGTCGTATAATCTGGGGACAAACGAACAGATTACAAATGCACTTGTTTCAAAGGTTTGATGTACTGGTGGTGGTTGATGGACTCTACCAGTAATGGGTTCAAAATCATGAATTGAAAATTTATAGGGGTAATTATATCCATCCCAACCCACTACGCTAAAGGGATGACAAGCATACATATATTCATGAATCATGTCCTGCTTTTTTACCTTTAGAATAAAATCGCCTTTATCTGTAAAGGTTTCTAATGCACTTGGCGGATGCAAATCACGTTCACAAAATGGTGCATGTTCTAAATGCTGACCAAACCAATTACGATAATGCTTTGGTGTATAAACAGGGTGCTTAGACTCTACAATGAACAATCGGTTATCTTCTGTATCAAAATCTATTTGATAAATGATGCCACGAGGAATGACTAAATAATCACCATATTTAAAATCTATATTTCCTAAAAACGTTCTAAGTTTTCCAGTGCCCTTATGGATAAACAAAACTTCATCAGCATCCGTATTCTTATAAAAATAATCCTTTAAGGATTGCTTTGGGGCCGCTAAAGCAATATAGCAATCGCTATTTGCTAATAAAATCTTTCTACTTTCTAAATAATCGTTTTCTGCAGAAATATCAAACCCGTTTAAACTCAAGGATTTCATATTCTTAGCTTCAGCAATTTTAGGAGTCACATTGTAGGATTTCAATACAGATTTTACCTGTGTTGGCCGATGTGTATGGTATAATAAAGAAGACATGCCATCAAAACCTATGGTTCCGAATAGTTCTTCATAGTAAAAATCACCGTTATCGTTTTTGAAAATGGTATGTCTCTTGGGTGGTATGTTTCCTAATTTGTGATATCTAGGCATGTTTATAGGTTTTTATATATACAGGATATGGCTTGTATTAAAGCAGTGTTGGCTTCTCTGTTTCCGATAGTTATCCTCACGCCATTAGGCGCTCCAAACTTATCACAAGGCCTAATCATGATGCCTTGAACTAACATTTTGCTTACAAAACTCATGGTCTCTATTTTTGGCTCTGCAAAAATAAAATTGGTTTGACTTGGCCAATATTTGACATCTAATTTGCTAAACTCTTGGTATAACCACTTTTTTTCTGTGCTTATTAAACGAATGGTTTTTTCTAAATGATCAGTGTCTTTTAAGGCATTAATACCTGCTACCATCGATAAGGTATTTATTATAAAAGGGCGTTTGATATTTTCTAAATATGAAATTATTTTAGGTGTTGAAATACCATAACCCAACCGAATACCTGCTAGCCCATAAGCTTTTGAAAAACTATGTACGCCAATGACGTTTTTGTTCTCTTTTATATAATCATAAGCTCTAGGGAAATCTGGTGCATCGGCAAAATGAAAATAAACTTCATCATAAACCACGACCACATCATTAGGCAGATTATTAATTAAAAAATCAATGCCTTTTTTATCAGTGTAAGTGCCAGTTGGATTGTTCGGATTTGTAATGAAAACGAGTCTCGTTTTACTATTGACAGCTTTTAATATGGCATCCACGTTAATTGTATAGTCACTTGATTCTAAGGGAATATTTACAACTTTACAGCCCTCATTTTCTATCATACTTTCATAAGCCACAAATGTGGGATGGCTAATAATACATTCTAATCCAGGACTTAAAAAGGCTCTTGTTATGAGCTCAAGAACTTCAATACCGCTATTCGCTGATATTAAATTTTTTGAGGTCAGATTGGGATATGTATTACAAATAGCTTGCTTTAAGAGGTGGTCATCTCTAAAGTCATACTCATGTATGTTTTGAAGACTATTATTAATAGCTTGCAGGGCTAGTGGGGAAGGTCCTAGAATATTTTCATTTGAAGACAGTTTCCAGATTTGGTTAACATTTTTGTCAACCTTAATTTCTTCTCTAGTTACGCCTCCAGCATAATCCTTTTCTTTGACATATGTTTTAAAAATGGTATCTATATTCATATTAGCAAAGTTATTATGGAAATAGATTAATATATTTAATATTACTATTTAGTATATTGTATTTGGTGTTATTCACTATTAATATTTAATTATTAATTGGTATTCACTTTATTATTTAATAAAGTTGTTACTTTATAGCAAATTTTACGGTATGAAAAACAAATTGGATAGTACGGATGTTAAAATTTTAGAATTACTTCAAGAAGACTCTAAAATATCGGTAAAGCATATTAGTGAGCGATTAAATTTTTCACAAACTCCAATTTTCGAAAGAATTAAAAAGCTCGAAAAAGAAGGTTATATAAAGAATTATATGGCCGTATTAAGTGAGCGGAAACTAGGGTTAAAGCAAACTGTTTTTATAGGCGTGACGTTAAAGGGGCATACGCGTAGTTATTTAGAAAAATTTCTAGAACAGGTTAATGGTTTTTCTGAAGTTATGGAGTGTTATCAAGTCACTGGAAATTTCGACTATCTGTTGAAAGTTGTTTTAAAAGATATAGATGCGTATCAGACCTTTGTAGAAACTAAATTATCTTTGATTAAGGAATTAGGAAATGTACATACTTTTATTGCTACAAAAAAAGGAAAACAAACTCATAAATTGGATTTGGGTTTTTTAAAGAATTCTTTATAAAAATCTACTTTATATTAAGTTAGTTCGATACCTAGTCATTATTCTTTTGATTTTTGGACTTTAATGTTCTTTGCATTTGCTCATTCTAAAAATTTTATTGCAAGAAACGCGCTTCTTTAAAAAAGTCTTGAATATAAACATGTTCTAAGTTCAATGTTTTTATGTTGTTATATCCGCTTAAAAAAATGAGACTCCATTCATAACTCCAAATTTTGAACTTAAGTCCTCTAGCTACATTTTTATAGCGATCTTTTAATTATTTTTTATCCTTTTTAAAGGACTTAGAATTGCTTTAGAGTGCTAATAAATACAAGAATTTTAGGGTGGCAAAAAACCATTATTAATATGACAGATTTGTTTTTTTAGAAATAATAATTTATTTTTTATTGCATAATAATCATTTTAAATATATGTTTGTTGTCAAATTAATGAAAAACAAACTAAATAAACTTAAAAATTATGAAAAATGTATTTTAGCCTACGGTTGTTACTGTGTTTGGATTATTGAGTTTAAGTGCTCAAGACGATGTGAAAACTGTAGGTTTTGTTAAAGGAAATTTTCACACTTAGGGTGCTCTTGGATTTGATTCACAAAAGACAGGAGGTTTTTTGATAGAGATTACTAGTTTTTAAGTTTCAATCTATAAAAGTAAAGGAATACGCTTGCCTTTAACGGAAAAAACCTTATAAAGAAATTGTGTGCACGACACAGTTATTGAAATTTTAAAAGAATCTTAAAATAGTAGAATCTTACTAATATTTCTGGAACTGATTTTTTTTATTCAATTTACTGCTAAATATATGCCCTTTGGTCTCGTTAAAATCGTTATGTCTTATTTAATAAGAAAATCTGAGGTAAACACTTCATTATTAGTGCAAATAGGGGTGTAATAGATGCGTTCTCTGTTAAGATTGTTTATGAAGATTGAAAGTGATTATCTAAATATGAAAAACCTTTAACATTCCTTTAATAAGGGGTGTCATAAATCAAAAGGTCTTAAAATAAATAAAAAAAAATGAGATTTAAAACGACTGTAAGCATTTGCATTTTTATAAATATGGCTGTTTTAGCCATGGCACAACAACTAGATATTAATAAACCACTACCAGTTGATAAGACTATTAAAAAAGGAGTACTTCCTAACGGTTTAACATATTATATAAAAAAGACTGATGTTGTAAAAAATGCAGCCAGTTTTTACATTATTCAAAATGTCGGTTCCATTTTAGAGAATGACGATCAACAGGGATTAGCTCACTTTTTAGAGCATATGGCTTTTAATGGTACCGAAAATTTTGAAGGTAAAGCAATGCTTGAGACGTTCCAGAAACAAGGATTACTTTTTGGGAGAGATATTAATGCTTATACAAGTTTTGATGAAACCGTATATAATATAGATAATGTACCAACAAAACCAGACTTAATCGATCAAGGTTTATTAGTACTTCATGATTGGTGTAATTATTTATTACTTACAGATGAAGAAATAGATGCAGAAAGAGGCGTTATTAAAGAAGAATGGCGATCACGTCAAAATGGCCAAATGCGTTTATTTCAAACATCTTTACCTATTAAATTTAATCATTCAAAATATTCCAATCGCTTACCGATTGGTTTAATGAGTATTATAGAAAATTTTGATTATAATGCGTTACGTGATTTTTATCACGATTGGTATCGTACCGATTTACAAGCAATTGCTGTTGTGGGAGACATTGATGCTGATGAAATTGAAACTAAAATTAAAAAATTATTTTCTAAAATACCAGCAGTTAAAAATGCCAGAAAACGCTTTACAATAGAAATTCCTGAAAACGATACGTTATTATATAGTTTGGGTATGGACAAAGAAATCTCTACAGCTACTATTAATTTTGGTATTCGCCATAAAAAATCATTAGCGGATCAGAGCGTTAAAGATTTAAAAGTATCATTATTAGAGACTATGGCTACTAGTATGGTTTCTTTAAGAATTAGTGAAAAAGTTCAGAATCCAGAAGCTCCTTTTTTAGGAGCAAGGTTTGGATATAAACCAATATCAAGAGTAGATAATGAATTAGGCCTAAGCATAACGCCAAAACCGGGACAACAACAGCAAGCTTTTGCAGCCGTGTTAACTGAAGTAGTAAGAGCCGTTAAATTTGGGTATGCATCTTCAGAAATTGAAAGAACCATTAAACAGTTTTCAAATTATTATGAAACACAAATTGCTAAGAAAAACAATCAAACTCATGGCACAATTATTAACAGTATAAAAGATGATTATCTTAATAATGTTAGAATATCAGATATCGAAAAAGAATATAGTATAGTAAAACAACTTTTCGAAACACTAACCTCTGAAGATTTACATAATACGATCAAGAGGTTGTATTCTAAAAAAAATAGATATATAAATGTAACAGGTGTTGAAGGAAAAAATAATTTAAACAAAGAGCAAGTAAATCAAATTATAAATAGTACAGAAAATGATTTAAGTATTATAGCATATACCGAATCTTTTGCAGGTAAAACTTTAGTATCCGGGTTAAATATCAAAAATGGAAGCATTATTAATATTGAAAAGAATGATGCATTAGGATCTACAACGTATACATTGAGTAATGGCATAAAAGTGTACTATAAGTTTGTAGATAAACAAAAAAACACGGTTGATTTAAATGCTATAAGCTATGGGGGGAAATCACTACTAAAAGCGGAAGATTTACCATCGGCTGACTTAATGGGTAATTTAATTCAAATGTCTGGATTAGGTGATTATTCAGTAACAGAATTATCAAAAGTATTAACGGGAAAAACAGTAAAAGCGACGCCTAAATTAGAAGAAACTACAGAAAGTATAATTGGGTCTTCTTCTTCCAAAGATATAGAAACCTTATTGCAATTGGTGTATTTATACTTTGAAAATCCACGTTTCGATGAGCAAGCTTATAAAGTACTTGAAGGTGGTATCAGTAATTATTTAGTTAAAAGAAGTAAGAATATAGGTGAGCAAATGAAAGATGGCGTTACGACTACTTTGTACGGAGATGACCATCCTAGAAAACGGGTATTCAATCAAGTTTTTGCTAATGATGCCTCTTTCGATAAAATGAAAGCAGTGTATCTAGACCGTTTTTCCAATCCTGCAGATTTTGATTTTTATATCATTGGTGATGTAAAAGCAGAAGAAATAGAACCATTACTAGCTAAGTATTTGGCAAGCCTGCCATCTAGTAATGAAAAAGAAAATTTTAAAGACAATAATGTTAATTGGAAATCTAATAAAGTAGATGAGGATGTGTTCTTAGCTATGGAAGACCCTAAGACGAGTGTCAACATGGCGTTTAAAGTACAAAGCGATTATAACATTAAAAATAAATTTGTTGCAAGTGCATTAGGTGATATTATGCAGTTAAGACTTACGGAAACACTAAGGGAGCAAGAAGGAGGTGTTTATAGTCCAAGCGCTGGAGCATTTTTAGTTAAAGAACCTAAGTCATTATCATATTTATCAGTTAGATTTGATTGTAATCCAGACTTGGCGGAGAGGTTGATAGGAATAGTTCATAATGAATTATCAAAAATAACGAGTGGTGACATTAAACAAGAAGATTTACAAAAGGTGTTGACCAACTATAAAAAAGTACGTGAGCAATCTAAAAATAAGAATAGTTATGATATGAACTTGTTAACCACATTTTATAGAGATGGTTATAATATGAATGAATCTAAAAATTTTGAAGATATTGTAAATAACATCACAGAAAAGGATATTGAAGCTTTAGCAAAACGAATGCAACAAGAAGGAAAATCGTTTGAAATTGTATTTAAGCCAAAGCAATAAATGTGATTTATTTACTTTAAAACTAGGGTTTTAAAAGGTTGTATGTCATAAAGTATCTGGTATTCCACGATTTATTCTTATTGACTCACAAGGAAAGTCGTAGATATGAACCATCCAAGTTTTATTAGCTAATGTGGTTCTTTATTTTACCAATAAAAAACAAAAAAATGAATCGTCTGACAAGCAAAAAGGAACAAGCGTTTACTTCAAAATTGAAGTCAATAAATCTTGAAACGTACTTCAAGCCTTTTAGAGATGGTATTGTAGGTATAGATCAAGAATTTAATTCACCTTATGGTAGAAAGAAAATCATTTATGCCGATTGGACGGCCAGTGGAAGACTCTATAGACCTATAGAAGAAAAGCTTATCAATGATATTGGACCTTATGTTGCAAACACCCATACAGAAACCTCCATAACCGGAAGTGTGATGACACAGGCTTACCATGACGCAAGAGCTATTATAAAAAAACATGTAAATGCCACTAGCGAAGATGTTTTAATAACAGTAGGAACAGGTATGACAGGCGCTATAAATAAGTTTCAGCGTATACTGGGTATCAAACTCAATGAAAATTTAAAAGCGCATACCGAAGTTCCAGAATTAAAGCGTCCCATTATTTTTGTATCTCATATGGAGCATCACTCTAACCAAACCTCTTGGTTAGAAACCATTGCAAGGGTAAAAGTTATACCGTCCAATACAGAAGGTCTACTCTGTATTAAGGGGTTAGAAGCCCTAGTCAAGGCATATAAAGATTGTCCTATAAAAATAGCTGCTATAACAGGATGTTCAAACGTTACGGGTATAAGAACCAATTATCATGAGGTTGCCAAAATGATGCATAAAAATAATGGATTATGCTTTGTTGATTTTGCTTGTTCAGCACCTTATGTAGCTATTGATATGCATCCAGAGGATGAAGAGGCGTATTTAGATGCTATAACATTTTCTCCTCATAAATTTTTAGGAGGTCCTAGTGCATCAGGGGTTTTAATATTCAACAAGAAGTTATATAAAAACGTAGTGCCAGATAATCCAGGAGGCGGTACAGTAAGTTATACAAATCCTTGGGGTGATCATGACTATATTGATGATATAGAAACGAGAGAAGACGGTGGTACACCTGGGTTTTTACAAGCCATCAGGATCGCATTGTCTATAAAACTCAAAGATCAAATGGGCATACAGAATATCTTAGAAAGGGAGCATGAACTAAATGCCATTGTTTTCGAGAAGCTTACTAAGATTGGTAACCTTAAAATATTGGCACCAGACCATAAAGACAGATTGGGGGTTTTTTCGTTTTACCTAGAAGAAGTACACTATAACTTAATTGTGAAATTATTAAATGATAGGTTTGGGGTGCAAACACGAGGCGGCTGTTCTTGTGCAGGAACCTACGGTCATTATTTGTTGAATGTTAATGAGTCAACTTCAAAATCAATAGAACAAAAAATATTAGATGGCTGTTTAATAGAACGACCAGGGTGGATACGTATGTCTATCCACCCAACCATGACCAACCAAGAGATTCATTTTATTTGTGATGCCATAGCCGAGGTTGCTAAACATTATAAAATTTGGGGTGACGATTATCAGTATGATACTATTAAAAATGAGTATATCCATAAAGGAAATTATAATATAGAAAAAGGCATAACAAAAGACTGGTTCAAGCTATTCATTTATAAATAAATTAATTAGCGTTTAGTCCCAAACCCGACTTAGTACGTTTAGGGTTTAGTGATAGTTGAAGACAAATTATAAAACACAACAATTAAAATGATAATACTATGAATACCAATGCTGCTTATAATAAAGAACTGGCATTTCAAGCCGTTAAATGTAAAGCAACCGCAGAGTTTGTGAAAATCATTAGTGACCTATATTATGACCAATCTGTAGAATTGGTTTTTTTTAGAAATCAATTAATGAATCAAAATGTGAGTCAAATTTTAAACTTGCATGAATATGCAGGTAAATTTGTTAAAAAACCCATTTCAATTTTCGACTCTGTTGATATGGCAAAAGCCATTAAACAGTGCGATATCTCCAGAGCTAAATTAGATATTGGAAAGCTGGCTTATGAATATCAACTTATTGAAAATGATAATCTTACGGTGGAATATTTTGTAATCAAAAAATTAGAAAACATCCATCATGTTAAGGCAATAGAACCAAAAGATGTTGTGTTATATGGTTTTGGACGCATTGGTAGATTAGTAGCTCGTGAACTTATGGCGCTAACAGGAAAAGGAAGTCAATTACGATTACGGGCGATAGTTACACGTGATGCGCTTAATGAAACTATACTTGAAAAAAGAGCGTCTCTTTTACGTAACGATTCCATTCATGGCGATTTTTCTGGAACCATCTCGGTCAATAATGATGAAAAAGCGCTTGTAATAAACGGGACTTCTGTGTACATGATAACAGCAAATGCTCCAGAAGATATTGATTATACCAAATATGGCATTCAAAAGGCTTTAGTGATTGATAATACAGGTGCTTTTAGAGATGAAAAGAGTTTAGCGAGGCATTTAAAAGCGAAAGGTATAGATAAGGTTTTGTTAACGGCTCCAGGTAATAATATTCCCAACATTGTTTATGGGGTCAATCATCTTGAACATGATCCTGACAAGGGACATATTTTTTCTGCGGCCTCTTGTACTACAAACGCTATCGCACCTATTTTAAAAGTCATGGAAACTTCTTTTGGTATTAAAAGTGGTCATATAGAAACCATTCATGCCTATACCAACGATCAAAATTTAGTAGATAATTTTCATAGCAAATATCGTAGAGGGCGTGCGGCTGCACTAAATATGGTAATCACAGAGACTGGAGCTGGAAAAGCAGTTGCGAAAGCCTTACCTAGTCTAGAAGGGAAGCTGACTTCCAATGCCATTCGTGTGCCTATACCCAATGGCTCTTTGGCCATTATCAACTTGGAATTAAATAATAAAACCTCCCTAGAGGAACTCAACAAGATTATTAAAATCAACGCCCTAGAAGGGGCTTTAGTAGAACAGATTAAATATGAATTGAGTGACGAGTTGGTTTCTAGTGATATTGTTGGGAATTCAGCGCCATGCATCTATGACAGTAAGGCAACTTTGCTCAGAAAAGATGGAATGAATGTTATACTATACATATGGTACGATAATGAATATGGTTATAGCCACCAAGTGATTCGGTTAGCCAAGTATATAGCAAAAGTAAGACGCTATACGTACTATTAGTTTGAAGTAAAATGTAAAAGCAATCGTATAGCGAATTAAATGTTTATTATAATAACCTCATACGATAATTAATCTTTCAAATGGGGGCATTTTTATTCCTTGATATCCGAGGGGCTATCGTGTGTGCTATTTCGTAAACAATGGTGGTATTCTAAAAAAAACAGATACTTTTTTGTTTTTTAAATTGTAAATAAATGTTACAGCTTGTTTAATCGCGGGCTTGATTTATATAGTTTTATTTTTGAACTACTTATAGAATTGGCCTCTTTTTAGTCGCTATTTATTGATGCTAGTTGGAGTTTTTGAAGAGTTTTGATACTCTTAAAGTGTAGTTGGAGACAATGACGATAATTTCAACTTTACTGTGTTTATAAGGCTTCCAAAAGGTGTATGTTTTAGAGGTTACCGAATTGGTCTCGATTTAACAAACTTTAACATTTGGGTTTTAGTTTTGATGTCAAATTATATCAAAATAAATCAAATTTTATTTTTTTGATTCGCGATTCGCGAATTGCAAATCGATTGAACTTTGACATAAGAATATACATATGTCGATAAAATTAGAATATGTCGACATATATCCATAATGTGTCGATGCTGTCGACAAAATTGCTTTTACATGTCGATACTATTTACAATACTAAAAAAATGAACTGACCCAACTTTTCGAAGATGATTTATGGTTATTTCTAATTTGAATTTATACCATGAAAGTGCATTATAATACACTTCCGGATCAAGATCAAAAGTTGTGTTTAAGCAAAGATTGTAGTTAAT
>TARA_R110002050_G_scaffold260658_2_pt1 | contig 103199 bp, 90 predicted proteins | sample TARA_R110002050 | Tara Oceans TARA_R110002050 (sample SAMEA4396988) | marine metagenome | biome: Polar Biome; feature: [DCM] deep chlorophyll maximum layer (ENVO:01000326); material: water (ENVO:00002006), including particulate matter (ENVO:01000060) such as... | depth 25 m
GGCTGCGCAAGCTGGCCGAGGGTCTGTCGGTTGGGCCGGGGATGGATTTGAAGGGCCACGACCTGGGGCCGGTAATTTCGCGGGTGCAGATGGACAAGGTACTTGGCTATATCGCCGACGGTCGCACGGGTGGTGCGCAATGCATTGCCGGTGGCGGCCGTCTGGGTGACACGGGTTGGTTCGTGCAGCCAACGATCCTTGCAGGCGTCAGTGACGATATGCGCGTAGCGCGTGAAGAAATCTTCGGCCCGGTTTTGTGCGTTCTGCCCTTTGATGACGAGGACGAGGTGCTCGCTCGTGCAAATGACAGCGAGTATGGCCTTGCTGCCGGTTGTTGGACACGGAATGCCGGATGTGTCGCTAGAATGGGTGCGGGTCTGCACGCCGGTACTGTATGGATCAACTGCTGGGGAGATACAGACGCGGCTTCGCCGTTTGGCGGCATGGGACAGAGCGGTTACGGGCGCGAAATGGGCCGTGACGCCCTGGCGTTGTACACGCAGACGAAATCGGTGTGGCAAGGCCTCTGAATGGTATAGAACAACGGCCTGAAACACGATGAAAATGAGAGCCTGACACATGTCCGAACAGCGGCTGCCCAGATATCAAACCATCCACAAAGAGATGTTGAACCGTCTCAGTCAGGGACTGTATTCGGTCGGCACCCGTTTGCCTTCCGAGGACGTCCTGGCGAAGTCGTTCGGCGTGAGCCGGGTCACGGTGCGGCGTTCGCTCGAGATGCTCGTGAATTCCGGATACCTGGTCTCGCGGCAGGGTAGCGGATACATGGTCAACACGCTGTCACCACCGGCGACGACCTGCATGATCTCGTTTACGGATGCGATTTTGAAAAGTGGACGGATACCGGGCGCGCGGTTGATCGGCGTCGAGAGGTTTGACGGCGATGCACCCGCGTCAGTTCAAGAAATGTTCGGTGAGCCAGTGACCCGGATTCAGAGGCTGCGAACCGTGGATAGTCAGCCTCGGATGCTCGTGAATACCTGGGTGCCGACGCGGTCGGTGCCCAACCTGTCCCCAGCCGATTTCCCCGAAGGTGGACCGGACCAGTCTATTCTGCGGATCTTGATCCGGCGCTTCGGTCTGGAATGGGGCAGCGCCTGCGAGACAATCCGTCCGCAGCTTGCCACGGACGAGGTGGCCGAACTGCTTGGACTGCCTTGCAACGCACTGATTCTGACGCAGGCTTGCTCTGCATTGGATGATACCGGGGCGCCGGTTTTCTATGACGAAGTGTATCGCGATACCCCGATTACCTATGAGCTGGTTGGTGCGTCGCGGCAGGAAAGGAATCCGTGATGAGTACACAGTTTCGGATAGGTTTGATCAAAGGTTCGCTTCCCAGCTATTTCCCTGACCGTTACGGTGTATTCGAGGCGGCGGAAAAGATGCTGGCCTCGTTGACTGATGAGTTGAACATCGGCCTGTCAATTGCTCCCGACGTGCCGATGGACGCCCGTGCGGCACAGAAGGCGGTGGATCATTGCCGCGCCGATGGGGCAGGGTTCCTGCTTTTGCTGCATGGCGGGTTCACGATGGGTGACGTCGGGCGGCAGATTGCGGCTTCCGGCCTTCCGATGGGGGCCTGGGCCACGCCCGAACCGGGGCATGAGGGGGATATTCAGCTCAACAGTTTCGTGTCGCTCAACATGACTATGTCGATTGCGCGCGGGGTGCGCGATCTGCGCCGCGCCCCTGTGCAGTGGTATATCGGCGCGCCCGAGGACGCGGCGCTCAAAGCGCGGCTTCGGCAGACGTTGCTGGCTCTGCGCGCGGCACACGCGCTGAAGGGAGCAAATATTGGCGTGGTCGGCGGGCTTGCCCCGACATTCTACAACATGGATGTATCGCAAGCCCGGCTTATGACAGCACTGGGCGTGGCATTCTCTCACGTCGATATCCACGAGATGACGGCGCGGATGGATGCCGCCGATAAGAGTGCGGTCACGACCGAACTGACAAGAATGACGGCCGCAGCGGATGTGCGCGGCGTATCACCGGAACAGATGGCATTGACGTCGCGGGCCGCACTGGCGTTACGGGCGATCGCCGCGGAGAACGGCTTTGACGCGCTCGCGGTATCTGATTGGCCCGCCTTGCAAGAAACTCCCGGAATGCACCCGGGGGCGGCGTTCAGCTGGATCGAAGAGCATGATAATCTGCCTGTCGCCTCAGAAGGCGATGTGATGGGTGCCGTCACACAGTTGTCTGTAAGAGAAATCACAGGTCGCGTTGGCTGCCTGCTGGATATGACGTCGCCGCAACTGGATCGCGACCGGATTCTGATGTGGCACGGAGGCGGTGGACCACTGTACATGGCCAAGGATCGCGCCGCGTGGATCAACCACCCGATGATCGGACGAGGGACTGTAGAAGGCCCCAGATTCGGTGCGATTGCAGATTATGAATTTGCCGAGGGGGCGCAAACGATTCTGCGGGTCGCGCGCGATGGCACAGCGATATTCGCGGTCGAGGGCGATGTCGTAGCCGCCGAAGAAAGCGGGTACACGGGTTGCCGTGGATGGGTCAGCAATTTCTCGGATCGGTCCGGAGCATCGGACGCCGCATCCGTGGTGACCAGTGTCATGGAACACGGGTTGGAACACCATTTTGTGCTGGTCCCGGGCAGTTGGCGTGCCGCGTTCGAGGAGTTCGCGGCATGGAGCGGGATGGAACGATTGGGGTTGATTGCCGCTCATGACGGCCTCCCGCTCAGATAAGCCACGCGAAGTGGTGTTAGCCGTTGACAGGGTGGGTACAGGCGACATAGATTTGTATCTACCAATTCGACTGTAGTAATTTTCATCGCGACCGGGAGTCCAGCAAATTGACACAAGTTCAGCTTCGGCAGGTCCGCAAGCAGTTTGGTAGATTTACAGCGATCGAAAATATCGACCTGGACATCCGTTCGGGGGAATTGGTTGCGTTGTTAGGTCCATCGGGATGCGGCAAAACCACCACCCTGCGGATGATCGCTGGACTGGAGAGTCCGACCACAGGCGGGATATTCTTCGACGATCAGGATGTCTCTGAAGTGCCGGTTCAAGACCGGAATGTTGGCATGGTATTCCAGCGCTATGCGCTGTTCCCCCATATGACGGTGGAAAAGAATATCGCCTTCGGCTTGTCAGTGCGCGGCACCCCCAAACCCGAGATCAAGACACGTCTGGACGAGATCATCGACGTGGTTCAGCTTGGCGAGTTCCGGCATCGGTTCCCGGCGCAACTCTCAGGCGGGCAGATGCAGCGGGTCGCCATTGCGCGCACGTTGATCACCAAACCGACCGTCCTGATGATGGACGAACCGTTGGCGAATCTCGATACCAAGCTGCGCGGCGAAATGCGACGGTTCATCCGCACTTTGCAGCAGCGGTTGGGCATCACCACCATCTTTGTGACCCATGATCAGGTTGAGGCGATGGAACTGGCCGACCGGGTCGCCGTCATTTTCGGTGGCCACCTTGCCCAGTTCGACGCACCCGAGGCTTTGTATCGACACCCTGCTTCGGTGGACGTCGCTGATTTCATGGGGGCGTCGAATATTGTTCCGGCGACACTGAGTAGCGACGATACCATCATTACCAGCTTTGGTACGCTCAACGTGAACAAGCAGGCAGGCATGTCTAGCGGGGCGAAGGTCTATGCAATGCTGCGCAACGAGGGCATCGATATCCATGCTGCGGAGGGCGAGGCTGCACCGCACCTGATCGACGGACGGATCGTGGCACGCGACTTTTTCGGGGCTTCGGTCAATTACGTGGTCGAATGCGGAGACACCCGAATTATCGTGACCGAACAATCACGCAGGCTGCTGGATGTCGGGATGGACGTCCGCCTCGACATCGCGGCAGAGCGGATCTGGTTGATGACCGGATAGGACACCGACAACATCGCAATTCTTTGGAGGAGAAAATGATGCAACGCACACTAATGATCAGCATGACCACCGGACTGCTACTGGCCGGGGGTGTGGCAATGGCCGCCGACCCGGACGGCGAAGCCTTCCAGAAGAGCTTTCTTGCCGGTGAGCTGAGTTGGACCGATGTCCAGGAGCGCGCCAAACAGCAGGGCGAAGTCAACATGTACTTCTGGGGGGGCAACGACAACCTGAACGTCTGGATGGATAGCGTCGTCGCGCCCGCCATGGCCGCAGAAGGCATCACGCTCAATGCGGTGCGCATTACCAGCACCAAGGACGCAGTTGACCTCGTTCTCGCGGAGAAGAACGCGGGCAAGAATGCCGGTGCAGGCAGCGTTGATGCGATCTGGCTGAACGGCGAGAATTTCAGCACACTCAAGTCACAGGACGCCCTGTTCGGAAACTTTGCGCAAAAACTGCCGAATGCCAAGTTCGTCGAGTGGGACGAAAATGACCCGCGGTCGCTCCTCAATCTTCGAGATTTCGGTGTTCTGACCGAGGGCAAGGAAATGCCATGGTCGGGCGAACAATATGTCTGCGCCGTCAATTCAGACCGTGTGCCTGAATCAGATCGCCCCAAGGATTTTGCCGGCTTGCGGACCTACCTGGAGGCAAACCCGGGAAAGTTCATCTATACAAAGCCGCCCCATTATGAAGGCAACACCTTCGTCCAATCGGCGATTTACGCGCTTAACCCGGATGGGACCGGTGCCATTCCGTTCCAGAAATCGATGGAAGAGCTCGGTGCGGAAAAATTGGCGAGCCTGATCACGCCTGGCCTCGAGTATCTCAAGAACCTGGAGCCGCTGTTGCTCGGTGGTGAGAACGGCCGCCCCCGCTACCCCGAAGATTCCGCGGCGCTGAACGGGCTGTTCCTGAATGGCGAGGTCAATTTCAACTGCAAATTCGGCCTGTATGCCGTTGCTGTCGGCCTGGCAAACGGCACCTATCCTGAAGCTGCAGAAGAGATGATTTTCCCCGAAGGCGGGATGATCAAGAACAAGAACTATCTTGCGGTGCCCGGCAATACGCCGAACCCGGCAGCCGCAATGGTTCTGGTGAACTATATGACTTCGCCCGAGGCACAGATCTCGAAACTGAAGTTCGTCGGCATGTCGGCGGGCATTGATGGCTGGAAGCTGAATGATGAGCAGGGTGCCGCACTTGACGCAGCTTCGCCCGGCCACATCGGCGTCACCCAGGAAGAACTGGACGCCAACACCACACCTGACACGAATGCCACGCTGGTAGATGTGATCGAGGCGACCTGGCTCGAATATATCGAGCGGGACAGCCAGGATTCGATCGCCGACATCGTGGCGCGCTCGGCAGCCAACCTGACGAAGTAAGCCCATTGCCGCAGCCGGGAAATTTCCCGGCTGCGGCATGATTTCGCGAAAACGAGTACACGTCATGGTCAGACAAGCCACCAGAACGCGCAGCGAACGCCGGAAGCGGCTGTTCCTTGTGCTGCAACTTACCCCGATCATGCTGGTGCTGTTCGTGCTGTTCGGCGGCGCGCTGCTGCTGGCGATCGTGCAGTCGCTCGGATATGCGCCCTGGTTCGGGGTCAACACCTTTCCCGATTTTTCGTATTTCGGGGCCCTGTGGTCATCGCAGTCTTTCTGGCAGTCGCTGGGCTTGACGATGTATTATGCGACGGTTTCGACCTTTCTGGCACTTGTCGGCGCGATCCTTCTTTCCCTGGCGTTGGTCAAGACCTTTCCCGGCAAGACGTTCTACAAATATCTCTACAAGCTTCCGCTGATGATACCCTACACGGTGGGAATAGCGCTGGCGGTCCTGATGCTGAGCAATGGCGGAGTATTGTCGCGGTTTGCGGCATTGTTCGGATTTATCGACGATCCGGGGCAGTTTCCACAAATCCTCAAGAACCACTACGGTTGGGGCATCATCGCCGTTTATGTGTGGAAGCAACTGCCGTTCATCACGCTGGCGATTTACGCGGTTCTTCTGGGCATCGGCCGGGAAACGGAAGAAGCAGCAGCCATTCTCGGCGCGAACAAGTGGACGATTTTTTTCCGTGTGACCTTGCCCCAGATCCTTCCGGGAATCGTGTCGTCCACGCTGATCTGTTTTGCATTCAACGTGGGCGCATTCGAAGCGCCGTTCATCCTCGGCGGCGGGTTCCCCGATACACTGCCGGTGGTTGCATGGCGCTATTTCAACGACGCCGATTACACCTTGCAGCTTCAGGGGATGGCGACCGTCGTGTCGATCGGGCTGATCTCGGGTGCTATCCTTTTTACCTATCTCGTCGCGTATCGCCGGTTTGAAAAACGCATAGGACGCAATTGATATGGCGCGCAAATTTTCCGCAAATCTGGGGTCGCGCCTGTCGCCTTTCCAGAAGTTCTATCTGATCATCATCGCCGGATTCATTCTCGGGCCCTTCATCCCGCTGGTCATCCAGAGCTTGGCGTTTCGTTGGGCCTGGCCCGATATATTGCCGGGCACCTGGTGGTTGGAGCAGCGCGAAAAATCGATGATGCCACTGGCTTGGGATTATGTCCTGTCGCCTTACAGCCGCATCTGGGAGGCGACTGTAAACACGGTCGCGATCGGAATAATCGTCACTGCAATCTGTCTTGCGATCAGCCTGCCCGCGGCGCGTGTCCTCGCCCGCGAACGGTTTCGCGGAAAAAACTCGTTCGAGTTTTTTCTATCCATGCCGCTGATCGTGCCCGAGGCCGCCATCGGGATTGCCCTGCTGATGCTGTTCATCCGGCTGGGCCTTGCCGGAAGCTATACTGGCATCATCATAGCGCATCTGATCCCGACCATACCCTATATGGTGCGGATGTTGACCGCCGTCTATCAGGGTCTTGGCCGCGATTTTGAAGATCAGGCGATGATCCTCGGCGCAAGCCGCTGGCAGGTCCTGCGCCTTGTGACGCTGCCGATGCTGCTGCCCGGTGTGGTCGCGGGTGCGCTGTTCACCTTCCTGGTGTCGACCAACATCTTCCTGCTCACGTTCTTTCTCGGACAGGGCAAGATCATCACGCTCCCGACTCTGCTGTTCTCCAAGATCGCGGGCGGCACGCTGGATGCGTCGGCTGCGGGTATCACACTCGTCGTCACCTTGCCCGGAATCATCCTTCTGATCATCTCCGAGCGTTTCATAAAAGAAGAGGCGTTCGGCAAGGGGTTCGGCAATTAAGGAGCCAGTTTAATGACCATTCCCGCAACAGTTCTCGAGCGGTTTCCCAAGCTCGATCCCGATTTTGTCACCTCGCGACTGCAACGGCCACAAGGCCCGGCGCGGGTGATCATCGACACCGACACTGCAAATGAGATCGACGATCAGTATGCGCTGGCCTGGGCGCTGCTGTCGCCCGAACGGATGAACCTTGAGGGCGTCACTGCGGTGCCGTTTTCATTCATCCATCATCGTGAAGGCATGCTCCGCAGCGTCGAGATTTTGAAACGCGGCGGGCCCGGCAATGCCGAGGAAGAGAAATTCATGGGCGGTTTCGCCGGTTGGGCGCAACGCATCGTCGACAGTGGCACCGACCCGGAAAGCATAAAATTTGTATTGCCTGATGAAGGTGCCGAGTTGTCGTATCAGGAAATCGTGCGTGTCTTCGAGCATTGCGGTGTTGATCCTGAAGGCATGGTTTACCGCGGATCGCCTGCCTACCTTAGCGATTTTGACAGCCCGCTGAATACCGAAGCCGCGCGGTTCATCATCGAACGCGCACGCGCCGAGCCCGAAACACCGCTATACATTCTGGCCATGGGCGCGCTGACAAATATTGCTTCAGCGGTGTTGATGGCACCCGATATCATCAAGAGTATAGTCCTGGTCTGGACGGCATCCTTTCCGTCATACGCGCCTTTCTGCAACCGGCCTTCGTTGAATCTGGTGCAAGACAAACTGGCCTCCCGGCTGATCTTCGATTGTGGCGTCCCGCATGTCTATTTGCCCGGCTATCATGTCGGCGCCCAACTTTCGATTTCGCTGCCCGAGATGGAGCAATTCGTAAAGGGCAAGGGAGCGATCGGCGATTATTTGCACCATCTTTACACCCATAATCCCCTGCACAAGAAATACGTGATCAGCCAGCCCGAGACCAAGACCTGGGTGATCTGGGATATCATCAACGTCGCGTGGATGTTCAATGCCGATTATGTTTCGACCCACATGACTCAATCGCCGGTGCTGGACGAAGATTTATACTGGCAGCATCCTGCGCATCGCCATCCAATGCTCGAAGCCTTCGACGTCGATCGCGATGCCATCTTTGAAGATTTTTACAGGACCCTCGGCAAAGCGCCCTGACAGTAACAGCCTGACCCAACAGTCCTGCATCAGCGGCGGGGCTGTTGGGAAATTTTTTCGCTAACCTGGGTGCCGATAATCTTCGATCGACATTTTTCGGGGGTGACAATGCAGGTTCTGTCGCATTTCTTTGTAGGATTTGGTTCTCGATAGCGACGTTTGGCACTGTTATAAACCGGACTGCGATCAAACTCCGGGATCTGGTGACATGACCAATTCACCCGTGATCCTCTCTGTCGCCGCCATCGATTTCCAGCCGGTGTGAGTGACCATGCGGTTTGGCTCTATTTTCGGTTCCCGCTCAGTCTGCGCTTGGTTGAGGATCTGCTGGCAGCGTGTGTCGTTATTGTCTCGCACCAGACTGTCAGACTGTGGGCGGAGAAGTTCGGTCGGCAGGCTTCCTGACAAACGGCACCTTGATGAGGTTGTGATCACGGTCACGGGCAAGAAGCATTGGCTCTGGCGCGCCGTTGATCAGGAGGTCTCGTCCTTGACGTCCTTGTCCAGAGCTGACGCTATGCCAAAGCTGTCAAGCGTTTGATGCGAAAGCTCATGAAAGGGCAAGGCCGCTCACCGCATGTGATGATCACCGACAAGCTGCGTCATCCCTGGATAATCCCGCTACAGGGCCAACGTGAGGGCATCGGCGTGGACCGTCATCCCCACGCAGTCATTCCAAATGGGTGGCACGATACCGTCGGAGATGCGTGCAGGATCATCGGGTTGTCTTTTCGTCCGGATTGACCCAGGGCAGCGTGACGATGACAGTAAACCCGGTTTTGTCCGTCCTATCCTCAAATTCAACAGTTCCACCGTGCAGCGCGGCAATGCGTGTGACGATCGACAATCCCAGCCCGCACCCCTGCTGTCCATTTCCAGCCACACGGTAGAACCTGTCGAACACCCGATCGCGCAGGTCCGGGGGAATGCCGGGGCCACTGTCGCAAACCCGCAGTATGACAGCCTGACCGGGAGTTTCGACAGAGGCAGTCACTTCGCCCCCTGCCGGGGTATAGCGAACCGAGTTATCAAGCAGATTGCGAACCAGGACGCGAAGCAGATCGGCATTCCCGATCACGACGGCCCGATCGCAAGATGCGTTGGCGACGCCAAGATCCAGACCGTCCGCAACCGCCTTGGGCACTGCCGCCGCGACACATTCGATCACCAGATCGACAAGTTCCACCGGCGCCGCGGCACCGGCGGCAGCATCCTGATCGAGTTGCGACAACACCAGCAGTTGCTCGACCAGTCGAGTGCCGCGGTCGGCGCCTTCGATCACCCCGTCAAGTGCTGCAGCGCATTTATCCCGATCACGCTCCTGCCGGGCAACCTGGGCATGGGTCTTGATCGCGGCAAGCGGGGTGCGCAACTCATGCGCGGCATCGGCAGCAAAGTGGCGTTCGCGTTCAAGAAGCTGTGCAATCCGTCCAAACAATCGGTCAAGCGCACCAAGAAGCGGTTGGATTTCGTCCGGTGCATCGCCGACGTCAAGTGGTTGCATGTCATTGGGACGGCGCCGCTCGACGGCGTTGGTGACGACCCGCAACGGTCTAAGCCCCCAACCCACCGACAACCAGATCAGACCTGCCAGAAGCGGAATTGCAAACCACAGCGGATGCAGAATGTGAATTGCCACCAGATCGGCGAACTTGCTCCTCACATCATGACGCAGCGCCACCTCGACAGAGCGCCCTGCGCCATCGGATGTTCCGAACACACGCCAGATTTGGCCGGCGGAGGATCTATCGTGAAACCCTGGTTGCCAACGGCCCGCCGGAAAACCCGGCGAACCCAGGAACACGGCTGACGCGCTGCCTGCACCTGCATGAACACGGAAGGAAACTATTCGATCGGCATTGACGTCCTGCTGACGCTGCATCGTATTAGCCAGATCACCCTGCGGCAGGCGGTCGAGCAGGACAATAAGAAGATCGGCCGACTGCTCAAGGTGGGTGTCCAGCATCTCGTCAATCAGGTGTCTCGTGTCGAGATAGGTGAAGAATGCCGTGGCCAGCCAAGCCGCGATGATGCTGCCGCCGAGAATCATCATCAGGCGTTGGCGCAACGAACGGATCAATTGTTGCCCGCCGTAATGGTGTAACCCACGCCCCTAATCGTGCGAATTAGATCCGCATATAGTTTCCGGCGCAGATTGTGGATGTAGACTTCGATCGTGTTGCTGCCGATCTCCTCACCCCAGCCATAAAGACTTTCTTCCAGCTGTCCACGGGTGCGTACCCGCCCGGCGTTCATCATCAATTCCTGCAATGTGGCAAATTCGCGTGCAGAAAGCTCTACGGCAGCGCCATCCAGAAAAACCTTGTGACTGGTGAGATCCAGTACAATTCGCCCATGATGCAGAAGCGGAGCTGTCGCCCCCTTCGAGCGGCGCAGCAAAGCGCGCAGCCGTGCCTGCAACTCGGCCAGATCGAATGGTTTGACCAGATAATCGTCAGCACCCGCATCAAGCCCGGCAACCCGGTCGGCAAGAGTCTCGCGAGCGGTCAGAACAAGGACCGGGATCGAATGCTTCGACGCCCGCAGCCGGCCGAGCAACGTCAACCCGTCCATCCCCGGCAGACCGAGGTCCAGAACCACCGCATCATAGCAGATACTGTGCAGCGCAGTTTCAGCATCTATCCCGTCTAAGGTCCAGTCGACCGCCCAGCCGGCCTGAACAAGCCCTGCGGATACGCCCTTGCCCAAAAGGGTGTCGTCTTCGACCAACAGAATACGCATCGTCCTAATGAACCTTGATTTCCACGGTTTCACGCCGTCTGGACACTGAACGTCAGAACCGGCTCAGAGACAAGTGCGGGCCGCGATCAGTCGCAGCGGCCCGCGGGACTTGTGGCTCTGACTGCCCGGATTAATCCAACGGCTGCCAGCCGGGATGCTCGAAATGCTCGCCATAGGCATTGAGAGCCTGCACGATCCTCACCGCGCCCGCGCGGCGATCGCTTCCCTCTTCCATATCGAATGCACCTTCAATGACCTGGCCGAGGACGCTGTGCAATTGCTCATCGACCTCTGGTTCCAGTACGCAATTCTCGATCATGAAGTCGGTTTGCTCGATCACCACCGCCGCCAGCGACTTGTAGTCGTCGGTCGGCAGGCGATCTTCGTGGATCGCGACAAGTTGTCCGGCGAGCGCGGTACGAATGGCCTCCATTCCCTGGTGCATATTGGCGTCGCCCTGCCATTTCTCACCCGCATTCAGCGACAGGGCAAGCTCGCTCGCGGCATGCTCCTGGTGAGAAGTGGTCTCCGCCAAGCCGGAACCGGCGGACAGAGAAAGCACAAGCCCGAACAAGACGGGTGCAATGTGTTTTACCGTAATCATTCTGAATCTCCTTTGAGGACAGTTTAGGCGTCCCGATGGACGCTCTGCGCCCTGTCTGGTCTCGGTTCCTTAAATGCCGCTTAAGTCCACCGCCCGAACAACCCGAAACGGCGTGTGAGAATTCTCGGCGACGAGATTGTGATCAATCAACTGCGCTCGCCTGCTGCCGCGCCGCACAATTTCAGCAATGACGGCCCGTGCATGTCGCGCAAAAGTGTCCCGCGGTTTTGCGTTTACGACATGCAGAAACAAGAACTGACGCGCGTCAGCTGGCTCCGTTTGAATGCGACGTGCGTTCGCAGGAAACTGATCGTTGCGCAGACAATCGCGTTGAGAATTCTCGCTGGCGTTTTCGAAGGTGGAAACAGGTGATGTTGCGCCTTCCATGAATGCGACGTTTGGCACTGTCACAAACCGGACTGTGATCAAAATACGGGATCTGGTGGCATGACCAATTTCCCCGTGATCCCTCTGTCGCCGCCATCGATTTCCAGCCGATGTGAGTGCCCATGCGGTTGTGATCACGGTCACGGGCAAGAAGCATTGGCTCTGTCGCGCCGTTGATCAGGAGGATCTCGTCCTTGACGTCCTTGTCCAGAGCTGACGCTATGCCAAAGCTGTCAAGCGCTTGATGCGAAAGCTCATGCAAGGGCAAGGCGTTCGCCGCCTGGGATGATCACCGACAAGCTTTGGTCCTAATATGCGGCGAAGCGGGAGATCATGGCCGGCGTCGCGCATCGCTCGCGCAAAGGTCTGAACAATCGGGCTGAAAACTCCCATCAGCCGATCATCGCGAGCTGCGGGCAATCGCCATGGACACTTGGCATCAGATCGCACGCCTTCGCCCCATCCGAACCAAAGCGACAATCCAAATTGTGTCTTCGCAACGTAAAGTTTGCAGTGCCCTGTCATTTGCTAAAAGCACTATCGAGGTTACCGTGATGGTCAACCCGCTTTGATCAACGCCCGAAAAACGGTCTCGCGGTGCAGCATCCCGACAAGACGGTCTTTGTCCAGTATCGGAAAACTCCGAAAGGGAAGTTCCAGAAACGCTTCGGCAGCCGAAACCATATCGGTGCCAAGATCCAGCGTAGCCGGCGTTGCGCTCATGACATCGCCCACGCAGCCGTTCCATTCCCGATAATAGCTGGCCAGAAGGGCAGGACGGAAACAATCCTTCTGGGTCAGGATTCCCAATAAGGATCCAGTGTCATCAGTGACGGGCGCGGAGGCGGTGCCTGTGTCTGCGAGTTGCGCGGCAGCGCGACGAATCTGCGTTTCCGGTCGCAGAATTAACGGTGCGGTTTCAACCAGCGAGTCGATGGGTCCCACGGTCATCGCCGAGACTCGGCGGGGCGACGTGGGCACCCTTCGCAGGCGATGTCCTTCATGCAGGACATGCCGCCACACGATCCGCGCAACGGCCCGCGCCCCAACGCCAATCCCAGCGCGAGCCCGCCCACCGCCAGAAGGAAGATCATCAGAACCAGAACAATTTCCATCACGTGCCTCCTACAGCATGTATCGTTCAAAGCCGCCGGTCGTGACCTGGCGCAGGCCATCCGCCTCGGCAAAGATGAGCAGTGCGGTGATCCCGTTGCGACTTGCGAGGTCTGGCCCGGTATCGCCCGCCGCCATCAGCGCCGTGGCCCAACCATCGGCGATCATCCCGCTGCCCGAAAGAACCGAGACAGACGCCAGCGTTCCGACAGCAGGCCTCGCCCGATGAGGATCGATGATATGACCCTGGCGGTGCCCGCCCAGATCAAACCCTTGCGCGCGGTTGCCTGAGGTTGCCACCGCCATGCCGTCCAGCCGCATCACCGCCGCCCCGCCGGTTTTGCCCGGTCGGGGATCCTCGATCGCGATTTGCCAGTCACGCCCGGACGGGTGATGACCGCGTGCGGCAAGTTCCCCGCCGAGATCGATCAGGAAATGTCCCTGACCGGCGGCAATCAAGAGGTTGCGCATCAAATCCAGCGCATATCCCTTGGCGATGCCGCAGGGATCCATTGTCAGTCCGGCATCGTCCTTGGACAGGTGGTTGTCTTCGATGTGCAGGCCGGTCCACCTTCCTCCAGCGCCCACGATCGGGCCAAATCCCAGACGTTGGACCAGCGGACCGACGGTGGGGTCAAACCAACCGTCGCTTGCTTGCGCAATCTCCAGCGCCGAGGCGGCGACAAGCGCCGTCTGAGCTGACAGGTCTTTGAACTCGGCGGTACGGTTGAACGCGGAAATCTCACTATCGGCGCGCCAGGGCGACATCAGATGGTCGATGTCAGCCAACAATGCCTCAAGTGCAGGGCGCAAGGCGGCGGTGCCAATCAAGCCGGGCAGGGTGACGCGCCAGCTGCTGCCGAAAGCCTGTCCGTCGATATGCTGGACTGCCGGCGCGGCGCGCAGAATGGTAGGGGCAACTACCAGCGCTGCACCGCTCAACGCCAGAAAACCGCGCCGGGTCGGAGGAGGTGAATATCTGCTCATCGCGTTACACTCCGAAATCGTCGTTGAAGATGGATTGCGGTTCGACCCCCAGCCGCTCCAGCATGGCCAGCACAGCCGAGATCATCACCGGGGGGCCGCACAGATAATATTCGCAATCCTCGGGCGCGGGGTGGTTTTTCAGCGCGGCGCGAACGGTATCGTGGATAAATCCGGTGGCGCCGGTCCAGCGGTCGCCGGGGGCCGGATCGGATAGGGCCGGCGTCCAGCTGAATTGTGGATGCGCGGCAGCAATTGCGTCGAATTCCTCGGTATAGAACAGATCGGCGGCAGTCCGTGCCCCGTAGAAATAGCGCATGCTGCGGGCCGTGCCCTGGCCGATCTGTTCGTGGATCATCGCCCTGAGGGGCGCCATGCCGACGCCGCCGCCGATAAAGATCATCTCGCGGTGCGTGGGCTGAACGTAAAAATCCCCGAAGGGTCCTGACGCCTCGACCGAGGCACCGGGTTTCAGCGCGAACAGCCAGCTTGAAACCACACCGGGGGGGATTTCAAGCTCTCGACCTGCGGGTGGCACGGCAAGCCGGATATTGAACACAGCGCGGCGGCCGTCCTCGGGCCGGCTGGCGATGGAATAGGCGCGCGTCACCGGCGCGTCGGAGGATCTGTGCATGTCTTGCCAACCGGCATGGCGCCATGCGTCGCGGAACGGTGCTTCGATCTCGATCTCGTTAAAATCCAGCCGATAGGCCGGTGATGTCAGTTGCATGAAGCTCCCGGCGCGGAACTCGAAAGGCTGGTCTTCGGGAAGGTCCAGAACCAGTTCGCGGATCAGGGGGGCGAGTTGGCGGTTCGAAACCACTGTGCAGGTGAAGCCGGACGCATCCATGAAATCCTGCGGAACGGTGACAGAGCAGGGGCCGCGCAGCACTGTCTGGCAGGCAAGCCGCAGATGCGCCTTGCGCTCGGCGGCTGACAGCACGCCCTTTTCGGTGGCCTGAGGCAGGCCCGCGCCTTCGCCCTCGACAGTGACCCGGCACAAGCCGCAGGTGCCCGACCCGCCGCAGGCCGCCGGAATGCCTATACCGGCCCCTTGCAACACCCCAAGCAGGCGGTCGCCGCGCAAGGCTTCGATGGTGGTGGTTTCGTTGACGGTGATTGCCAGCGCCTCGGCCGGGATCAGCCGCCGCCGGGTGATCAGCAGCGCCATCGTCAGTGCAAGGATCAGCAGTACGACAACCAGCGTGCCCAGTGCAATTTCCGTCATGACGCCACCATCTGCGCGAAGGCCGAAAAGCCGAGCGACATCATGCCGGCGATCACGAAGGTGATGCCAAGCCCGCGCAGTCCGTCGGGTAGATCGGCATAGGCCAGCCGTGTGCGGATCGCTCCCAGCATGATCACGGCGACGGCAAATCCGGTACCCGCCCCCAGCCCGAACACCGCCGATTCGGCCAGGTCATATTTCCGCTCAACCATGAACAGACTGCCGCCGAGGATCGCGCATTGCACGGTAAGCAGCGGCAGGAAGACACCAAAAGCCGTGTAGATAGCCGGAAAATAGCGATCCAGCACCATTTCCAACAGTTGCACCACGGCCGCGATCACCCCGATGAAGGCAATCAGCGACAGATAGGACAGATCCAGGCCGGGCATCCCGGCCCATCCCCATGCGCCCGGGGCAAGCAGCAGCGCATAGATCACATGGTTTAACGGCACCGTCACGCCCAACACCGCAATCATCGCCACGCCCAGCCCCACCGCCGAGGACGGGCGCCGAGACAGCGCGATGAAGGTGCACAGCCCCAAGAAGAAAGTCAGCGGCATGTTCTCGACAAAGGCCGCATACAGGAACAGCGAGCCGAGAGCGCTCATGTCCGGTCCTCCACGGTATCAGGCGCGACGTGTTCGGGCGCCTCGATTTGTGCGGGCAGCACGCTGCGCACCACCCAGACCAGCCCGCCGAGCAGAAAAAAAGCGCTGGGCGCCATCAGCATCAGGTTCAGTGGCGTGAACCAGCCTCCCTGATCCACCGTCGGCAAGACCTGATAACCAAGCAGAGATCCCGCGCCGAACAGTTCACGGATCGAGCCGATCACGATCAGCACCAGCGAATACCCCAGCCCGTTGCCAAGTGCATCAACCATGGCCGGGACCGGCGGGTTCAGGCGCGCGAAGCTTTCGCTGCGTCCTAGAACAAGGCAATTGGTGGTGATCAGGCTGACGAACACCGACAGCTTGCGGCTGATTTCGGGCAGATAGGCCTGGAGAACCTGATCGATCACGATCACGAGGGAGGCGATGATGACGATCTGGATGATCAGCCTGATCGCATTGGGAATGTGCCTCCGGATCAGGCTGATGATGCCCGCGCCCATGACCACAACCGCCGTCAGCGCGGCGGACATGGTCAGTGCCGTCGCCAGGGATGTCGTCACCGCCAGCGCCGAACAGATGCCGAGAATCTGCAGCGTCACCGGGTTCTGGCGGATGAGCGGGTCGGTCAGAACGGACCACAGAGCGGGACGGGCCATTTCCTAGTACTCGCCGCGCTGAATCGCGGAAATCAGTGGGCCGTAGCCGTCTGGTCCCAGCCAGAACCGCACCATCCTCGTGATTGCGTTGCTGGTGCGAGTGGCCCCGGTGATGCCGTCCACCTCGTATTCATTGCCGGACGCCCCGCGCGCCACCGCGAAGCGAATGTCGCCCGAAGCATCAGCAACCTTGGTGCCGGGGAATTGTGACAGCCATGCGGGTTCTTCGATCCGCGCCCCCAAGCCGGGGGTTTCGGACTGTTCGGTGATTGCAAGACCCGCAATGGTGGTCATGTCCGCCGCCAACGCGAGGATGGCGTTGATCGGGCCGTTGTATCCAGACCCGCTGATCGGCAGGATCGCCAGCGATACATCGCCGCTGTCGTTGCGCAGCAGATAGATTTGTACATAATTCGGGCGATTGCCCAGGCCAGCCAGATCTGCGGATTGTTCCAGTCCGGTCCAGTTCGCAGAATCGTCCAGTGCGGCTGGCAAGGTTTCGGGCGTGACATCGGCGGCGGCGGCACCGCGCGCCAGATCGACGACAACAGTGCCGAGCCTGCCACCCGATTGTTGCAGCAGCGCCGACATTCCGGGGATGCCCGCCACCAGCGATTCAAGTCTTGCCTGTTGTTCGGCCGCGCGGTTCATGGTCTGAATCGGGCGCAGTAGCACGGTTGCGCCGCTGACCATCAACGCGCAGATGCCCGAGACGAGAAAGGCGATTACCACCGTCTTGGTGCGGCTTTCGTTGGGCAGGGCCAGCATCCGGCGCCACGCATTGATCGGGTTCAAGTCAGCCATGCCGTCGTTTCCTTCGCGCAAGCCATGCTGCGATGGCGATTTCATCAAGCAATGGTGCGGCCAGCGACACCAGAAGCGCCGCGGACACCGCCATCTGCATTGGCGCGGCAAGATCCCACCACGCTGCGAACAGGACCATCAGTGCGCCGTAGAGCAGCCCGTTCAGCCAGCCGCCCATGCGGGTCGACGCGCTGGCCACAGGATCGGCGACCAGCAGCACCAGCGCAATACCGGCGGCGGGAAGCAACGGCTTCATCGGCAGTCCGGTCCAATACGCCAGGCCGCCGACAAGTGTCGCTCCAACCACGATGCGTGCAGGGAGCACTCCGGCCACGATTCCGATCAGTGCCGCTGGAATCGCTGCCCATGCCACCGGTAACGGCAGTTCTGGCCAAGCGGCGGCGGGAAAGCCAAAGCCGAGAAACGCAAGCGTCACCGTCGCGGGGTTCAGCACATTGCGCCCCCAGCCCCCCATCACCAGTTCGGCCATGACGGAGCCAAAGCTGATGGCTAGAACCATCTGAAACATGCTCAAGTCTGGCGGTGCCATCATCGCCACGGCCAGAGCGGTCAACGCCCCGGCAAAGGATGGCTGTTGCGCACGCGCCAGCATGAACACCAGATGCCAGAGCCCTGACAGCGACAGCGTCAGAACCAACCGGCCCAAGGCCGCAGTGCCGCCGTACCAAAGCCAGGCCAGCGCCATCGGCATCACGGCTGCCAGCAACACCAGAGCAACCATCTCGCGATCCCACAGCCCCCGGATCATGCGGCGGCTTCCTCGGTTGCGATGCCTTGCAGCACCGCACGCAGTTGGGCCGAGACGCGCGGCACGGCGCCGGTGATGTAGTCTGCCAAAGCCAGATCCTCTTCCAGTAGTGATAACGCACCCAACCGGGCTGCAGCTTCGGGATCGCCCGAAGCCAGCGCGCGGATCAAGGCGTGGGCGGGGATGTCGCCGCCCAGGGCCTGTTCCAGCGCCGCGGTAGGGATCACCGGCATTGGCCGTGCCGCGCGGCGCAATGCGGCGCCAAACCAATGGCGATGATCGGCACCCGCCGCGCCTGGCAGGACTGTTACCTGCCGGTCGCGCGGCGCCAGCCAATGGGCCTGCTGCCCGTCCAGTGCCGATCCGCTGAACAGACGGTGCGGACCGGGGCGCACAAAGCCTTGTCCCAACCCGCCCAAATCGGCCCCGGATTGACACCGCAGCAGGCGCGGTTCGCGCAGCGCCGCTCCGGTGACGCTGACCAGCCGCGTTTCCGCTAACAGCCCGGTGACCAGCAAGCCGCCCAGATCCGCTACATCCTCGGCGTGGATGTCCCAGACGGGTGCATCAAGGCGGGCCGGGTGCAGGTGGTGGATCTGGATACCGGCCAGGCCCTGGGGATGCAGGGGACCGCATTGAACGCGGCGGACACCGGCGGGTACGGGCAGATCGCGCCCCTTGCCCACGCAAAGCCAGACCTGACCTGCCGTAAGTCTCTGCAACGCATCCAGACCCATGGCGAAATCCTCTTCCCGACCCTTCAGGGCGGTTCCCGGATCGGGCGCACCGGGGCGCGTATCAGTGGCCATCACAAAGATCGCGGCTGGGCGTTCACCGCTGTCTGGCATGCGCCCGAAAGGGCGGCTGCGCAGGCTTCGCCACAGCCCGGCGCCCTGCATCAGTCCGCGCAGCGCCGTTTCATCCTGCGGACCGTGCGGATAGTCATGGCGGTGTTCGCCCTCGCGAAACAGGACCAAACGGGTGAGACGACGACCCGGCTTCAGCTCGATTCGGGCCACACGGCCGGCCATGGGAGCAACCAGGGCGATTGTCGGATTGGCACGCAATCGAAGCAGCGGTTGACCCTGGGCAACCAGGGCATCCTCAGTCACCAGCGGCTCGACCCGCAATTCTTCGTTCCGATCGGCCGTGATGGCGGCTTCATCGGTCAGCACGACCGGACAATCCTCGGCGGCGGCAACTGCGACGGGGGGCAGATGAAGGCCTGCGGGAAAGAGATGGGCGAACATCATTCTCCGATCCGTCGTCGGCCTGCCGCACAATATGCGGGTTGGCCGCAACGCTTGGTCTTGTTAACATAGCTTCGTAAGTGCTCAGTCTAGAACGAACCTATCGAGGCGGATACCCATGTCTTTTGTAATTCACCGTTTTTGCCTGGCTGCATTGTTGCTTTCTACAGCATTTTTAATGGGTTCGGTGCTGCCCGCCTCGGCGCAGGAAACCGGCGATGACTCATCGGCGGCGCCCGCGATCAAACAATTGGAAGAGGCGTTGGAACCCTATCTGATGCCGAAATCCGGTCCGTTTCGTCCCGATCAGATTGCCATCGGGCAGGCAGCGGCCATCTCGGCATGGGCCCGCTCAGGCCATGCCAATGCCGCATCGGAATCTTTTTCGCACTGGAACGGCGATGGTGAGATCCCGCCGGTCTGTGCGACCTGTCATGCTGGTGCGGGCTTCCGTTCGCTTTACGGGTTGGACGGCAGCGCACCTGGCGTTCCCGAGCATCCGGTGCCGACCGGCGGAGTCGTCGATTGCGATACCTGCCACAACCCCGGCCTGTCCAAGATCGAAGCCGTGCGCTTCCCCAGCGGCCTGATCCATCCTGTCCAGCCGGGAGAGGCGTCGTGCCTGACCTGCCATCAGGGCCGCGCAGCAGGCGCCACGGTCGAAAACGCGGTGGGCGACATGGCCGACGATGCGCCGAACCCGGATTTGGGCTTCATCAACCCGCATTATGCGGTTGCCGCTTCGACCTGGATGGGCGGTTATGGCGGCTCGGGCTATCAGTATCCCGGCAAGGATTATTCGGGTCGCTTTTTCCATGCCCGCCCCGTCGCCAGTTGCGCGTCGTGCCACGAGCCTCATTCGCTGGAGGTGGCCGAACGAACCTGCATGACCTGTCACGCACAATCGGCCACGAAAGACATCCGCCTGTCGCGGCTCAGCTATGATGGCAGCGGCGATCTTTCCAAGGGAATCAGCGCCGACATCGCGGCCAACGCGGGTGTATTGAAGCAGATGCTTGCAGACTATGCGACCGACGTGGCAGGCGTGCCGCTGGTCTATGACGGACACCGCTATCCGTATTTCTTTGCCGACGCCAACGGGGACGGTCGTGCCGACCTGACCGGAGACAACCCGGTGGCCTACAAGGCCTGGACCCCGCGCCTGCTGAAAGCCGCCTATAACTGGAAGTTCGTCAACGCCGATCCCGGTGCCTATGCGCACAACCCGCATTACGTGCTGGAACTGCTTTTCGATTCCATTGAAGATCTTGCCGGGGCTTTGGACCGCGACATGTCCACGCTGGGCATTAAGCGATAAGCAGACGGATTTTAAAGCAGCGCGAAACTCCGCCGATAATAAACCAACAGTGCGAGTCCTCGTCCATTTGAGGGTTTAAAATTCGAATTTTGTGGGTGCGCTCGATAGTCCTTATGATATTTCAATGTCATGGATATCGTACTGATCACAACCGTCATCGCGTCGCTCTTCCTCGTTATTGGGGCAGCGGAACCGCTGGCGGCGCGCTTGCGTCTGCCTTACACCGTGATTTTGGCGGTGATCGGCATTCTGATCGGTGTAGCCGCGCTGTTTTTCCTGCGGACCGGCTTGACGGATGTGCTGAACCCGATGGCCGAAGCAATTCTTGGCCTACCGATCAGATCCAACGTGTTTCTCTATGTCTTCCTACCCACGCTGTTATTCCAGGCGACTCTGGGGATGAATCTGCGTCGGATGATCGACGACTGGGTTCCAATCCTGGTGCTGGCAGTCGTGGCCGTGGTCGCAGCTACACTGTCGGTTGGCTACGCGCTTTCATGGGCTAGCACGCTTCCGCTGGCAGCCTGCCTGTTGATTGGCGCCATTGTTTCCACCACCGATCCCTCGGCGGTTGTCTCGATCTTCCGCTCGATCTCCGCGCCACGACGGCTTGCACGGATCATTGAGGGGGAAAGCCTGTTGAACGATGCCGCCGCGATTGCGCTGTTCGGTCTGTTCATGGGGTTTGTCATGTTGGGCGGACAGGATCCCACGTTGAGCGATGCACTGGCCCGGTTTCCGATGCTGATCCTGGGCGGTGTGATCGTTGGCTGGCTGGCCGCGCGCTCTGGCGTCTGGGTGATGGCTGCTTTCGCCCGTTATGAACTCGCGCAGATCTCGATCTCGGTCGCTTTGCCCTATCTGGCCTATATCATTGCAGAACAAAGCGTCGGCGCCTCCGGTGTTATCGCGGTTGTTGTCACGGGTCTCACCTTGAACCTGAGCGGCCCTGGGAGGCTGCCCCCGCAGGCCTGGGTCAACCTGCGCGAGGTCTGGGATCTGCTGGCCCATTGGGCCGGCGCGCTGATCTTCATTCTGGCCGCACTGCTGATCCCGCGGATATTGGAAGAGGTCAGAGGCGAGGATTTTGTCTTGCTCGGCGTGGTGATCCTTGCCGCCATTGCGGCGCGGCTGGTAATCCTGTTTGGGCTTTTGCCGCTGCTTACGATCCTTCATATTTCCCCGGCGGTAGAAAGACCCTACCGGTTCGCGATCTTATGGGGTGGCCTGCGTGGCGCGGTCACACTGGCACTTGCGCTCGCGGTGACCGAAAGTCTTCGGGTGCCGGTTGAGGTCAAGCGCGTCGTTGCCATTCTGGCCACCGGCTTTACGCTGTTTACGCTAATTGTTCAGGGCACGACGCTCAGATCGGTGATTGGCCGGCTTGGGCTGGACCGGTTGTCGCCCATCGACGAGGCGTTGTCGCGTCAGGTCGTGGCGGTGGCTTTGCAAACCGTGCGTGAGGATGTGGCACGCACTGCAGAAAACTATGAATTGACCCACGACATTGTGCGCTCCGAGGCCAAGCAGTTCGGCGAACGACTGGCTTCGGCGGTAAAGGCGGCCGAAGACAGCGCCGACATTATCGACCGGGACCGGGTCACGCTGGGGCTGATCTCGCTGGCCGGATTCGAGCGTGACATGATCCTTGAGCGTGTCCGCGAACGCACGATCTCGGCCCGGATGGCAGAACAGGTTCTGTCGGATGCCGACCGGCTGATCGAAGCCGCCCGGTCTGGCGGGCGCAGCGGCTATCAACGTGCGGCGCGCCAATCGGTCTCCTATGGCCGCGCCTTCCGCGCCGCGGTGATGCTGCACAGCCGTCTGCACGTGTCGGGACCGCTGGCGCGGATGACGGCAGATCGTTTTGAGCAGCTTCTGTCCCAGCGTCTGATCCTGCGGGATCTGGGAGCCTTCATCAATAGCCGCATCCGCCGCATCCATGGCCGGCGGCTTGCCGATCTTCTGCACGAATTGCTGACAAGACGCATCGAGGCCGTGGAAACCGCGCTTGAAGGTCTGCGTCTGCAATATCCAGGATACGCAGAGGAGCTTGAACGCCGCTTCATACGGCGCACCGCATTGCGGCTTGAGGAGCGCGAGTACACCGCCATGCGCGACGATGGTATGATCGGTGCTGAGGTTTATACCACTCTGATGGAGAACCTTACGGCTCGACGTGTGGCTGCGGAAGAGCGCCCACGTCTTGATATAGCGCTCCAGCGCGGGGAGCTTGTGCGTCAGTATCCGCTGTTTGCGGATCTGGACGATGTCACGCTGAAACGGCTGGGTCGGGCGTTCCAGACGCATTATGCGAATGCGGGGGACGTCATCCTGCGCAAGGACGGTTTGGCCAAGAGCGTATTTTTCATCGCCTCCGGCGCGGTGGAACTGGCAAGCGCAGGCCAGACCTGGCGGCTGGGGCGCGGAGAGATGTTCGGCCAGATGGCGATCCTGATGAAGAAGGCGGTGCGCACAGAGGTGCGCGCGATCGCACCATCAACGCTTCTTGTCCTCGATGAGCAGCGCTTCAGACGGCTGCTGTCGCGCAGTACAGCGCTCCAGTCTGCCGTGCGCGCAAGCGCAGAAAAACGCGGGATTGCGCCAGAAGCGCTGCAGCCTGACATGCCGCGCGCACCTTGAGGCAACTGACACAGGCTGCACGAAGCGGAGTATCCTGTGGCTCTGATTGAGTGGACGGCTGAAAAAGGAGCCGCGATTGTTGATAATGCTACACATTCCAGCCGATATGCGTCTGGCGCAGAGCATTTCCATCGCGATGAACAAAGAGCACCGCCAACGCATGCTTTTTAACCAACAGCGTGGCTTTTCGGGTTCCGGCAACCATCAAGGCCGTGGCCCAGGCATCTGCCTCCATGCAGGTTTCAGTCAGAACCGTGACCGATGCGGCTGCATCCGTCAGTGGCCCGCCGCGTGCCGGATCCATCGTATGCGAGAGCCGTTGCGGACCCGCATCGACCCAATGTCGATAGTCGCCTGATGTGGCCACGGCGCTGTCGTTCAATTCTACAATCGACAGCGGCGCCCGCCCCTCATAATCGGGACGTTCGACGGCGATCGTCCAGGGGCGACCATCGGGCCGCAAGCCACGAGCGCGCATCTCACCATCCACACCGACGAGTGCGTTTTCAATCCCGAGACGATGCAGCACTTTCATCATCTGATCGACTGCATAACCTTTGGCAATGCCCGACAGATCCAGCGTGATGGGAGCCAGTTTGCGGATCAGCAATGCATCTCTATCTAGCTCCAGATGCTCATGCGCCCGGGCGTGGGCTTTGCCCAGCGAAGTACGGATCGCCTGCGTATCCGCTTCTTGCGGCCCGAACCCCCATGCAGTGACGACGTCCCCCATGCCGATGTCGAAGGCGCCATCGGAAAGCTGTCCTATCTCCAGCCCCTTCGAAAGAACCTGCATCAGGTCAGCGGGCGCGGGAAGCCATGTTCCGACCGGCGCGCGGTTGATCCGCATCAGGTCGCTGTCGGGTTGCCAGGTGGACATCTGACGATCCACCACATCCACAGCTTCGGCCAGTGCCGCGCGGACCGGTTCGGGATCGGTCACGGCGGGGGCATGAAACACAGCGGACCAGCGGGTGCCCATGGTCGGGCCGTTGAGGGCGTGGCGTTCGCAATCAGTAGGTATCTTCGACATAACGTCCCTGTGCTTTCAAGACCGCGGGGGGCAGCCCGGCAGGCATGAGAATATCGGCCAGTGCATCCGCCACGCCGGCGGCCATGTCGCGGCCGCCGCACACCAGGACCTGCGCGCCTTCGCCGATCAGTTTGGCAATCTGTATTGCATCGGCTCGCAGCGCATCCTGCACGTAGAAGCGAGCGCTGGTCCGCGAAAACGCGGTGGTGACCGAAGCAAGACGCCCGTCTTCGCGCCACTCCTGCATTTCCGTTCCGTAGAAGAGATCACTGTCAGGATGTCTTGCTCCGAAATAGAGATGCATGGGGCGGTGCGCGGTGTTGGCACGCGCAAATCCTGCCAGAGGCCCTATCCCGGTTCCCGCACCGATCAGAATGACCGGCTTTCGGTTGCTTGCAGGCCGGAAATCCGGATTGCGGCGGACAAAGCCCTTGACGCTGTCACCGGGAGCAAGGTCCATGAGCTGACCCGAGCAAAGCCCGCCGGGATGGCGGCTGACGCAGATTTCCACAAACCCGTCGTTCTGCCCCGACGCCAGAGAATAAAACCGCGGCACGTGGGATCCTTCGGCAACGATGCCCAGCAGATCGCCAGGGGCGTAACGACCCAGACCACGCCTCGTCAGCCGTGCCCAGAGACCGGATTTCGGCAAGGCAAAGCGCAGAATCGCGGCAGGGGTCTGCATCTCAGCACCATAGTCGCGGCGCGAGATCAGGGTCAGCATATGGCTGGGCGGAATCGCCGGGCTGTGTGACAGGTCCAGTGGCTGGCCAAGTGCCGCGCCCAGATCACGACCCCAACGGGCGAATTCCTGTGGCGACTGGCGGTCCACGGTGGCCATCGGCAACACCGCCTCCCAGCCTTTTTGCTCGGCCATCCTGGCCACATCGGCGGCATAGGCGCAAAAATCCGGAAACTGCCTGTCGCCAAACCCCAGCACAGCCAGCGGCATCGCCGGGGCCTTTGGCAAAGCCGCCAGCCGATCAAGGAACCCTTTGGCCGAAGCCGGAGCCGTGCCCTCGCCATAGGTGGCGGCCAGTACGATTACCTGTTCGGCCTGCCTGTATCTGTCCGGCGAAAACTGCGCCATCGGTGCGGCGTGAACCTTGTGGCCTGCCTGCGTCATTGCACCATGCAATGTCGCTGCAAAACCCCAGGTGCTGCCACCTTCGCTGCCAACCAGCAGGATCGTATCGGCCTGTGCCGCAGGCACGTTGCCCTTGATCCGGGGGCGCGCACGGCGGGCCTGCAGCCACAGCAGCACGCCTGTCACGGCCATGAACGGCGCACCTAGCGCCATCAGCCCCAAGACCAGCCCCAGCCACGCCATGCCTTGCCCGGTGTGCAGCATGTAGATGGTTTCGTTCATCCGTTGCCAGGTGCCGGCATCGGTCCAGGCCAGCACAGCCCCGGTGCCCTGGTCAAGATATCCTTCTCCACCGGCGGTCTTGAGCGTGAATACATCCGTCGGGTCTCCCGGATAGGGGAAGGTCAGTTCGCGCAATGAGTTGACTGGCGTTTCGCGCAGCAGCGCCATGGCACCGGGGGCGGCACCTGTCTGGCCGCTGACCTCGGTTGGAAACGCCGGAACGCTGTTTTGCGGGAGCAAGTCAAAGGTGCTGGCTGTCATCAACAGCGCAGTGATCGAGGAGAGCAGTAAACCGGCGACGGTCAGCCGCGCCACTTCGACATGCAACCGTCCCATCAGCGGGCCACGCAAGCGTGAGAAGAAGCGGCGCCAGCCCCCGACCCGCCGGGCAGTCAGCATCAGGCCCGAGATCGACAGCACCAGAAGCGCCGCCGCCCCCGCCGCTGCGCTCAGCCGCCCGGCATCATCCAGAAACAGCGAGCGGTGCAGATTGGTCATCCACCGCTGAAAGGCGGAAGCTTCATACGCCGCGACGCCGGAGCCGGTGGCGGGGTCGATGATGGCGGCGCCGGGCCGACCTGAGTCAAAATAGAACGCAGTGATCCGCCCCGATGGCGCGCGGCGGATCTGTTCAACGCCGGGATAGGCATTGGCGATGCGATCGGCCAGAGTGGCAACCGACAGTGTTGGTTCGGACTGCGCCGGTGCCTGTACGACCTCCAGCGTAGGAAGAAGGCTCAGCGCCGCACCGCTGAGTGTCATCACGACGATCAGCAATGCCGCGATCAGTCCGGGAAATTTGTGCAGGGCGCGCAGCATGGCAGGGCTCCTTTGGTGGGCTTACATGTCGTAGGTGAAATCGCGGATGTAGCGGCGGCCGGAAACCGGCTGACCCGCACCGGTTGTGCTCAGCGGGACGACCACTTCGGAGGGGCTGTCGCGCATGTCTTCGGCCGAGGCATCAATGTGGAGTTGATATCCCGCATCAAACAGCGCATCCGCCAGATCGAGCGTGATCTTCAGCTGCCGCCCCGCGCCAACGCTGGCGCCGGTTATCCCGTTGATCTCGGCAGGGTTTCCAGCGGTCGCACGATACCAGTCACTGAGATGCGTGTAGTATTTCGACTTGCCCCCGGCCATCCAGAGGCTGCCCTTATAGGCACCCTGGGCATCGGTTACATAGAGTGCGAGATAGGCGCCATCGCCGCCATACTGGGTCAGAGTGGTGGTTAGCGTCACAGGGCGGGCCAGCACCGGACCCGTCAGGGCAGTTGTCAAGGCGAGTAAAGCAAGCAGGGTTTTCATCGTAAATCTCCAGGACGGGGTGTTTGCGGTTCTGTCTGGTTGAGCTGGCTGATGTCTTCCTGAGGCGGAGAGACAATTCGCTTCAGCCTGCCTTCAGAATTTGCGCGGCAATAAAAAGCCCCGCCGCGCCGAAAGCGGCGACGGGGTATGGTGGGCTGGGCAAAAAAGAAAGTTCCAGGCGGGATCAGTGGGGTCTATTGTACCACTGGCTTGGTTCCAGGCGTGAAGAGCCCGTTTGCGGGCGGCTGTACTGATCCTGCCGGAAGCGCGGGTTTATTGTGCCCCCTGTTATCGTCGTGATCGTTATCCTCGTATTCCATATCGACGATCGCCAGGGTCGCGGGGTCGACCTTGACCTCGATTTCGCGCCCTTGCGCATCACGCCCATCAATCTCGTAACAGCCATCGTCGGTCTTGATACGGCGTACCGTCCAGCCCTGCGCTTCGGCCATTTTCTGGACAGCCTCACGCGGTTGCCAATCCGCCATAGGCACCCGACAATCATCGTCATCGGCCAAGGCGATGCCCGCCCCGCCGAGGCCGCCAATCAGCGTTATGGCGATCAGATATCTCTTCATTTTGTCGACTCCTTAAACCCTCGTTGAGGCTGTCTTATTGACTGCTGATGTGACGCCAACCTTAAGACCTGCGACTATCCGCTTCAGGTGCGCTTCAGAATCGCAGGCGCTAAAGTGGTCTGCTCTCAAACGGATAGGACAGAACATGCGGGTGCTGCTGATCGAGGATGACTTGGTATTGGGGGCTGCAGTGCGCGACCAGATTGCTGCCGATGGCCATTCGATTGATTGGGCCACCCGGTTGGATGCGGCAGGCGAATATCTCGATGTGGCGGTGTATGACCTGATCCTGCTGGATCTCATGTTGCCTGATGGGCGTGGCCAGACGTTTCTCACCTCTCTTCGGACGCGGGGTAACGTAACGCCTGTGATCATCATGACTGCGCTTGATCAGATCAGCGACCGGATCGAGGGGCTGAATGCCGGCGCCGACGATTACATGGTCAAGCCTTTCGATCTGAGCGAAATGTCGGCGCGCGTGGCAGCGGTTGCGCGCCGTTATTCCGGCAACCCTAATCCTCTGGTCAAGATAGCTGATCTGGAAATTGACCTTGCGGCGCGATCCGTCCGGCGTGACGGTAAATCAGTGGCGCTGACCGCCCGCGAATGGGTGCTCCTGGAGGCATTCGTCCAACGCCCGGGGCAGCTCCTGTCCAAGGCGCAATTGGAAGATCGGCTCTATTCCTTCGAAACCGAAATCGAGAGCAACACCATCGAGGTCCATGTCAGTCACTTGCGCAAGAAGCTCGGACGTGAACGGATCGAGACGGTCAGGGGGTTGGGTTACCGATTTGGTGCGGCATGAGAATGCCCGGTTCTCTGCAGGGACGATTGGCGCTGACACTTGGATTGGGGCTGACCATCCTCTGGCTGTCCACTGCATGGATCACCGCCACCTTGTTGCGAAGCGAAATGAACGAGGTGTTTGATTCTGCACTGGAGGAAACAGCCCAACGTATCCTGCCGTTGGCGGCTCTGGATATCATTGGCCGCGATGAAGCCGGCCTGAGCCAGCGCATTGCAACCCTGCGTCCGCATGAGGAATTTTTCACCTATCTTGTGCGCGATGATCTGGGACGTGTCTTGCTGCGTTCGCATTCCGCCGATGATGCGGATTTTCCGCCATTTGCCGGCTTGGGGTTTCAGCAAACGGCGACCCACCGGCTATATTACGACGCGGCGCTGCAAGGGACCATCACAATTGCCGTTGCAGAGCCGCTGAGCCACAGAGCAGAGATGGCGCGCGAGACCTTGGCGGGCCTGGCATTGCCGCTGATTGTGGTCATTCCACTCAGTTTGATCGGCACGGCACTAATCGTCGGCCGCAGTCTGCGGCCGGTTCGGCGGTTCAGCGAAGCCTTGTCCAGTCGCGGACCACGCGATCTGTCGGCAGTGAAAACAGGCCGGCTTCCAGACGAAATCTCGCCGGTGGCAAAGGCTGTCAACCAGTTGCTGGATCAATTGCGGCGCACGCTTGAGGCTGAGCGCAGTTTTACTGCAAATGCCGCTCATGAGCTGCGCACTCCGGTGGCTGCAGCATTGGCCCAAACCCAAAGATTGATGGCAGAGACGACCGATGCCAAAACAGGCCGAAGAGCTTCCGATATCGAAAGTGCATTGAAGCGGTTGAACCGATTGTCGGAGAAACTCATGCAACTCGCGCGCGCCGAGGGCGGGCGTTTGCGACGTGAAGCCCCGTCGGACTTGCGCCCGGTCCTGAACATGGTCCTGTCTGAATTCAACCATGCCGCAGGCGCGGAAAATATCCAGACAAGGGTTTCGGAGCAACCGGTATTGTCCGACCTTGATCCGGATGCTTTTGCAATTGTCGCGCGGAACCTGCTTGAAAACGCGTTGCGTCACGGCAGGGGTAGTGCTCCGATAGAGGTACAACTGACGGGCAACGGGACACTGCGAGTGGTCAATGATGGCGCGGCGCTTCTGCCCGAAACTCTAGCCAGGCTAACGGCGCGGTTCGAGCGTGGAAACGCGACGGCCAAAGGTAACGGATTGGGCCTGTCCATCGTGCAGGCCATAGCCGAAGGTGCGCAGGCGACACTGGAATTGCACTCGCCCGCACAGGGTCGCGTGGCTGGATTCGAAGCAGTTTTTCACCTGCCGAGCGATAATGCAAAACCTTAAACCGTGGTGCTATTTTTGGCTGTGACCTTGTTAGCCGGTCAAAGCCATCGATCGCCGGAACAGTGCCAGACTTGCGGCAAAGAAGGCCGCGCCGAGCCCTGCCATCAAGGCCAGTTGCGGCCAGACCGCGCCCAGATCTGCGCCGCGGAATGCCACGGCCTTGGCAAATGCCAGAAAATGCCGTGAAGGCAACGCCAGCGTCAATTTCTGGACGATGTCAGGCTGGCTTTCGACGGCCCCCATCCCACCCGACAGCATGATCACCGGAATGATCACCATGATCACCAAGAGCGCGAATTGCGCCATGCTGCGCGCCAGCGTGCCCAACAGCATGCCGATTGCGGCGGCAGCCCACAGATACACCGCGGCACCGCCCACCAGCAGCGGCACCGAGCCCGCGACAGGAACATTCAACACGCCCTGAACCACAAACAACAGCGAGCCTATGAATGCCACCAGCACCACAAGAATGGTCGCCAGAACCTTCGACAATCCGATTTCGACCGGTGTCAGCGGCATCACCATGAGATGTTCTATGGTGCCGTGCTCGCGTTCTCGCAGCATCGCCGCTCCGGTAAGGGCAATCGTCAGCAGCGACAATTGATTGAGCAGCGAGGACATGGCCTTGAACCAGACCGGATTGCCATTGGGATTGAAGGCCCGGCGCAGTGCCAGTTGAAGCTGGGGCCCGCCTGAATTACGGGAGAGAAAAAATTCAGACTCGGATTGAAGGATGCTACGGATGTAATCGGCGCCCAGTTGCGCCTGCGACACTGCGGTGGCGTCAGCCAGGAGCTGGGCAACCGGCTGCTTGCCTGCAATCGCATCGGCGGTAAAGTTTGGCGGGAAGGCAAGCACAAACATGATATCGCCGCGATCCATGGCCGAACTTGCCTCAGCCGGCGTCATCTCCACCGGCTCCTGAAACCATGGTGGCATAAGCGATCCGGCTATCTGCCGTGTTAACGGCGAGCGGTCCTCATCGGTAATCGCAATGGCGGCGTTGCGAACAGTGTCGCCGGCACCGCTGGCCTCGAGCATGACCGCGGCGACAAACGACCAGAGGATCAGAATGACCATCACCGGGTCACCAACCGTGCTCTTGAGTTCCTTGCCAACCAGCCAGAAGATATTTTCGAGCCACCGCATGTCATCGCTCCTGACGGCGCAAGGCGAGGATCGCCAGCACGGTAAATACCGGACCGAAAGCCGCCAGGCGCATCAGCGCCCCGCTCATCTCTGCTAGTCCAAGTCCCTTGGTAAAAGTTCCGACACTGACTGCCATATACCAGGTCGTCGGCCAGAAACTGCCGAGCAACCGGGCCGGCCCTTCCAGCGATGATACCGGCGTCATCATTCCGGAAAACTGCAAGGTCGGCATCACCGAGAGGATGGTGCTGGCAAACACCGCAGTAACCTGGGTGGCGGATATCATAGACACCAGCAGCCCGAACCCCGTGGCGGCGATGGCATAGACCAGTGCGGCGAGCACAAGCACCAGTGGATCACCGCGCAACGGCACCCCGAGAACCAGCACCACCAGCGCCGTGAGAATGGCGAAATTCAGCATCGTGATGGCGACATAGACGATCTGCTTGCCGATCAGGAATTCCGCCCGCCCCGTCGGCGTGACATAGAAATTGGTGATGGTGCCGATCTCCTTTTCACGCGCCACGCTGACCGCCATCAGAATGGCGGGGAACAGCAACAGCAGCAATGGCGGGATCGACGGGCCGATGGAAGGCAGGCTTTCCATGGCCGGGTTGTAGCGAAACCGTGGAAGAAGCGTGGCCGGCCCGGCGCTCGACGGGGTCAGCATATCGAGTGCGGTTGCCGCCGCTCCGGCATCTGCCAAAATGGATGCGTGAGCCCCCGAAACATAGCTTTCCACCGTACCGGCACGCGTGGTATCGGCGCCATCAATCATCGCCGCAACGTCCACGTCGGCGCCGCGCCGCAGTTCCGCACCAAAACCGGGCGGAATCTGCAATGCCAGCGTCAGTTCGCCATTTGCCATCCGCTGATCCATTTCCTCGGAATCAAGAATCGGCGGATGCGGTTCAAACCACAGCGTATCCTCGAAGGTTGACAGATAGGCCCGGCTTTCCGGGCTTTTGTCCTGATCAAGGGCGGCAAAGGGAATGTTGCGCACCTCCTGGGAGATGCCGAACGACATCACCAGCAGCAGCAGGGCGCTGCCGAGAAAGGCAAATGCCAGCCGCACCGGGTCACGCCTGACCTGCATCGCTTCGCGTGTGGTATAGGCCAGCAGCCGCCGGATCGAGAAGCCGGAGGCATCTGCGATTTTTTCTTCGTCAGTGCCGGCCAGAACCGCGGCACTGGTCGGCTCCGGTGGAATTTCCGCGGAAATATAGGCGATAAAGGCCTCTTCGAGGTCTTTTGCATCGCGAGACGCGATAATCGCATCGGGGCTGTCGGTGACCAGCACCTTGCCCGCATGCATCAGCGAAATGCGATCGCAGCGCATCGCTTCGTCCATGAAATGGGTGGAGATGAAAATCGTCACCCGGTCCTTGCGCGACAAATCCAGCAACAGGCGCCAGAAATCATCGCGCGCCTGGGGATCGACACCCGAGGTGGGCTCGTCGAGGATCAGGATTTCCGGCGCATGAATCACCGCCACGGCCAGCGAAAGCCGTTGTTTCAAGCCAAGCGGAAGTGAATCGGCAGGCTGATCGAGATATTGGTCGAGTTCGAATCGCGGCACAAGATCAGCCATCCGCTCATCGGTCAAGCGTTGACCGAGGTGGAACAACCGCGCATGCAGCAGCAGATTTTCGCGGACGCTCAATTCGCCATAGAGCGAGAAAGCCTGCGACATGAATCCGACACGGCGGCGGGCCTTGGGATCCTGCGCATCGACAGGCTGGCCAAAGATCGAGGCCTCGCCCTCAGTGGCTGGCAAGAGCCCGGTCAGCATTTTCATGGTCGTGGTCTTGCCGCAGCCATTGGAGCCGAGGAAACCGAAGATCTCACCACGAGCGATGTCGAAGCTGACCGCATGAACGGCAGTGAAATCACCAAAGCGCTTGGTCAGGCCGCGGGCACGAATGGCCGGCTCTTCGGTGGCAGGCGGTTCGGCGGATGGTGTCTGTGAGGCGGCGTCATTGGCCGCAGCGGAGGTCGCACCAGGGACCGGCCCTTGGCTCGCGGCAGCCTCGGCCTGGAGAAGAGCGACATAGGCCGCGCCGACACTGCTGGTTGCTGTCTGCGCCATAAGCTCGACAGGGCTCGCCTCGGACAGAACCCGGCCCTTATCCATTGCAACCAGATGATCAAACCGAGCGGCTTCCTCCATATAGGCCGTCGAGACCAGCACGCTCATCAGCGGACGATCGGTGCGGATGGCGTCAATCAGATCCCAGAACTGGCGTCGCGACAGCGGGTCAACCCCAGTGGTCGGCTCATCGAGCAGCAAGAAATCAGGATCGTGGATCAGTGCCGAACACAATCCCAGTTTCTGCTTCATGCCGCCAGATAATTTGCCTGCCGGGCGATCGAGAAAGGGCTGCAAGCCGGTGGCCCGGGTCAACCGGTCGATACGGGCATTCCGCTCGCCGCGCCCCAGCCCGAAAAGCTTGCCGAAGAAATCCAGATTCTCCTGCAAAGAGAGGTCATGATAGAGATTGCGCCCGAGTCCTTGCGGCATGAAGGCGATCCGCCCGCCGACCCGCGCCCGGTAGCCCGGATCGGTCATGTCGCCGCCCAGCGTTTGGACCGATCCGGCCTGCAGACGTTTTGCGCCAGCCACCAGCCCCATCAGGGTCGATTTGCCGACCCCGTCAGGTCCGATCAGGCCAATCATCTGCCCGGCAGGCAAATCCAGCGTCACATCATCAAGTGCGGTGACGTCTCCGAACCGGTGGCTTACACGATCGAGACGGGCGACGGGGGCCGGCTGACCTGTACGGCCAGGTGCGCTCACGGGCTGTCCTGTCATGACCCGGCCGGCGGAGCAGGTTCTGCCGGCGGCAGAGTTGTTAGCGGCGGGGTCAGCCCGTCAGGCCAGTCAGGCAGACTGCCATCGGCACGCGCGAGCCGGACCCAGGCAACGCCGCGCACGCCGGTTTTGACCTGATCCTGCCGCGCTGCAACCAGTTCCGGCGGGATCCGCACGCGAATGCGAAACATCAGGCTTTCCCGCTCGGTCAGGGTTTCGACCTGCTTGGGTGTAAACTGCGCCTGGGGCGAGACAAATGTGACAACTGCGGGGATTGCCCGGTCGGGCATAATGTCCGCCACGATGCGGGCTTCATCCCCGATGCGCAGAAACGGCGCCTCGGTCGCGGGTAGGAAAAACTCCATATACACATCTTCAAGGTTGATCAGTGTCAGGATCTTGCCGCCACTGCCGATAATTTCTCCGGGTTGGGCCAGACGGTAGAGCACGCGTGCGGAACTGCTGGCATAAAGCGTCGCATCCTCGATCCGCGCCGCAATCTCAGTGCGAACCGCAATTTCTGCTTCGACCGCGCGTTCCTGCGCGACCTTGCTGGCCGCAGCGGCTGCCAATCCGGCCTCGGCGAGCTGGGTTTCGGTGCGCTTTACATCGAGATTTTGACGGGAGAGCACATCGCGTTCGCTCAAGGTCTCGGCTCGTGCCTGCTCGCTTTGAGCCTGCGCCAGCCGTGCCCGGGCTTCAGCAACCCGGGCTTCCGCCACACCCACCATCGCTTCGGCGCTGGCCACTGCTGCATCGGAGCGGGTCAATTGCGCCCTCAGTTCAGCAGTGTCCATCACCGCCAAAACGTCACCCGGCTTTACCAGATCTCCCTCATTCACACTGATATCAGCGACCCGCCCGGCCAAGCGCGGCGATATGTCGATCAGATCAGCCTCGATCCGGCCGTTGCCCCGGGCAAAACCTTCGGGCGGCTGATCAGAAGGCTTGAACAACACGGTCCAGGCTCCAAAGCCGAGTAGTCCGGCAAGCGCAATCAATACGATCGCGATGGAAATCTTGCGTGACATAAATTGGTTCTCCTTCCGGTTTGGCTCTCTCCGCGCCGGGCGCGCCTTAGCCGGTTGCGTTATTCCGGCGGACGTCCGCCGTAAAATTCCAGAAGCACGGCGAGCGCTTCTTCGGCTGTGTCCACCAGCCTGAACAGCTGCATGTCGGACGCAGAGATCATTCCTTCCTCGAGCAGGAAGTCGAAATTGATCGCCACGCGCCAGAAACTCGCGCCAAGCAGGACAATCGGAATGGCCGGCATCTTGCCGGTCTGAACCAGGGTCAGGAATTCGAAAAGTTCATCCAGGGTGCCAAAACCACCGGGAAACGCCACCATGGCCTTGGCGCGCAGGGCGAAATGAAGCTTGCGGATCGCAAAATAGTGAAACCGGAAGGCCAGATCTGGCGTGATGAACGGGTTGGGCTCCTGTTCGCGGGGCAGGGTTATATTGAGCCCGATCGAGCGGGCGCCGACCTCCCAGGCGCCGCGATTGGCGGCCTCCATGATGCCCGGACCGCCACCGGTAACGACAACAAAATCCCGCCGGCGCTCCTTCTGAAAACGTCGCGAAACCAGCGCCGCAAAGCGTTGCGCTTCCTTGAGATAACCGTCCTGACGAATACTGCGCTCATTTCCGCAATGGGCAAGCGGTGAAAGCCGCGCACTGCCGAACACTACGACCGATGAACCAATCCGGTGCTCCCGCATGACGCGCTCGGCCTTGACCAGTTCGAGATGCAGCCGCAGCGGGCGCAGGTCGTTTTCGCCCAGCAGCGCCATATCTTCCTCGGCCAGCCGGTAGGACGGGTTGCTGACTATTTCCCGCTGAAGGGCGGTGCGGTCGATCCGGGTCGTCATTGCCCAGCCTTCCTGCACCCATCCAGGGGCCAATCACGCCTCGCGGGCCAAACCCGTCGTGCCGTTTGCGGCCCGACGATCCGGTGCGGGCTTTGCGCGGCATCCGGCGCCAGAGCGGGAAACCCCGGTCTCATCCGCGGTCCTCCGTCAAGTTCACATCCTGCAGCAAACCGGCACGATAGATCGCGAACACCCGTGGTGCATTGTCCAGCATCTGCGCCTGGTCGCCACTGATCAGCGCCTGCACAACCAGACCCTGAACCATGCCGAGAAACAGCGTTGCCGCGGCAGCCTCGTCGAGACCGGCGGGCAAGGCGCCAACCCCCTTTCCAGCCGCCAGTATGCGACGAAGCCGGGTGGCATAGTTTGAGGTCAGCGCCTGCGCAGCCTGTTTTGCCGGGGTTGCCCCGGCGCGCTGAAGCTGTCCCATCAGGATCCGCGGCACACCTGGGTGCTCAGCCACAAAGGCGACATGCGCCATGAACATCGCTTCCAGCGCTGCAACCGGATCGTCCTCGGCGCCGGCAACCTTGTCGATGCGTTCAAACAGGCGATCGGAAACCCATTTCATCACGTCACGCCAGATCGCGTCCTTGGTCGGAAAATGCCGGAACAGCGCGCCCTGACTGAGCTTCATCCGCCCGGCTATTGCTGTGGTGGTAATGTCCTCAGGACTCCTGGCCGAGGCGAGATCAATGACGGCCTCGACAGCCTCGTTACGCCGGTCTTCGGTTGGCATGTACTTTGCGGGGCGCATCGGGGCAACCTTAAAAGAAAGTGATAACTCACTTCTTAGCCTATCCGGTCGACGAAGGAAACCATATATCTGCCGCAAATTGTCATATTGATGGCAAATATACATATTTATTTGGCTCTTTACAAAGTGAGTGAGCTATTACATATGTGACGAAACGAACCTGAAACACAATTGGAATGCTGCCCATGATGAGCCACACCGCCCCCCTCCTTCGAGTCCTGCTGATGGCCGCAGGTACGCTTGCCGCTGCTCCGGCGCTTGCAGACACGATGACACAGGCGCAGATCGCCACTGAGATAATTGGAAAGGATCTGGTTGGGCAGCGCACAGGAATGACAGTGCGGTTGCGTTACGATCCCGGCGGCAACGTCACGATGAAAGCGGCGTTTGTAACCGGCGCCGGCACCTGGAGATTTGCCGGCGACAGCCTCTGCATGACGATGACGAAAGGTCCCAAACGCGGCAAGACCTGCCTTACCTTCGAAAAGCTTGGCGACGGGTCGTTCCGCAATTCAGAAGGGATGACCCTGCGGGTCGGCAAATAAGTCACGGCAGCAGCCAGCCGAGCGGCAGCTGCTATACCGAACAAGGAATGCAGGAGACAACACGAATGCTGAGAAACAGGTTGATTGGCGCAGTGGCGATTGCTTTCGGCGTCCTGACACTCTGGTCAGGCGGATTTGTGCTTTTTGGGCCCGACTCGGCACGTGTCGCGGTCGGAAAGATCATACCCTTTGTGCTTTGGTTCAATTTTCTGTCAGGCGCGATCTACATCGTCGCCGGGTTTGGCATCTTTCTAGGGCAGCGTTACGGTAAAGTGCTGGCCAGAGCCTTGGCCATGGCTCTTGCCGTGCTTTTCGCAGCCTTTCTGGCTATCATCGCCGGGGGACAGGAATGGGAAACGCGAACCCTGGGAGCGCTGATGCTGCGCCTGGGTTTCTGGTGCCTGGTGGCCTGGACGAGTGTGACCACGATACGCGCGCGCCCGGCTCTCAATAGTTGAATCTCCGCCGCTTCTACTGCCCTCCCGATGGTTAGGCGCGCCCCGGCGTGCGCATCCCACGATTGAAAAGGATACCGCTCTTGCGCCGCAGTTCCGCTTTCTGGTTTCTCCCGCCGGTCGCGTTGGGAATCGCCATCGCCGCCATCTTTGTCATCCAGGCCGAGGGACCTGCACGCGTGGACGATGAAGTTATCGGCCGTGCCGTGCGCACGGTATCGCTTCAGCCGACCAGAATCGCCCCGGTAGCGACGGGGTGGGGCAATGTTCAGGCGGCGGAAACCTGGACGGCCGTGTCGGAGGTCAAGGGACAGGTGATCTGGCGTCATGCCGATCTTGACAGCGGCAAGCTGATCGCCGGCGGCACCAAGGTGCTTGAAATCGACCCGACCGACTATCGGCTGGCCATTGTCCAGGCAGAAGCCGACCTGGCTGCTTATGCCGCCGAAGCGGCACAAATCGACGCCGAAGCGGAGAATACAGGCCGCATCCTGGAACTTGAAGAAGCGCGACTGGCGCTGTCCGAGGCCGAACTTGTGCGTAACCGCGATCTGCTGAAAAAGGGCGTGGCGGCGCAGACCCGTGTCGACGAGGCCGAACGTGCAACGCTTCTGGCCCGGCGCAGCGTCGTCGAGTTGAAAAACACGCTCGCACTGATCGGGCCGCGACGCGATGCTCTGGCCGCTCAGAGTGCCCGCACCAAAGCCGCCCTGGCCCGCAATCAGCGCGACCTCGACCACACGACCATCACCACGCCTTATGACGTGAGGGTCACCAAGGTGACCGTCGACCGCTTCGAATATGTCAACATCGGCCAGACGCTGGTGGCGACGGACAGCGTGACGCGGGTTGAAGTGGTGGCGCAATTGCCGTTTGCGGCGTTTCGGCGCCTGCTTTATGGCACAAACCCGATCGAGGATACGCTTGCCGCGATCCGCACCGGGCCGGCCAGCCGGATGACGGCTACGGTGCGACTGGTGTCCGATCCCACCCAGACTTGGCCAGCAATCGTGACCCGTGTCGAAGGCGCGCTTGATGCCCGGGCCCGAACGGTCCCGGTGGTCGTCACGGTCGAAGACCCCTACGGCAATTCCAATCCGCCGCTGCGGCCACCATTGCTGCCCAACATGCAGGTCGAGCTTACGCTGACCGGCCAGACGATCCCCGATTCGCTTGTCATTCCCGAAACCGCGCTGCATGACGACCTGGTTTATCTTGCCGATGATCAGGACCAACTCGAACTGCGTCCGGTAACCGTGGCCTTCAGGCAGGACGGGATTGCTGTGATCGCCGAGGGTCTGTCGGTGGGTGACCGCCTGGTTCTCGATGACATTACCCCGGCCATTCCCGGCACCGAGCTGCTGCCGATCGAGGAGCAGCCATGATCCGCTGGTTTGCCGGACACCCCACAGCTTCCAACCTGCTGCTGTTGTTCTTCATCGCTGCCGGATTGTTTGCGTTCCCGACCCTCAAGCGCGAAACTTTTCCTGATTTTCGCGCCGTCGAAGCGGAAATCAGCATCGTCTATCGAGGGGCCACGGCGGAAGATGTGGAAACCTCGATTTGTCGTCCGCTCTGGGATGCGTTGCAATCAGTTGAAGGTCTCAGTGAACTTGTCTGTGTCGCCCAGGATAACAACGCCCGTGCTGTCGCCACGCTGGTCGCGGGCGGTGACGCGCTCCGCTTCGTCAATGAGGTGCGAACCGAGGTCGGCGCCATCGACAGTTTTCCAGACCGGGCCGATCCGGCAGTGGTCCGCGAGTTGCATCGTACTGATCTGGTGACGTCGGTCGCGGTATCGGGCGATCTGCCAGCGCGGGAGCTGGAGTTGTTTGCCGACGGACTGTCGGACCGGATCGCAGCGCTGCCGGAAGTGGCCAAGGTTATCACGTCGGGTTTCGGAGACCGGCAGTTTCGCATCGAGATTCCGCATGCGGTGTTGTCTCAGCACGGGCTAACCGCGGAGAGTCTGGCAGCCATTCTCGGCACCCAGAGTCTTGACCGCCCGCTGGGCACGCTGGAGACACCAGGTGGCGATTTGAGCCTGCGCTTTACCGAAGAGCGGCGCAGCGCCTTGGAACTTGCTGCAATTCCTGTGTTGACACTGGCCAATGGCGCCAGTCTGACATTGGGCGAAATCGCCCGGATCAGCGAGCATTACAGCCCCAATGAAGAACGGGCGCAGCTCAACGGCACCCGAGCGGCGCTGCTGGCTGTGCACAAATCGCTCGGTGCGGATGCACTGCGTGCGCTCGACAGGGTCAAGGAACTGGTGGCGGAGGAGAACGCCGGTCTGCCGCCGTCAATCCACGTTGAGGTGGTACAGGATGTGACCTCGATCATCCGCGACAGGTTGGCGATGCTGGTCAGCAACGGCGTCGTCGGACTGGTGCTGGTGATCCTGGTGATGAGCCTGTTCTTCCGGCCTGGATACGCGATCTGGGTGTCTATGGGGCTTCCGGTGGCCTTCCTCGGCGCTTTTGTCTGGATGGCGCTGACGGGTCAATCGCTGAACATGATCACCCTGGTGGCGCTGCTGATGGCCATTGGCATCGTTATGGACGATTCCATCGTGATTTCCGATTCGATCGCCACTGCCTCCGCCGAAACGGGTAACAATCTGGATTCCGTGACCCGCGGTGTGTTGGCGGTTACGCCCGGTGTATTGTCGTCCTTTCTGACCACTCTGGCAGTGTTTGCACCACTGTCGTTTCTTGCCGGTGATTTGGGCAAGGTGCTTGAAGTGATGCCGGTGGTGCTGCTGGCCGCGCTGGCCGCCAGCCTGATCGAAGCCTTCGTGATATTGCCGCACCATCTCAAGCACGCGCTGGCGGGCATCCCGAAGGCGCCCTCGAAATTCCGCCAGAAATTTGATGCAGGCTTCGACGTGCTTCGCGAGCGCTGGGTTGGGCGGGCAGCAGACCGCGCCATCGACCGGCGCTATCTGGTGGTTGGAGTTGCGATTGCCGCGCTGATCGTCACGGTCGGCGCCATGGCCGGCGGTCTGGTCAAACGCGAGGCGATGCCGGAAATTGATGGCGATGTGCTGGAAGCGCGGATCATGCTGGCGCAGGGCACGCCATTGCACCGCACCGAAGCCGTGGTGGCGCAGGTGGAATCCGCCCTGAGCCGGGTCAATGACCGGTTCGCACCGGTGCAACCTGAAGGCCAGGCCCTGGTCCAGCGCACGATCTCCCGCTTCAACTACAATATCTCGGCGTCGCAAAGCGGCGCGCATCTGGCCACGGTTTCCGCAGATTTGTTGAACGCGGAGATACGAAACACGACACTGGATGAAATTATATCCGCATGGCGGGAAGAGGCCGGACCGTTGCCCGGCGTGACGTCGTTGATCCTGGCGGAACCGGGAATTGGTCCGCAGGGGATCGCAGTGGAGTTGCGCCTGTCACATCCAGATCTGGATGTTCTGCTAAAGGTCGCAGAAGCAACCAGACGGGAAATGGAAAGTTACGAGGGCGTTCTCAACGCGATGGTCGACCTGCGCCCCGGCAAACCCGAACTGCGGTTCCGGCTGGCGCCGGGTGCCCATGTCCTGGGATTGACGTCGGCTGACGTCGCGGCCCAGATCAGCTCGGCCTATCTGGGCACTCAGCTTGTCGAGGTGCGACAGGGCCAGATCACCCATGAGATCGAGTTGCTTTTGGCAGACGATGACCGCGACAGCCGGTCGGATCTGGAGAACTTCACCCTGACTTTGCCCGACGGCGGTGAAATTCCGCTGGCCACCGTTGCCGACTGGCAGGAAGCCCGCGGCTGGGGCAGCATCACCCAGGTGGATGGCATGCGAACGGTCACCGTGCAGGCCGATGTCGATGGCCGCTACGGCAATGCCGATGCGATCACATCACGTCTGGCCAAGGGTTTTTTACCGGACCTGGTCGCGGCAACGCCGGATCTGCGTTTCGAGATCCTCGGTCAGGCCGCCAATTCGGCAGAAACCGTCGGCTCGATCATGATCGGGTTTCTCATCGGCCTGGTTGGCATCTATCTGATCTTGTCATTTCAGTTCCGCAGTTATGTCGAACCGGTGATCGTGATGCTGACTATCCCGCTGGCGTTCCTCGGCGTGATCTGGGGTCACGCGGCAATGGGCTACAACATCTCGATGCCTTCCTTGGTGGGGGCCGCTTCGCTTGCCGGAATCGTGGTCAACAATGCCATTCTGTTGATCGAGGTGATCAAGGAAAAGGCCGGTCCCGAGGTAACTGTAGCCGAGGCGGCAGGGCTGGCTGTGCGCGCGCGGTTCCGGCCGATTTTCGTGTCGGTGACGACGACGATCCTGGGAATGGCGCCATTGCTCGCGGAAACTTCGACCCAGGCACAAACACTCAAGCCGCTGGTGATCTCGGTGGTGTTCGGGCTTCTAACATCCACGACCCTGGTGTTGCTGGTACTGCCGGCGCTCTACGCCATTCTGGCCGAACTCGGCTTGGCCCGAGCCGGCGGGAAACCTGGAGATGCATGAGGTGGCGCGGGCGCGGTGCGAAGTCGGGAGTTACAGATTCCCCAACCAATCGGAAGTTTTGCTAATGGTTGAGCAGTTTATAGAGCCCCCGGCAAGAAACGTCAGGTTACGCCGCTTCTCATTGGGCGTTGCTGTGGTGGCGATGCTCTTGTTGGCGCTGAACGGCTGCGCCAGCGTGACGCGGACCGCGCTGTCGGAGCCGGATCAGGACGCGGCCCAGGTTGAGGGTTTCTCTGATATCCGGTTCTGGGGCGATGGCTCGGCAGATGAAACGGCATCCTCCGGACCCATATTCCAGCCGCGGGCTGGCGCTGGCCGCATTAGCTACCTGGCGATCTCCGGCGGCGGGTCTGGCGGTGCTTTCGGTGCCGGGTTTCTGACCGGTTGGTCGCAATCGGGAACACGACCGGAATTCGACGTTGTCAGCGGCGTCAGTACCGGCGCGCTGATTGCACCATTTGCGTTTCTCGGCCCCTCCCAGGATTCCGTTCTTGCCGAATTGTACACAAGCGGCATCGCCGAGACACTGGTCCGGCCTCGGCCGATTTCAGCTTTGCTGGGGGCTGGTCTGTCGGACCCCGAAGCCCTGCAGCGTCTGGTGGCCCACTATGCGGACGAAGACATGCTTCGTAAAATCGCATCAGAGCATCTCAAGGGACGCCGGCTTTTCGTGGCGACTACAAATCTGGATGCCCAGCGAACGGTGATATGGGATATGGGCGCAATTGCTGCAAGCGGCGACACAAGGGCATTGACGCTGTTTCGCGATGTGCTGATCGCCTCCGCGAGCATTCCGGCGGTGTTTCCGCCGGTGATGATCGATGTGACCGTGAATGGCAGACGTTATCAGGAGATGCATTCCGATGGCGGGGCCACCACCCAATTGTTCACCGCGCCAGAATCACTTCTGGCCTCGACCGATCTTGCGCCGCCGATCCGGCCCGGTAGAGTCGATCTCTATATTCTTCTCAACAACATGCTGGATCCAGAGTTCGAGGCCGTGAAACCGGCGACATTGGCGATTGCCGGCAGAGCTTATTCCACCCTCGTCAAAACCCATGCCCGCGCCACCGTCAACGCCACATACACGCTCACACGGCGGGCCGGGATCAGCTTCAATCTCGCCTATCTCGACCAGGTTGTTCCCTATGACATTCGTGATCCCTTCAACACCGAATATATGCGTCGCCTGTTCAAGATCGGCCGTGAAGAGGCGTTGTCAGCAAACGGATGGAGGAAAAGACCGCCGGCCGCGAGCAGCGACTGATCAGCCCGACCCGAGCGACCGGTGTTGATTGTCCGTATATTGCCCCTGGGTGCCATCAAGGAGTTGTGCAGGCATCGTCAACCTGCGGGGCCTGATCTGAAATCGTACCGACCGACATGACGAAAGCCAAACATTCCGGCGCCTTCAAAGACCACCGTTTCCCACCTGAGATCATTGCCTATGCGGTCTGGTCCCATTCTCGGTTTCCCTTGAGCCTGCGCGATGTCGAGGATCTACTTGCGACGCGCGGCATCGTCGTGAGCCATGAGACGATCCGGAAGTGGGTTGGCAGATTTGCTACAAAATATGCCGCTTCCATCCGTCGGGATCAGTCTGCGCCGTTTGATAAATGGCACCTTGATGAAGCGGTCATTCCTATCCGCGGGTGCAAATTCTGGCTATGGCGGGCGATCGACTGCAACGGTGACGTTCTTGATGTTCTGGTTCAATCTCGGCGCAACAGGCGCGCAGCGAAACGCTCTTTCAGCAAGCTATGCAAGCAATAGGGGCGGCCGCGCGGCGTGATCGCGGGCAGGCTTGGCAGCCATAGTGCGGCTTTGAAAAGCCTCGCGCCCGGCATCAACCACCGCAGGCATAAGGGCTCAAACAACAGATCTGAAGGGTCGCATCGACCGACGCGGCACCTAGAAATTATCATGACCCGCTCCAAATTGCCCGGCCAGGCGCAGCTCTTTTTGTCAGTCCACGATCAAGACCAAACCGTATTTCGCCCTCGCCGCCACAAATTATCCACCCCTGCCTATCGACAATCTCGCTCAGATGCTCACAGCATTTGGAATGACATCACGTGTGAGTTGAAGGCCGCGTTGACCAGGTATGTCTGGCTCCTTTTCGGCAAGATCCGATAAGTTGACGATAACGGCGGGAGATAGCCATGCCGATCAAGGCCTGAAAGCTATGCCAAAGACTTCTTTTCGGCCTGTACTCGATTAACGCGACGCCAGCCCACCAGCGCTCATTGCGCATCCGTCAGGTCGCTCGGATAGCGCAGACCATCCGATTGTATTTCCTGCGGTTCGTTATCGTCCAAATCGTTTCCATGTCCTCGTCGAATCAAGCCAACAGCCTGCAATCATGAGCGATTCATATCGTTCAACTTCTTTTTGGACCGACACTGAGGTAGCCAAGTTCGAGTTCGAGCGGGTGTGGAGCTTGGGTTCGGAGGGGTGATCACTGAGGGATATTGTTGCGAAAATCAGCATGATCACATTCAGAAATTGACCTGTTGCTGCCACAGTGATAGTTGGTGAATTGATTTTCACATTGTGGGAATTATTGACTCATCTGGCGATGCACCGCGAGAAATTGGCCCTCTCGGTCAATATCGTCGCTGTCGTAAGGTCTCAGTAGCATAACGCCTTCTTGCCGATGTGTGGACAGATCCGCGCGGAATTGAATCCATCCGTCGGGCCTACTTAAGAAACAGTACCTGATATGTCTCCTCAGGGTACGGCGCACGGGTTGGATAACTGATGCAAAGGTCGTTCGAGATATGTCATTTTGATATAAGGCGGGCATGCCCAATCCTCGGATGACCTTTTCGCTTTTGCGCATTCCGACATTCCGAATGATGTGGCTCGGTTCCATCATCTCCCACCTCGGGATCTGGATCCACATGGTCGCCGCCGCGTGGATGATGACTTCGCTCACGGAGTCGAAAACTCTTGTCGCAATGGTTCAGAGCTCGTTGGCGTTGCCAGTCATGTGCCTGGCGCTGATATCCGGCGTGATGGCGGACAGCTTCGAACGGCGATACATCATGATCGCAGCGCAGATCTTCGGCCTCGCAACGTCCCTCGCGCTCATCGCCCTTACCCTCTTCGGCCTGATCTCCGCCTGGTCTCTCCTCATGCTGTCCATGCTCGTGGGTGCTGGCATGGCCCTTAACCTGCCTGCCTGGCAAACCTCGATCATTCAGTTCGTAGGCAAGGATAATCTATCATCAGCGGTCTCCCTCAACAGTATCGGAGTGAATTTGACGCGAAGCGCCGGCCCTGCCATCGGCGGCATTATCGTTGCCATGGCAGGCGCTATTTTCGCTTTCGCCCTGAACGCCCTCTGCTACATCCCACTGCTCGTCACTCTTCTGTTCTGGAAGCAGCCAGCAGCTGAAAAATCCCTACCGCGAGAACCTTTTGGGCGCGCCATTGCCGCTGGGGTCCGCTACGTCACCATGGCGCCGAACCTACAGCGCGTCATGCTGCGCGGGTTCATCTTCGGCCTCTCGGCCATCGCAATGCAGGCGTTGTTGCCGCTGGTGGTGCGCCAAGAGCTCAACGCGTCGGCGCTTTGGTATGGATTGCTGTTCGGTTGTTTTGGCGGTGGGGCGGTGGCCGGTGCACTCGCCGTGGTCCGTTTGCGCGACCTTTATCCTGGTGAGTTCCTGGTTCGCGGCGCTTTTTGCTTGCTTGCGATAGGTACGCTCTTGATCGTTCTGCCCGCCAATATCTATGCGGCAGGCCTAGGAGCGATCTTCGGTGGAGTGGGCTGGGTCACCGCGTTGAACATATTCAACGTAACGGTCCAATTATCGTCACCGCGCTGGGTGGTCGGGCGGACCTACGCTCTGTACCAAACCTGCAATTTCGGCGGGATGGCAGTGGGGAGTTGGCTTTGGGGCACCATCGCAGATGCCTTCTCGACGAACACAGCCTTGCTCTGCGCGGTGCCATTTCTGTGCTTTGGCGCTGTCGTGGGTTTGAGGTTTCCGGTGCCCGAATACGGGCGGTTAAACCTCGATCCGCTTGACGAGTTTCGCGAACCCCGGTTGCTCCTTGAGCTGGACCACAGCAGCGGCCCGGTCCTGATTACGATCGAGTACGAGATCGATACATCGGACGTCGAGGTGTTCCTTGAAGTCATGGCCGACCGCAGACGTATGCGGATCCGGGACGGCGCTCAGAATTGGACGCTTCTACGTGATCTGGAGGCGCCAAATCATTGGAGCGAGCAATACCATGTGCCTACCTGGCTGGATTATCTGCGCCACAACCAGCGGCGCACGAAAGCCGATGCGGAGATACAGGGACGATTACGAGCGTTGCACCGCGGGCAGGGCAGCCCGACCGTGAGGCGCCAGATCGAGCGCTCCACTATACCCCTGCGCCACAAGCTGCCGCGAGTGATCGAATGACCGTGGCCTGATCCACTCTCAGTCTGAGAGTGAGGCCTGATCTTCACTCCCGGGATGGCAAGAGACAGCCATCGTGGTTGAAAAAAGCCCCATAATTTGGGATTGTATAAACCATATGGTAGCGGCTATGGAATTCAGCTATCGGCAGGAGGGTTCTTCGACATGACCGATCGTGATGCTTCAGGCCGTGCGCGCAGCGACACGGAGGCGGGCCATGCGGCAACCAGGAGAGACGTCCAACCATTTTTTACCGATGTGATCGTTGTCGGCGGTGGAGGCTCTGGCCTGGCTGCTGCGATCGAAGCAGCCAAATCGGGCCGGTCGGTAGTTCTTCTCGAAAAGGCGGAACAGTTGGGCGGCACAACCGCGTTGTCGATAGGGTCGATATCGGCAACGTTGACCCCGCACCAGATCAACAAGGGGATCAAGGATTCGCCGGCTGGGCACTGCGAGGATATGCCCAAGTTCGCGGCCGGTCTAGACGCCACCGACAATCACGAGCTGCGGACGATCCTCACGGACAACGTGCCCGAAACGGTGAAATGGCTGATGTCTCTCGGCGTGGAGTTCTTCGGGCCGATGCCCGAGGCGCCACATCGCTTGCCGCGCATGCACAACGTCATTCCCAGCTCACGCGCCTACATCGCGCATTGTGCGCGTGAAGCACGGCGCGTCGGCGTCGACATCCGTACCGGGGTCCAAGCGGAGGGGCTCATCATTGAAGACGGCTCGGTCCGAGGCGTCCACGTGAAAACGCAAAGTGGCGCTACCAAGGATTACCGCTGTAACGGCGCCGTCGTGTTGGCAACTGGCGATTACAGCGCAAACCCTCACTACAAGCACGACCTGATTGCGCCAAGCTTCAGCCGCATACAGCCGGTCAATCCGAACAGCACCGGAGATGGCCACCGCATGGCGCTGGAGCTCGGCGCATCGATCATCAACGGGCATCTTGCGCACACCGGTGTGCGTTTCGTACGCCCCCCGCGCAACAGTCTGGCTCAGGCGCTCCCGGCATCCCGATTGCTCGCCAAGGCAATCCGGGTCGCGATGGAAAAGGTTCCCATGCGCCTGCTGCGCCCCTTCCTGATGAAGTTTCTGGTTACCGTCATGGAGCCCGCGCCTAAGCTCTTTCAGGCGGGCGCCATCATCATCGGAAGCGATGGACAGCTTCTGGGGGACTGGGACAGCGACCGGGCAAGCGCGTTGGCCGCGCGTGACGACCAAACCGGCTATATTCTGATCGATAACGACATAGCCAAGAAGTTCGACGCGTGGCCGAACTATATTTCGACCGCACCCGGCGTCGCCTACGCATACCTGTCAGACTACAGACGCACGCGGCCTGACATTTATCATGTCTCGCCGGACCTTGCTGGAGTTGCGCAGAACCTTGGCTCACCTGTCGATGCACTCGAGGCGACAATCGCGGAGGTCAATCGTCGGCGGCAGAATACAGAACCGAAGCCGTTGTCCGACGGCCCGTTCACGCTGCTCGGCCCGGTGAAATTGCTCATTACGTTTACAGACGGTGGTCTCGCCGTGGATTCCCGCCACCGCGTACTGGGCAGCGACAAGAAGCCCATACCCGGTCTTTATGCAGCTGGTTCAACCGGCCAAGGCGGCCTGCTCCTCGAAGGGCATGGCCATCATCTTGGATGGGCGTTCACATCCGGCCGCCGCGCGGGTCGGTTCGCCGCGTGTGAGGTCATTTCAAGCACTGAACTGTGACGCAGGCATATGGCCGAAGGCTGCGCCCAGATAGCCGTGAAGCGAAACTGTCGGCGTTGAAAGGCCCCAGCCGGCAAGATCGGTCGCGCAGACACTGGCTTTCTTCTGAAGGAAGGCAGCGGGGACAGAAACTGGCTCTGCGTCATCACTGGAGGTTCAATTGATCTCGCTCTGCCCGCTTACCGTGCTGCCGTGCTCCGCACTACATCAGATGGAATTCGCTGCGCGTGCCGGTTTCGATGCGGTCGGCATTCGGCTTGTACCCGTGCTCCCAACCGACATCGATGTGATGTCCGACAAGGTGTTGCGCGACGCGCTGCTCAAGCGTCTTTCAGACCTGACGTTGGAGGTATTGGATATCGAGCTGGTACGGATAGCACCGGACACCGACGTTCAGGCCCTTGAGCCCATGCTGCAGTTTGCTGCAGACCTGGGCGCCAGATCTATCACGGTGACCGGCCCGGCGGCGAATGATTTCAGTCCCGATGACGAAGCAAGGATCGTCGTCAAGCTGACCGAACTTTGCGAGCTGGCCAATCGTTACAACGTCAAACCTGGGCTGGAATTCATGCCCTTCCGGGGCATCAGCAGCCTTGACTCGGCGCTGCGTTACCTCAGTTTTTGCAAGCACCCGAACCTGGGCATTGTTCTCGATCTTTTGCATTTCTGCCGGTCGGGCGGAACTCCAGACGATCTCGAGAAGCTGTCCCCCGACATCGTCACCAGCATCCAGCTGTGTGATGCGCCTGCAATTGCCCCTCCGGACCTGGCCAAGGAGGCGCGGTATCATCGCCTTCTACCCGGTGCAGGAGGGCTGCCGCTGCGCGAGATCCTGAAGGCACTCTCACCCGACATCCCTCTGTCCGTCGAAGTGCCGGATACGAACCGAACAGACCGACCCGGACTTGATAAAGCACTTGGCGCCATGAGCGCGTCGCGTGAGCTTCTGCGATCCATCGGCCGTGCCTGATGCAACAACAGTTCGGACTCTGCTGAACACAAAGGGGCTTGTCGGCCAGGACCCTGACAATCGATACATGTCGCCATCCGCTCCCTACTGCACCCGCGTTGACTTATGTCTGCGCTCTCAATAAGAAATCTCAATCATTGAGAATGCGCAGCGGTGGCATGTCGTGCCCTGCGGTATGGTCCGTGCGTGCATTCCCAGTCACCCGAAAGCAGCGCCGGCAAGAGGTTGGCACCACCAGTGCGCGGCGCGGCACTCCACCTGTCCCGGAAACCCGATGGCTTCTCCAGAAAAGAAACGAATACCTGTCAGTGAGGCGATCGCGCTGTGCATCGGCATCCTGGTTGAGCGGGGGATACGCGAAGACTACGCGCTGATGGTAGCTGAACATCTCGTTGACGCTGCCTTGGCCGGTCATCCATTTGCAGGTTTGCCACGGGTGCTAGCGATCGTCAGTCAGCTGCAAGGGCGAAGCCCAGCCACGCCAGTCCGCATTCTCAATGAGACCGAGAACTCCGCGCAGATCGATGGCGGGGACAATCTGGGATATGTGGTTTCGACGATCGCGATCGACAAAGCCGTGGAGCTCGCTCGCCGCTCGGGTATCGGTATGGTTGGGGTAAACAATACTTGGTATAGCGGCCGCTTGGCGTACTACGTCGAGCGTGCCGCGAAGCAGGGGTTCGTAGCCATTCATACAACGAGCGCACAGGCACGGGTTGCGCCCTATGCAGGCATCGATCCCATACTCGGCACAAACCCTCTGTCCATGGGATTCCCGTGTGATCCGGAGCCCATCGTCATCGATATCGGCACATCGATGGCGACAGAAGGTGAGGTGATGAGACGGCAAGCGCTTAACGTTGAACTGCCGTCAGGATGGGCCATCGACCCAGACGGGGCACCAACCATCGATGCGAAGACAGTATGGGAAGGAGCCCTGCTTCCGTGGGGCGGAGCACGCGGCTACAGCATTGCTCTTGCCGTGCAGCTGCTCGGCATTCTTTCGGGTGGCAAGGCCGTGGTCGCGACGCCTTCAGATGTTGGCCAATTCTTCCTCGTCGTCGATCCCGAGCGACTCATGCCGCTGGCAGATTTCAAGACGAGAGCATCCAAACTTGCCGAGACGATCCGCGAGAGCAGGCCGTCGATGGGGAGTGACAGCGTTCGCATCCCCGGAGATCGAAGCCAGCAGTCCCGCCGTGTCGAAGATGCGCGCGGCGAGATCGAGGTCGACGCAGGAATCTACCAGCAACTGATCGCGCTCACGAACAACTGATGCAGGAAAACCTTCAGATCCGCCGACCGGCATTTGTGACAATGCCGACACACCGCTGAATCTGCTCTCCAGTACGGAATCCCCGCAAATCCGATCGGGGAAGGCCGTTGAAATTGCAGTCGGACGATTGGGCTTCAGGCCAAACCTGACTCTCCGGCGCAGGTGGGAAAATGACTGGATGCCATTGATTATTTCTCATATATCGGGATAATAGTATTTTCAGAGTTATTCGATGCTAATGGATGCGCAAATGTCATTGACGATAGATCTCGGTAAATTTCTTAGCACAGTCGATTTTGACGACCTGCCGACAGAAGCCGTAATGCTGGCAAGCAACGCATTCACCGACACGGTTGCCGTGATGATGTCCGGCGTCACCGAGCCAATTGTTCAGATTCTGCATCAGGAGGTTTCCGCCAACGGATCAGCGAAGCAGGCTCGCGCCTGCTTTTCCGATCTTTGGCTTTCCGCGCCGGATGCGGCATTGATCAACAGCACCGCTGCTCACGCGCAGGATTTTGACGATCAGGCTTTGACCGGCCATCCGAGTGCCATTCTCGTGCCTGCGATATTGGCCGAGGCAGAAACTCTAGGTTCCAACGGCAGGCAGATGGCAACCGCCTATGTAGCCGGTTATGAAGTGTGGGCGGATCTGGTGGGGCGCGGCAGGGATTACCATTCCAAAGGATGGCATCCGACCTCGGTTTTCGGAACCATCGGCGCCGCAGCGGCTGTCGCAGCTTTGCGGCGGTTGCCGGCCGAACGCGCATCGGCCGCACTTGCAATCGCAGCGAGTCACGCCAGCGGCCTCGCCGTCAACTTCGGAACCATGACCAAGCCGTATCATGCCGGCATGTCTGCCAGGAACGGCCTGTTCTCCGCCAGATTGGCCGCCAGCGGAGCCACAGCATCCCCGTATGCACTAGAGCATGAGCGCGGCTTCCTCACTGCGATCTCACCGGATGGCGGAGCCGTCGACCGTACCACCCCGACGAAGGTCGGATCGGAATTCCAGCTGCCTAGTCACGGGCTGTGTGTGAAGCGGTACCCGACCTGTTACTTCATGCACCGATCATTCGATTCTGCGGCCAAAATGCTGGAAGGCAAGTCCATCTCGGCTGATGATGTCGAGCAGGTCGTAGTCACGATGAACCGCGGACAAGCGGCCGTTCTGGTTAACGAAAAGCCGCAAACGGGTAACCAGGCCCGCTTCAGCGGCCATTTCGCAATGGCTGCAGCGGTTATCTTGGGTAAGATGGGCCTGGAAGAGCTTCGCGATGATGTCGTTCAACGACCTGACATGCAGGAGTTCTTTCCCAAAGTAACTATCGTGACGATGGACGATTATGATTCGCGTGATCCTGTTCACGCGACGACTGAGCGCGTCGTTATCCGCCTAAAGAACGGGGAAGAGCTGGATACCGGCGAGATCAGGACGATCCGGGGCCATGCCTTCGATCCGCTGACAACCGATGAACTCTGGCAAAAGTTTCGCGAATGTACGTCGAAGACACATAGTGAAGATGAGGCAAAACTGCTCTTCAAGCGAACGCAATCATTGCCCAGCCTCGGTTCGACATCCGAACTGCCCGTGGTCAGCGGCTTGTTCGCCAGCTCAGCCTGACGAGGCCCTAGCCAACGGCACGCGGTGACATGCCCAGCCCTGATTCCATCTTGCTCATCCGCTCGGTAACCACTCGGGAAGCGCGCTTCACTAACAAGATTACACGACTAACCTCCGTAGCCTCCAGCTCATCGGCATTGAATGCCACGCCTATGGAACCGACGATGGCTTCGTCCGCATTGAAGATGGGTGCTGCGATACCGACGACTCCGGGATTGAATTCTCCAACCGACTTAACAAATCCGTCCGAACGTATGGCCGCCATCTTCTCGCGGAATTCGCTCCACGTCTTGCCCAACTCGGCGTCGTTGATTGTGTCCCGGCGACGCGTGAAAATCGCGTGAAGTCGGTGATAGGGAAGATACGCAAGAACGGCCTTGGACACAGCGCCCGAGAAAAGCGGGCGACGCTGTCCACGACTGAACAGCTTCTCGGGGCTGAGTTGCGCCCTGCACTCACGGATGCACAGCACAGAATTCTGGAACAACATGCACAACAGCGCTGAGTGCCCGGTGGCTTCCACCAATTGTTCAAGGACGCCGTCAGACGCATGCGAGAGGGGATCGGTCATCCGGATTTGGAGATCGAGCTCGATGATGCGTGGCCCAAGGATGTAGTAGCCATTCCCGACGGCGCTCAGTAGGCCGGCAGAGGTCAGAGCCTTGATGTAGCGATAGCCGGTGGAACGCGACGCGCGCAAAGCGCTGAGTATATCGATGGTCGACCATACCGGTTCGTCCACTGTGAACAAATCCAAGATGCTGAGCATCTTTGCAAGGCTGCTGGAATTGTCGGTTCCCTCCGGGGCAGAAACGAATTCGCCGGGCAACTTTTCCCGCTTCGATTTGTCTGGCACCTTATTGTCCACGCAGTCGGTCCTTCTTCATGGCGGTTCGATCCGGCACTTGCCATTTGTCCGCGAATACCAAGCGGGGCTCTCGCTTGCAAACTTTAACCTAATTCTACCACGGCGAATGGTTATTCCACAATCTAAGAGGCCTGCGTCCGAGGCCGCAGCGGAACCGAACCCAAAGTTAGGCGCCTTTCGCCTATTTGTCCAAACAAGCAAAGAAATTGCATAGTGGTTATGGAGGCCCAATATGCCGAAGCAAACCGGCTTTGGCTTCCGATTTCCCGTTGCCGCCTGTCTTGACAGGGCCTAAGCGGAACGGCCTTCACCAGAAGCGAGAAAATCGGCCCGACTCGCATAGCGTCGAACCGGACGCGTAACCCCGTCCCAACTACGCGCGAGCGATTCGATGCGCCCAAAGTAGGCCCTTCGATCCTCATTCATTCGGACGATCTCGACCATCGTGCCCAAATGGGCGGGCGGATCGTAATAGACGATGTCACGCGTGCCGTCGGCATGGATAACCGACGTGCGCTCGGTAAATCCGCTCGCTTCCAGCTGGGCACATGCAGTGTCCATCTCCTCAGGCCAGTAGCATACGTGTTGAAGCCCCTCGCGCCCGCTATCGAGGAACTCTTTGAACACGGAAGGCTCGTCATTGATTGGATTTACGAGCTCGATTTGGACATCTCCCCAGTAGGCAAATGCGACCGCATAATCCGCCATGGTCTCCTGCCCCCGGTAGAGTATTTTACGGGTGCCCCTGGAACTGTCTATCTGAATGAAAGGACCGACCTTCAGGACCTCGGTCCAATATAGCAGCGCCTCACCGAGGTCTCTCACAACATACGCAGCCTGCCACCGCTCTCCGAGATAGCCAATGGGTAAATCCATGATTTTCGAGGGGGCAATCAATTCACAAACTCCTCAGGGTCTGCACGAATAATATTAGAGCAACAGGACGGCACGCCCAGTACCATCGCCTCGGCATTGGCTACGTTACAGCCCAGCCATGCAGATGTACTTAATCTCCATGTAGTCCTCGATGCCGTACTTGGAGCCTTCACGGCCAATACCGGATGATTTGATGCCACCAAACGGTACCGCCTCGTTGGCCATGAGGCCGGTGTTCACGCCCACCATTCCGAATTCGAGCGCCTCGGCCACGCGCCAGATCCGCGCGTGATCGCGGCTGTAGAAATAGGAAGCAAGCCCGAACTCGGTGGCATTGGCAGCCTCGATGAGTTCCTCTTCCGTTCGGAATCGAAACAGGGCCGCAACCGGGCCGAAGGTCTCCTCGCGCGCGACCTTCATCGTCTGGTCGGCATCCCCGAGTACTGTCGGCTGAAAATACGTACCCCCGAGTTCATGCCTTTTGCCGCCGGCGAGCAGGGTCGCACCCCTTTCTATTGCATCGGCGATGTGTTCCTCGATCTTCTTGACCCCGCCCTCGTCGTGGATCGGGCCGACAGCGACACCCGGGTCCTTGCCGTTGCCGACCTTCAACTCGGCAACCTGGGCCACGAGCCGACTGGCGAAGTCGTCGTATACACTGTCATGGATGTAGAATCGGTTTGCGCCCACGCAAGCCTGGCCGGCGTTGCGAAATTTCGATCCAATCGCGCCCGCTATCGCGGCATCGAGGTCAGCATCCTCAAACAAGATGAACGGCGCATTGCCGCCGAGCTCCAGCGCCAGCTTCTTGATGGTTCCGGAGCCTTGTGCCATCAGCTGGCTCCCCACCTCTGTGGAGCCTGTGAATGACAGCTTCTTGACGATCGGATTTGCGCTGAACTCTGCACCTATCTCCCGCGCCTTGCCGGTGACTACACTGAAGACGCCCGCCGGAATGCCGGCCTTGGCTGCAAGGTCGGCCAATGCGAGCGCGGAGAAGGGCGTGCTGCTGGCCGGGCGTACGACCATGGTGCAACCGGCCGCGAGCGCTGCGGCAACTTTTCGGGTAATTATCGTGTTGGGAAAATTCCAGGGGGTGATGGCAGCGCAAACGCCAATCGGCTGCTTGATTACAACGATCCGGCGATCCTTCGCCGGCGTCGGGATAACGTCGCCATAGGTACGCCGAGCTTCCTCGGCGAACCATTCGATGAAGGCTGCGCCGCTGACCACTTCAGACCGCGCTTCTGCCAAGGGTTTGCCCTGTTCAGATGTGAGGATCAGGGCCAGTTCGTCGGCATTTTCAATGATCAGATCGAACCATTGCCTTAGCAGCCTGCCCCGTTCCTTGCCGGTGAGTTGGCGCCAGGCAGGTAAGGCGCGGCCCGCTGCCTCGATCGCACGCCGCGCTTCAATTCGACCCATCTCGGGCACAGAGCCGAGCACCTCCTGCGACGCAGGATTGCGCACGGACATCGTTGCCCCGCTGTCAGCGCCGACCCACTCGCCTTCGACATAGGCCTTATCGCGAAGCAGCCGCAATTCACAAAGCGCCGACTCATCCATCATCCAGCCCTACTTTGATTTCGTGGAATCGAATGACGGCATCACGAAACCCTTTTGAGCTTCGGCACCCGCAATCGGACCCGGCTTCCAGGTCTCGTTCCAATTCTTCGGATAGGGGTACCAGGAAGAACGGTATTGCGGAGTTTCGATCTCGGTTGCGACACTGATCACCGTCGGCTTGCCGCTTGCGAGCGCTGCCTCGAGAGCCGGCTTGAACTCGTCCGCCTTCTCGACACGCACCGCCTCGCAGCCCATGCCTTTCGCCATCATGACGAAGTCCGGGCCCCACAGTTCGTTTTGGCCCTTGATACGATAATCGCAAAGCGCCTCGCGACCGTAGATCTTGATCATCGCCTCGCGCTCGATCTGCAATGTGCGATTATCGAATATGACGACGGTAACCGGGAGGTTCTGCTCCACGGCGGTGAGCATGACCGTCGAGCGCATAATGAAGGAGCCATCACCCATCAACGCCAGGGCCGGTTTGCCGCCGCTCGCCATGCTGGCGCCGATCGCCGCCGAGGCCGCCCAGCCCATCCTGTGCATAAAGCCACTGTGGTAAACATGCTTGGAAGAAGCGCGCAGGAATGAAGGGCCATAGCTCAGCATGTGGCCGGTATCGAAGAACACCGCCATTTCGGGGCATTTCTCCTCGATGACCTGACTGGCGTCTTCGCAGACCCGAGCATAATGCAACGGTCCGATATCGGACGTGCGCAGCGGCTTGACCGCCTCGTTGAATGCGTCACGCTCCTTGTCGAGCTCCCTTATCCAGTCCTTCTTTTCCGAAATGCCGGCATCTTCGGCCGCTGTCGTCAGTGCCTCGAGGCCGAGTCGCGCGTCCGAGGTGAGCGCCACGGCAGTGGGGTAGCAGCGACCAAGTTCCGAAGTATCGATGTCAATGTGGATGAGCTTGGCATTGTTGGGGATATCAAACAGTGTCCAGCCACCGGTATCAATATCAGAAAAATGCGTCCCTATACCAATGACGAGGTCGGACCGGCGGGCCGCATGATTGCCGTGCAGGGTTCCGGCGCGGCCGACACATCCAAGCGAAAGCCGATGCGTTTCCGGAAGTGCGGCCTTACCGGTTGGCGTGGTCGTGACCGGCGTGCCGGTTGCCTCTGCGAATTTGAGCAGTGCCTGGTGCGCTCGGCTGTTGGAAATGCCGCTGCCGCAAACGATAAGCGGGCGCTTTGCTTCAGACAAGAGGGCTATGGCCTCTGCTACTCCCTCCGGATCCGGTGCCGGCGGGCGGAAACTCATATAGGGCGTGGGATCGGGTAGATCATCAGGGATCAACGCATGCTGGATGTCAAAGGGGAGAGCTATGATGACGGGACCTGGGCGACCCGACAATGCCGTCTGATAGGCTTTAAGGAACATGTCAATAACGGTATCCGGCCGCGTAACCATGAATGCCTTCTTGGAGATGGGCTTCAGGGCTGCCGTCCAGTCCTCTGGGCCGGCGCGGTATGCCTCTTCGATCCCACCCCGATCGAACCAGTGGGTTGCACCGAGGCCAGCGATCACCAACATGCCGATCGACTCATAAAAAGCTGTGGCTATGGCCGGCACGATATTCATGTTGCCGGGGCCGACACTGGTTGTGACGATGGGGAGCGGGCCACCGCGCTTGTAGCGCCAGTAGCCGTCCGCGATCTCCACAGCCTGGTCTTCCATCCGGGCGCCGACACAGTTGATCTTCGTGTCGTGCACAAGCGAATCAAGCAGCCCCCAGTTGCCATGACCGTTCACGCCGAAGACAAATTCCGTCCCCATCCGATCCAGCAGCCGCGCTAGCGCAGTCGAAACGGTGATCATCTTCTGTTCCATGCTTGCTCTTTCCATTTATACCCTCCGACGCAACGTGTTCGACAAAGCGATATCTAGCCGCGATGGCTTTCTTAGTGCGTTCCGGGCTCATCCAGTAGGAACGGCTAAAAACGCGCGGAGGGGGTTCTAAACCGAACCGTGGTTGACGATAAATCCCATATAATGATAATAATTACTCTTGAAGCGCATTGTCAAGCAGTCGCGCCGGACAGTTTCACCGGCCGGTCCTTCCGATAAGTTGGATCGCCTTTAAACCAAGCGCCTTGGTGGCAGACTCGGAGACCGAGAAAGCAGTGCATTTGCCACACCCGGCAAACCGGCTGACGTCCGTTTGCCGCAGATGCGCAAGGGCAAAGTAGGTCGCCTTAAAAACTGATCAACTACAAAAGTCCTAGAAAATGAGATTTGATTATTGTAACACCGTCGGGATGACAAACTCGCAATGGTTGGAGAGCAATGACCTTGCCGAAGCGTTTCTCGTCTGTGTCCGCTGTTTGCGGTTGGGCGCTTTCGAATAGGCTTGCCGAGGTTTTGGATTGCCATCACGCCGCAGTAGCGTTTGTCGCAAAAGCAGGTGCCGACTGCCCGGGCAATACGGTCGTTGCCGATGATAATCCGCTCAAAAAGCGGTGCACCGAAATGGAGAAAACCATGGACTTCGCACTCACCCAAGAACAAACAATCTTTGCTGACGTTGTGCGTCGGTTTGCGGAGGAAAACCTGAAAGACGGTGCTTTGAAACGCGCTCACGCGTCCGAGTATCCCTGGGAGGCCGCAAAGCTAATCGCGGAGCAGGGGCTGTTGGGTCTCACGATCCAGGCCGAGGATGGCGGGGCTGGCGGCACGCTCATGGATGCCGTCATCGCCATTGAACAGATGGCCCTCGTGTGCCCAAAGTCCGCCGATATCGTGCAGGCGGGCAATTTCGGGCCCATCCGAACCTTCGCCGAGTACGGTACGCCGGAACAGAAAGAGAAGTGGCTGCCTAAGTTGCTGGCAGGTGAGATTTTGATCTCGTTGGGTATGAGCGAGCCGGACGCCGGGTCCGCAGTAACCGAGTTGCGCACCTCAGCCCGCGAAGAGGGAGATCACTACGTCCTGAACGGCCAGAAGGTATTTGGGACCCACAGCCGTGATGCCGAACTCTACCTTGTGTACGTTCGTTTCGGTCCGGGTCTCGACGGCATCGGTTCCATTCTGGTCGAGCGTGATACGCCCGGCTTCACCATTGGCGAGCCGTCGTCCTTTATGAGCGGTGAGGAATGGTGTCCGCTTTATTTCGCGGATGCTCGCGTTCCGAAGAAGAACCTCCTGTTGGGGCCGGGCGGTTTCAAGCAACAGATCACCGCGTTCAATGCCGAGCGCATCGGCAATACAGCCCGCTCTCTGGCGGTGGGACGCCATGCCTTCAACCTCGCTCGCGAGTACGCGCTGGAGCGCAAACAGTTCGGCAGGCCTCTATGCGAATTTCAGGGGCTGCAGTGGAAGTTTTCCGACATGGCCGTCAAGCTCGAGTCGGCGCAGCTTCTCCTCTACAAGGCAGCGGTCGGTGCTGATCAGGGCCTTCCCTCGGCATATGACACCACGCTGGCAAAGCTGGCGAGCAACCAGGCCGGGTTTGAAGTCGCGTCCGAAGCGGTTCAGATCATGGGGGGCATGGGATACAGCCGCGAAACTCTCGCGGAATACTGCATGCGACGCACCAAAGGCTGGATGATCGCCGGCGGCACGGTGGAGATGATGAAAAATCGCATGGCGGAGTTCATCTTCGAGCGCCGGTTCAGCCAACGACCACCGAAGCAGCCGGAGAGCCGGTGACATGATCTCTCGAGAGTTGAGCAGCAAGATATTTGCACCACAAAGCATAGCGATCGTGGGTGCGTCGGCCGATCCGGCCAAGACCGGATATCGCCCTCTGCGCTATCTCATCGATGGCGGCTATAGGGGGAAAATCTATCCCGTTAACCCCCGCGTCAGCGATATCAACGGCATCCAATGCGTGCCAAGTGTGGCCGCGCTTCCAGATCGGCCGGATCTCGCATTCATCCTATTATCGGCAGACGGCGCTATTGAAGCGGTGGAGGAGTGCGGAAAGGCGGGTGTCGGCATCGCCATGGTTTTGGCAAGCGGTTTCAGCGAAGCCGGTGTGGAGGGCCACAACCGTACAAAGCGTTTGGCCGAAGCTGCGCAGAGGGCAGGCATCCGCTTGATTGGACCAAGTTGCCTGGGCTTGGCGAATTTGCACGAAAAGCTGATTCTTACCGGCAACGCAGCCTTCGCGGAACCGGGGCTGTCGCCCGGCGACGTGTTTTGCGCGTCCCAAAGCGGTTCCATGATTGGGGCGCTGCTCTCGCGCGGTCGCAGCAAGGGTGTGAACTTTGCCGGTCTGGTCTCTGTGGGTGGCGAACTCGACCTGAGCCTTGGAGCGCTGTGCGAGGCCACGCTCGATGATCCGAGAATCAAGAGCTACATGCTTTTTCTCGAGACACTGAACGATGCGCCGGCACTCAGACGTTTTGCTGTTGGGGCAGCAGAACGTGGCAAGCCTATCGTAGCCTTGAAGCTTGGGCGATCTGCGGCGGCCGCCGAACTTGCAACATCGCACACAGGGGGGCTTGCCGGCGAAGACCATGTCGCGAGCGCGTTTCTTGCCGACTGCGGCATTGCACGGGTGGAGACGCTTGAGGCGCTTCTTGAGGCCGGATCGCTGCTCAGCCGCGTCTCGTCGAAAAGAAACGCCCGCCGCGCAGCTGCGGTGGGCGTCGTGACGACGACCGGTGGTGGCGCCGCCCTTGTTGTGGATCAATTGGGCATGCGTGGCATCGATGTCGTTGAGCCTGACGAGGCGACATTGAACGCAATCCGAGCAACTGGCGTTGATATTGAATCAGGCCGAATTGCCGACCTTACGCTGGCCGGCACGCGCCAGGAAACAATGAGGGCGGCGCTTGAGGCCATGCTCGCATCGCCTCAATACGACATGGTGGTTACTGTCGTCGGATCGTCGGCGCGGTTTCAGCCGGAGATCGCGGTTAAGCCGATCGTCGATGTCGGGAGTGAAAACGGGCGCCTAGCCGCGTTCATTGTGCCAGAGGCCCCTGAAGCACTTGCAATGCTGAGGGACGCCGGCATCCCGGTCTTCCGTACACCGGAGGCCTGCGCCGACAGTATCGCCGCGGCGTTCGCACGCGGTGTCGCGCGCGCACTGGAAAGGCCTCGTGAGATCGAAGGTCCATCTCACCTTCTCGATGAGATCGAGGGCTACGAGCTGCTGTCTCAGCTCGGCGTGGCAAGTGCAGAGGCAAAGGCGGTCAACTCTGACGATGAACCGGATCCGGCACTCTTCCCCGCTGCGGTCAAGGTTCTTGGCAGAGACATCGCGCACAAGACGGACCTGGGTGGCGTGGAGCTTGGTATCAGATCGACTGCGGATTTTCGCGAGGCGGTGGACCGTATCCGCGCGACCGTGTCGCAGCGGGCGCCGACGCTCAGCCTTGACCGGGTGGTGATGCAGCGGATGGCGACAGGGGCCGTGGGCGAACTGCTTCTCGGCTATCGGATCGATCCGCAGGCAGGCCCGATAATCATGGTCGCGGCAGGCGGCGTCATGACAGAACTTCTGCAAGACCGCTCGGTCCGGATGGCGCCCGTGGATTTCGATACGGCACGGGAGATGCTCGCCGAATTGAAAAGCCTGCCGTTGCTGACGGGTTTCCGTGGCCGTCCGGTCGGCGATGTGGAGGCGGCGGTGAAAGCAATCGTTGCGCTGTCCCGGCTGGCTGAGCGAGCCGAAGTCGTGGAGCTGGAGATCAATCCGTTGATGGTCATGCCAGCAGGGCAGGGTGCGGTTGCTGTGGACGTTCTCGCCCGCGTTCGGACGACAAGCTGAAACGTCCACAACTCTGCGGATCCTGGATGACTTCGACCTATTGGAGAGCACAACGATGACACTTTTCAAACAGGATGGTTCATTCACCATATCCCAACAGTGGGCAGATCTCGGAAACACCGCGTTGAGATATGTAGACATAGCAGGCGGGGCTGGTCGCCCGCTATTGCTGCTGCATGAGATGGGCGGGAGCCTCGACAGTTGGGGTCCGGTATTGCCTCACCTCGTGCCACGTCGCCGTACAATTCTCAGCGATATGCGCGGCGCCGGCGGATCGGAAAAGATCCGTGCGCCTTTCACGATGGACGATTTTTCCAACGACATCGTCTCATTGTTGAACTTCCTGGGTATTGCAGAGCCGATTGACGTTGCGGGAATCGCAATCGGTGGCTGTATCGCTCTGCGTGTCGCGGCATGGCACCCCGAACGGGTGCATCGCGTGGCTCCGATCAATCCGCCAACCGACGCTGTTGGCCGCAGCGGAGAAATACTCCGCGAACGTGCTGAAATCGCGGAAACACGCGGCATGCGGTGCGTGGTCGAAAGCGCGCTGGCGCGCTCCTGGCCCGATCACCTACGGACGAACCGCAAGACCTTTGAGGCGTATGCGGCACGGTTCATCTGCAACGACCCAGACAGCTATGCGCATATCCTGCGTGCGCTCGGCGGTGTCAGCTTCGATGGCGTGTTCGAGAAAATCAGATGCCCTACGGTTTTCATCGCCGGGCGCGATGACCTCGTCCGCACGCCCGACGCAACCAAATCGGCCTCCAAACACGTCGAAGGCGCTGCCTTTGTCGAGATCGAAGGCGGGCATATCGCGTCCATGCAGGCACCTCGTCCGGTGGCCCACGCCCTTAACAGCGCGTTTTCTGATTGCGGTTAGACCCGCTCCGATGCCCGGCACCGTACGTTCTGCAGTCGTGCAAGGGTGATGAGGGCATCAGGGCAAAACAGTCCCGCCAATAGTGGCGGACGTGCGGCATGCTCTCCGGCGCTTTGCGCGCTACCGCACCAGCAGCAAGGGAAGCGAAGGGACGGCAATCAAGAGAGCAAGGATCAAAAGGTCCATCACGACGAATGGCGTGATGCCTTTGAATGCCGAACTGAGGCTCGTTTTGCAGGCCGCGGCCGCGACATAAACGTTCAATCCAACCGGCGGCGTAACCATTCCGATTTCGGACGTCTTGACGATGATGACGCCCCACCAGATCGGATCATAGCCCAACCCGACGACCAGCGGCGCTGTGATCGGTGCGGTCAATATCATGATCGCTGCCTGGTCCATGAGCATGCCAAGAAGCAAGTACATGAAAACCAGAAGCATCACGACACCGATCGGAGGAAAACCGGACCCGTCGATCCACTGAAGCAGTGTGTCTGTTATTCTGGAAAACGAAACAAAATAGCCGAACATATGCGCACTGAAGATGATTGTGATTATCATCGCCGTCGTGCGAAGAGCGTTGCTGAAGGAGCTGGTTATATTGAACCAACTCAATCGCCTCAGGAAAAGGCAGATGATCAACGCGCCGCAGGCCCCGATCGCGGCGATCTCCGTCGGCGTCGCGACACCCGAGTAAAGAGCGGTAAATATTATCGTTATCAGGAGGCCGATCGGCCAAATCTGGGTGCGCTCGGATGTTGCTGCAAGTTCCGCCTCGCGGCCCGGCTTTGGTCCAAGCTCTGGCCTCCACCAGAGCGTTAACCATATGACGACGATGTAGCCGACCGCGGTCAGCAGTCCGGGCAGAATACCGGCCATAAAAAGCTTACCGATCGAGTACTCGGTCATCAGCCCGTACAGCACGAAAGCGATGGACGGCGGGATCATCATCGCAAGTGTTCCGGAAATGGCTATCGACCCGACGGCAAACGAAGAGCTGTAGCCTGCCTGCTTCATTGTCGGATAAATCGCGCGCGAAATGGTGGCTGCGGTGGCGGTGCTGCTGCCGGAAGCGGCCGCGAGCACAGTGCCCGCAAGAACGCATGCCATGGCCATACCGCCGCGCACCCTGTGCATGACCTTGTTGCAGGCAAGCAGCAGATCGCGGGTGATATTGGCGGCCCCGAGAAATTCTGCCATCAGCAGGAACATCGGTATCGTCATGAGTGCATGGCTCGATACCGTTTCCTTGACGACCTTCTGAGACAGAACCAGCAGACTGCTAAAGGGAAGCAGCGTCAGAATTCCAACGATGCCGGAAAGGCCCAGAGCGAAGCCAACCGGAATTCCCACAACAATAAAAAAGATGAGGACTGCAACGAGGACTAGGAAAAGCATTTTCAGAGCTCCGCTTCGGCGACTTCGTCGTGTTCCAGCTCTTCCGCTGAACCTAGGACCAGAAGTGACAAGCGAAGAAAAAATACGCCGCATCCAATCGGTACCGGTAACCACTGCCAGACAACTGGCCAGTTCAGCTCCTCGATAATGACGCTGTTCTTCACAAAGGCCGCGTATGTGTATTCGCCCGACGTCCAGGCGAGCATGAAGATGTAGAGGGCGCTCAACAGCAGACCGACGCGGTAGAGCAGGATGCGGGGGGCAGAAGGCAGAGAGCCCGTGAGCAGTGTGACACGAATGTATCCGCCATTGCGAAAAGCCCACGACAGGCAGAGGGTCACCATGCCGACCATCAGGTAATTGGACGAGAAGTAGAACTGATAGGGGATCGGATGGCCTATCGTGTACCTCAGAGTGGCATCAAGCGTCGTGAGAACCATCGCAACAAACATGATGATGCCTGATACGGCTGCAAGGCAGTTCTCGACCGGCCTGAGGCATTGGTCTGCGATATCGCGGATACGATACAGGGTTGCCGGCACGATATGTCCCTTTTGTTTGCTTGCTTCTCAAATCGCGCCAGGAATTGCCAAGCACTTGGAGTGACATTCCGATTGTCACTGTCAGTAACCGCGTAAAGCTATAGCGCGCCGTATGCCCGGGAAAACTCCCGGGCATACGGAGGCAATCACAATTCACTCTGCCTATTTGTGCTTTTCAATGGCAGCCATGAACTCGTCGAGCGCCTCCTGCGCGTCAAGACCTTGATCGGATATTCTCTTCACGAGATCATCGGTCACCGGCTGGATAGTCTTCTTGATCTTCGCGACCTCTTCGTCGGAGAAGCTGTAGATATTGATCCCCTGTTCCTCGAAAGAGGCAAGCAGCGACTCAACTTCGCCGTCCGCCTTGGCAGCAAGTGCAGCCTCGACATCCTTTCCGCACTTCAACAACGTCGCCTGCAGGTCTTCAGACAGCGAATCGAAGCGCTGCTTGTCCATCGCGAAAAAGCCGGTGGTCGACGCGATATTGAAGTTGCGGCTTACCGAGCCGGAAAGTTCCTCGAGCTTGTAGGACGTGATGCTCGGAGGTGCGAGAACATACCCGTCCACTGTTCCCTGCTGCATGGCAACATAGGCGTCGGATGCGGGCAACTGCACCGGCACGGCATTCAGAGCCTGCATGGCAAGCACGAGCGAACCTCCGGACGTCCTGATTTTCAGACCGCTCAGATTTTCCATCGTTGTGACGGGATCGCCGGCCAATCCCAACTGGTAGGGAGGAAACGCCGTGGCGAGCATTGGCTGCAGTCCATATTCGATGACCTGATCGTGAATCGCGCCGCCATCCTCGATCAGCACATCGCGGATTGCGCTCGATATCTGAACTGCACTGTCGCCAATACCCGGCAACATCGTGAGCATGGTGAGCGGCATTTTGTCGGACATGGCATGGATGCCGATGTAGCCGACATTGGCGAGCCCGCCCTTCAGAGCGTCAGGGATGCCAGGCTCTCCGGAAATCTGGCCCGACGGGAATAGATTGAACTCGATTTCGCCATCGGTAGCGTCATCGACGCACTGCATCCACGGCTCGACACCATTCTTGACCATGAAGTGGCCAGGCGGCCAACCGACCGTGAACGACCATGTTTCCGCCTTGGCCAATCCGGGCGCAAGCGTGGTGGTAAGCAGCGCCAATGATGCGCATGCGGAAGTCATTTTTTTCATTGTCCGATCCTCCCTCAGATTTTGAAATTCAGGCGATATGCACGCGTCGCCCGCCGCTCGTCGCTTGTGACTACAATCTGTATTCGCGGGGCGACGCTCCCTGATGCCAACCTCCATCGACATCCCTTGTTATTGCGCCTTGCAGTGAGCTTCAGCGCTAATATTACAATTATCTTGTTTATTGGGATTATGTCAACAAAAACTATCTCTACGTCATCTACGTTTCAGACATGCGATACAGGTCACTGTGTCGACGCAACAGCGCGAACAGAGCCTTTTATGCTATTTCCGCGGGTGAAGGGCCACCTAGGAATTCGGCGGCAAGGCCGCCAACGGGTTCTGTTTTGCATAAATATCCTATATCCTGATACTAATTGTTTCTGGTTGGGTGGCGCTCATATGTGGGCATCACAGTGGAGCGGGTCGGCCCACCGGATTTCGGGCGATATCGAACCAATGCCAGACGCCACCCAGAGGGACTCCCAATGAGCACTGACATCAACCCTGAATCATTTGACGCGCTGCTAACCAGCCAGGACGTCGCCCGTAAGATGCGGGAGATTTCGGACACTACCCATGAGGCCGCATCGCGATTTTGGCGCGTGACTATGGAAAACCCGGCGCTGTCGCCGCGCATGAAGGAATTGGTGTTGTTTGCCATGCATGCAATGGCGACGTCGCTGAATGTGAACACGGTGGAGCGCCAGGTCGCGAGAGCGTTGGCGGCCGGTGCGACGAAGGCCGAAATCATCGATGTCGCGTTGACGATATCAGTCCTGGCCAATCACGCACTTTATTCGTCGCTGCCAACCTTCGAGGAAGAATGGCAGGCTCACGGCAAGTCCGATGAAGCGCAGACCGCGGACGGTGAAGCGTACGAGGCCGCGAAGAGACACTTCATGGAGGTCCGGGGGTTCTGGAACAACGACCGCGATTTGGTGGCCAAATCCATGCCGAAGTATTTTGCCGCCTTGACCGATCTTTCAACCGAGACGTGGGCACGAGGTGCGCTGTCGCGCAAGGAAAGGGAATTCATCTGCATCGCCATCGACTGCACAGTCACCCACACCTACGATCCCGGACTGCGGATACACATACGCAATGCAATCCGGGAAGGTGCGACGCGCCAGGAGATACTGGCAATTTTCCAACTGGCCGCCTTGATGGGACTGGAAGGTTACGTGGTCACTGCCGAGGCGCTTGCTGCACAGCCAGCCTGACTGAAGAGGCCAGGGATCGGGTCGCCCCGCTGGCCCTCCGGGTATCCAGCCCGCGACGATCTGATGCGCGGCAATCATCTACCGGTGGGTACACACCGCGAATTAGGCACCGCTGTTGCACTGCGCGGACGCAGCCAAATTAATTGACATCAGTCCTAAATAGTGAGAATTTTTAGCAACATATCGAACCGCAATGGTGTCAATGCGTCGTTTTCGCTTCCTGGCGGAGTCAGGCGTTGACGTCATAATCGTCCAATCTCGAAATTCTGAAAGTGTGGAATGGAAAAGCGTAACCTAGGTAAGTCCGGTCTCAGCGTCTCTCTGGTGGGGCTCGGCTGCAACAATTTCGGGCCCCGGATCGACCGCGATCAAAGCCGCAGTGTGGTGCACAAGGCGCTCGATGCCGGCATCACTCTGTTCGACACGGCGGATGGCTACGGGCGGGGAACGTCGGAAGAGTTTCTCGGAGACGCGCTCGGCCCGCGCCGCAAGGATGTGGTGATCGCCACCAAGTTCGGTTTTCCGATGAGCGATGACGGCCGACTGAAGGGCGCTTCGCGGCGCTACATCATGAATGCCGTCGAAGACAGCTTGCGCCGTCTCAACACCGACTGGATCGATCTGTACCAGCTTCACACCTACGATCCGCTGACGCCGATTGAAGAGACCCTGCGCACGCTTGACGACCTGGTTCGCCAAGGCAAGGTGCGCTACATCGGGTGTTCAAACCTCTCCCCATGGCGTGTCGTCGAGGCACAGTGGACTGCGCGAGTGGGTTCCTACTCAAGCTTCGTGTCATGCCAGGACGAATACAGCCTGGTCACCCGCGACATCGAAACGGAAATGACCTCCGCGATGGAATCCTATGGGATGGGCCTGTTGCCCTATTACCCATTGGCTGCAGGCATCCTGACCGGAAAATACAAGCGCAATGCGCCCATGCCGGAAGGCGCGAGGCTGACCAACAACGAGAAGGCGGCCCGGCGCTACGTGACCGAAGCAAACCTCATCCTGGCGGAAAAACTGGAAGCCTTCGCCAAGGCACGCGATCATACGCTCGTCGAACTCGCGTTCAGTTGGCTTGCCTCGCGGCCGGTTGTATCGAGCATTATTGCCGGCGCCACCAAACCGGAGCAGGTGGAGCAGAATGTTGCCTCTGCCGGCTGGAAGCTGTCGGCGGATGATCTCGCCGAAATCAACCGGATACTCTCAGGCGGGGACTAAAGCCTGGTTGAACGGGCGTCGATGCGAGTCGGCGTCCACCAGCGCAACCCGGATCCCTGAATGGTTCCGGGCGCAACATCGATCAGCAGGACTGTCCGGCCTGTCTTGCTACGGACATTCGAAGGAAGCCTCGAAGGCCCGCCGTGCGGTGCTCGCGCCCGACACCAGGAACTGGCCATCCATGCCAGTCACATGAAAACGGGAAGCGCCGGCTTCGACATAACGCTTCACGATCGAGCCATCCCTTATGCCGCCGACGAAAAGCCAGATGCCGTTTGCCTTGGCTGCAGCAATTGCGGTCGCATAAGCCTGCTGGACGCGCGGATGCTCATATTGACCATGCAAACCCATGGAAGACGTCAGATCGTTGGATCCGACAAAGAGAGCATCGATGCCGGGCACCGCGGCAATCTCGGCTGCCGCTTCGATAGCGGTTTCGCGCTCGAGCATTGCGATGACCAGCGTGGCGTCCTGAACCTCCTGCCGTAGCGACTGATCGGCAGGCTGAAAACCGGTTTCCAAGCCCATCGCCACAGGAGCACGCTCGCCGTTGGGAGGAAACCGGCAGATTGAAACCAGTTGCCGAGCCTCTTCCGCGGACGTGATGTCAGGCGCGATGATCCCTTGCGCGCCGGCCTCGAGCATATGTTGGCCGATATCGGCATTGAGTCCCGGCAGGCGCACCAGCGGAACCGAACCCGCCAGACGTGCCGCGTAGCACATCTGCGCAGCATCATCCTCCGACATCGTGCTGTGCTGGAGGTCGATGTAGAACCCGTCATGGCCCGAGGCGATAGTCGCGCTGACAATTTCCGCTGTGCGCGACTGCCGCACGCAGATGATGTAAGCCGGCTCTCCGGCCCGCAGCTTTTCTTTAACGGCGTTTCTGCGCCAGTCGGTCCGCATCATGTCACTCCCATATTCATCGATACACAAGTGTCGGCAGATACAACGCGAGTTGCGGCCAGGCCATAAGCACAAGGATCATGCCAAAAATCGTAATGACGAAGGGAAGGCTACCTATAATCACGTCTCCGATGGACCCGCCGTTGCGAATGCCCTGAATAACGTAGAGGTTGATACCGACGGGCGGCGTGATCAGGGAGGTTTCGGTCACCAACACGATAATGATCCCGAACCAGACCGGATCGTAGCCAAGTTCCACCACCAGCGGTGCGATGATTGGGATGGTCATGATCACCATCGCCAATGCATCCATGAAACATCCCATCACGATGTACATGAGGATAATGAGCAACAGGGTCTGGGTCGGCCCCAGGCCGCTATCGATGACCATTGAGGTGATCTGCGTGGTGAGCCCAAGCGCAACCATCACGAAATTGAGGAAAAATGCCCCGATCACGATGAACATCACCATGGTCGTCGTCCGCAGCGCACCATCCAGCGCCAGTCGCAATACACGAAAGCTAAGCCGGCGCCGCCAGGCAGCAAGCAGCATCGCTCCCACTACACCAAGAGCCGCCGACTCGGTCACGGTCGCGGTCCCGCTATAGATCGATCCTATGACAATGGTGAAAAGCAGCAGGGCCGGAATGAGATAGCGCAGGCTTGCCCAGCGTTGCTGCCAGCTGAACGTTTCGGACACGCCGCCCCACGAAGGCTTCAGTGTGCAAGCCACAACGATGGTGCCCATGAACGCCAGGGTAAGCAACGCGCCCGGGATCAATCCGGCCATGTAAAGCTGCGGGATCGAGGTGCTGCTCATCACGCCGTAGATGATCATGTTGACCGACGGAGGAATGAGAATGCCAAGGGTGCCGCCGGCCGCGAGACTGCCCAGAAACAGGCGTTCGTTATAGCCATGCACCCTCTGTTCCGGCATTGCCACTGTACCGATGGACGCAGCGGTCGCGACACTGGATCCTGAGGTGGCCGCGAAGACAGCGCAAGACCCGATATTGGAATGCATGACGCCACCGGGAAGCCATGACAGCCAGCACCGCAGGCAGGCATACAGATCACGCGCCATCCCGGAACGCAGGAACAGTTCACCGGTGAGGATGAACAGGGGTACGCCGAGCAGCTCGAATTTCTGGCTGCTGTTCCAGGCAACCTGTCCCATCGCAAGCTTGAGATTGATCGGTGAGAACTGGAAATCCATGAGAATGCCCAGCAGTCCCATGATGGCGGCCACCGGCAGAGCCAGAACGATCATGATAAGCAGGGCTGCGAGCAGATAGAGGATCATTTGGAGTTACCCTTTGCGTCCTGCAGGATGTCTTCGATTTCCTCCATAGATGCCGCAGTATCGTCGTCCCGCCCAATGAGCCGGTCGACGAAATTCCATTCCTTCCTGATCATGCCGAGCAACGCCAGGATTGGCAGCGCGATAGCGATGATGAGGGCGAAGGCAAGACCAAGCACCCACAGGGTTTGCGGGATGTAAAGGGGCACGCCAAGCAAGCCGGACGAGCGGACATATGCGACGTAGGAATCAATCGCAAGGAAGGCACAGAAATAGACAAGCGTGGCCAGGTAGGCAGCGAAGATCACAAGGCTCGCGACGCCCACGGCCACCTGAAACCTGGTGGAGAAGAACTGGTAGACGACGTCCACGCGAATATGGGTGTGCCTGATGACGGTATCGGGCAATGCCAGCGCGAAGGAAATCGCCATGCCGTAGCCGGCAATCTCGTCCACGCCCTGGATCGAGGTATTGAGCAACTTGCGCACCACGACTTCGACAACGATTATCGCTACCGTGGATAGCAAGACGATACCGCCGAGCAGCAATGCCGCGCCGGTTGCGGTGCGCAAAGCCCGTAACGGGCGCTCAACCTGACGGATCTCGTTCATCTAATACCCTGCTGGACAGTCCGACTATAAACCAAAGACATGGGGAAGAGCGGTGCCTGCACCCTCCCCCAAATCACATTTACGGAATGCCCGCTTTACAGATCGGTATCAACTACCGAGCCGACAGTCTCATTGTAGGTATCGACGCATTCCTCGCCGCAGCGCTCTGCCCAGCGGGGAAGAACCACCTCCTCGGCAATGCGCTTGACCTCGGCCTTGTCGGCATCGCTAAGCTGGGTAACCGTAAGCGGATCGCGCATTGCGCCCGGATCGTTGCACGGCGTCTGTCCCTGAAGGCAGCGATACGCATCCTCGGTTTCCTCGCGGACGTTTGCGTATGTCTTTTCCTCAAGCTTGGCGTATTCCTGTTCGAGCAGATTCTGTGTTGGCTCGTCGAGCGAATCCCATTTCTTGGCATTGAAGCCGTCGAACACCATCGCCCATCCCAGCGTGACCGGGAGAATGTGGGTGGTGACCTCGGCCAGGCCGGCCTTCAGTCCAGAGCGTGGCGAGGTAATTGCGCAATCCACCGTGCCGCGCTCAAGGCCGGTCACCATGTCGCCGAACGACATCGACACCGGCACCGCTCCAGCACCCTCGAGGAAGTCGGCCATGGCCCTGTTGAACCCGCGCACCTTCTTCTCCTTCAAGTCAGCAATGCTGGTCACCGGCGAGTTGCACCAGACGACCACCGGTCCGATCGGCCAGGTGCCCATCATCTTGAGCTGGTACTTGGTCTCAAACAGCTCCTTGAGGACCGGCCGGTACGCTTCGGCCATCGCCTGCAGTCCATCAAGATCGGGCGCGACACCAGCCAAGTCGAGCGCTTCATTTCTCGGGTCGTCGCCAGCAGCGAAGCTCATAACGTTGGTGACGAAGTCGAACAGGCCGAGCTTGACCATGCGGAAGATTTCCTCACCCTTGAAGCCCAGTTGGTCGATTGTCATGAGTTCCGCGGAGATCTTGCCATTGCTGGCGTCCTTGATCTGCTCCTCCCAGAACGGCTTGGCCCGGGTACTGTAGACCGGGCTGGACGAGAAACTCGCCACGCCGCGGAACTGCTGCGTCGGAATTTCCTGGGCGGAGACCGTCGTCGTCGCCATCACTCCGATGAGCGCAAGAACTGATGCATCTAGCTTGAAAGACATCTGACCAAATCCTCTCTTTTGGTGGCGCGGTGCCTACAGAACCGCGGTGCGGGCCGACCGACCCAGTCTGAAACTCTGCTTGGCCGCCCTCCCGGGGCGGCTGCCTTCATCGTTTGCTCTGACTTAAGAACAAGAGCGACGAACCGGACGCACGGCAATTCCCGTGTTCCGCAGGCTGCCAGATCGAAGCGGACAGCCGCCAACTCCTCCTCCTAAGCTACTGACCGACACCCTTCAACGGCTCGACCAGCTTGACGGTGATCGTAAGCGCTAGCTCGGGAGCAGGCAAGGGAAAATCAAAAATAATCAAATAGTGAGATTTTTGTTGACCGATTTATCTGGCTGATTAGTCTGACCTAACGCAGAAATGGAGGCAATGCATGATTAATCCAGATTTCACTCCACCTCCCCTGAGTTGCGACACGCATTTTCACGTCTTCGGACCTAAGGATCAGTATCCTGCCCAAAGCCGCGCGCGGTATGAATCCCCTATTGCGACATTGGCGGATTATCGCGTCCTCGCTGACCGACTGGGCATCGAGCGGATGGTCTTTGTGCAACCGAGCGCATACGGCACAGACAACAGCTGCATGCTCGATGCCATGGAAGCCGTTGCTGATAGGGCACGCGGTATCGTTGATATCAACGAAGACTGTCCCGACAGCCTTCTGGACGACCTGCATAGTCGCGGCGTCCGCGGCGTGCGGATCAACACATCGCCGATCGCACCGTATGATCCCGGCCGCATTGCGGAACTGCTGCCGCGCGTTGACAAGCTTGCGCAGCGTCTTACCGGGACCGGATGGTGCCTGGAATTTCTGGGTCCGGCATGGCTTACAGAAGCACTGATGCCTGCCATGAGGAAGCTGCCGGTCCCCTATATCGTTGATCACATGGGCATGTTTCTGGCCCGCGATGGCGTTGATCAGAAAGGTTTCCAAGACCTGCTTCGGCTGACCGAGAGCGGCAATTGTTGGATCAAGCTGACCGGCGTTTACCGCATGTCCCAACAGGAGCCCGATTTCGACGACTCCGTATTATTTGCGCGGGCCCTTGCGGACCGTTCCCCCGGCAGGCTTATCTGGGGCACCGACTTTCCGCACCTGTCATTCGATCATCTGGACAGCGTCTCGCTGTTCAACCTGCTGGCCAAATGGTTTCCGGACGAGGACGTCCGGAACCGAATTCTGGTCACCAACCCGTCCGAACTGTTCGGCTTTGAACCGGCTGAGCCAAAAGATAGCCGCACATAGGACGTCAAAAGGGAGAAGCTTACAATGAAATCACTATTGGCCATCTTGTTTGCAGCGGTTGCTTTCGCAGCAGCGCCCGCCAACGCGACCGAATGGAAGGGATATACCTTTCATCCCACCACGGGCGTGCCCGAGTACGAGTTCCTGAACCGCATTGCAGATGAGGTCAAGGAAGAGACAGGCGGGGCGCTCATCATCACCAATACCCCCGGCGGCACCTTGCCCATCAAGGGCAATGACATCGCCCAGGCGGTCGCCGATGGCATCATCCCCTTCGCTGCCGCAACCAGCGGGACCACAGGGCTGATCCCGGTCTACGGTCTCACCCGCCTGCCGATGCTTTTCTCCAACCCGGAGGAAGTACAAAAGGTCGTCGACGAAGTCATGTACGACACCATCGCCGAAGCGATGGACAAGCAGGACATCAAGCTGCTCGGTTTCTGGTGGTATCCGGCGCACTCGATCTGGACCAAGGAGCCGATCGAGAGCATGGCTGACATCGACGGTATGAAACTGCGCGTTACCACCAAGCAGCAGGCGGCACTTATCGAGCAGTACGGCGCCGTGCCCGTACAGATCGCAACGGCCGAAGTCGCCCCGGCGCTTCAGCAGGGGATCGTCGACGGGGTGCTCACTTCCGCTGCTGGTTCGCGGCTCTGGATCGAGATGCTGAAGGGAAATCTCCAGATCGAGTTTAACTATGGAACGTCGTTGATCATCGCCAACAAACAGGAATTCGAGGCGCTGCCCCAGGACGTTCAGGAAAAGCTGCAAACTGCAGCGACCAAAGCGGCCAGGTGGGTGACCGAGACGCTCGCCGAAGAAGACAAGGGGCTGAGGCAGAGCTACGTGGATAATGGCCTGATGCTCGTCCAGCCGACTTCCGAGGAACTTGCCGAGGCGAAAAAGCGGTCAAAGACCGTCTGGGTCGAGGAAGCCAAGCAGATTGGCGAGGAAGAAGTCCTCGACAAAATGCTGACTGTGATCGGGCAGTAAGTCGCGCAAACGTGCATGCATGAAAAACGAAGCACAGTGGGTGGCGACATGTGCCGCCCACTGTGCCTGTGACAACCGGATATGCGGAGCGTGAAAATTGTTTAGGCGTATCGATGCGACGGTCCATGGACTTGCAATGGTAGGTTTGTTCATCAGTGGTTTGATGGTTCTCATGATGACCGGGCTGATCTGTCTGGAAGTGATCCTGAGGTCTTTCTTCAACCACTCCCTGCTGGTGGTTGACGAAGTCGTCGGGTATATGCTCGCAACCTTCTCGTTTTTTGGCATCAGTTATGCGATGCGCGCGGGCGCGCTGCTGCGGATCGACACCTTCTTCATGAAGCTTCCCGAGCGCTATCAGCGCGTCTTGCAGCTCTTGTTCGATCTTGCTTCGCTGGCCTTTGTCGCAGTCCTGGAATACCACCTCCTGACGGCAGTGCAGCGAACATATTCACGCGGCATCGTTTCGGTTTCCATCACGAATTTCCCGGTCTGGATCCCGCAGGCCGTGATGCCGATAGGGTTGTCGGTTCTGATACTGGTGATCCTCGTCGAGATCGCCCGTTCGACGCGAGCAATCATCGGTCTGCCCACCAACGCACGGGATTGAGGCCATGTGGCTCGAATTCATACTCTTCGTCGGAACTCTGATCGTCCTGCTTGTCAGCGGGATGTGGGTGCCGTTCGCGATCGGCATATGCGGCCTCGCCATCCTCTATTACGAGGGGGGCGCAACGGCGCTGCGGGCACTTGGTCTGGCGAGCTGGGGATCGATGACCAGCTTCACATTGACCGCCATACCGCTGTTCATTTTCATGGCGGAGATTCTCGGCCAAAGCGGTGTCGGCAAGCGATTCTACGACGGCATGTCCGTTCTGGTCCGCAAGCTTCCGGGCGGCCTGCTGCAGACCAACATCATGGGCTCGGCGCTGTTCGCTGCCATATGCGGATCGAGCGTGGCGACGGCTGCGTCGATCGGTTCCATCGCTCTGCCCCATCTTAAGGAGCGCAACTACGACCAGAAGCTCTCCTGCGGCTCCCTTGCAGCAGGCGGTACGCTGGGCATTCTCATCCCGCCCAGCATCACCATGATCATCTATGGGACGCTGAGCGAGACATCCATCACCCGGCTCTTCATGGCAGGATTGATCCCCGGCATCCTGCTGGCGGGGCTGTACGTTGTCTATATTGCGATAAGAACCATGAAGAACCCCGAACTGGTTCCAGCTCAGGCGCCACCCGCCACACGGCGGGAAGTTGCGATGGCCGTTGCCAGCCTCGCTCCCCTTACCGGGCTTATCCTCATCGTGCTGGGTGGGATCTATCTCGGCTATTCAACACCGACCGAAGCCGCGGCCGTAGGCTCGCTTCTGTCGATGATCATCGCGATGTCGTGGCGAGAGCTGACATTGCAGAAGCTGATGAACGCCGTGATCAGCACTGTGAACATCAGCTGCACCCTCCTGTTCATTATCCTCGCGGCGATCATCTTCTCCTACGGGATCGAGTTGGGCGGCGTTGGCCATACCTTGGTGGAGGGTGTCACGCACCTGAAGCTCAATCAGTTCGAGTTCCTGGTGGTGCTGATAGCAGTTTATCTGGTCCTCGGCTGCTTTCTCGACGGGGCTGGCATGATCGTGCTGACCGTTCCGCTGCTGCTACCGATAATTCACTCAATGCAGATAGATACTGTCTGGTTCGGCGTGTTCGTGGTGTTGATGCTGGAAATGGGTATGCTCTCCCCGCCCTTCGGGCTGAACTTGTTCGTCGTCCAGAGTGTGTCCGGCTGGAGCTTCCCGACCGTGGTGTTTGGCACGATCCCCTTCCTGCTCATTCTGATCGGCTTCGCACTGCTGCTGATCACTTTCCCGCAGATGGCGCTCTGGCTGCCTGCGCAATTGTAGCGAGGTATCTTTCCCCCAATGGAAACACCGCATTCAGACGACCCCGGTATCCACCACTTTACGGTAGGCGGATTGGAAGCCGTCGTCCTGTCAGATGGCGTACGGAGCTATCCCATGGAGGCGAGCCCCATCGTCAACGCAAGCGTCGAGGAAATCGACGCGGCATTGACCGATGCGGACCGTTCAAAAGGCCATATGCGCGTGGAGTTTAACGCGCTCGCGATCAAGACGACTGAGGGCTGGTGTCTGATCGACACAGGCAACGGACCGGTCCGGTTCCCTACAACCGGGGCACTCCCGTCGCGTATGATTGACGCGGGGATCAAACCCGACGATGTCACGACAGTTGTGATCTCCCATTTTCACCCCGACCACATCAACGGATTGCTCACCGCCGAAAACGAACCTGCATTTCCCGGGGCGCGGGTTGCTGTTCCCCGCGAAGAAGTGGCGTTCTGGCTAACGGACGCAAACGACCCCGAGACTGCGGACCCTTCCCTTGCAAGCCATTTTGCGAATGTCCGACGCGTTTTTGATCGCATCGAAACCACGCAACACTTCGCCGCCGACGAAGAGATTGTACCGGGCATCGTCGCGAGACCAACACCCGGCCACACTCCCGGCCACAGCTCGTTCGAGATAACGCACGGCGGCAGCAGTCTGTTTGTCATCGGCGACGCTATTAACCAGCCGGCGCTCTATGCCGTCCGTCCAGACTGGCAGCCGGTTGCAGACGTCGTCAAACGGCAAGCTGTGGAGACCCGCTGCGCGTTGCTTGAAGCATGCTCGTCCGATCGGCGTGCCGTCATCGGCTACCATTTTCCGTTCCCGGGACTGGGGCGAATGGAACGTCACGGTGAGACCTATCGTTTCCGACCGCTCTCCGCGGAAGAGCGCGTCGGATTCTGATCACGTCACTCCGCAGACTTGCGGCCAGCCAGGGGCAGACAAGGATGGCGCTCGAGCCGGTACAGCCTGCAAACATATTGACAGATCCTGTTCCGAACTTGTCCGCAGGTATCCCCAAAAAGGGGCCACCCAACCCAAAGGCAAGCAATGCGAAGGCCCAACCAGCAGATAAGTCCAGCTGCGGTGATCATGGCCAAGCTGGTCAACACCGCATTATTCGGCCCGTGACTATCGGTATCTTGCCGGGCGACGATGCGAAATGCGATGCCTGCAATGTATAAAACGCCCGATATCAGGCCGATAAGCACGAGAGCATGATTTTGTCTCGGGCGCGATAACTCACCACACCCCACAGGAGCGAGCCAGGTCCATGTTGTCTCAAATTATGTGAATAGAAAATTTCGGGAGATCCAGAGCGGGCCGCTCTTTGAGCATGAGACCGCAGGGATGGATCGGATTTCACAGCTCACTGGCAACGAACTTGTTGCTCGTGACGCAGAATAATCTTATATGATAAGACTTCATATATGACGGGTGAGGGACATCACGTCGGACAACATTGGCGAGAAGGCCGCGGAAGTGAAAACAACGAGGCACGGTGTGCCCTCCGCGATGTCCGATTATCGGGAGTACGAAGATGACAACCACAAAAATCGGTCTGCTTGTTCCCATCAACAACACGACCATGGAGCATGAGCTGGCGAGATTCATGCATGGCGACGTCGAAGTCTGCCTGCGCCGCATTCCACGCGGCAAGGGAACGCTCTCGAAGGAAGACGTTCCTGCCTATAAGGCCGCAGCGGTCGATCTGGCGCGCACGTTCGACGACGACATCGACGTCGTTGCATATGGATGTACCGCGGCCGGCTTCCTTTCGGGCCCGTCCGGAGATTCCGAGATTGCACAAATGCTGGCGGACGCGACTGGGAAGCCGGTCGTTACGACCGCACGCTCGATGGTCGACACATTGCAGGAGGTCGGCGCGAACGATATCGCGGTGATCACCCCGTATCGGGAGGCGGTGAATTCGCAACTGCGTGCGTTTCTTGCTGAATCCGGTATTCGAGTAACCCGGCTGGAAACCTTCGGCGCAGAGACAACCGAGGAGCTTGGGCGGATACGTGCCGACGAAGTTTCAGTGCGTGCGCGCACCACGATGCGTGATGACTGCCACGGCCTGTTCATCGCCTGCTCGCAATTGCCGACGGCATCGATCCTGGAGGATCTGCGAGGGACCTATACTGTGCCGGTGTGGTCATCGATCAGCGCCACCGGATATCAGATCGAGAAGGTGCTCGCGCTCGACACTGCCAATCGAAACGAGATGAGGGAGCCCCTGTCATGAGCGGAACGGATTTCACTTTTTCTGGGATCGTATCGGACAGCGCATTGCGCCATATCGCTGAGTTTCTTTGGGAGGAATCCCCCGGCCATGACAGGGGTGCATATTCCAAGGTGCTGGTGAGTGGCCAGCGCCAGGGCCGCACCCTGGATTTCCGTATTTCCTCCTATATGCCGCATGCGGGCGTGGCAGGACATGTCCACGAGGCGAAGGAGCAGGTTTACTACTTTCTTTCTGGCGAGGGTTTGCTGGAGATCGGTGACGAGAAAGTCGTTACCCACGCCCACAGCTTCGTTCACATTGATCCGGGCGTGCCGCATTCGCTCATCAACACCGGACTTGAGAACCTGGTTTTTTTGGTAATCACGGTCTCTATGGAACCAGTCGGCTAAACGAAGATGCTACCTGCTTGAGCTCCTGCAATAATTCGATTTTTCAGAGGTGTGACCACGTGCGCGACACGGGTCAATTCCGACGGATCTCCGCTTATGCCATTGGCTATGCGCAATGATCTGTATTGGCCCGGTCGCGCAGGCCGATTGAGTGGCGCTGACAACCACGGAACTGCTCGACGCGCTGCCGTTTTTCGCCGAGCCGATCGCCCGCAACTTCCTGACGCCGGAAAGCCTTTCGGGGCGCTTCTTCACGCTGATGGTGTTTTTGCATATCGCGATACCGCTGCTGCTTCTGCTGATGATGTGGATTCACACATCCAGCGCATCACATCGGCGCGCACGATGCCGCCGCGCGGTCTGCGTGTACTGACGCTGACCGCGCTGGTGGTTGTCTCCCTGGCGATGCCGGCGGTATTGCAGGGACCTGCGGATCTCTCCACCTTTCCGGCAAGGGTCGGGCTCGACTGGTTTATCCTCGGGCTTTACCCGGTGATTGATCTGGTGCCACCGTCGATGATCTGGACCGGCGCGCTACTGATAACGGTTCTGCTGTTCGGCTTGCCCTGGCTGCCACGGCGCAAGGAGGCAGAGGCGGCGCAGGTGTTCTTCGATTTCTGCAACGGCTGCACCCGGTGCGAGGCCGATTGCCCCTATACCGCCATCACCATGGTGCCGCGCACGGATGGCGCACCTTTCCCGCAACAGGCACTGGTGGATCCCGACCGCTGCGTTGCCTGCGGCATCTGCATGGGCTCTTGCCCCTCATCCACCCCGTTCCGTCGGTCCGGTCCGTTGATTACCGGGATTGACCTGCCCGGCCGTTCGCTGGAACAAGTCCGCTCCGAGGTTATTGCCGCCGCCGCCGATCTTTCCGGACAGAGCCGCGTGATGACAATCGCCTGCGAACACGGCGCGGCCGGGACACCGGAGAAGGGCCGTGTGATCTTGCCATGCGTGGCGATGGCGCCGCCTTCGCTGTTTGATTTCATCCTCAGCCGCGATCTGGCCGATGGCGTTTGCATCGCCGGCTGTGCCGAACGAGAGTGTTACAACCGCCTCGGCGCCAAATGGACGGAGGACCGCATCGCGCGAACTCGTGATCCAATGCTGCGTAGCCGTGTCCCGCGCGAGCGGTTGTTGACAGTTTGGGCCGGCCCGAGCGAGCGCACGAGGCTTGCGCGCGACATTCGCGCCTTCTCTGAAAAATTGGCAGCTTTGGAGCCGTTACCCGACAAGCGCAGGCTTGATCCGGACGAGTTCGCAGCGGCACGCCCCGATGCGTCAGCCGGGGAGAAAGCGAAATGAAGGGACGGCTGCACCATCTGGCGATGGGTGGTATCGTGATGCTGGCGCTCGGGCTGGGCATCGCATGGCTGTCAGCCTCTCCTGCCTGGCGAAGTGTGCCTGAGGACGTTGCCCTGTTGCGCCTCAGCTTCACGCATAGCGGCGACCGCAGCGCCCGTTGCCGCGACAGGACGCCGGAGGAGCTGGCCAAGCTGCCGCCCAACATGCGCCATGCCAAGATTTGTGACCGCAGACGCCCGCCCATTTACGTCGAACTCGAAGTCGACGGCGCGATGCATTATGCAGCGGAGATTGCGCCATCAGGTCTCGCCGGTAGCGGCCCGTCGCGTATCTACGAGCGACTGCTGTTGCCCGCCGGCTCGCACAATCTGACGGTGCGGATGCGCGACAACCCGGATTCCGACGGATTCGACTATCAAGCGACACGAACGGTCGATCTGAAACCTCGGCAAAGTTTCGTAATCGACTTCCGCAGGGACAGCGGTTTTGTCTTCGAGTGAAGAGAAAGAGGGCAGACATGGCACCGATTGAATGGAAACCGGAATACAGCGTTGGAAACCCGTCTGTTGACCATGAGCATCACGAGCTGATCGATCTTGTCAATCTGGCTGCATCGGCCATCCTGGATAAGCAGTCCGAGGCCGATATCCAAGACAGGTTTGGCGATCTGTTGCGCGCCATTTCGGCCCATTTCGCGCTTGAAGAGCAGCAAATGGAAGCCTATGGCTACGACCAGCGCGCCCAGCACAAGGCTGATCACGAACGCCTGCTGGACGATCTGCGCGATATCATGGATAGCGACGAGATGTCACCGGACACGGCCGCCGAGCGATTGGCGACAACTCTGGAGGCTTGGTTCAGCGATCATTTCAAAACCCACGATGCCCGCCTTCATCACCGGTTGGGCCCGCATTCGCATTCATAATCCAAGTGTTGGCGAACAGCGTTGGTGCGGGGATCAGCGGATGTGCGGAATTTGATCTTTGATGGGCGGGCTTATTTGGTTGCTCCCGCAGAGGCTCGGCAACGAACAGATTGCGGACGTCCGCAGACGAGCATTCGGTTCAAAATGGCGACGCCGATCGCAGCCTCTGTATGTTGAGCAAGCAATGAGCGAGCGCGCAAACGCGGCCCAAGGGCACCCTTGTATCGACCCATCGCGGTTTCGATCAGTGCCCGCTTGCCATAGCCGGTAGATGCCTGCCATTTCAACTGGCCATCGATCTGGATGGATGCAATGTGATCGTCTCATTGGCAGGACGCTTGGGTGCTGGGTCGTTCAACAGGCCGCCGCTCGAAGATCCGTCCCTCCGTCGTGTATGTGTTCGCCCGCCAGAAGGACAGGATGAAGCTCTTCATCCGCACCATTGGCAACAGGGCGAAGGTGAAGGTTGGCATGGAGCTTTCTCCACCATGCGGCGGCTCCAGGAAGCCTGGGAAATAGGTGCCAGTCCGCAGCTTCGGGAAGCGCAACTCCACGGGCCCCGCCCGCGTTTCCCAGTCCCGCTCGCGATAGCCATTGAGCTGGGCAAGCCGCGATGCGGTTTACTTGCCATAACCAGCATCCGTCGCTGTGCCTGTTTCCAGTGCAATCAACTTCTCGACCGAAAAGCGGATCATCTCGCGTGAGCCAAATCCGCATCTGCGCTCTTGCTCTTCTCAACAAGAGAACGCAGGTTCATCCTATCGCCGGTCATCGGTGGTGGCCTTCAGGTTGCTCTTTAACAACCCGACCCTACCGGAAAACACCGATGCTATGAAACCCGGCGACACCACGCTCTGGGACACGACGCACAGGTAAAGCTGCGCTGGTTGTCGCGAACATCCAGTTCATCGATACGAACTCTCCTGCAAGGCAACAGGCGTCCTGCGCATTCAAACGTTTCTGTGCCCATATGTTCAAAATCCGCCAGACAGCGGCTCGCCCCGATCAGCAGTCTTCAAGGAAAAACCACCGGCGGATCGCCTTCCTGCCATGGGTGGTACTTCGTCATCACCCGCTCGAACCGCTCGGACGCGAGGAAGCACTTCAGCCAGCCTTGCAGATCGGGCCAGGGCCGGGCGTCGAACCAGGTCTTGTCGATGAAGGCAAACTGGCGGACAAACGGAAGAATGGCGTAATCGGCAAGGGTCGGGCGGCCAAAGATCCAGCTGTTGATCTGCCGGTCCAGCCGGGACAGGAAACCGGCTGCGAGATCACGCTGTTCCTCAGGATCGCATTGGGGATAGCGCGCCGCGTATTTGGTCCGGTCGAGCGCGGATTTGAACGGGCCGTCATTGCCGGTGACCCAGTCAAATCCCTCGTCGGGCATATCCAGCCAGCCCTCCGGATCGTGCTGCCGCAGGGCCCACAGCATCACGTCCAGGCTTTCATCGATCACGCCCTCGGCGGTGACAAGGCAGGGAACGGTGCCGCTCGGCGAAGCTTGCAGAAAAGCCTCCGGCTTTTGCCGCAGCACAATCTCGCGCAGTTCCAGCTCAAGACCGGACGAGGCGATCGCAAGCCGTGCACGGATGGCGTAGGGGCAACGTCTGAAGGAGTAGAGCAGGGGATCGGTCACGCCGCCAGTTTACGGCAAGCGGCTGCCGTTGGAAACCATGGTGGGCAGACTTGGGGTTGAAGCTGCGAGCTGCCAAAATGCGAATGTGCCGGAGCTGTGATTGCGGCTTCGGCACATTTGAAACACGCGCGAAGCGGTCCGGCCGACACTGAGACTAACGCGCGTAGCATGCAAACGGATTCAGGTGACGCGCGTTAGCTCTTTGTTTTTCTTGTCGCTATCGCAAAACCGCAGGACACTTTTGCGCGGCATGCATCAAATCGCCAGATAGTCGTGGCGCAGCTGCTCGTTGGTGAGAACTTCCGCGGCGGTGCCGTCGAACACAACCTCGCCCGATTCCAGGATCACCGCGCGGTCGGCAAGCTTGAGCGCGCGCACGGCATTCTGCTCGACCAGGATCGTGGTGATTCCCTGCTGCTTGATGATGTTGAGTGTTTTTTCGATTTCGTCGACGATCACCGGCGCCAGGCCTTCGTAAGGCTCGTCGAGCAGCAGCACCTTGATGTCGCGGGCCAGCGCCCGGCCGATCGACAGCATCTGCTGCTCGCCGCCCGACAGCGTCACGCCCTCCTGCTTGCGGCGTTCACCCAGCCGCGGAAACAGCTCGTAAATCCGTTCGACCGACCAGCCGATCGGCGGCGCGATCTGGGCCAGCTGGATATTTTCCTCGACTGTCAGGCCGGCAATGATGCGCCGATCCTCAGGCACCAGCGACAGGCCGGCGCGCGAGGCCTCGTGCGAGCTCATCAGGTGCAACGGCTGGTGGTCGAGCCAGACTTCGCCACGGGTCATCAGCGGCGAGCCGATCTGGGCGATGGCCCGCAGGGTCGAGGTCTTGCCGGCGCCGTTGCGGCCCAGCAGCGCCAGGATCTCGCCTTCATGCACGTTGAAGCTGACGCCCTGCACAATGTAGCTCTCGCCATAATAGGCGTGAACGTCATGCACCGACAGAAACGCAGGAGCCGTTGCCGCATGGTTGGCGTTCTTGGAAAAGTCCGGGCGGTCGCTCTGCTTGCCGCCGTTGTCGGGTTCGAGTTGGCTCATGCTGCGGCCTCTCCCAGATAGGCTTCCTTGACTTTGGGATGCCCTTTGATGTTTTCGGGGGTGTCTTCCACCAGAGGTGTTCCCTGGGCCAGAACGGTGATGCGCTTGGCCAGCGAAAACACCACATGCATGTCATGCTCGATGATCACCATGGTGATGTCACGGCTCTCATGGATCTGGTTGAGCAGGTCGATGGTGTTGTTGGTGTCGGCGCGCGCCATGCCGGCTGTGGGTTCGTCAAGCAGAAGCAGCTTCGGCGCCTGGACAAGGCACATCGCCATTTCCAGACGCCGCTTGTCCCCACGCGACAGCGAGCTGGCCGTCATATGCCGTTTGTCGATCATGTTGACCTCCATAAGCATATGTTCCGCGGTCTCGATAAGCTCCTGTTCCGATGCAATGGATTCCAGGGCATGCAGGCGGAACGAACCGTCGCGTTTGGCAAAACAGGGAATCAGCATGTTCTCGAAGACCGAGAGATCGCCGAAAATCTCGGGCGTCTGGAACACCCGGGAAATGCCCATCTGGTTGATCTCGTAAGGCTTGCGTCCAAGCACCGACTTGCCGTCGAACAGCACGGTTCCGGTATCTGGAGCAAGCTTGCCGATCAGGCAGTTCAAAAGCGTGGACTTGCCCGCTCCGTTCGGGCCGATGATCGCATGCACGGTGCCCTGGGTGATGTCGAGATTGACATTGCCGAGCGCTTGCAGGCCACCGAACCGTTTGTTGACATTAGAGACTTCAAGAATTCCCATATCTGATATCTCCGCTGATCAGTTGACGTGGCTTGATGGCACCGGTTCGGAACCGGATTTTTTCTTTTTCCGGCTCTTGCCTGTGATCATGTTCCAGATCCTGCTGCCGCCCTCCATCAGGCCGCCGGGGAGGAAGATGACCACCAGCATGAACAACAGGCCAAGCGTCAGATGCCAGCCCTTGCCGATAAAGGGATGGAACAGGAAGACCACCGCATCTTCCAGCCCGTCGGGAAGTGCGGAGAACCAGCTGTGCAGGACGTTGTCGTTGATCTTGGAGAAAATGTTCTCGAAATACTTGATGAAGCCTGCGCCCAGAACCGGCCCCATCAGCGTTCCTGCGCCGCCGAGAATGGTCATCAGCACCACTTCGCCCGAGGCGGTCCATTGCATGCGCTCCGCACCCGCGAGCGGATCCATCGAGGCCAGCAGACCGCCGGCGAGACCGGCATACATGCCCGAGATCACAAATGCGGCAAGCGTGTAGGGGCGGGGGTTGAGCCCGGTATAGTTCATGCGGGTCTGGTTGGTCTTGATTGCCCGCAGCATGATGCCGAACGGCGACCGGAAGATCCGCATGGAAATGTAGAACACGATGATGGCGATGATGGCGCAGAAATAGTAGCCATTGTTGAAGGTGAACTGCCATCCGCCGATATCGATTTTGCTGCTCTCGTTCATGACGATGCCGAAGAGATGCGGCGATGTCGGTGCCCCCGCGCTCATCAGAACCTGCGGGTCGTTGGTATAGACCTGCAGACCGGTCTCGCCGTTGGTCAGCGGCGTCAGCACGGAATAGGCCAGATTGAACGACATCTGCGCAAACGCCAGTGTCAGGATCGAAAAGTAGATCCCCGACCGGCGCAGCGAGATATAGCCGATAAACAGGGCGAACAGTCCCGACATGACGATGGCGAGGATGAGACCGGGAACCACATTGTAGCTCAACAACTTGTACATCCAGACCACCGAATAGGACCCGACACCCAGGAAGGCGGCATGGCCAAACGAGAGGTATCCGGTCAGGCCGAACAGGATGTTGAACCCGATCGCGAAGATCCCGAAGATCGCAAATCTCTGCATCAGGTCGGGATAACCGGCGTTGAACTGGGCCAGAGCCGAGTTTTCCGGGAAGGGTTGAAGCAGAATCGGCGTCGCCAAAGTCAGGAAAACGACGATGAGGAGAAAGGTAGTGTCTTTCTTACTCAGACCAAGCATGAATTATTCCTCCATCACGCCTTTGCGACCCATAAGACCGCGCGGGCGGGTCAAAAGGATGATGATTGCAACAAGATAGATGATGATCTGGTCGATCCCCGGGATAAGCGATTTGACCTCGTTCATGGAGGCAAAGCTCTCGAGAATGCCCAGCAGGAAGCCGGCCAGCACGGCGCCGGGCAGTGAGCCCATGCCGCCGACAACGACCACGACGAACGACAGGACCAGAAAGTCCATACCCATGTGATAGTTTGGCGAGTTGATCGGCGCATACATCACGCCGGCAAGGCCGGCGACAGCGGCTGCAATCCCGAACATGATGGTAAAGCGCTTGTCGATGTTGATGCCGAGAAGACCGACAGTCTCCCTGTCGGCCATGCCGGCGCGGACCACCATTCCGAAGGTCGTGAACCGCAGGAAAGCAAATACCGCACTGATGATGACTGCCGAAAACAGGAAGTAGACCAGTCGCCAGTACGGATAGATGATCTCGTTCTGGGCAAAGCCGATCATCACACCGAAATCGATCGACCCGCTGAACATGCTCGGGGCCGGTGTCGGAATCGGATTGGCGCCGTAAAAATACTTCACGATTTCCTGAATGACGATCGCAAGCCCGAAGGTGACCAGGATCTGGTCGGCATGCGGGCGCTTGTAGAAGTGCTTGATCAGACCGCGCTCCATAACGTAGCCGACAAGCAGCATCACCGGAATGGCGAACAGGATGGCCAGCGGAACGGACCATTCCAGTATGGCGTGTCCGGTCGAATCGCCAAACCAGCTGACGATGTAGGGGGTGTCGACCTTCAGCGGATTGCCCAGAAAGTCTTTCTGGGTCGGATCTTCCACCGTGTAGGACAAAGACAGGATACGCTGAAGCGTCACCGCGCAGAAGGAGCCGAGCATGAACAGGGCGCCATGCGCGAAATTCACCACGCCGAGCGTGCCGAAAATCAGTGTCAGTCCGAGCGCGATCAGCGCATAGGCGCTGCCCTTGTCGAGACCGTTCAGAATCTGGAGAATGATTGCGTCCATCATGAAGCCCGCATCAAATAAACCGCGAGCGCAGTCGGCGCGGCGGTCCTAGTCTTCAAATCGATAAGAGAGCCGCGCCACCCGTCAGGCGGCGCGGCAAACTCGTGGAGTGGATTATGCGCCCGAGTTGCACTTGCCGAGGTCGCCGCCGGCGAACATCGGATGATCCGGAGCATATTCGACCTGGGCACGCGGGGTCACTTCGACGATTTCCAGCGTGTCGTACTCGTTGGTCGGGTTTTCCGCGCCCTTCATGACCAGCACGTCCTTGAAGCATTGGTGGTCGTCGGCACGATAAAGGGTCGGACCATTGCCCATGCCGTCAAATTCGAAGCCTTCGAGGGCTTCGACAACGCCGCAAGGATCGAATGTGCCGGCACGCTCGACCGCATCCGCATAAAGCAGCGTCTGGACGTAGCATGTGTGCGCCGAGTTTGAAGGCGGACGGCCGTATTTTTCACCGAAGGACTTCACGAAGGCTTTGGAGCCTTCGTCCTGCAGCTGCCAGTTCCAGTTCATCGAGCCATAAACGCCGCGCACGTTTGCACCGGCACCAGCTGCCATCAACTCGGAATAGAGCGGAACGATGATTTCGAACTGCTTGCCGTTGACCATCTTGTCGCGCAGGCCGAACTGCACGGCATTGGTCAGCGAGTTGACCATGTTGCCGCCGTAGTGGTTCAGGATCAGCACATCGGCGCCGGAGTTGAGAACCGGAGCGATGTAGGATGAGAAGTCGGTCGAAGCCAGCGGGGTAAGCACGTTGTTGACGGTTTCCCAGCCCATGGCTTCGGTCGCGCTCGCAATCGATTCCTGCTGTGTCCAGCCCCAGGTGTAGTCGGCTGTCAGGTGATAGGCGCGGCGGTCGGTGCCGTAAGCCTTTGCCAGCACCGGTGCGAGAGCGGCACCCGACATGTAGGCGTTGAAGAAATGGCGGAAGCCGTTGGCCTTCTTGTCCTTGCCGGTGGTGTCGTTGGAGTGGGTCAGGCCGGCCATGAAGATCACGCCCGCTTCCTGGCAGAGGCCCTGAACGGCAACGGCCACGCCCGAGGACGAACCGCCATTGATCATGACAGCGCCGTCTTTTTCGATCATCGACTTGGCCGATGCACGGGCTGCGTCGGATTTCGTCTGGGTGTCGCCGGAGACGAACTTGACCTTTTTGCCAAGAATACCGTTACCCTTCAACATTTTCGACGAGAAGGTGTTGATCATGCCGCCATCGCCTTCGCCGTTCAGGTGCTGAACAGCAAGTTCCTGGGCGCGCAATTCATCCAGGCCTTCATCCGCATAAGGACCGGTCTGAGGGACGTTGAAACCGAGCGTGACGCTGTCGCCCTTGGGCTCATTGAGGTAAGCCCGGGCCGAACTGGTGAAAATCGTCGGAAGCGCGAGACCCGCCCCGAATGCCGCACCTGATTTGATCAGCGTACGACGATTTACTTTGAATTTCGTCATGTAATCCTCCCTGGATTGGAACGGGCAAAGCCTCCCAGCCCTGCCGCCATAGCTATGGAAATAGCAACCTCAAGACAAACACGGCCTTGGCTGCGATACTATTCGACTATTGTATATTCACGCAGATTTTTGATTTGGGATCTCTGGACTTCTCCGTGTCGGGACGGAAACCACGGCCATACCGCTTCCTGATACAGAGCACCGTTCGCTTAATATGACGCATTCTGCCGCAATGATTTTATGGTCTGAGAAGGATTTTCGTCGAAGGGCGTACCTGGCGGGTACGTTCAAGACGAAAATCCTTCTGAGGACTTGAAGGCATGCGGCTCTTCGGGTTGGCTGAAACCTGCTACCCACTGCGTCGGGCGGCTTGAGAGATGGACCCGCATCGCTCTGCGCCGTCCTTCTTGTGGAGCAGCAGGTTTGAGCCAACAGAATGCGTCGTATTAATCGTCCGGTGCGCTATGGCGAGGCCTGCTTGCCCCGACGTCATCGGCATCGCGCCGGGGCGCGCCAACCACGCCGGCGGTGCCGCGCTGGATCAGCCGTCTTCCGGAGCGTCAGTTTGGAGTAGTTCTAAACTATACCGTTTGACTCCACTTTCCAATTACTTTACCGAATTCCTCATGTTTAAACACGTGGGGTAACCATGGCGGAATCACATCGGGACGGAGACCGGGAATGCCCGGCCGCAGCGTATCTTCGCCAACAGCCGGAGAACCTCGTCATCAACGGTTATCGCAATTGCGTGGCCGGTCTGGCTCACCGGGATTTGCGCTATTGGGATGCGGCCAGGTCCGCTCATGCGCTGGCGCTGGGCAGGATTGACGGTCAATACGCGCTTGATGCGATGGCGTCGCTGATCGGGCGCCTCGGCGTGTGCGCCACCTGCCCGCTACGCTTCTGCAAGCCCGGCACTTCCCATCTGTGTCGCGACGAATGTCTGGTGCTCGGCATGGTCGCCGGAGCCCAGCATGGCGACGAGGCGGCGATGGTGCATTCGGCCAGGCTGCTTGCCTGCTCCGACACCTGTGTCGAAGTTGTTGATCGGGCGAGTGCCTACGCGGCGGTGCTGCTTGGACACGGTCACAAGCTCACACCAATCCCGTTGGGTGCGATTGCCGATATCGACTTCCGGTCATCAACCCTCGGCGCATCTCAAACGAGTGCGTCCCTTCACTAAAAAATCGGTAAAATCAGGAGTAAAACGGACAATGAAGAATCTCGCAGGACTGATAGGGCTGGGCCTTCTGGCATCAACGGCGCTGATGACTACGGCTCGTGCCGACACCACGCCGGAGGCCGTGATCGTGCATTACGCTGACGTTGCGGAGGCAAAATACGAAGATTCCTTGATGACCGCGAAAGCGCTGGATGCCGCCATCGAGGCATTTCTCCAAACTCCGACCGAGGAGGCGCTTGAGTCAGCCAGGGCCGCATGGCTTGCGGCTCGCGTGCCTTACCAGCAGACAGAGGTCTACCGTTTCGGCAATTCCGTCGTTGATGATTGGGAGGGCAGGGTGAATGCCTGGCCGCTCGACGAAGGATTGATCGATTACGTCGATGCGAGCTACGGCGCGGAAAGCGACGAGAACTCCCTTTTTACCGCCAATGTGATCGCCAATCCCGCGATCGAAATCAACGGCAAGACGATCGACGCCGGCAAGATCACGCCGCAACTGATTTCGGAAACCCTGCAGGAAGCCGGCGGTATCGAAGCCAATGTCGCATCGGGCTATCACGCGATCGAATTCCTGCTCTGGGGCCAGGATCTCAACGGCAATGGCCCGGGCGCTGGCAGCCGACCCTACACCGATTACAGCCTCGAGAATTGCACCAATGACAATTGCGACCGGCGCCGTGAATATCTCGCCGCCGCGAGCGATCTTCTGGTTGCCGATCTTGAGGAAATGGCAGCCAACTGGAAGGTCGGCGGCGCAGCCCGCGCGGCACTCGAAGAAGCCGGCGTTGCGGGCGGGCTTTCAACCATTCTCACCGGAATGGGATCGCTGTCCTATGGTGAACTGGCCGGCGAACGGATGAAGCTCGGCCTGCTGCTGGGCGACCCGGAAGAAGAGCATGATTGCTTCTCCGACAACACCCACAACTCACATCGCTATGATGCGGTCGGCATCCGCTCGGCTTACACTGGCGTCTACACCCGTCCTGATGGAACCGAGTTGACCGGCCCGTCGCTTGCCGAGCTTGTCAGTCAGAAAGACCCGGCTATCGCTAACGAGCTTCAGGCTGATCTGGACGCCACCATTGCAGCCATGGAATCCATGGTGGTCCGGGCCGAGACGGTGGAGGCCTATGACCAGATGATCGCCACCGACAACGCCGAAGGCAATGCCACGGTTCAGGCAGCGATTGACGGGCTGATCAAGCAAACGCGGTCGATTGAACGTGCCATTGCCGCCCTGGACCTCGGTGCGGTCGAGCTGGAAGGTTCCGACAGTCTCGACAGTCCCGATGCGGTCTTCCAGTAAGGGCCTTCGCCATGATTGTTTGCAGCTGCAACATCATTTCCAGTAAGGAAATCGAGGAAGTCATTCTTGACTTCCTCGTGGCCGATGAGTGGCAATTGATCACACCTGGAAAGGTGTTTCAGGCAATGAGCGCCCGCGGCAAATGCTGCGGGTGCTTTCCCGGTGTGATCAACATCATCGTCGAGACGACCAGGAATTATCACGAACTCGTGCAAAGTCCTGCGCCCATGGTGGTGGACCTGCTTAATCGCCTAGCCGATCAGCGAACGCGCATTGAGAAGGCAAAAAACAACAATGTTGCAAAACGGCGTTCAGCACGCCTAACCGGATGCATTACTTGATAACATTGTCACGACAGCGATAGGAAAGACCATGAAAAGAGCAGGAAAGTCGTCGAGTGCCTCAATGAAACGCTGATCGTGGACGAACAGGGCCACATTGATTTTCTCGAATCGCAACTGCAACTGCTCGCGAATCTGGGTGAACAGAAATACGGCCAGTTGAACGCGTCACCTGCCGACGCGGATTGATAACAAAGAGAGTGCAATGACTGACATGAAACCGTCGCCGGGATGCTGTTGTGTGGTTTCGGCGCATCGTTTTTCCGTGTCCAAGGTCAACACATCCATGCGGCGCCACATGAGCGGAAAATTTGCAGACTCCGGTTTCATTGCGCGTCTTTCGAGAAAAATCAGACCGGCAATCCTGTCCAGCCTGGCAGCAGGATTCGTTTTTGCATCGGCAGGTTCGGGGCTGTCCGATGATCTGGCCGGATTTACCCGCGTCCGCGACGATCTATCCCAGAAGGATCGAAAGCGCGTCGAGCGCGTGGTGAGGCCGGCGTCTTCATTCGAGGCCCCTGAAAAATTCGAGGTGATGCAGGGCGGCGCCGGCACGTCGACCAAGCTGGTCAACCGGGATTCCCTGTCCCACTTCAGTGCCAATCTGACGTTCAAGGAAGAAGAGACCTTCAAGCTGGGAAACGCCTTGTTCCGCAAGCTTTGGGTTTCCTCGCCCTCCTCGACGCTGGCTTCCGACGGGCTGGGCCCGCTGTTTAATGCAAGGGCTTGCCAGAGCTGCCATATCAAGGATGGCCGCGGTCATCCTCCGGAAGGAGCCGCCGATGCCACCTCGATGTTCCTGCGGCTCGCACGGCCTGCCAGAACCGATCAGGAGCGTCAGGCACTCGAAGACTACCTTGTCGCCTCTTTGCCCGATCCCGTCTATGGCGGTCAGCTGCAGGATCTGGCGGTTCCGGGTCTGAAAGCCGAAGGCCGGATGGTCATCGACTATGAGGAACAGCCGGTCGAACTCGGCGATGGGACGCTCGTGTCGCTGCGCAAGCCTCACTACAGCGTCACTGAACTGGGCTTTGGGCCCCTCGATCCGGAAACCACCCTGTCGCCACGGCTGTCGCCGCCGATGACGGGCATGGGGTTGATCGAAGCCATCCATCCCGCCGATATCCTGACCAACGCGGATCCTGACGATCAGGATGGCAACGGAATTTCGGGCCGCGTCGCACTGGCGCGTGACCCGGCAACCGGCCAGCGCGCCATCGGCCGGTTTGGCTGGAAGGCCCAGAATGCGACCGTGCGCCAGCAGTCGTCGAGCGCGTTTGCCGGCGACATCGGCATTTCCACGCCGGATAACCCCACCAGCCATGGCGACTGCATGCCCCGACAGATCGAGTGCATGCAGATGCCCTCCGGCGTTCAGTCCGGTCTCGGCGACACGGAAGCGCCCGATCCCGTGCTGGATCTGGTCACCTTCTACTCGCAAAATCTTGCGGTCCCGGCGCGGCGCGATGTCGACGACGACCATGTGCTTGCCGGCAAGAAGCTGTTTTACGATCTCGGCTGTGCCTCTTGCCATGTTCCCAAATATGTCACGTCCCGCAAGGCTGGGAACCCGGCGCACCGGTTTCAGCTGATCTGGCCCTATTCGGACTTCCTGCTGCACGACATGGGCGAAGGGCTGGCCGATGGCCAGCAGGTTGGCGTCGCCAATGGCAGGGAATGGCGCACGCCTCCGCTGTGGGGGACCGGCCTGACAAAAATTGTCAACGACCACACTTTTTTCCTGCACGATGGCAGAGCCCGCAATCTGACGGAAGCCGTTCTGTGGCATGGTGGCGAAGCCGTAGCCGCGCGTGACGGGTTCGCCGCACTGGAAAAAACCGACCGCGACAATCTTCTGGCATTTCTGGAAAGTCTCTGATGCGCCGTTTTCTTGTTTTCCTGCTGACGCTGACGCTGACGCTGAGTGCCGGTCTTGCCCATGCACAAACCGACACGGGACCGTCAATCGAGCCGGTGCTTGAACGGATGGTTGTCGATTATGTTCTCCCGCACTACGCCGATTTCGGCAGCGCCGCCGATGGCCTGCAGACGTCATTCGATTCCTTGTGCGAAACCCCGTCGGAGGTTGCTCTGAATGCCGCGCGCGCAGCCTTTCGCGATGCCGCCGACCAGTGGTCGCGAATCGAGTGGTTGCGGTTGGGTCCGGTGATGTCGGAGGACCGGTTGGAGCGCATCCTGTTTTTCCCTGACCGCAAGGGCACCGGCAGGAAGCAGGTTCAGGCAGCGATTGCGACGAAGGATGAAAGCGTGACCGATACCGCCCTGCTGGCCCGCAAGAGTGTCGCCATGCAGGGACTGGGCGCGCTGGAATTCATCCTGTTCGGTAGCGGCAGCCAGGGCCTGGCGCAGGCCGATGCCAGCCATCGCTGCCGGTTTGGCCGCGCGGCGACAACCAATGTCGCCAATCTTTCCCGCGAACTGATCGCCGGATGGCAGCCGGACAGCAAATTCCTGCCGGTGTTCCTGAAGCCCGGACCGGGCAATCCATTGTTCCGAGACGACCAGGAAGCCCTGAATGTTCTGCTCGGGCAGATGATCCATGGGCTTGAGGCAATTCGCGACACCCGCATTGGCGCATTTCTCGACAGGGAGACCCCCGACCACGATCGTCCGAAATCCGCACTCTACTGGCGTTCGGAGTTGACGCTTGCCACGGTCAGCGCAGGACTGTCGGGGCTTGAAGCGCTGTTCAACGAAAGCACAATCGAAATCGTCGCCCGGGAAGCCGCACCCAGGCTTGGGGACACCATACGCTTTGAATTCAATCAGGCGATCAGCACCGCCGACAGCCTCGACGCACCCGTTGACCGGCTGCTGGCTGATCCGCAAACACGCGAAAAACTCGTTTATCTGAATTACGCCGTTAAGATCATCATCGGCCGTCTGGATCAGGAATTTGCCCAAGCCGGCGGACTTGACGTCGGGTTTTCATTCGGAGATGGCGATTGAACCGGATCATTCTTGAACGGCGCAAATTTCTGGCGGGCGCCGGTCTGGCCTGGCTCTGTGGCCTGACGCCGGCGGGTGCAGAACGGCTGGCAGTCTCCGAAGTGCTTTTCGCTGCCGCATTCATGGACCCTCAAGGCGCCTACGGCGTGGCTATCCTTGACGAGCGCGACGCCATCGTTTCAACGCAATTGTTGCCTGGCCGGGGTCATGGCTTCGCCACGAGCACGGCCGCGCAATGGCTGGTGGCTTTTGCCCGGCGTCCCGGAAATTTCGCCGTCGCGCTGCACAAGGCCAAAGCGTCCAACCCGGTCGCTTTTCACACGCCCGCGGACCGGCATTTTTATGGCCACGGGGCGTTTTCGCCGGACGGGAAGGTCTTGTTTGCGGCCGAGAACGCGTTCGAGACCGGGGATGGCGTGATCGGCATCTATGACGCCACCAACGGCTTCAGCCGGATCGGGGAATTCGCTTCCCACGGAATTGGCCCGCACGAGATTGTCCTCATGCCCGACGGCACCACGCTTTGTGTCGCCAATGGCGGGATACGCACCCATCCCGATCATGGTCGCCAAAAGCTCAATCTGCCGACCATGGCGCCATCGATTGCCCTGATTGACACGGCCACCGGATCGTTGCTCTCCACTCATGCTTTGCCGGCCAAATTGCACCGGTTGTCCTTGCGCCACATGGCGGTGGATGCAGGCAATCAGGTCTGGATCGGCGGCCAGTATGAAGGGGATGCCATGGATGACGTGCCGGTTCTGGCCAGACTGGGGGGAGACGCAGGCCTTGTTTCGGTTGTCTTGCCTGATGAGGTGGCCGGTGCGCTTGGAAAATATGCCGGGTCGGTCGCAATCGGCAATGACGGCAAAACACTTGCCATCGCGTCGCCGAAAAGCGGAGTTGTGCTTACGCTGGACACGCAATCCGGCCAGCCGCTCACTATCGAGACAGCGCCGCGCACCTGCGGCCTTCATGCACGGGCGGATGGTTTTGTCAGTTCAAGCGAAACGGGGCGGTTCGGAAATACCAGCCATGATTGCGCCTGGGACAATCACATAGCCGCCATCTGAACCGTGCCGCGGTCAATAGCCGCGCCCGAACGGCCAATTGAACACGCCATTTTCCGCAGTTTTGCCGGAAACCATGCGTCAACACCTGACCTGCGGGCCATCAGATAACGGCCCGCGCCATTCAGAATACCGGGCTCTGCCGGATTCGTGTTTGGCTTGAACGCAAGAGCAGGGAGAAGCTTGCGAGTGTGGCGGTTGCTATAGCGATAGCGCCAAATCCTAGAACAATCATTGCTCGGTTCCTGGTGACATCATTGTCATCGATGAGCAAAGTACTGCCAGAAGCAACTTGCGCGAAGCTTGCGCGAGCCAAAGTACAGATCTCACCCTGATTCAGCCATGACCAGGACCGAGTAGTGTGCAGTAGTCCCGCGACGCGCCAGCGTTTTATCGGCTCGGCTCGAAGGCCTGCCGCCGCAGTGTGTATTATCCCAAACAATTGATTAACAACGACCCTCGAATGTTAACCTTCAGGCAAGGATTACCACGTAAAAATCGGCACACTCGTCGAATTGTGACTGATGCGGTCGTCAGTTTTAACAAAGGCATGAAGCCGCTTCGCCGTCCCGGAACAATCCGGATTCCTGAGATTTCATGAGCCAGCAGCGCTGCTGCAACTGTGTTCGGTCTGCTCGATGTGGCGGGCAGCTAAACGCACAGTCGTACAGTTGGATGCAAAGCCAGGTTCAAATACAAATGCGCGGCCAAAGGCCGCCGATTGGGGTCATCGCGTGGGGCACGTTCAAGCAAGGGTGAGGGATACAGCTGCAGCTGACGGCCTGCGCGCGCGGCTTGACCTGACCGCGTTCGATGCCGAAGGCCGCGAGCGCCTGCGCAGCATGCGGCCGATGATCGAGGCGGAAGCCAGGATCGCGCTGTCCGGTTTCTTCGAACGGTTGCAGAATACGCCCGAGATTGCCTCGCTGTTCACCTCCGCTCGTCAGATTGACCGGTTGGAAGAACTGGAAGTGGCGCATTGGTCAATCCTTTCCGATGGCCGTTTTGATGGTCTTTATGTGGACCGATCGGTCATTCTCGGTGAAGTTCGCCAGCGCATCGGACTTGATTCCGGCTGGTCGATCGGAGGCCATTCACTGGTGTTGGAGCGGGTCATCCGCCGCCTGGTTGAGGAAAGCCGCAGCGGTATTTTCGGAAGGTTTTCCGGAAAAGCCGAACGTAATCTGCTGGCGGACCGCCTGGTCGATGTCGTCAAGGCGGCGCTTGTCGATATTGACATGCAGGTCTCGCACCGGATCAGCGAACAGGCCAGAACGCTGACCCGGCAGGGTCAGGAGGCAATTGCGCAGGAGCGCGAGCTTGTTGACGTCACTCTCGGCGCGGCGTTGGCCCAACTGGCTCAAGGTGACCTTTCGGTGCGCGTCGAACCTGAAAGCCTGGAACCGCACCGGCAAGCAGCGGAAAGTTTCAATCACGCGGTTGGCCGTCTCGAGCAACTGGTGGCGGGATCGGCCGCACGCCTGTCGGAAGCCGAACTGCTTGCCGTGCGGCTCAGCGATGATCTTGAATCTGTTCGCGCCGATATAGAGAGCTACGGATCAGCTGTCGGCGGCGAACAAGATACGCTTGCCGCCGTTGCCGGCCGTATTCGTCTTACCGCGGAGACAGCCCGCAAGGCGGAGTCCCTCATCGCCGAGGCCCGTCAGAGCGCCGAGGCCGGCGACCGGGTGGTGGAAAACGCGATTGATGCGATGGCCGGCGTGCAGAAATCCGCCGAACAGATCGGCAAGGTCATTTCGGTGATTGATGAAATTGCCTTCCAGACCAATCTTCTCGCGCTCAATGCCGGCATCGAAGCCGCACGCGCCGGTGATGCAGGCCGTGGTTTCGCGGTCGTGGCCACCGAGGTTCGCGCCCTGGCGCAAAGATCCGCCGGTGCGGCCAATGAAATCAAGGAGCTCGTCTCCGATGCCAAGTCCCACGTCGGACGCGGCGTCGAGTTGGTCGACCAGACACGATCTGCCATTTCCGGACTGGTCGAGCAGGTGGGCCGGATCTCCCAATCGGTGGCGGGTGTCGGCACGGAAGCGGAAAACGAAGCTGTACAGCTCACCGGCTCGGCCGCGACGCTCGGCCAGACCGCAGGCCTGATCGCATCGGGTGGCGCGCGCATTGGAGACATGGCGGAAACCGGCTCTGATCTGCAACTGGTGATCACCGAACTGGGCGAACAAATCAGGTTGCATCGGCAAGCCCAGCATGCCGGCTTCCAGAGCGTGGAACTGTCAGGCAGCAAGACTCCTGCGCACCCCACGCAAGACCGTGTAGCGCAGCGGAGGGCGGCGCGATGACAGGGTTTGAGATTCACAAGGTCGCAGCGAACAGCACAAGCCCATTCACAAGCGAGGATATCTGAAATGTCGTCCAAAGACGCAGCACCGAAAATACTGAAACTGCCCGAGGTCCTCGACCTCAATGCAGCTAACCGGTTGCATGAACAAGTGCTCGCGCACAAGGGCGAGGACATCGATATCGATGCAACGGAAGTTGACCGGGTTGGCGCTCAATGTGTTCAGGTCCTGCTGGCTGCCGCATTGAGCTGGCGTGCTGACGATCAGATCCTCAAGGTCAAGCAAGCTTCAGATGCATTCATCAAGACATTGCAATTGCTGGGAATTTCGGATGAAGCCCTGCTTCCAAAGGAGATACTTAAATGAAGAAGAAAGTTCTCACGGTCGATGACTCGCGAACCATCCGCAACATGCTGCTGATGACGCTGAACAATGCCGGTTTCGAGACGGTTCAGGCCGAAGACGGAATCGAAGGTCTTGAGGTGCTCGAAGAGTCCAATCCGGACGTCATTGTCACCGACATCAACATGCCGAGGCTTGACGGTTTCGGCTTCATTGAAGGCGTGCGCCAGAACGACCGCTTCCGGGCGATCCCGATTCTGGTGCTGACGACCGAAAGCGATGCGGAGAAGAAAAACCGCGCCCGCGAAGCCGGTGCGACGGGCTGGATCGTCAAGCCCTTCGATCCCTCCAAATTGATCGCAGCGATTGAGCGTGTAACCGCCTGACAGGACCTCTCCCATGGATATGAATGAAATCAAGGAGATCTTTTTCCAGGAATGCGAAGAACAACTCGCGGAACTGGAATCCGGTCTACTCCGAATCAATGACGGTGATAGCGACCCGGAAACGGTCAATGCAGTGTTCCGTGCAGTGCATTCGATCAAGGGCGGAGCGGGAGCCTTCGGACTCGATGACCTCGTTGCCTTCGCTCATGTGTTTGAGACAACACTTGATTGCGTTCGATCCAACAAGTTGCGGACATCTCCTGAATTGCTCAAGGTGATGCTCAAATCGGCCGATGTGCTTACCGACCTCACTGCCGCCTCCCGCGATGGCGGCAGTGTCGACGCAGCCCGCACCTCGGTTCTGGTCAAGGAGCTTGAAGCTTTCGCCAAGGGCACGCCCGTGCCGGCCGCTGCTCCTGCGCCGGAGCCGGTCAGGCAGGAAGCTCCTGTGACCGAAGTCGCCGCCGCCACCGATGAGAGCGGTTTCGAGCCGATTCCCTTCAGTTTCGATGAGTTTGATGATGAAGCTGATGCGTCGGCCGACGGCGATGGCCGGTCTGTCTTTACAGTGCGCTTCAAGCCCCGGTCGGATCTTTACGCAAAGGGCAACGAAGCGGTTCTGCTGCTGCGCGACCTCGCCAAGGTCGGCGAACTTCAGGTCCGCTGTGAAACCGACGGCCTGCCTGCATTCGATCAGATGGATCCCGAAGGCGCTTTTCTCTCCTGGTTGATCCGGGTTGAAACCGACAGGGACGAGGAAGCCATCCGGCAGGTGTTCGAATTTGCCGAGTGGGATTGCTTGATCGAGATCACGCCTGGCGCCGATGAAGAGGCATTTTCCGCCCAGACGGTGTCGGGAGAGGACCAGCCGATGGCGCCGGTGCCGTTCGACCTGTCCATGCTCGATGATGCGCCGGTCGTTCCCGCCGAGACAGCCGCTGCTGCTCCGGTCGTCGACACGCCGGCCGCGCCTGCAGCCCAGGCTGCCGCAACCGGGGAAGCAGCTCCGGTGGCGCCAAGTCTGCCGCGGGCTGAAAAGGCAATCGCTGCGGAAGCCGAAAAGAAGGAAGCCGTGGTGACTGCCGTTTCCGCAGCGCCCCAGACGATCCGTGTTGACCTTGACCGGGTTGACCGGCTCATCAACCTGGTTGGCGAATTGGTCATCAACCAGGCCATGCTGGCGCAAAGTGTGGTGGAAAACGAGTCCGGTGGCTCCTCGGCCATCAATCTCGGCCTTGAAGAACTGCAGCAGCTGACCCGGGAAATCCAGGACAGCGTCATGGCCATTCGCGCCCAGCCGGTCAAGCCGGTGTTCCAGCGGATGGGCCGCATCGTCCGTGAAATCGCCGACATGACCGGCAAGCAAGTTCGCCTGGTCACCGAAGGCGAAAACACCGAGGTCGACAAGACCGTGATCGACAAGATCGCCGAGCCGTTGACCCACATGATCCGCAACGCAGTGGATCACGGGCTGGAAACGCCCGAGAAGCGGACGGGTCTTGGCAAGAATGCCGAAGGCGTGCTGCGTCTGTCGGCCAAGCATCGTTCCGGCCGCATTGTCATCGAGATCGCCGATGACGGCGCCGGCATCAATCGCGAACGCGTTCGCGCCAAGGCAATCGAGAACGGATTGATCGCGCCGGATGCAAATCTGAGCGATGAAGAAGTCGACAACCTGATCTTCCATCCCGGGTTTTCAACCGCCGACAAGATCTCGGATATTTCAGGCCGCGGGGTCGGCATGGATGTGGTCAAACGCTCGATCCAGGCACTGGGAGGCCGGATTTCGATCACCTCCAAGCCTGGCAAGGGGTCCGTTTTCACCATGAGCCTGCCGCTCACCCTTGCCGTTCTCGACGGCATGGTGGTCACTGTCGCCAACCAGACCCTGGTGGTGCCGCTTACCGCCATCGTCGAAACCTTGCAGCCGGAGAAGAGTGACATTCACTCCTTTGGACCGACGCAGCGGCTTATCGCGATCCGCGATACCTTCTGTCCCTTGGTCGATGTCGGGCATATTCTCAATTTCCGCCCCGACCTCGCCAATCCGATCGATGGCGTCGCGCTTCTCGTCGAATCCGAAGGCGGCGGTCAGCGCGCGCTCATGGTCGATGCGATCCAGGGCCAGCGGCAGGTTGTCATCAAGAGCCTGGAAGCCAATTACACCAATGTTCCAGGCATCGCCGCGGCAACCATTCTCGGCGACGGCAGGGTGGCGTTGATCCTTGACGTCGACGCGGTGGTCACCGCCTCCCGCGGTCATGCGCTCAGCTCCGAAATGATGCTCTCGGCGACCGGCTAGGAAAGGAACGGGTTGTGCGGATTTCGGGCAGCGACACATGCGAATTGATAGCATTCACGATCGGCGAGCAGGAGTTCTGCGTCGAGGTCATGGCCGTGCGGGAAATTCGCGGATGGACGCCAGCAACGCCCCTGCCGCATTCGCCGGATTATGTCTGCGGCATGATCAATCTGCGTGGTGTGGTTCTGCCGGTCATGGATATGTCCTTGAGACTGGGAATGGCAGCAACCGTTCCCTCTCCGCGCCATGTCATCATCGTCATTCATGTCGCAGGCCAGCTTATCGGCTTGCTGGTCGATGCGGTCTCCGACATCGTGACGGTTTCCAGCAGCGAGATCCAGCCGGCGCCGGACGTCAGCAAGGAAATGGACCGGGACTTCATCCTGGGCATCATCCCGATCGAAGGTCGGATGGTTTGCCTCATACAACTTAACGCCCTTTTCGGGGCCATTGAAAGCGAGGCCGCATGAGCGCCGCAGCAATATTACAGTCGGGTCGCCCGGATGAATGCCTCGTAAACGGGGAATACCCGCTCACGCGCAAGGATCTCTCCGAGATCGCCACAATGATCTATTCGGACGCAGGGATCGCGCTCAACGAGACCAAGGCGTCGCTGGTCTATTCGCGTCTTTCCAAGCGGCTGCGCCAGATCGGACTGGCGAGTTTCAAGGACTATTGTGCGCTGGTCAGTTCATCCGGCGGCGCTGCCGAACGCCGAGAGATGCTGAGTTTTCTGACCACGAACTTCACCCGGTTCTTCCGTGAGAACCACCATTTCGAACATCTTCGCAACGAAGTGTTGCCGGGCCTTCTGGCCCGCGCCAAGGCCGGTGGCCGGGTTAGGATTTGGTCGGCGGGATGTTCGGACGGGCAGGAGCCCTACTCGATAGCGCTGACGGTGCTGGGCATGGCGCCGAACGCGGCAACCATGGATATCCGCATTCTGGCCACCGATATCGATCCCAAGATCATCGCCCAGGCCAAGGCCGGGATCTATGACAGCCAGTCGATTGAAACCGTCGATGCCGCCATGCGCAAGCAATGGTTCACGCAAACGCCCGAGAAGCGGTGGCAGGTGAGTGATCAGGTCAAGCAGCTGATCTCTTTCCGTGAACTCAATCTGATGGCGCAGTGGCCGTTTCGCGGTCCTTTCGACGTGATCTTCTGCCGCAACGTAGTGATCTATTTTGACGAGCAAACGCAGGCGAAGATCTGGGTCCGGTATGCGGACCTGCTGCCGCCGGGCGGGCATCTCTACATCGGTCACTCTGAGCGTCTTTCCGGAGAAGGCAAAGATCGCTTCGACAATACCGCCATTACAACCTATCGCATCAAGGGGAGAATCTGACGATGATGACCGCACAAGCGCGCGTACTTGTGGTCGATGATTCGCCTACCATGCGCGGTCTGATCAAGGCTGTACTTCGAAGTGACCCGGGCATTGAGGTCGTCGGCGAGGCCGGGGATGCCCTGGAAGCCCGCAACGCCATCAAGCAACTCAATCCGGACGTGATCACACTCGACGTCGAAATGCCGAACATGAATGGCATCGAGTTCCTCGACAAGATCATGAAGCTCAGGCCAATGCCGGTCATCATGGTTTCGACGCTGACCCACCGCGGCGCGGAAGCATCGCTGGCCGCGCTGGAACTCGGCGCCTTTGATTGCGTCGGCAAACCCTTGCCGGGCGATCCTTCACCGTTCGCGCGGCTTGCGGAAACGGTCAAGGCCGCCGCGCGTTCCCAGCGCCACCGCCCCGATCCGGCGACGGGCGCGCATCACGAGGCGAACGCGCCAGCTTGTGCAGCGCCAAGCGATTATCAGCCGTCGCGCAAGATCATCGCCATCGGTGCCTCCACCGGTGGCGTCGAAGCGCTGATTTCGGTCCTGACCAGGTTCCCGGCCAACTGTCCGCCAACCGTCATTACCCAGCATATGCCCGCAACCTTCACCAAGAGCTTCGCCGAACGGCTTGACCGCCTTTGCGCGGCGAAGGTCAAGGAAGTCGAGGATGGCGACCGGCTGGAAATCGGGCGAATCTATCTGGCTCCCGGTGGTGCTCACCACATGGAAGTCTCCAATGCGCAGGCGCCCAGGTGCATTCTCACCGATGGCGACCCGGTCAACGGACACCGGCCATCGGTGGATGTTCTGTTCAATTCCGTTGCCAGCCTTGCTGGCGCGAAAGCGGTCGGCGTCATTCTCACCGGCATGGGCCGTGATGGCGCCGCCGGCCTGCTCAAGATGCGCCAGGCCGGCGCTACGACCATTGGTCAGAATGAGAAAACCTGCGTGGTCTATGGAATGCCGCGGGTGGCTCATGAGATCGGCGCGGTCGGAGTCCAGTTGCCGCTTAATCTGATTGGGGAGGAAATCCTCAAATCCACAACAACAACCTCTCGCAAAGATAGGGTCGCATGATGTCCATTGCACAAAAGATAAAGGTTCTCATCGTTGATGATCAGGTGACCAGCCGGCTGCTGCTCGGCGACGCGCTTCAGCAGCTTGGTTTCACCCAGATCACGGTCGCCGGTGATGGCGAACAAGGCGCCAAGATCATGAGCCAGCAACCTCACCACCTGGTCATTTCGGACTTCAATATGCCGAAAATGGATGGCCTCGGGTTGCTTCAGGCGGTGCGCACCAACCCTGCAACCAAGCGGGCGGCGTTCATCATGCTGACCGCTCAGGGCGACCGGGCACTGGTGCAAAAAGCCGCGGCGCTTGGCGCAAACAATGTTCTCGCCAAGCCGTTCACCATTGAAAAGATGAGAGCGGCCATTGAGGCGGTGTTTGGGGCGCTGAAGTGACAGCTGAGGTTCAGTTTCGCAGAATTCACGTCATTCAGGGTGAATACAAGGTTTCCGATGACCCTGATGTGGTGTTGTCGACCATTCTGGGTTCCTGCATCGCGGCCTGCATGCGCGATCCGGTTGCCGGAGTGGGCGGCATCAATCACTTCCTGCTGCCGGGCCAGAGCAATGGATCGGGCGGCGAAGCGACCAGATACGGCGTTCATCTGATGGAGTTGCTGATCAACGGTCTCTTGAAGAAGGGCGCCCGGCGCGAGCGCCTGGAAGCCAAGATCATCGGCGGCGCCAAGACGATTTCGGGCTTTTCCAATGTCGGAGAAAAGAACGCCGAATTCGCGCACCAGTTTCTCAGCGATGAGGGCATTCGCATCGTCAGCAGCAACACCGGCGGAGAGGTCGGACGCAAGCTGGAGTACTTCCCCGTCAGTGGTCGCGCCCGCCAGTACCCGCTGTCCGGAGCGGAGACGCAGAAAACCGTGGCCCTTGAAACAGCGCCGCCCAGAATTGTTGTATCGAAGCCGGCGGACACGTCGATCGAGTTTTTCTAAGGAGTTCGTCATGACCAAATCGCCCATGGATACCGGCGGTAACCTTCACGAACCCTTGAACGAGGTGATGGGGCGCATAAGTTCGGAACTGGTCGATGTGGCCGAATTGATAGAACGGCTC
>TARA_R110002050_G_scaffold82286_4_pt1 | contig 103164 bp, 104 predicted proteins | sample TARA_R110002050 | Tara Oceans TARA_R110002050 (sample SAMEA4396988) | marine metagenome | biome: Polar Biome; feature: [DCM] deep chlorophyll maximum layer (ENVO:01000326); material: water (ENVO:00002006), including particulate matter (ENVO:01000060) such as... | depth 25 m
GCGCAAGCCAAGAAGCCTGGTCTCGGGATCCTCGGCCATCGCCTCGAAAAGCTTGCGGGCTTCCTCATGCCGACCCTCGATCAACGCCGCCTGCACATCGAGAAGATGAATCAGCGGCTCCTGATCGGATTTGAGCAGACCCTTTGTCCGCTTGTTCATCTTGCGCGCCAAGGCGGCGTCGCCGGCGCCTGCGGCGAGCAGACCGGTCGACAGCGCCTGATAGCCCCGGTCCCGCTTGTTGGCCCGGAAATAGCGCGACACCGTGCGCGGCGAGTAAATAATGGCGCGGATCAGCCACCAGCTGATCATGATCGCCGCAATCAGCGCCGCGATTGCCGTGACCGCCGTCATCAGCGACATTTCGATACGACGGTCCTGCCAGACGATAAACAGATCGCCGGGACGGTCGGCAAGCCAGGCAAAACCGAAACCCAGCGCCAGAACCAGCACAACAAAGATTAACAACCGGATCATAACGGGTCTCCTAATTGGCCGGGGCTTCGGACGAAGCGGGCGTGCCTGCCGGCGCCAACGAAGCGGCGATCAGCTTTTCGGCGCGGGCGCGCGCGGCAAGCGCATCGCCATAGGCGGACGCAGCGGCGCGGGAGGCCTCGGGCAGACTGTTCCACTCAGCCAGCGCCGCATCAAGATTTCCATCCATCAACCGGGCCTCGGCTCGCGCGGTGATTGCCTCGGGGCTGTCACCCTCAATCTCGCCGACCTTGCGCACCTTGACCACCGACAGCGCACTCGACATCAACCGGTTGACCAGCCCGGCATCCGGTTCGGCGGGTTCAGCCGCCGCGATTGCCGTGGTGGCCGCGTCGGGAAAACCTTCGATCAGCCTCGACCGGCTTGGCACGCCGCGCGCGGCCAGATCCCTCAGCTCGGACACCGCCGGATCATCGGGAGCCACGGAGGCGAAGGCCTCGAGTTCGGACATGAATGGTCCGCCCCGGTCAATCGCCGACTTGAGCCCGGCGGCGGCGATGGCGCGTGCCAGATCGACCTGTCTGCCCGGCTCATCAAGCCGGCTTGCCAGATCGGATTGGCGCTGTTCGATCCCGGCGATTTTTTCCGACAACTCCGAGATGCTTGCCGATGTCTGGCTCTGCAATTCCGTGACTGCGCTCTGCAGCCCGGTCTGGGCTGCGCGCATTTCACTGATGTCAGCACTTAGCGCCGGATCAGTCGCACCATTGCCGCTGCTCTCGCCGAGCGCCGCAAGCCTGGCCTCGAGCCCGGCAATTTTTTCATTGAGCGAAGCCATCGCGTCGGGATCGGACGTTTCCCCGCCTGCCGCCACCTGGGCGAGGCCCGTCTCCAGAGCATCTAGACGCGCCGACACTTCAGCCGCGATCCCGGCACCGTTGGCGCTGGCCGATTCGGCCACCTGACTTGCCAGCGTTTCGACATTTGTCGACACGCTGTCGAGCTTCGCCGACACCGCCTGCACCTGATCGCCGCTACCATTGGGGGCCGGAAGCAGGCCACCCATCTGCAACGCATAGCCGCCGCCAAGCGCGATCACCGCGCCGATCAGGCCGGAGGCCACCATGCCGAGCCCGCCACCGGACTTGCCGGTTGACGCGGACGCTTTGTCCTCCGTCGAACCCGGCCTGGCCTTGCCGGCGTGGGCATCGGGCGCTTTGGCATCAACTGAGGATTGAGCCGGTTTTGCACCGGGTTTTTCCATGCCTGGCTTTGCGTCGCCGGCTTTGCCGGCATCGGTTTTCCCGCCATCGGTTTTGAGGGCATCGGCTTTCGCAGACGACGGGGTGGACCTGGCCGAAGTTGGTCTCCCGCCGGCTTTCGCCCCGGCCTGACCGGCCGCTGACGGCTTTGGTCGCAGATCCTCATTCTTCGGCGTCACGTCGGTTGCGTCCAGGTCAATGGTGACCGGCTCGGGTGATTTGGAATGTCGCGGGGTAGGGCCCTTGCTCATGGCGTTTCCTGCTTGATCTGGTTTGCGCGAGACTGATGGTCAGCGATATATGGCACATCTCCGGACCATCGCCGTCGCCATGTGCGCAAATCATCCCAATGCGGCGAGTGATGCAAGCAGGCTGTCTTCATCGGGGTGGTCTGCAGCAACCGCCCGCGCCCTCCACGGCTCAGGCAGTTCCGCCGCAATTGCCTGCGACAGGCAGGCGAAACGTGCCTTATTCAGGGTCTTGCCGACCTCTTCTGCCGTTGTAAGGTCCACCAGACGCCGCACGGCACCCGCCGAATAGAGCAGGACAACATCGGGCGGAGGTGACAAAATGCCCGAAATTAAAATGTCAGTCGAATAACTTATTTCAGTCATTTTGTAGCATTCAAGCACGGAAAATCGGACCCTTGCGGAACGCAGAGCATCCTCGATCACGGAGGTTCGCGGCACGCCCGCGAGATAAATGAGTCCGCGTTGCGCAGCCTCTGACCCGGTCCTGGTATCACCGCTGTCAGCAGTCGAATGGCGATCGATCACGGCCCTTGCCAGATCCCGCGCGACCCCTCCCGCCTCGTCGATGGTGGCAAATCCCGCTTCCCGTGCTGCCTGGGCCGTGGCCGGGCCGACCACATGAACCGGACTATCGAAAATCGATCTGTCAGCAGAATTCCCTGCCCCAAACAACGCAAATGCGCGGGCGCTGGTGGCAATAAATCCGCTGATCCGGCTGGCGGGCGGCAAATCGCCGACCACTGCGGTAATCGTGGTTTCAAACAGCGGCATGCAAACAGCGTCGTGTCCGAGACGAGAAAGCCTCGCGGTGGTTCGGGCAGCACCGGGTTCCGGTCGTGTCACCAGAACGCGCATCCGCTTCGCCTCAGACCCAGCTGTCGAAGAAACTGCTGCCGGCCCTGCCACGAACTTCCATACCGGCGTCGGCGCCGAGCACCGGGGCATCGCCGACAGGTCCCTCCGTGCGGATATCGTGCCACACCGTTCCGTCGGGTGTCAGGATCATGCCGAAGAAGGCCAAACGGTCTCCGGCTATTGTCGCGTGCCCGGCAATCGGCGTCCGGCAGGAGCCATCGAGCGCGCCCAGAAACGCCCGCTCGCACAGCAGCGCAGCCTGGGTGGCGGGATGATTGATCGGCGCCAGCAATTCCGCAATCCGCTCGTCATTGAGCCGGGCTTCAATGCAGATCGCACCCTGTCCCGGCGCCGGCGGGAAACTTTCGGGATCGAGAAGCTCGGTGATGACTTTTGTATTGCCCAACCGCTTCAAGCCGGCATGGGCCAGAAGCGTGGCATCGGCCAACCCCTCGTCGAGCTTGCGCAACCGCGTTTCCACCTGTCCCCGGAACGTGATCACCGAGATATCCGGACGCAACCGCCGGATCAGCGCCTGGCGCCTCAGCGAGGCAGACCCGACCACGGCATTCAGTGGCAAATCCTCAAGCCGCGGCGCGGCGCGGCCAATGAAGGCATCGCGCACGTCTTCACGTTCGAGAAAAGCCACCAGACCGAGCCCGTCGGGAAGCACGGTCGGCATGTCCTTGGAGGAATGCACCGCCAGATCAAGCCGTCCGTCGCTGAGCTGTTCCTCGATCTCCTCGGTGAACAGTCCCTTGCCGCCGATTTCCGACAATGGCCGGTCGGTCACCCGGTCACCCTTGGTCGACAGCACCACGATTTCGAACGCATCTTCGGGTAGCGAATGCGCCGCCATCAGCCGGGAGCGTGTTTCATGGGCCTGTGCGAGCGCAAGCGGACTGCCGCGAGTTCCGATGCGGTAAGGTTTCATTTGCAAGACATCCGTTCCGTTGTTACCGACAAACAGGTATCGGGATCATCCCGCGAGCGCAACATCGAGCCGCGCGGCATCAGGGACAATCATGGGCATTGGCGAATTGACAATTCTGGGGATCGAGACCAGCTGCGACGAGACCGCCGCCTCGGTGGTTCGCCGCCATGCCGACGGCACCGGCGATATCCTGTCCGATGTGGTGCTGAGCCAGCTCGATCTGCATGCAGCGTTTGGCGGCGTCGTGCCGGAACTCGCTGCCCGCTCGCATGTCTCGACGCTCGACCGGCTGGTCAGCCAGGCAATGACGGAAAGCGGCGTATCGCTCGGCGAACTGGACGCGATTGCCGTCACCTCCGGACCCGGCCTGATTGGCGGCCTGATGGTTGGACTGATGACCGGAAAGGCCATCGCCATGGCCACCGGCAAGCCGTTCATCGGCATCAATCATCTCGAGGGCCACGCGCTGACCGCACGGCTGACTGACAATGTGGCGTTTCCCTACCTGCTGCTGCTGGTATCAGGCGGCCACACCCAGATCGTGCTGGTCAAGGGCGTCAACGATTACGAGCGCTGGGGCACGACCATTGACGATGCACTCGGGGAGGCCTTCGACAAGACCGCGAAACTGTTGGGACTGGGCTATCCCGGCGGCCCGGCGGTGGAGCAGGCCGCGCTGTCAGGCACGCCCCGACGCTTTCGCCTGCCGGTGCCAATGCGCAAGGACCCGCGGCTGGATTTTTCCTTCTCCGGCCTGAAAACCGCAGTTCGGCAAATGGCCGAAGCGCAGGCACCGCTGTCACAGCAGACCATTGCCGATCTGTGCCTGGCCTTCCAGATCTCGGTCACCTCCAGCATCGATGACCGGATTTCGATGGCGCTGGAACGTTTTTCACAGCGTTTCGGTACCGGATCGGAACCCGCACTCGTGGTCGCCGGCGGTGTTGCCGCCAACAAGGCGATCCGCGCCACGCTCGAAAGTCGCGCTTCAAGAGCCGGCTTCCGTTTTATCGCGCCGCCGCTCAACCTGTGCACCGACAATGCGGTGATGATCGCCTGGGCCGGCGCCGAGCGGATGGCCGCCGGATTGCCGTTCGATGCGCTCAATCTCGCCCCCCGGTCGCGCTGGCCGCTCGATCAGACCGCCACAACCGTGATCGGTCATGGCAAACGCGGCGCAAAGGCCTGACCCGAATCCGGTGCGGGATTGAATCCGCTGTCCGGGCAAGGCATAGAATGCGCCGGAAACTGATCGGCGTCCCCGGTCCGGACCACACACGCCTTGATGGCCTCACCTGATGGAGTTCTCATGCTTTATGCACTGATGTGCAAAGACAAGCCCAATTCACTCGACAAGCGGCTTGCCGAACGGCCTGCCCATGTCGAGCACCTCAAGGCACTTGATGCACAGGGCATCCTGAAAATGGCAGGTCCGCTGCTGGGCGACGACGAGAAACCGATCGGCAGCCTGGTGGTGATTGCCGCCGACAGCAAGGACGAGGCGGAGGCAATTGCGGCGCGTGATCCCTATGCGGTCGCCGGGCTGTTCGAATCGGTCGAAGTTCGTGGCTTCAACTGGGTCTTCAAGAATCCGGAGGCGTGAAGATGGCCTATTGGCTGTTCAAGTCCGAGCCGTTCAAATGGTCCTGGGAAATGCAGAAGGCCAAGGGTGACGTTGGCGAGCAATGGGACGGCATCCGCAATTATCAGGCCCGCAACAACATGCGCGCCATGAAGCTGGGCGACAAGGCGTTCTTCTATCACTCCAATGAAGGCCTTGAAGTGGTCGGCATAGCCGAGGTTTGCAATCTCATTCATCCCGATACCACCATCGACGATCCGCGCTGGGAATGCGTCGACATCCGCGCCGTCTGCGACATGCCCAAGCCGGTGACGCTGAAAGACGTCAAGGCCAATCCGAAGCTGGCGCAGATGAGCCTGGTCACCTCGATGCGGCTGTCGGTACAGCCGGTGACCGAGGCGGAGTATCTCGAGGTCTGCCGGATGGGCGGACTCGAAAATCCGCCGCGCTCGCCCGAGTGACACCGGATCGCGGAGCGGCTTGATGAAAACCAAGCCGGAGATCTTCATCCGCGCCAACACCGCGCTTGCCTCGCCGCCGCATGTACCGGAAATCCGGCTGTACCTGGCCGATGAGGCTCATGAATTGTGGCTCAAGACCGAGGAAGAGCTCGATGCACTCGGCCTGCCGCCGCCGTTCTGGGCCTTTGCCTGGGCCGGCGGTCAGGGCCTGGCGCGGCATCTCATCGACAATCCGGGACTTGTCGAAGCCAAATCGGTTCTGGATTTCGCCACCGGATCCGGACTTGTGGCAATTGCCGCCAAACATGCCGGCGCTGCCCGGGCCACAGCCGCCGACATCGATCCCTGGGCCGCAACCGCGACCCGGCTCAACGCCGATGAAAATGGTGTCACCTTCGACTTCCGCCAGACAGACCTCGTCGGGATTGACGAAGGTTGGGACGTGATCCTCGCCGGAGACGTCTTTTACGATCAAGCCATGGCCAGGCTGATCTGGCCCTGGTTTACCGCTTTGGCGCAGCGCGGCGCGCTGGTGCTGGTGGGCGATCCGGGCAGGGCCTATTGTCCGCGCGACAGAATGGAACTTCTCGCCAGCTATAACGTGCCGGTCACCCGTGCGCTGGAAGACAGCGAAATCAAGCGCACCTCGGTGTGGCGGGTTGCCGGGTGATATGAGCAACGATCCGGCTTGACCTCGCCGGCGGATTAGCAAATCCTGATCCAGCTGATTTTGAACGGGAGACGTGAAATGCAATTCGCGGGCATGAACTACCTGGCGATCCTGGTCGCTGCAGTCGTCGCCTTCGTCATCGGCGCCATTTACTATTCAACCCTGAGCAAACCCTGGATGAAAGCAGCACGGCTGGATCCCGAGGGAGCGAAGCCGGCAATGGCGCCGCTGATGATCACAACCTTCATTCTCGAACTCATTCTGGCCTTCGTCACCTCCGGCATCATCGGTCACCTCGGACTGGGCCAGGTCACGCTGGTCAACGGCATCGTTTCCGGGGTGTTCATCTGGGTGGGCATTATTTTTACCACGATGACCATCAACCAGCGGTATCAGGGCTTTGGCTGGGATCTCACGCTCATCGACGGTCTGCATTGGCTGCTGGTGATGATCGGCATCGGCGCAACAATTGGCCTGTTCGGGGTGTAACCTGACAGAGCGCCATACCTGAGGTCTAGACCACGCGGATCAGGGTTCCGCGCCGCAGGAAAGGCATCAGTCGCTGCAAGTCGCGGCGTTTGAGAGCGATGCAGCCTTGCGTCGGCGGAAAACCAGGTTTCGCGACATGCAGAAAAATGGCGCTGCCAGCCCCGCGCCGCCGCGAGCGGATGTTCCAGTCGAGAATGAAGCCAAAATCATACAGCACGTCATCGCGCAGCAGGGTTTCATGGCTGGCAGAAAACGGCAGCCGGACCTGCCGGTTGTAGGCGGCATGCGCTGGCGCATCGCACCAGCCATCCCCGTCACCAGTCCGGAAAAGCGGGGTCGCGGAGCGGTCGGGCGCAAGCATGCCGCCACGGCGAAAACCGCCAAGTACTGCCATCACGGTGCGCGGCGTGCACCCGTCGCCCTCGCGCTTGAAGCTCGAAATGCCGCCACGACCAAGTGCCGCGGGAAAAACCAGCGGCCCGAAACGGACCAGCGCCGTGAGGCTGTCGCCTGGCATTTTTCGCACTGTGATGGAGCGAATCACAGGCAAATTGCGCGGGGGTTTTCCCCTGATCGGTCTTTTCTGTAACAAAAACCTCACGATCAAGTGCTCCACCTGTGATCCCTGATCCTATTTAACACTTTGCCGCTGCCTCGAAAGTGCCTAAACAGGGGAACATACATGTCAGTTGGCGCATACTGGTGCGTCGGCCCGGACCTGCGCCCGCGTCAACATGAAGAGGAATGCCGCAATGACCGCTCGCTCGATCCTGCTGGTAGATGACGATGATGATTTGAGGGAAACCCTTGTCGAGCAGCTTTCGCTGTATGAGGAATTCGCGATTTCCCAGCAATCCTCCGCAACCAAGGGCGTCCAGGCGGCGCGTGCCGACCATGTCGATCTGCTGATCATGGATGTCGGCCTGCCGGACATGGACGGGCGCGAGGCGGTCAAGCTGTTGCGCAAGGGCGGCTTCAAATCACCGATCATCATGCTCACCGGCCATGACACCGATTCGGACACGATTCTGGGACTGGAGGCAGGCGCCAACGATTATGTCACCAAGCCGTTCCGGTTTGCCGTGCTGCTGGCGCGCATTCGCGCGCAACTGCGCCAGCACGAACAGAGCGAGGACGCGACGTTTACGGTCGGTCCCTACACCTTCAAACCGAGCCAGAAACTGCTGCTTGACGAGAAAGGCGGCAAGATCCGCCTGACAGAGAAGGAAGCAGCGATCATCCGCTATCTGTATCGCGCGGATCAGAAGGTCGTCACCCGCGATGTTCTGCTCGAAGAAGTCTGGGGCTACAATTCCGGCGTCACCACACACACGCTGGAAACCCATGTCTATCGCCTGCGCCAGAAGATCGAGGCCGATCCGTCAAATGCGGAGATCCTGGTCACCGAAAGCGGCGGCTACAAGATCATTCCGTAAAATGTTGTCCCCTTTCCCTCAAGGAATACGCCCGTGGCGCTGAATGACGACATTGCCCTGCTTTCGATGGTCTCCCTGTTCCAGGACATCGGCGAAGACAAATTGCGGCTGATCGCGTTCGGCGCCGAACGGCGCAAGCTGCAGCCGGGCCAGGTGCTGTTCCGCGAGGGAACGCCGGCCGATTGCGCCTTTGTCGTCGCCGATGGAAGGTTCGAACTGAGCCGAAAAACCCGGGATGGCCATACCGAGGCGCTTGGAATGGCCGAGCGCGGCACTCTTTTGGGCGAACTGGCGATGGTAACCGCGGTCAACCGGTCGATGACGGCCATCGCCCCCGATAACGCCGAAGTCATCCGCATCAACCGGCCGCTGTTCCGGCGCATGCTCGAGGAATACCCCGACATCGCCGACATCGTCCGGCAGCGCATCAGCGACAACCTTGCCGTGCTTAGCGCCGGTCTGGGCAAGATCGCCGGGCGTTTTGCCGGCTGATCCGTTTCAGCGCCTGACCCGCGTCATCTCACGGTTTTTGCATGTCGTTACCGCAAAAACCGCTGCACATCTGCGCGACATGCATCAGAAATCAAAATGGGCCGTCACGGGAACATGATCCGACGGACGTTCCCAACCGCGGGCTTCGCGCAACACGTCGATCCGCGACAGCGAGGGCAGCAGATCGGCTGACGACCAGATGTGGTCGAGCCGCCGGCCACGGTCAGCCGTATCCCATTCGCGCGCGCGGTAGCTCCACCAGGTGAAGATCTTTTCCTCGGGCGGAATATGCGACCGGATCAGGTCGACCCAGGCGCCGGCCTGTTGCATGGCTACCAGATTTTCGGTTTCCACCGGCGTGTGGCTGACCACCTTGAGAAGCTGCTTGTGCGACCAGACATCGGTTTCGAGCGGCGCGATATTGAGATCGCCGACCAGAATCGAGGAGATGCCTTCGGCCTTCCCGGCCTCGGCGTGGAGGGATTTCATCTCTTCGATGAAATCGAGCTTGTGGCCGAACTTCGGATTGATCGTCCGGTCAGGCTCGTCGCCGCCCGCCGGCACATAGAAATTGTGCACCCTGATTTTCCGCGAGCCGGGCGCCTCGACCACGGCCGACACATTACGGGTATCGTCAATCTCGCAATAGGTTTGACGATGGTCACCCGAAAGCGGCAGCCGCGATATGATGGCGACGCCGTGATAGCCTTTCTGCCCGTGGATCGCGATATGCTCATAGCCCAGCTTGCGGAATGCCGCGCTGGGGAACGCGTCATTGGGACACTTGGTCTCCTGCAGACACAGGACATCGGGTTGCACGGTTTCAAGAAAATGCTGAACCAGCGGCATTCTCAGCCGCACGGAATTGATATTCCAGGTGGTAACGGAAAATGCCAAATCGGATCGCCTTGTAATGCATGCCGGGTTCAAAAGGGTTCCTTTGAACTATAACCTGGATGCATCTTGTCAAAGCGCTAAAGCGTTCTTTGCACACTCAATCCAACACAAGCCGCGAGACAGGACCGTAAGTCCGTCGCTCTCTGGTCGGTAAAGCCGGAAAACAACAACCAATCGCCCCAAGCGGGAAAAATCCGGAGACACTCCCGCGGCATTGCCGCAAGGCGCTGTTCAGCCGCCGCCGCGCTGCCGCTTGTGCACTTCGGAATACGGCACCTGGAAGACATTGTCAGCGAACTTGACCCCGGTCTGGACGTTGAAGATCATCACCGAGGTGTCCTTGCCCTGCGCATCGCGGATGGTCCACTGCCTGAGCTCGAACGATTCCGGATCAAACATCAGGCTGATGGTCGAATCGCCGAAAATCGACTTGTTGCCCAGCACAATCGTGGTCAGATCCGGATCCTCCGTCACCGACTGGACGGTTTCGCCCGACAGGTCGATCCGTTCCGACAAAAGCAGCTTGAGCGGCGTCTTGTCGAGCGGATAGAGGTCCCAGGTCTTGAGTTTGCGATTGCCGATCACAACCGCCTTGCCATCGGCAATGACCCGGACCGCCGAAGGTTCCTCGTAGTTGAAGCGCAGTTTGCCGGGACGATCGATAAAGAACTTGCCACCGGTCTGTTCTCCATTCGGGCCGAACTGGATGAACTCGCCCGTCATGGTCTTGACCGAGGAAAAATGATCAGCGAGCTTCTGCGCCGTTTCCGCCGAGCGCGCGGACCCGGTAAACGCCGCGAGTCCGGCCGCTGCCGCCATCAACGACAATCCCAAACCCAAACCCGCGCCCAGAAGCGCCCTGCGAACCGGGTCGTGTTTGATAACCGCGCTGGAAATGGTCTGTTTCGACATTTCTGTCTCCGTTTCGTTTCAATCTTCGTGTCGCCCAAGACTACGGCGCCAGTATGACGCACAGCCTCTCTGACCCGTTTGCGTTACCGCGGATCGATGTCGTCTTCGGTCGGCACAAGAATTTCACGCTTGCCCGCATGGTTGGCGGCACTGATGATGCCCTCGTTTTCCATCCGTTCAATCAGTGAGGCGGCGCGGTTATAGCCGATTCCGAGCCGCCGCTGGATGTAGGAGGTCGAGGCCTTGCCGTCGCGCAGCACGATGGCGACAGCCTGGTCATAGGGATCATCCGAATCCGCGAGATTGGACGTTCCCGCGGGTCCGCCGCCACCATCGCCGTCGTCATCGTCTTCGGTGATCGCATCGAGATATTCCGGCACGCCTTGCGTCTTCAGGTAGGAGACAATGTCCTCGACTTCCTTGTCTGAGACGAAGGGTCCGTGCACACGCTGGATACGTCCGCCGCCGGCCATGAACAGCATGTCGCCCATCCCCAGAAGCTGCTCGCCGCCCTGCTCGCCCAGAATGGTGCGCGAATCGATCTTGGACGTCACCTGGAAGGAGATACGGGTCGGGAAGTTGGCCTTGATCGTACCGGTGATGACATCGACCGAAGGCCGCTGCGTCGCCATGATCACATGGATGCCGGCGGCGCGCGCCATCTGCGCCAGCCGTTGCACCGCGCCCTCGATATCCTTGCCGGCCACCATCATCAGATCGGCCATCTCGTCGATCAGCACGATGATGTAGGGCAGCGGTGTGAGATCGAACTCCTCGGTTTCGTAGACGGCCTCGCCGGTGTGCCGGTCAAACCCGGTCTGCACGGTGCGGGTCAACGGCTCGCCCGAGCTTGCCGCCTGTTCGACCCGGGCATTGAAACCGTCGATGTTGCGCACGCCGATCTTCGACATTTTCTTGTAGCGCTCTTCCATCTCGCGGACGGTCCATTTGAGCGCCACGACCGCTTTTTTCGGATCCGTCACCACCGGCGTGAGCAGATGAGGGATGCCGTCATAGACCGAAAGCTCCAGCATTTTCGGATCGATCATGATCAGCCGGCATTTCGACGGATCCATCTTGTAAAGAATCGACAGGATCATCGTGTTGATGGCCACCGACTTGCCCGAACCGGTGGTTCCCGCAACCAGCAGGTGCGGCATCTTGGCGAGATCGGCGATCACCGGCTCGCCGCCGATGGTCTTGCCCAGCGCCAGCCCGAGCTTGGCCTTCGAGGCCTCGAAATCGCGGCTGGCAATCAGTTCGCGCAAAAACACGGTTTCGCGTTTCTGGTTGGGCAATTCAATGCCGATGGCGTTGCGCCCGGGAACCACCGCGACACGTGCGGCAATGGCGCTCATCGAGCGCGCGATATCATCGGCAAGCCCGATCACGCGCGAGGACTTGATGCCCGGCGCCGGTTCAAGTTCGTAAAGCGTCACCACCGGGCCGGGGCGGACATGAATGATCTCGCCCTTGACGCCGAAATCCTCCAGCACGCCTTCGAGCATGCGGGCATTCTGCTCAAGCGCTTCCGGTGACAGCGAAGCATCCTTGGCCATGTTGCGCGCCTCGGCGAGCAGATGCACCGATGGCAGTGAAAAGCCATGCTCCTCGAGCATCGAGCCCTGTGCATCGCGCTGCACACGGGCGCCGGGCTTGGGTCGTTCGGCGGGCGCTGCGATGCGCGGCGACGATGTGACCGGGCGTTCGGGCGCCACCACCCTTGAGGGCGCCGCCTGTGGACGCCAGTCGGCCGCCGGATCGTCATCATCTGTCTCTCCCGACAACACGCCATCGGGCAGAACTTCGTCGTCAAGATCGAAAGGCGGAGCATCGTCGATGCTCACATTGCGCTTCTGCGACACCGGGGCGGCGAAGCCGGGCTCAACCCTTTCCTGCCTGGCCGGGCGCGGATCAGCGAACACATGATCGTCCGTGCTGTCGTATTCGGTGTTGAGATCGAGCGGTCCGTCCGGCATGACCCGCCGCCTGGCCGAGGCGGCCAGACCGGTCAAACGCCGGATCCGGCCACGCAGGGTATACCAGGAGTGGGTGAGTGCGCCGAGCATCAGCGATCCGCTTGATGATACATCGTCTTCGTCTTCGGAGTCAGCCTGATCCGACTGTGCAGCGCCTGCAACCGCTGCACGGCCCGTCAGTCCCGCGCCAAAAACCAGCAGCCAGCCGGCAGCCGGCGCCAGCAGCACCCCCAGAATCACCGCCACAAGACCGGAAGGGAAACCGCCGGTGAAGACCGACGGGATCTTCAGCGCCATGTCACCGAGCACGCCGCCGAGCCCGTTGGGCAGTGGCCAGCTTTGCGAACTCGGCATCAGGCCAAACAGGGCCGCGGTCAGCCATGCGCCAGCGAACCAGGCGGCGCTGCGGCGCGAAATCCGGTCAACAGGATGATTGCGAATCAATCCGATGGCCCAGAACAGGGCCGGCAGCAGCCCGATGACACCCGCAAGCCCGAAGAACTGCATCACCAGATCCGCGAACGCCGCGCCGCTAAATCCAAGCGCGTTGTGCGGGACCGCTCCATTGGCGTTGGAGAAGCTTGGATCAGCCACGTTCCAGGTGGCAAGTGCTGCGATCGCAAGCGCCAGACCCGCCAGGATTGCCAGACCGATCACGAACCGGATCTGCCGCCGCAGCAAGTCGCCGAGCAAGGTGTTGCGTGAGGAAACGCCTGGGGAAAGTGTGGGAGAGCCTGACTGCATGGTAAGATCACGTCCGAACGGGTTTCGGGCTCTTACGAACCCATCTCGCACAAACCTAACCGGAGCCGGGTTAATACGGCATTAACCATGCAGAAATTGCCGGGCGCTCAAACCAGAAACGCGGCCCCAAATTGCGGGCCGCGTCTGGTGTGTCAGATCCGGCGAGCTGGTCAGCCGTGGTAGGCAACTTCACCGTGCGACGCCAGATCGAGGCCCTGGCGTTCGTCTTCGACACTGACGCGCAGGCCAAGCACCGATTTGACGATGTAAAGCAGGATCAGCGAGCCGATACCCGACCACACGATGGTGATCGCCACTGCCTTGATCTGGGCCATCAGCTGGGCGCCCATGGTGCCGGCTTCGACGACAAAGCCGGTGCCGCCCAGCGACGGCGCGCAGAGGATGCCGGTGCCGATGGCTCCGACAATCCCGCCGATGCCATGGACACCAAACACATCGAGGCTGTCGTCGTAACCGAATTTGGACTTCACCTTGGAGACGAAGAAGTAGCAGACCGGCGAAACAATCAGACCAAGCATGATGGCGCCGACCGGGCCGGTGGTGCCGCACGCTGGCGTGATCGCAACCAGGCCGGCAACCATGCCCGAGGCGGCGCCAAGGCCGGATGCCTTGCCGCGGAACAGCGCTTCAACCGCACACCAACTGATGATCGCACCGGCGGTGGCGACGAAGGTGTTCATCATCGCAAGCGTGGCGCCGGCGGTGGCTTCGAGGTTGGATCCGGCGTTGAAACCGAACCAGCCGACCCAGAGCATTGCCGCGCCGACCATGGTCAACGTCATCGAATGCGGCGCCATCATGTCCTTGCCCAGACCAATGCGCGGTCCCAGCACGATCGATGCCACCAGAGCCGCGATGCCGGCATTGATGTGCACCACGGTGCCGCCGGCAAAATCGATGGCGCCCATGTTGAAGATCAGGCCGGAACCGTCCCAGACCATGTGCGCGATCGGGAAGTAGACGAAAGTGACCCAGAGCACCGAGAACATCAGCACCGACGAGAACTTCATCCGCTCGGCGAATGCGCCGACAAACAGCGCAGGCGTGATGCAGGCAAAGGTCATCTGGAAGGCAATGAACACGTATTCCGGCAGAACCACTCCATCGGTGAAGGTGGCCGCGGTCGACTCCAGCGTTACGCCGGAAAGAAACAGCTTTGCGGTGCCACCCCAGAATGCGGAGGTGCTGCCGCCGAAGGCAAAGGAGTATCCGTAAAACACCCAGATCACCATCATCACTGCGGCGATCAGGGTGCACTGCATGAGCACCGACAGCATATTCTTGGTACGAACCAGACCACCGTAAAACAGCGACAGGCCGGGGATCAGCATGAACAGCACCAGCAGTGACGCGGTCATCATCCAGGCGGTGTCGCCCTTGCTGATTGTCGCGGCGGCGGCTTCGGTTGTCTCCTGGGCGAATGCCGGCAAGGCGAAGGTCGCCAGTGCGCCGGCGGCCATCAGGCCAAGCCGCAGAGGTGATGTGAGTGACATCTGAGGTGTCATGAAAATGTCTCCTGTTGCCTTACAACGCGGCGGTGTCGGTTTCGCCGGTGCGTATGCGCATGGCCTGGTCAATCGAGTAAACGAAGATCTTGCCGTCACCGATCTGGCCGGTCTTGGCTGATGTCGCGATGGCCTCGACTGCCTTGTCGACAACATCCGAGGCGATCGCGATTTCGATCTTCAACTTGGGCAGAAAGCTCACCGCGTATTCGGTCCCGCGATAGATTTCGGTGTGCCCCTTCTGCCTGCCGTAGCCTTTGACTTCGCTGACGGTCAGGCCCTGGATGCCGATGCCGGTGAGGGCTTCACGCACCTCGTCCAGCTTGAACGGCTTGATGATGGCCATCACAATTTTCATCTGGTTTCCCATCCTTTTGTCCGCGGTCATGCCGCCGCTGATGAAGGGCAATCCTGCTCATGCAAGACGACCTGCATGAGCTTTCCCTATCAAGTGCCGTGCCAAACGGCGTTGCTGGGGAAAAACAGCCGAATCCGCATGCAAACCGCGCGGTTGAACTGCAGATTGTTGATTATTTGTGCATTACCGCCCGGGCAATTGGCGTAAATTTCATCACTGGCGCATTGCGCCCCAATCCTGCTGCCAGGCCCAATCCGGCTTCCGGGCCCGAAACCGATGCAAAAAGGGGCCCGGAAAACCGGGCCCCGAGGCAGGGATGAACATCCATCCCGACGGGATCGTTGGAAGGATCCTTAGCCCTTGGTGAATTCCGGATAGGCTTCGACACCGACTTCGGCCATGTCCATACCCATCATTTCCTGTTCTTCCGTGGCACGAATGCCAATGGTCGACTTGAGGATGAACCAGACTGCACCCGACACCACGAAGGTAAAGGCGCCGATCGAGACAATACCCAGGATCTGGGTGCCGTAGGACATCTCCGGGTTGGAGAACGGTACGATGAATGTGCCCCAGATACCGGCCAGAAGGTGGACCGGAATCGCACCGACCACATCATCGATCTTGAGCTTGTCGAGCATCGGCACGGCAAACACCACGATGACGCCGCCAATGGCGCCGATGACGATTGCCGTCAGCGGCGAAGGCATCAGCGGCTCAGCGGTAATCGAGACCAGGCCAGCCAATGCACCGTTGAGTGCCATGGTGACATCGACCTTCTTGTACATGATCTGAGTGAGGATCATCGCTGCAATCACACCACCACAGGCGGCAAGATTGGTGTTGGCAAAGATCCGGCTGATGTCGGATGCATCGCCATTCGAACCCAGCGCCAACTGCGAAGCACCGTTGAAGCCGAACCAGCCGAGCCACAGGATGAAGGTGCCGAGCGTCGCCAGAGCCATCGAGGAACCCGGCATCGCGTTGACCTTGCCGTCCGCACCATATTTGCCGCGGCGTGCGCCGAGGATGATGGCGCCTGCGAGAGCTGCCCAGCCACCGACCGAGTGAACCAGCGTCGAACCGGCAAAGTCGGAGAAGCCTGCTTCACTGAGCCAGCCAGCGCCCCACTGCCATGAACCGGTGATCGGGTACAGAACGCCGGTCAGAATCGCGGTGAAGATCAGGAACGGCCAAAGCTTGATGCGTTCAGCCAGCGTTCCCGAAACAATCGACGCCGTAGTGGCGCAGAACACCATCTGGAAGAACCAGTCGGAAGCCACCGAATAGTCGCCCTCATTGGCTGTGCCGGCATCAGGCCAGCTGTAAGGCATTGGCGTGCCGAAATAGCCGCCATTGACGTTGGTGTACATCAGCGAATAGCCGATGACCCAGAACATCAGGCCGGCAATCGAGTACAGCGCAATGTTTTTCAGGCACTGCATGGAGACGTTCTTGGAGCGGACCAGACCGGCTTCAAGCATGGCAAAGCCCGCCGCCATCCACATGACGAGGAAGCCGCCGATGAGAAACAGTAGCGTGTTGAAGATGAAGGCCGTTTCCTTGGCCGTTGCGAATTCGGGTGCAGCGGCGGCTTCGGTTGCTTCCTGAGCCAGGGCTGGAACAGCAAAAGCTGCCATTGCGCCGGCTGCCAGCAGTCCGAGCCGAAGCGGCGATGTATACGACATCTGAGGTGTCATGAATGTGTCTCCTGTTGCCTTACAACGCATCGGCGTCGGTTTCGCCGGTGCGTATGCGCATGGCCTGGTCGATCGAATAAACGAAGATCTTGCCGTCGCCGATCTGGCCGGTCTTGGCTGATGTCGCGATGGCGTCCACCGCCTTGTCCACCGCATCCGATGCGATCGCGATCTCGATCTTCAATTTGGGCAGAAAGCTCACCGCGTATTCGGTTCCGCGATAAATTTCGGTATGCCCCTTCTGCCTGCCGTAGCCTTTGACTTCGCTTACGGTCAGGCCCTGGATGCCGATAGCCGTGAGCGCTTCACGCACTTCGTCCAGCTTGAACGGCTTGATGATGGCCATCACAATTTTCATCTGGTTTCCCATCCTTTTTGTCCGCGGTCATGCCGCCCCTGATGACTGGCAACCCGGCACATGCCGGACGCCCGCCTGATCAAAAAGGAATCAAAAGTCGTGCCAGTTCAGAAAAAACCGGATAACACACTGATATATAGGTCTATTAGAAGTCTACAGGATTGCGCGCTGCATTATGATGCGGCGCAACAGGAGATAAATTAGGCAGTTATTCACACATGCCTAATATTTAGGCTTTTGCCCGATCTCTTATCAATCCCTCTTGCGCAACGGAGGCAACCAGCTTGCCGTCACGCTGATACAGGCTTCCGCGGGTAAAGCCGCGCGCGCCGTTGGTGTTGGGCGAATCCATGCTGTAAAGCAGCCAGTCATCCAGCCGGCTGGGCCGGTGAAACCACATCGCATGATCCAGGCTGGCGACTTGTAGAGTGCGGTCAAACACCGACCGGCCATGGGCGAACAAAGCCGTATCGAGCAACGTCATGTCAGACAGATAGGCGAGAATCGCCGCCTGGATGATCCGGTCATCGGGCACCGGTCCGGTGGTGCGGACCCAGACCTTCTGTTCGGCATCAAGCTTTCGGTTGGAAATATAATGTTCCAGCGACAGTGGCCGCACCTCTATCGGCCGCTCGCGTTCCCAGTAGCTGCGGATATGATCCGGCGCGCCGGCCAGGAACGCCTCCCGCATCTGCTCCTTGCCCGGCAGATCTTCGGGCGGGGTCACCGATGGGATTTCGGCCTGGTATTCCATCCCCTCTTCTTCCTTCTGGAACGACGCCGACAGCGAGAAGATCGCCTTGCCGTGCTGGATCGCCACAACCGAGCGGGTGGCAAAACTCAAGCCGTCACGGATCCGGTCAACCTCGTAGACAATCGGAGCGGAGGGATCTCCCGGCAACATGAAATAGCCGTGCAGCGAATGCACCGGCCGGTCCGCCGAGATGGTGCGTTGCGCTGCCACCAGCGCCTGTCCGATCACCTGACCGCCGAAAACCCGTTGCCAGCCAACCTGCGGGCTTGTCCCGCGAAAAAGGTCCTGCTCGAGCCGTTCGAGATCAAGGCTGGAGACAAGCTGTTGCATGGCTGTAAGGGCGGGACGCGACATTTTGATTCTCTCGCAGAGGTGGGCGGACGGACGAGAGTGCGGTATACGGTGTCTTGACGCCGCTGCAAAGTCCGCCGCCCGATGGCCGCCGGATTTGCATGACCGGCAGGATGGCTGGATCAGGTCCTGATTTCGAGCTTGAGAAGGATGCATGCAGATGACGACCCAAAGCCTTGATATTCTGGTGTGCGGAGGCGGGTATGTCGGGCTGTCAGCCGCGCTTGCGATCAAAGCTGCCGCCCCCAGGCTCGCCATTGCCGTAATCGACGCCGCGCCTGCTGAAGTCTGGCGCAACGACCAGCGCGCCTCGGCGATCGCGGCGGGCGCCAAGCGACTGCTGACAACACTTGATGTCTGGCAATCGATTGAACCCGAGGCGCAAGCCATCAACGAGATGGTGGTCACCGATTCCCGCACTTCCGATCCGGTACGGCCGGTGTTTTTGACCTTTGGCGGCGAAATCGAGGATGGCGAACCTTTTGCCCATATGGTTCCCAATGTCACCATGGTAGCCGCATTGCGCGAAAAGGCCGCCGAACTGGGCCTTCCGGTCTACCAGTCCGCCATGGCGTCCAGCCTGACAGTGTCCGAACATGAAGCCCGGGTCGAGATCGCCGATGGCCGTGTGTTTACTGCCAGGCTGGTTGTCGCCGCTGACGGCATCAAATCCGCAGTGCGAGAAATGGCCGGCATCAAGACGCAGCGCTGGGAATACGGCCAATCGGGGATTGTCGCCACTGTTGCCCATGAACGCCCGCACAATGGCCGCGCCGAAGAGCATTTCATGCCCTCCGGTCCGTTCGCCATCCTGCCATTGACCAACAACCGGTCATCGCTGGTCTGGACCGAACCCACCGAAACCGCCAACCGGCTTGTCGCCGAGGATGATTTTGTCTTCGAGGCCGAACTCGAGCGCCGGTTTGGCCACCATCTCGGCGCGCTTCGTGTCGAGGGAGGCCGCAAGGCTTTTCCGCTCGGATTGACGCTGGCGCGCGATTTCGTCCGGCCCAGACTGGCTTTGGCGGGCGACGCCGCCCACGGCATCCATCCGGTTGCCGGCCAGGGCCTCAATCTTGGTTTCCGGGATGTCGCCGCGCTGGCAGAGACCGTCGTCGAGGCCAACCGGCTCGGCCTCGATATCGGATCGATGGCGGTTCTTGAGCGTTACCAGACCTGGCGGCGCTTCGACACGGTGCGCATGGGGCTGACCAGCGACGTCCTGACAAGGATGTTCTCCAACGACATTGCACCGCTGCGGCTGATCAGGGACATTGGTCTCGGCCTCGTCGACCGGATGCCGGCGATGAAGCGCTATTTCATCAATCAGGCCGCCGGCATTCCCGACGCTTCCGGCCCCAAGCTTCTGCGCGGCGAGACAATCTGAGCGGCAGCGATCCGCAAACGGCGGAAAACCGTTGGTATCAGGATCCGATCTGCAGGCTTTGCTCGGCGCGACGCAGGCTTTCGGCCAGAACGGTCATGTCGTTGAAAGCGTGGGCGAGCGCAATGCCGCCCTGCCATTCAATCACCACCGCCCGCGCCCGCGCCATGGCGATCGACGGCCGCGGTCCGGTTTTCTGCAATTCGCGGGCAATGAAGCTGACCAGCAGTTCAAAACTCTGGCCGGCGCGTGCGGAGGCCTCAGGTGCCGTACGCCGGAAATCCCGCACAGCCGCATTGATCGGGCAGCCATTGACGACGCGACTGCGGTTGGATTGGGCCAGACGTTGCAGCAGGAAGCGGATCCGCCCGCGCGGATCAATCGAAGCCGCCTCGGCTTCGGTGATCAACGCCCGTGTTTCGTCGACAAACACATCCGCCACCGCCAGAGCCAGGTCCGCCTTGGTGCGGAAATAGTAAAACATGTTGCCTTGCGGCACGTCCGCGTCACGGGCGATGTCGGCGATACTGGTTGCGGAAAATCCGCATTCCCAGAACAGCCTTGCGGCGGCCGCCACGATGGCTTCACGCCTTTGATCGCCCTTTCTCGACACGCGATATTCCCTTTTCAAGTTGGTCCGCTGACTCAATTTCCAGCGTGACACCCACATCCATTCCAGATCCGGGCCTAGCAGGCATGGATCAGGCCTCGCCGCAATTACGTGCCTTACGGCAGATTACGCGCTTCCGAGACAAGCATGATGGGGATGCCGTCTCGCACGGGATAGGCCAGTTTCGCCCGCGGCGAGACCAGTTCGTCCGTTTCCGCGTCAAACTTCAGCGGCCCATAACTCAGCGGACAGACCAGCAGTTCAAGCATCTTGACGTCAACGGCGCCGGTGGTGCGGGCGGATTTGGAGACTTCAGAGGGTTTTTTCATGGTCCGGCATGCCTATTGAAGGATGCGCTCATAGTCGTCCGAATCGCGCGCCAGGGCAATCTCGGTAATGGCAATCAGTGTTTCCGCGCGTGTTTTCAGATCATCTGCTTCAAGCAGCGCCTGTTTTTCAGCCGGCCCGTAAGGCGACATCATCGAAAGCGAATTGACCAGCGTCACGGTGCTCGCCCGTTCAACCGAATTCCAGTCGGCTTCAAGATTGTTGGCCTCAAGATAGGCCTTGAAGCTCGACAACAGCGCCAGCCTGTCGACCTCCGATCCGTCATCGGGCGCTTCGAGGTCGCCGAGAAACGGAGAAATATGGCAATTCCGGTACGGTTTGCGGCCTGTTTCGGCTTCCTCAATGACCCGGAACCGGCAAATTCCGCCCAGGGTGATCACATAGCGGCCATCACCGGTTTCGGCAAAAGAGGTAATCCGCCCAAGGCAACCGACCCGGCACAGATCCTTCACTGGTCCGCGACAAGACGCGACCTCCTCGAGCGCGGGCTGGATCACGCCGATCATCCGGTGGGTACTGAGCACGTCGTCAAACATCGAAAGATAGCGCGGCTCGAAAATATTCAGCGGCAATTGCGCACCCGGAAGCAGCAACGCCCCGGACAGCGGAAACACCGGAACCTGTTCCGGTATGTCCGATTCGATCCGATAGGATTTGTTACCGACCTGCATGCTCATACGCCTCATGTTCACTCTACATCGGAAAATGGGGCGAACCGGCAGAAACTCAAGTGCCTGGCTGAAATCAGACCGTCAGGAAAACAGCAGCGACGACAACTGACGCCGTGCCGACAGGGTTGCCGGATCGGTGGGGCCCCAGGCCTGGAAAAACTCCAGCAAGGCCTTGCGCGCCGCCTCGTCTTCCCATTGCCGGTCCTTGCGCATGATCGTGAACAACTCATCCGCAGCCGCTTCGCGGTAGCCCTGCGCATTGAGGATCTTGGCAAATTTCAGCCGGGCCTCGTGATCTGCCGGATTGGTGGCAAGCCGGGCCTCAAGTTCCACCGGATCGCCAAGGTCAGCAACTTCCCGCGCCATCTCGAGTCGCTTGAACACCGACAAAACCTCCGGATCCTTGCGGTCTTCCTCGGGAACGCCACTCAGCAGCTTTTCAGTCCGGTCAAGTTCGCCCGCGGCCAGCATGCAGCCGGCCATCCCGACGATCGCGCCGACATGACCCTGATCCATCTGCAGGATGGCGCCGAAGCCGCGTGCCGCGGTCTCGACATCACCGGCGGCCAGCGCCTCGCGCGATTGTGCCAGAACCTGTTCGACCTGATCTTCTTCTTCCGATTTTGCGGGTGGGCCGGCGACCTTGTCGATAAACTCGCGGATCTGGCTTTCCGGGAGCGCGCCCATGAAACCATCGACCGGCTTGCCGCCGGAAAACGCCACCACAGCCGGAATCGACTGAATTCCCATCTGTCCGGGAATGGCCGGATGATCATCGATGTTGAGCTTGACCAGCTTGACCCGGCCATTTGAGTCGCGCACCGCTTTTTCGATGATCGGCGTCAGCTGCTTGCAGGGTCCGCACCATGGCGCCCAGAAATCCACCAGCACGGTAACATCCCGCGAGGCCTCGATCACATCGGCGGTAAAACCGGCAGTCGTCGTGTCCACAATCAACTCGCCCCCGGCCAGACCGGCGCCACCGCCGCTTGCTCCGGCGGCTGGCTGCTTGTCGCCAAACGTCACCGTGCCGCTCATCTGGCCGCCCGAGGCCGGTGCATATGGATTGTCATAGTCGCTCATGGGTCTGATCCCGTACCTGCTGGAAGATGTTTGGCTCTAAGGTCGTGTCTTATCCCGAAACTTTCAAGATCAGCGGCTCGTGACCGGTGTGGCTCAGGAACCGCATCAGGTCCTCGCGCCCGATCGACGTGGTTGCATCATTGATCAACGGGTGGGCGTTGATAATGTCATTGTCCATCAGCGGCGCGTCAATGACGATTGTCACATCGTGATCCGGATCGTTGATAGCGCAGAAAATCGTCACGGAGCCCGGCGTCACCCCGAGCTTGTCCATCAGCGCTTCGGGCTTGCCAAACGAAACCCGGCCGCTGGCGCCGATCAGCGTATGGATCGACTTGAGATTGACTTCGGCGTTCTCTTCCAGCGTGACAAGAAAATAAGCGCCCTTCTTGTCCTTGAGGAACAGGTTCTTGGTGTGCCCGCCCGGGATCTGATCGCGCAGGCTCTGTGATTCGGCAACCGTGAAAACCGGCGCATGATCGGTCGTGGGATGCGCGATACCAAGCGCATCCAGACAGTCAAACAGCTCTCGGCGGGTCTTGGGCATGATTCGGATCTCGGTTCCTGCTGGCAATCATATTCGGCCTGACCAGGCGGAATGGCGCGATTTGGCACTTCTCCTGCCCGGTTGGCGCTCTTGATAGGCAACCCGTGAGCTCTGTGCAATGCCTGCCGGCTGCAAACCCCGACCCTATTGGTTTTGGCAACCTGACCGCACGCCGGTCCGCCCCGCGTCACCGGCATCTCCGGCATCAGGCTTGACCTGTGAAAATTCCCTGTTGCAATTCAATTCAGCTTGAGCCATATAGCGCCGGTCCGGATCCTTTGGGGAACGGATCTCCGGTCCGGACACCCACGGATCTGGTGATGAGCGGGCGTAGCTCAGGGGTAGAGCACAACCTTGCCAAGGTTGGGGTCGGGCGTTCGAATCGCCTCGCCCGCTCCAGTTTTCCACTTTGACAGTGATCACAAAGCTGGCTTCGATAGCCTCCGGCCTTGCCGGCCGGGAAGTCATCCGGCGGTCACGCCTGGGTGGAAGCGCAACTCTTTTCCAGGATTTTCGAAGCCATTGTCGCGATGTTGACCGAGACAAACCGCAGCCTGTCAGGCAACGCCGAGCAGGCCAGGCCGGCGATGGCCTGAACGGAAGCCCTCGAAACGGCCGGCAGACTCTCCTATATTGAATATCATGACCATGCCGGGTCAATGCAGGCAGAGGATAACCAATGGCTCGAAGTGATCAGACAGGGGATTGGCGGGACCGGCACGCGCCTTCCCTGGTTGAGTTCGAATCGCTCGCCATAGAGGCCTACGCCAAACTGCCGCCGAATTTCCACTCGCTGACCGGCGACGTATCCATCCTCATTGCGGATTTTCCCGATGACGATGTGTTCGAGGACATGGGCCTGGAAACCCCTTTCGATCTCCTCGGTCTTTTCGAGGGACGAGGACTGAGCGAGCGTTTCACCATCGAAACCGGAGAGCTCGCCAACAAGATTCTGCTCTACCGGCGGCCGATACTCGACTACTGGGCCGAAAACGATGAGACCCTTGGCGACATCATCGCCCATGTGCTGATCCACGAGATCGGTCATCATTTTGGCCTGTCCGACGACGACATGGAACGAATCGAGGCCAGCGTCCCGTAGGATTCCGGCAACCCCGGTTTATATCCGGTTTCAGCCGCAAATATCCCGCGCGATGCTTTCGAACAGTCGCACTCCGATCGGGATCAGCGCGTCGGGGAAATCATAATCAGGATTGTGCAGGCGCGGTGTGTCGACCCCCGCACCCAGCACGAACAGCACTGATTTGGACACCGAACCGAACAATCCGAAATCCTCCGACCAGCGGAACGGCTGGTCGATCGCGGCGACGGCAACTGCTTCGGCCTGAAAGGCGCGCTCGGCATAGACCGTCGCCTCGGGATCATTGTAACAGGCGGCAAAGCGGTCTTGCGTGCCCAGTTCAACCGCAAGCCCGTGTCTGTGTGCGGTCTCGCAAGCCACTTCGCTGGCGGCCTGCATCAGCCTGAACTGCAACTCGTCATCGACGCTGCGCAATGTCGCCCAGACTTCCGCCTGCCCCGGCGCGATGCCAAATGCGGCCTCTCCCAAACGCGCATGCACCAACGTCACCAGAGCCTTGCCGGAAGCAAGATTCATTCGGGCCGGCAATTCCGGCAAACCGGAAACAAGCTCGCACAGGGCGCTGGCGGGGCTCGTCCCGGCTTCGGGCTGCGAGGCGTGCGCGGTCTTGCCCTCAAGCCTGATCAGAAGCCCTTCGGAAGCAAAATTGAAGGCACCCGAACGAATTCCCGCCGTTCCCAACGGCAGTCCGGGAAGATTGTGCAGCGCGAAGGCGAAATCGGGACGAAGGCTCGAAAAATCCGGATCGGCGATCACCGCGGCGGCCCCCGCACCGGTTTCCTCGGCCGGCTGAAACAGGACAATCACGCGGCCCCTGGCCGGACGGCGGGCCGCCAGCGCCATGCCCAACCCGCAGACTATCGCCATGTGCCCGTCATGACCGCAAAGATGCCCCTTGCCATCTGTGCGCGAGCGCCAGTCAACCGCGGAAATCTCCTTGATCGGAAGCCCATCGAGTTCACACCGGAACAACACCGACGGACCGGGCTGTCCACTGTCGAAAACCGCGGCCACGCCGTGACCGCCAAGCCCGGAGACCAGCCGGTCGGGGTTCAGTCGTTCGACAAACTCCATGATCCGCGCGGCGGTCAGCGCTTCTTCGCCCGAGACTTCGGGGGCCTGATGCAATTCACGCCGCAGCATCACCAGTTCGGGCGTTCGCGCTTGGCTGAAGGACAGCGGCACCGTGTTCATTGCTCGCCAAGTTTCATGCCGGGATGATAATCGACGCCGTCGACCTCTTTGGTGACGGCCTGGCTGCAGTGCATGATGCCTGCGGCTGCGTTGAAGGCGTAGGCCGGGGATCCGTGCAATTGCCAGCCCCTGGACAAGGCCAGAGTCACCTTGTGACAAAAGGCCGAATCATCCGGCCCGGTCAGCAAACGGTATAGTTTCATTGGATCTGGTCTCCATTGTCCCGCGCGGCGATGCGCGCGGCCTTGTCAATCAGCCTCTCGGCCATATCCAGATGCAGCCGCTCGACCATGCGTCCGTCAAGACTGATGACGCCGCGTCCCTTGTTTTCCGGCATGGCAAAAGCCGCAGCGATGGCTTTTGCCTCGGCAAGCTGTTGCGGATCGATGCCGAATGTCGTGTTTGCGGCCGAAATCTGGGCCGGATGGATCAGTGTCTTGCCGTCAAATCCCATCGCCTGGCCATCACGGCATTCCGCGATCAATCCCGGTTCGTCCCTGAAATCATTGTAAACGCCGTCAAGCACATCCAGACCGTAGGCTCGCGCGCACAGGACAATCTGCATGAGCCAGGAGGACAGCCACGGCCGGCCCGGCAAGGCCGTGACGCCGGTTTCCTTGATCAGGTCATTGGCGCCGGTCACGAAACAATCGAGCCGTGCGCCGTCGGTACGCGCCATTCGCGCGATCTGACCCGCATTCATGACCCCGCGCGGCGTCTCGATCATCGCCCAGAGCCGCAGGGTTGCCGGCGCATCGGTCTGGTCAAGTGCGTCTTCCACTGCGGCAATATCATCGGGCGCATCAACCTTGGGGATCAGGATCGCATCCGGCCGGCAGCCCCGCGCCGCAAGCAGGTCTTCCGCGCCCCAGGGCGAAGACAGTGAATTGATGCGGATGATTTTTTCCATACCGGCAGGCAGCGCGTCGGCGCGGCCATCGGCAAAAAAGCTTCGCAGGCTTTCGCGGGTTTCATCCTTGGCTTCGGGCGCAACCGAATCCTCGAGATCGAAAACAACGCTGTCGCAGCCCAGGCCCGGCAGTTTGCCGAGCGCACGCGCATTGCCCGCCGGCAGGTAAAGCACAGAGCGGCGCGGCCGCACCGGCCGGGATGGCTGAGAATGTTCCATGCTGCCTTTATTGCCTCTGACGGCGATACCTTGCAAGAGGCTTGCGAAACAGGGGATAGGCCTGACGATGGCTGCAGATCTTCCTATTGAATGACGTCTCCCCAATCCCCAAATACGGGCGGTACAATTGAGGAACACCCGTCATGAGAAAACTCGTTGCATTGTTTCTGGGTCTGGGTCTGGTTGCCGCCGCATTTGCCGGCTTGGCGCTGGCGGTGGTATTGGGCGTGATTTCAGCCAGCGTCATGCTTGTGGCGCGGATGACTGGTCGGCTGCAGCCCGCGATGGTTCGAACCAGCAGGGCTGACACCCGCGATGGCGCGCCACACGATTACCGGGTCTGGAACGACGGGCGCGGCACCATTATTGACATGTAGGGTCCCCGCGCCTTGCATCAGGTGATGCCGTTGAGGCGTAAATCCGGCAAAAACCCACGTTGAATGGCATTCTTGGAACGAAGTAGCCATCTGGCACTTCTTTTTCGGCTCCATGTTTGTTAAATGCTCCGGCACAGACAGACAGGACATCGAAGCCATGGAAAAATTCATCCGCCTCACTGGCGTTGCAGCGCCTCTTCCGGTCGTCAATATCGACACCGACATGATCATCCCCAAGGACTATCTCAAGACCATCAAGCGCACCGGTCTGGGCAAGGGCCTGTTCGCCGAAGCGCGCTACAACGAGGACGGTTCGGAAGTTCCTGAATTCGTGCTCAACCAGCCGGCCTGGCGCAATGCCTCAATCCTGATTGCCGGCGACAATTTCGGCTGCGGGTCTTCGCGAGAGCACGCCCCCTGGGCACTTCTGGATTTCGGCATTCGTTGCGTCATTTCCACAAGCTTCGCCGATATTTTCTACAACAATTGCTTCAAGAACGGCATTCTGCCGATTGTGGTCAGCCAGGAAGATCTCGACAAGCTGATGGACGACGCCCGGCGCGGCGCCAACGCCACAGTCTCGATTGATCTGGAGGAACAGGAGATCCGCGGACCCGATGGCGGCGTGATCAAGTTCGATATCGATCCTTTCAAGAAGCATTGCATGCTTAACGGCCTTGATGACATTGGTTTGACACTTGAAAAGGCAACCGCCATCGATAGTTTCGAAGCCGCAACATCTGATATTAGGCCTTGGCTTTAGTTTCGGCGCGCAGCTAAGCTGCATCCGGTATACTTTGGCACGACCATGCCTCTGGACGAAAGTTGAAGGAAAGACAAATGCCGAACGAGATCGAAGCCTCGACTATTGCCCTGATCGCATCGGCCGGCGAAATCGAAGCCGGCCAGATCACCCGCGATACCGAACTTTCGGAACTTGAGATAGATTCACTCGTCTTGACCGAAATCGTCATGGATATCGAGGATCAGCACAATATCGAGATTGATCTCAACACCGCCGAGGCCTGGGAATCGCTGAAAACCGTTGGCGACATGGTCGACATGGTCAAGAAACTCGTCGCGGCTCAGAACTGACGATGGATCGGCGGCGCGTCGTCATTACTGGCATCGGCGGTATTTGTGCGCTGGGTGGCGATTCCGACACAATCTGGGCCAGCATGAAAACAGGCCGCGATGGGTGCAGGCCGCTGTCGATCAACAAGCGGGATCTCAAGATTGGCGTTGGCTGCGGCATTGTCGACTATCCCGAACATGACGGGATCGACAAACGCCAGGGTCTGACCATGAGCGGTATCAGCCGCATATCGGTCATTGCCGCGCGTCAGGCCATGCAACAGGCCGGCCTGGAAAAGGACGGATTCGATCCGCGGAGGTCAGGCGCGGTGGTCGGTGTCGGCATTTTCGGGACCGATGCTGTCGACCAGAGCTATGTCGACGTCTTTCTGGAAAAGAAAAAGCGCACGCACATTTTCACGGTTCCGCGGGTTATGCCGAGCGGGCCTTCCGGTCATGTCTCCATTGCCATGGGGCTTCAGGGCCCGGTGTTTGGCGTCACCTCGGCTTGCGCTTCAGGAAATCATGCCTTCATTTCCGCGGTCGACCAGATCCGGCTTGGCCGCGCAGATGTGATGCTCGCGGGCGGAGCCGAACTGGCGCTGGTCTATGGTCCGCTCAAGGCCTGGGAATCACTTCGCGTGCTGGCCCGTTCGGTTTGCCGGCCGTTCTCCGCCGATCGCGACGGGCTGGTGCTCGGTGACGGCGCCTCGATTGCGGTCCTGGAATCCTATGAGCATGCCAGGGCGCGCGGAGCCAACATTCTGGCGGAAATCATCGGGGTTGGCCTCTCCGCCGATGCATCCGATATCGTCAATCCGACGATCGAAGGCCCTTCGAAAGCCATGCTCAACTGCCTCGAGGACGCGGGGATTTCGGCGGACGAGGTGGATTACATCAATGCCCATGGCACTGCTACCCAGGCCAATGACCAGACCGAAACCAGGGCGATCAGGCAGGTCTTCGGTTCCGCTGCCGACACGGTTTCCGTCTCTTCCACCAAATCCATGCATGGTCATTGCCTTGGCGCATCAAGCGCCCTTGAGCTGATTGCCTGCGTCAACGCGATCAACGAAGGCGTGATCCCGCCGACCATCAACTACACAACCCCCGACCCGCTCTGCAATCTCGACGTCACGCCGAACGTGGCGAAAGAGAAGAAGGTCGACATCGCGATCTCCAATGCCTTTGCATTCGGAGGCACCAATGCGGTGATCGCGGTGGGCAAGGTCTGATCATCCGCCGCCCTGCCGCACCGCAGGTTCATGTCCCAATTCTATGCATCACCTGATTTCGAGGTCGCTGCTTTGGATTGCGATCCTGTTGCCCTGCCTCAGGATCGAAGTCTGCAGACGGTAGTGCCCCGGTGCCGGAGCGCCTTTCTTGCCGGCATAGGCGACATATACCGCTTTTGAACGATCCAGCGGCTCCGTGACTTGCTCGGCGAACAGTTGCCCATCCTTTTCGATCCGGAGTGCGAGCCTGTCGCCCTGCGCCAGGTTTATCGCCCAGATGTAACCGACCATGGCTTGCGAGCGCTGATCCGGCGGGGTTGGAAGACCGGCTTTGACGAGTTGCTTGTCGCTGACCGCTCCGGCCGCAAATCCGGCTGACAGTACGGTCGGCTGACCCGGTCTACCCAGGGTGGCCAGGGCGTTGCCATCCAGCCACCCGCTTGAGGCCGCAACGGTATCATACGCCGAGCAGGCCTCGCCCGCGCCCAATCCGGTGAATGGATCAATCTCCCTGCCATCACGACGCAGCGTCACATGCACATGCGGAAAAGCAGCCAACCCGGACGCCCCGACAAACCCGAGCACATCGCCCTTGCGCACCTTTGCGCCGGTTTTTGCCCGCAGCGAGTCCCGCCGCATATGGCAATACTGGGTTTCAAATCCGCCGCCATGATCAAGCACCAGGCCATTGCCGCACTCGCGTGAACTGATGGACTTCCGGTCTTCCTCGGTTGACACCAGCTGATCGGCCATCCCGTCACGGGTCGCCTTGACAACCCCGTCGGCCATGGCGACTACCTCGACTCCACGCGTGACATCCTGCATCGACCTGACCCGGAAATCGGTTCCCTTGTGACCATCATAGGTCATTGTGCCGCACCAGGGATCGCGCGCACCGGGACCCGGATCGACATCGACAAATTGCTGGATCGGACAGATAGAGCCCTGCGGACAGACAAGCGGCGGCCCGAACAGTGGCTCCGCGGACACCGCACATGCGGCCAGCATCACAAGCGGAACCGACAGGCACATCGGCTTCAAGAAGCGGGTTACCATGTGAGACAGTTGAAAACCCTCCGAAGGATGTTTAAGGACGCTACATCTTTTCGATTTTGGTCCGGGGACTTCAAAATGGCAACACGCACTCTTTTCCTTCTCCCAGGCGACGGCATCGGCCCCGAGGCCATGACTGAAGTCCGCAAGGTCATCGCCTTTATGAATGAAAAGGAATCCACCGGCTTTGAGACCGACGAAGGACTTGTCGGCGGTTGCGCTTACGATGCGCATGGACATGCAATCTCGGATGCCGACATGGACAAGGCGATGGCCGCCGACGCGGTGCTGTTCGGCGCCGTCGGCGGACCGAAGTGGGATGCAGTACCCTATGAAGTGCGTCCCGAAGCCGGCTTGCTGCGACTGCGCAAGGACATGGAACTGTTTGCCAACCTGCGGCCTGCGATCTGCTACCCGGCCCTGGCAAGTTCATCATCGCTCAGGCAGGAAGTGGTCGAGGGCCTCGACATCCTGATCGTCCGCGAACTCACCGGCGGGGTTTATTTTGGCGAGCCCAAGGAGATCCTTGATCTCGGCAATGGCCAGAAGCGCGGCATCGACACCCAGGTTTACGATACCTACGAGATCGAGCGGATCTCGGCCGTCGCCTTTGAACTGGCCCGCACCCGCAAGAACGAAGTCTGTTCCATGGAAAAGCGCAACGTCATGAAATCCGGCGTGTTGTGGAACGAAGTGGTGACCGCCACCCACAAGGCCCGCTTCCCCGACGTCAAGCTCAGCCACATGCTGGCCGATGCCGGCGGCATGCAACTGGTTCGCTGGCCCAAGCAGTTCGACGTCATCGTCACCGACAACCTGTTTGGTGACATGCTCTCCGACGTTGCCGCGATGCTGACCGGATCGCTGGGCATGTTGCCTTCAGCCTCGCTCGGCGCACCCGATCCGAAGACCGGCAAGCGCAAGGCGCTCTATGAACCGGTCCACGGTTCGGCACCGGACATCGCCGGTCAAGGCATCGCCAACCCGATCGCCATGATCGCCTCGTTTGCCATGTGCCTGCGTTATTCCTTCAACATGGTCGCCGAGGCAGACCGCCTTGAAGGCGCGATTGCAACCGTGCTCGACAAGGGCCTGCGCACCGGCGACATCATGTCCGACGGCTGCCAGGAGGTCACGACATCACAAATGGGCGACGCGATCCTGGCCGCCTACGCCGGCTGACCGATACAACCGCGACGCCAGATCTTATGCACCCGGTCCGGCACAAGCCGGGCCGGGTTTTTCATGCGGTCTTCAAACCGGTATGCGATCGCGCAAGGGCGTTGACTTGACGATCATCGTATTGGTTTCGGCCTTGTCGTGAAACGGCAGCAGCACCGGATCGAGATCCGCGATCGAACGCAGCGCCAGCCTGGTGACGAAGCAGTCATCTCCAGTCACCTTGTCACAATCGACAAAGCCCGGCTCGTTCATGATCATGTCCTCGACAATGTGCATGTTTCCAGGTCTTGGCTTGATCCTGACAATCGCCTGCAGCGGGTACCCCAAAGCCTCCAGATCAAGCTCCACGGTATAACGCGATATGATGCCGTTGGCCTCGAGCCGACGCATCCGCTCGCCTGTCGATGGCCCCGACAGGCCGACCCGACGCGACAATTGGCTCACCGGCATGCGGGCATCTTCCCGCAGCAGCCTGACAATCAGCCGGTCCTTGTCATCCATTTTCATATTGAAGGCTCACTCGTCAAAAACAGGTGTCATCTGTAGCCAATTCAACCTTTCTTCCTGAAAAATCGCAAGGTCAGGTCGGCATCAAGGCGGTATCCTGCCACAAGTTGATTTGCGAAGGGAAACATCATGACTGTCGAACGCATTGCCGCTTTCTCCGACGCCGGAAAAGGCGGAAACCCCGCCGGGATCGCGATTGCCGATCAGTTCCCGCCGGAAGCCGAAATGCGCCGCATCGCGGCGGAAGTCGGCTATTCCGAAACCGCTTTCGCGGTCCCCGACGGCGCAGCCGAACACTGGCGTGTCCGCTATTTCTCGCCGGAATCGGAAGTTGCGTTCTGCGGACATGCCACCATCGCACTTGGCGCAGCGCTGGCGCGGCACTCCGGTGACGGCCGCTATCACCTCAAGCTCAACACCGCTGAAATCACCGTGGAGGCGCTGGCCGCGGGGTCAGGGTACAGCGCGGCGCTGCAATCGCCTCCGACCAGCAGCAAGCCCGCACGTCCGGGGTTGCTGGATGAAACCCTCGCCCTGTTTGGCTATCAGGTGGACCAGCTCGATCCGAAACTTCCACCAGCCGAAATTCACGGTGGCGCCGATCATCTGGTCATCACTCTCAAGCACCGGGCCGATCTGGCCAGCATGAATTATGATCTGGACGCGGGCCGCGCACTGATGCGGAAATACGCTCTTGTCACCATCATGCTGGTTTGGGTCCGCAACGACACCGAATTCGACGTGCGCAACGCCTTCGCCTCCGGCGGCGTTCTGGAAGATCCGGCGACCGGTGCGGCGGCAGCCGCTTTTGCCGGCTATCTGCGCGATCTCGGCTGGCCGCACGGCAACCATATCCACATCGTTCAGGGCGAGGATATGGGTGAAAAATCCGTCATCGAGGCGCAATTTAGCGATCAACCTGGCAGTTCGATCCGGATATCCGGCGCCACGCGGATGATCGATGCCGCCCCCGCAGTCGATCGATAGGGGCGGGGCCGTTTCCGATTCCAAAAGCCCCGACCGCAGATCAATTGACATTTCGCCACTCTTGCAGCAAAACACCGCCACCATGCGCACCACGATCAAAACCAAGACCGCGATCTGACCCGTTCCGCCCCTCACTCTCCCCGGGGCGGGAAGAGTGGCGCTTGACCGCTAACAAGGGGAGAGAGGAGCACGGGAACCATGGGTTTCAAAATCGCAATTGTCGGTGCGACGGGCAATGTCGGCCGCGAAATGCTCAACATTTTGTCGGAGCGCGCTTTTCCTGTCAGCGAAGTCGTGGCGCTTGCCTCGAGCCGTTCGATCAACACCGAGGTTTCCTTCGGCGACAAGACCCTGAAGGTCAAAAACCTCGAGAACTATGATTTCTCCGACACCGATATCTGCCTGATGTCGGCCGGCGGCACCGTCAGCAAGAAATGGTCGCCCAAGATTGCCGCACAGGGCTGCATTGTCATCGACAACTCCTCGGCCTGGCGCTACGACGCCGATGTGCCGCTGATCGTGCCGGAAGTGAACCCGGACGCGATTTCCGGTTACACAAAACGCAACATCATCGCCAACCCGAATTGCTCCACTGCCCAGTTGGTCGTTGCGCTCAAGCCGCTGCATGATCACGCCAAGATCAAGCGCCTGGTGGTCTCGACCTACCAGTCGGTTTCCGGCGCCGGCAAGGACGGCATGGATGAGCTGTTCAACCAGACCCGCGCCGTGTTTGTCGCCGACTCGATCTCGAGCCACAAATTCACCAAGCGCATCGCCTTCAACGTCATTCCGCATATCGATGATTTCATGGAAGACGGTTACACCAAGGAAGAATGGAAGGTGCTGGCCGAGACCAAGAAGATGCTCGATCCCAAGATCAAGGTCACCTGCACCGCGGTGCGCGTGCCGGTATTCATCGGTCACTCCGAATCAGTCAATATAGAGTTCGAAAACGAGATCAGCGCCGACGAAGCCCGCGATATCCTGCGCGATGCGCCCGGATGCCAGGTCATCGACAAGCATGAGGACGGCGGCTACATTACGCCCTATGAATGCGCTGGCGAGGACGCGACCTTCATCTCGCGCATACGCGAGGATGCGACCGTCGAGAACGGCCTCAATATCTGGGTTGTCTCGGATAATCTGCGCAAGGGTGCAGCACTCAACGCCATCCAGATCGCCGAACTGATGGTCAATCGCCGTTTGATCAAGCCACGCCTCGCCGCCTGATCCGGACCAGGGCAGAACTCAAACCCGGCCATTGCGCTGCGATGGCCGGGTTTTTAGTCATCCGCGGGACCGTGACTTTTCGCCGAATCGCTGGCAATGTTCGCAGCGGAACGGTTTCACGTGACAGAGGGCTTGGAAGCATGAACGGCAAAAGTCGAAGACTGGCAGTACTGGGGGCGGCAGCGCTCGTCACCATCGGACTGAGCGCGACCGCGCACGCCGCGCAATGCGGCAACACGTCCAAGGGGTATTCCGCCTGGGTAGCGCAATTCAAGCAGGAAGCCTCAAGGGCCGGCATTTCGGATCGCACGCTCGACCGGGCTTTCAAGAACGCCCGCTACGCCACCAAGACCATATCGCTGGACCGCAACCAGAGAAGTTTCAAACTGTCGTTTGACCAGTTTATGCAAAAACGCGGCGCTTCTTCCATTATCTCCAAGGGCAAGCGGCTCAAGAAACAAAACGCCGGGCTGTTCGCGGCCATCGAGAAGAAATACGGCGTACCAGCCGGTCCGTTGATTGCAATCTGGGGGATGGAATCCGGCTTCGGATCGTTTACCGGCAATCAGCATACGGTCTCTGCGGTCTCCACACTGGCCTATGATTGCCGGCGGTCGGCCTTTTTCACCGAACAGCTTTATGCTCTGCTTCAACTGATCCAGAAGGGCTGGCTGAGCCCGGATTTCAAGGGTGCGGCGCATGGCGAAATCGGCCAGACCCAATTCCTGCCTGCCAATGTGGCGCGATTTGGCGTTGACGGTGACCGCAATGGCAGTATCAATCTGGGCTCTGCCGCCGATGCACTTGCATCAACCGCCAATTTTCTGCGCGGACACGGCTGGAGCCGGGGCGGTGGCTATCAGCCGGGGCAGGGAAATTACCGGGCAATCCAGGGCTGGAACGCGGCAGGCGTCTACCAGAAGGCCATCGCCAAGATCGGCGCGGAAATCGACGGCTGATTTCAGCAGCTGCCTACCGCGGCGCTGGTACACTTTGAAATGATGCATGTCTTTATCGCAAAACCGCGGGGCATTTTTGCGCGACATGCATGAGGTTCAGAAATTCTCGCAGCTGTCGCTGTCGGTGGTCTGGATGCTGCGGATGATCTTGCCATCGCGAAATGCGAAGGTCTCGCGGATCGTCAACTCGTTGTCGGGGAATTGGTAGCAGACCAGCACCGTGGCTTTGGCTTCATCAACCGGGGCGCCTTCTTCAAGTTGCCAGGCGAGATTGGCGGTCTTGACGATGTCTTCCCATTCATCCAGCGCCTCGATGAACTCTGCCTTGGTCTGGGTCACGCCCAGATCCTCCAGCTCGATGACGGCGTCATCGGCCAGCAAATCGGCGATTGCCACACGATTGACGTCGAACAGCGCAGTGTACCACCGGTCCAGAAGGGAACTTTGCGCAAACGCAGAGGAAACGCTCACCGTCGCGACCATGGCCAGCGCTGAAATCAAAGACCGGATTGCAATCATATTGGGCTCCCAGACAGCGCCCATTCGACGAAACGCGAGGCACCTGTCGGCCTATGGAAGCGGAGAGCATGGCTTGCTGTCAAGCAAGCTTGGGTTCGGGCCTGAAAAAATCGCCGGTTTTGGGATCCATGACCCACAATTCGCCGGTGGAAATGTCGAACCATGCGCCGTGCAACGCCATCTTGCCGCGATCCTCGAGGATTTTGACGCAAGGGAAAGTCCGCAAATTGGCCAGGGAATTGCGGATCGAGATCCGTTCCAGCGCGATCTGGCGTTCGCTGCCGGTCATCAGCTGGCTGTCCTGGATCTGCTGTGCCACCGGCTTGAGCAAACCCATCCATTGTCCGATGAAATCGCCTGGCGACAACGGCGAGGCTTTCGGATCAAGCGCCGCCTGAATGCCGCCGCAGCGGCCATGGCCCATCACCACGATCTGCCGGATCTTCAGTGACTGAACGGCAAATTCAAGCGCGGCGGAGGTCGAGTGATAATTGCTGTCGGGCGCGTAGGGCGGCACCATGTTGGCGACATTTCGCACCACGAACATTTCGCCCGGGCCGCAATCGAATATGGTCTCGGGCGCGGAGCGGGAATCACAGCAGGCAATCACTAGCGTGTGTGGTTCCTGACCTGATTCGGCGAGGTCCCGGTAACGCTGGCTTTCGGCCGTATAGCGGCCGGTCATGAATGAATGATAGCCTTCAAGAAGGCGGTTGGGAAAAGTCGACATGTCTTTGCACATAGCCGGGGACGCGGCCAAGATCAATCAACCTTTTGGTAGCAGACCAGCAGCCGAACCTGTACTACCTGCCAGATACCCGGCCCGTCGGCCTGGTAGTGCTCGTGTTTGGCCGGTCAGCAACCGCAATTGCTGAGGATTACGGCCAAATGGGCCTGATCCGGCAGGCTGCTTGGTCACCCGTGAATCGCAATTGTGATCCCGTAGCGGTCACGCGCCGGTTTCGCAGGAAACGGAGCTGTCAGGCCTTTCATGTAGCGTTTTGCCATAACAAGGTTGACCGCAGCATCGACAAGGTCATCCATCGCCGCTCCCCGGGGAGGGGGCGCTGCAAGACTATCCGGGTCAATGCCATGCCGCGCAAGCAATCCGGTCCGTTCGGCCAAGCCTGCCGGATTGACCACGCCACGGATTTTTTTCCGTGTCGTCAGCGCCACCATGCCGTTGAGCCGGCAAAAGGCAAATTCCGGGTGACATTCGAAAATGCGATCACGCAATCCCGGATCGGCTTGAAGCAGGCGGTCTATCTCGCGGATCTTGCCAAACAGGAAAAAAGCCTGCTTGGAGACCTTCCTCGGCGGATCGGAGGTTTGTTGCGCCAGATTGCAAGCTTCGTGATAGCTCGGCGCCTCGACCGCCGCACGCGCCGGAATGGCAAATACACTCGATCGACGCGCACCAAGATGCGGCCGGATCGCCTGTTCCGGACCCCGCCCCGGTCCGCTGATCCGATCGGGCAGCCCCATCGGCATATCCACCGCCAGGATGGCGCCCGGTCCCAACTCATCCACCAGATCCCCAAAACTGGCGCGGATCAGGGTCTGCGGCCGGGTATGGCCGGGCAGAAGCGCCAGCGCAATCCATCCGGCCCGGCAGCCATCGACCCCGGCCAGCGCCACGCTGCGCGACTGGTCCGGGTTCACGGCCTCTTGCGGTCCGCCATCGAGCGGATCGCGCGCATATTGACCATCGCCATCGGCGTGCGCAGGCTTTGCGCGTCGGTTTCCAGCGTCAGTTCATCCGCGCCGCGCCGCGCTGTTCTGGCGAGAATCTCGAACACCGCCCCCGTCGCCATCTGCAGCGCCTTTTCCTCCGGCACGCCTTCCAGCAACCGGGCGAGAAAAGTTGCCGACATCAGGTCACCCAGGCCGTTGGGAGCTTTGGCTATGAGCCGGTGTTCGGCCATCAGCGCCTGTCGACCGCTGACCATGAGATTGCCGGTGCTTCCGGCCATCAGCGCCGGCGCCGATGTCACCAGCACCCGGGCCGGGCCAAGGGTTTCCGCCGCCGCCATGATTGATCCGACATCGGCCATCGGCGCGCCCGAGAGCCAGGCAAGTTCGTGCACATTGGGTGTGGCAATATCGGCAATCGGGATCAGCTTTGAGCCAATTGCCGATGCAACGGCGTCCGAGACATAGAGCCCGCCGGTATCGCCGATCACCGGATCGCACATATACACAGCCTTTGGATGGGCGCGGCGCACCGCTTCGACAAGCCGGGCGACATCATCGGCCTGCCCGGCATCGCCCAGGTATCCGCTGAGCACAGCGCCAACCTCGCCAAGCCATGGCGCGGTACAAAGATCGTTTATCAGTGCGGAAAAATCCTCTCGCGACGGCACGATACGGGTCGCCCGCGAATGACCGGGATGCCAGGGCAGAATAACCGTCGGGACCGCCCAGACCGGAAACCCGAGCGTTTCCAGAGCAAACACCGCCGCCCGGTTTCCCACCGAGCCGCGCACCACATGGCTGGAAATCACGATCACCGAGGTCCGGATATCCGGGTTGCGCTGATTTTCCGCCGTCATCTCGAAATTTGCCTGTAAAGCCAGAACAACAGACCGACAAGCGCGACAGCCGCCAGGCCACGCGCGATTCGTGTCCCCCACACCTCAATCTTGTCGGTCTTGTCCGCGTCGCTGGCGGCAAAATGATCCCGCACGCCGTTGGCGGCAGATTTCATGACAGGGGTCGCCGACAAGCCCCCCTCAGCGCCGAGACGGTCGAGTGCGCGTTTTGCCTGGCGAACGGTTTCGTCATCTTTCATGATCTGGGCTCCCGGCCCGATTGGAATTTGCCTCAGCATAGCACCGCAATGGCCCGGCGACAGCACCTATCGCCAGCAAGCTGCACACCAGGCCGGTGTCTGCCGCCCGGGTTCGCGCAAGAACTAGCGCGCAAGACTGTGATACTCGGGGTTTGGCCGCGCCGGACTGCATAGAGCACCATGCCGAGTTTTTCCTGGCATTTGGCAAAATAGCCGGTCATTGCCCCGCTCAGCGGCGTTTCCGGCTCACATGTCAGAGCTGTGGCGGAATTCGGCGTAGTGGGCATGATTTTTCCTCCAATAACGATCGGCAGAAGCGAAATCAGGTCGCTTTGTCAGATACTTCTGCTAGGTTTCGACCAAAGATCAAGCCTTGGAGGGAATGGGATGGCTGTCAGGAACATACGCGGATCCAAAAAACTGCTTGCCGAGGCTGCATCCATTGCCTCAACCGACAACAAACCGCACGTCAACCTTCAAGTGCTTTTTTCCAGGGTCAGCGACGACGATCTTGGGCATTTTCCCGCCAGAATCCTCGCTGATTGCGCGATTCTGGCGGAATCCGAAATTCGCGCCTGGGACGGCAAGGCCGCGAGATTGAGCCTGCTCAACTTCGACAAGGCGACGACGGATGGCCAGGATGTAACCATCATTGCCATCACTACCCTCAACAAGCCGTTTCTCTATGATTCGGTTATGGGCGAGGTGACATCCGAAGTCCGCGACATCCTCATGGCGCTGCATCCGATAGTGGTGGTATCGGGCAAGAACCCGGTGGCTCTGTTTTCCCACGGCGATGGAAGCGACCATTCCCAGCGTGTCAGCCACATCCAGATCCACATGCCGCGTCTGGGCGACGAGGAAGCCAGCAACCTTGCAGCCCGTGTCCGCCATGTTCTTGACCAGGTCCGAGCCGCAGTGACCGACTGGAAGGCGATGCTGGCGATGATCGACCACAGCGCCGCCGACCTGGTTGCGCTGGATGTTGGCAGGGAGGCCGAACCGGCCCGGCAGGAAGCGCTGGCCTTTATCGCATGGCTGCGCGAAAACAATTTCACCTTTCTGGGCATGCGTGAATATGTCTATTCGGGCGATGGCGAGTCGGCGGAATTAAGCCGGGCTTCCTCGGAAGGCCTGGGGATTCTGTCAGATCCCGATGTGCTGGTGCTGCGGCTCGGCAAGGACCAGGTGACGACGACGCCGGAGATTCTTGACTTTCTGCAAGGCCCGGATTTTCTGATCGTCACCAAGGCAAACGTCCGCTCGGTGATCCATCGCCGCACCTATATGGACTATATCGGGATCAAGCGGTTCGATTCCAAAGGCAAGGTCATCGGGGAGTTGCGCATCGTGGGGCTTTTCACCTCCACGGCCTACACCCGCTCGGTCACCAATATTCCATTGCTTCGCTCCAAAGTGCAGGCGGTTGTTTCCGAATTCGGTTATGATCCTGAAAGCCACTCGGGGAAATTGCTGCTCAACACGCTCGAGGCCTATCCGCGCGACGACCTGTTTCAGATCGATGCGCCGTTGCTGGCGCGTTTCTGCAGCCAGATCAACGACCTTTCCGATCGGCCGCGGGTTCGGGTATTGCCCCGCATCGACCGCTTTGACCGGTTTGTGTCGCTGATCGTCTACGTCCCGCGCGACCAGTACGATTCGATCGCCCGCGAGCGAATCGGAGCCTATTTCAAGACCGTCTACAACGGTCGTGTGTCGGCTTACTACCCTGCGTTTCCCGAAGGCGGGGTGGCGCGTGTCCATTTCATCATCGGGCGTTCCGAAGGCAAGACACCGCAAGTCCCGCAAGAGCAGCTGGAACGCGACGTTCGCTCCATCGTCACGCGCTGGGAAGATCAGTTCCGCGCGCTTGGCGGCAGCAACGCGGCGCGGATGAGCGTCAGCCAATCCTACAAGGAACGCTTCCGGGCCGAAGAAGCCCTGGCCGATCTTGACGACATTCTGGCCTGCGCGACGCCCGGCGCGATCCGGATCGCGTTTTATCGCAGCGAGGATACACCAGAGGATCATCTGGCATTGAAGATCTTTCATCCCGGCAAGCCGGTTTCGCTGTCGCGACGGGTACCGCTTCTGGAAAATCTCGGTTTCAAGGTGATCAGCGAGCAGACCCACGAGATTTTCCTGGATGAACAGGCGGGCGCGTCAAGCATCGTGTTTGTTCACGACATGGAAATCGGCCATGAGGACGGACGTATCATCGATCTCGCATCGGAAGGCGCTCGCCTTGAGGAAGCATTTCTGTCGGTCTGGCGCGGTGACACCGACAATGACAGCTACAACCGGCTTGTCACCAATGCCGGGCTGTCGGTTCGCCAAGCAACGGTGTTGCGCGCCTATGCCCGTTATTTGCGTCAGGCCGGGATTGCCTATTCGCAGGAATATATTGCCCGCAGCCTCAACCGGCACGCGGCCATTGCCAGCAAATTGCACGAGTTGTTCCGTATCCGGTTTGATCTGGACATAACGTCGGAAAACCGGACGGATCAATCCACCCGGCTGATGGAGGAAATCGAATCCGCCCTCGCCAAAGTTCCAAGCCTTGATGACGACCGGATTCTCAGACGCTACGTCAATGCAATAGGCGCAACGCTGAGAACCAATTACTTCCAGACCGGCGCCGACGGGGCGCGGCGTCCCGCAATGGCCTTCAAGCTCGATCCGAAAGCGCTCGAAGGATTGCCCGAGCCGAGACCGTTCCGCGAGATTTTCGTCTATGGGGCGGAGGTCGAAGGCCTGCATATGCGCTTCGGTCCGGTTGCCCGCGGCGGTCTGCGCTGGTCGGATCGCGCGCAGGACTACCGCACCGAGGTGCTGGGACTGGTCAAGGCGCAGCAGGTCAAGAATGCGGTGATCGTGCCGGTTGGCGCCAAGGGCGGCTTCTATCCCAAGAAACTGCCGGCGGATGGCGGTCGAGATGCCGTGTTCGAGGCCGGACGCGAAGCCTACAAGCTGTTTATCCGCACCTTGCTGTCGGTGACCGACAATATCATCGACGATGCAATCGTGCCTCCTGCCAACACCATCCGCCATGACGTGGACGACCCCTATTTCGTGGTTGCCGCCGACAAGGGCACCGCCACTTTCTCCGACACCGCCAATGCGCTGAGCCAGGAGCAGAATTTCTGGCTCGATGATGCCTTCGCTTCAGGCGGTTCGGCAGGCTACGACCACAAGAAGATGGGCATCACCGCGCGCGGCGCCTGGGAAGCCGTCAAGCGGCATTTCCGCGAGATGGACATCGACATCCAGACAACGCCCTTTACCGTCGCCGGCGTCGGCGACATGTCGGGCGACGTCTTCGGCAACGGAATGCTGCTGTCGGAGAAGATCCGGTTGCTGGCGGCGTTCGACCATCGCGACATTTTCATCGATCCAGATCCAGATTGTGCGACCGGCTTTGCGGAACGAAGCCGGCTGTTCAATCTCGGCCGGTCGAGTTGGCAGGACTATGACAAATCCAAATTGTCAAAAGGCGGCATGATCATTCCCAGGTCGCTCAAATCGGTTGACATGACCCCGGAAGCAGCCGCGGCAATAGGGCTTGACCAACGCCGGGCCACACCCCAGGACATCATGACCGCGATCCTCAAGATGGAAACGGATCTGTTGTGGTTTGGCGGCATCGGAACCTACATCAAGGATGCGGGCGAAAATGACGCCGATGTCGGCGACCGCGCCAATGACGCGATCCGGGTATTTGCCCGCCAGGTTCGCGCCAAGGTCATCGGCGAAGGCGCCAATCTTGGCGTCACCCAGAAGGGCCGCATTGCCTATGCGCTTCATGGTGGCCGATGCAACTCCGACGCCATCGACAATTCCGCCGGGGTGAACTCGTCCGACGTCGAGGTCAATATCAAGATCGCCCTGGCCAACGCCATGCGCGAGGATCGCCTGACACGGCCCAAGCGCGACATCTTGCTGGCGTCGATGACCGATGAAGTGGCCGACCTGGTGCTGCGCAACAATTATCTGCAGACTCTGGCCATCTCCATCGCCCAGGCCGAAGGGATATCCGGCGTTGGCGAACTCAACCGTGTGATGGGCAATCTCGAAGGCCGGGGCCTGCTCAATCGCAGGGTCGAGGACCTTCCCGATGATGCTGCCGTTGCCGAGCGCATCGCCGGCGGCCACGCACTGACCCGCCCGGAGATCGGCGTTTTGTTGTCCTATGCCAAGCTGGTTCTGTTCGACGAGATCGTCGCCAGTTCCCTTCCCGATGAACCCTATTTCGATCAGACGCTGAGATCCTATTTTCCCCAGAAGATGCAAAAGCCGCATTCCTCCGACATTGCGAGCCATCGTTTGCGCCGGGAAATCATTTCAACCCTTCTCGGAAATGACGCAATCAATCGCGGCGGACCGGCCTTTGTCATCGGACTGAGTGACAAGTCCGGCGCAACCGCGGCTGATATCGTCAAGGCATTTGTTCTTGCCCGGGACGGTCTTTCGCTCAACCGGCTTTATACCCGGGTCGACGATCTCGATACCAAGGTTCCCGGCGAGCTTCAAAACCAGCTCTATGCGCATATCGGCCACACGCTGAAAGATGTTGCCGGCTGGGCGCTCAAGACCGGCGCCGCGCAAGGCGATCTGGGCACCGCGATCAAGTCCATGCAGACCGGCGTCGCCAAACTCGGCGGCAAGCTAGAGGCGGCAATGCCCGACTTCATGCGTGACGAGGCTGAAGCGGTTCAATCGAACCTTGTCATGCAAGCGGTTCCCGAAGATCTCGCCAGAGAGATCGCCGGATTGGGTGCATTGGCGCTGGCGCCCGACATCTGCCATGTGGCGGCGTTCTCCAATACTGATCTGGGTCGTGCCACTGAAGCATTTTTCGCGGTTACCGACGCCTTTCGCCTCGGCAGGATCATTGCCGCAGTCGACCGGATTCCGGTGTCCGATCATTTCGAGGGCCTGGCTCTGGCCCGGAGCCTTGATGAAATATCCGAAGCCCGGCGAATCATTGCCGCCACTGCGCTTGACGCAAATCCCAAGGCCGCTGATCCGGCCGGTGAATGGCTTACAACCAACAAGGACCGGATTGCCCATGTCCGCGGTCAAATCCTGTCGCTGACCGACAGTGGCGAACTGTCTGTGGCCAAGCTCACCGTCGCAGCCGGAATGCTGAGCGACCTTGCCCGTTCGCTGCGCGCATGACACCATCGCAATGCTCAGTCTGAAGGGGGGCCGTCTGAATGTCTGAAGCAATCGGGTTGCCGCCGGCCGCGACTGTTCGCCGCCGTGGCGTTTTTGGATGGATGATGTTCGACTGGGCGGCACAGCCGTTCTTCACCGTTGTCACCACCTTCATTTTCGGTCCCTATTTCATCAGCCGCATGGCAAGTGACCCGGCCACCGGACAGGCAGCCTGGGGCTACGGGATTGCGGCCGGCGGCTTTATCATCGCCATCCTGTCACCGGTGCTGGGTTCGATCGCCGACCAGACCGGGCCGCGCAAGCCATGGATCGCCTCGTTCGCGATCCTCAAGATCCTGGCGTTGTGCGGATTGTGGTTTGCAGCTCCCGGCTCCAGTCTTGTCGGCGTCGTCGCCTTGTTCACGCTGGCGTCGGTCGCTGCCGAATTTTCAATCGTGTTCAATGATTCGATGCTGCTGCGGCTGGTTCCCAAGGCGCAGATCGGCCGTGTTTCCAATCTCGCCTGGGGGCTCGGCTATCTTGGCGGCATGATCGTGCTGATTTTCATCATTGCCTTTCTCGCAGCCTCGCCCGAAACCGGTAAAACCATCATCGGAATGAACCCGTTGTTCGGGCTCGATCCGCTTCAAGGTGAGGATGCCCGCGCTTCCGGTCCGATATCGGCGCTCTGGTACGCCGTTTTTATTCTGCCCATGTTCGCGTTCACGCCAGATGCCGGCGGCCGCCGCGCCATGCGCGTGGCGATACGTGACGGTCTGATCGAATTGAAATCAACCCTGGGCGAGGTACGTCAGCGCAGCGGCATTTTCCGGTTTCTGATTGCCCGGATGATTTACCAGGACGGCGTCAACGCACTGCTGGCGCTGGGCGGCGGCTTTGCCGCGGCAATGTTTGGCTGGTCGATCACCGAGATTGGCATATACGGCATCATGCTCAATGTCGTTGCGATTTTCTCGTGTCTGTATGCCAGCCGGCTGGACACCCGGCTCGGGTCCAAATCGGTGGTGCTGATCTCGATCCTGTTGCTGCTGATCGCCACCATCGGCATCGTTTCAACCGGACCCGGATTTACCTTTTTCGGCGCCTTGGTGCTCGGCGACGGCGATACAGGCGGACTGTTCGGCACCGCCTCGGAAAAGGCCTATATCGCCTTCGGGCTGCTGATCGGCATTGCCTTCGGTCCGGTCCAGGCCTCGTCGCGGGCCTATATGGCGCGCAGCGTGACCGAGGATGAAGCAGGCCGGTATTTCGGGATTTACGCGCTTGCCGGACGGGCAACCAGCTTTACCGCACCCTTCCTGGTAGCCTCCGTTACCGCGCTGTCCGGATCGCCCCGGCTCGGCATGGCCACCATCATCATCTTTTTCGCGGCCGGACTGGCGATCCTGTGGACCACGCCCTACCCGGCCGATCAGCCCTCCGGCAAACCGGCGGGCAACCTGTAATCCGGCGGACAGGCTGTCCGGAATTCAGCTATACTTGAAGTATGTAAAGCAATGTACCCGGAGTACGGATTGAGCCGCGCGACAGCCTGCATGCTTCATTCACACCGGTTGCAGCGCCGATAACCCGCTCAGTGCCGGAAATGCCGCATTCCGGTGAACACCATGGCAACACCCGCCTGGTCCGCGGCATCGATCACATCCTGATCGCGCATTGATCCGCCCGGCTGGATGACCGCGGTCGCCCCTGCCTCGATGGCCGACAACAACCCGTCCGCAAACGGAAAGAATGCATCGGAAGCCACGACACTGCCCTTGGTCAGCGGTGTTTCAAGCCCCAGCACCTCGGCGGCGTCAATTGCCTTGCGCGCTGCGATCCTGGCCGAATCAACGCGGCTCATCTGGCCCGCGCCAATTCCGACTGTGGCGCCGTTGAGAGCATAGACGATGGCGTTGGACTTGACGTGTTTGGCAACGCGGAAAGCAAATGCCAGATCGGCGAGTTCGCGCGCATCCGGCGCCCGCTTTGTCACCACCTTGAAATCCTCCGGCAGAACAATCCCGTTGTCCCGGCCCTGCACGAGAAGCCCGCCGGCGACGGTTTTGACCGTGAGGCCAGGCTGGCGCGGATCGGCAAGCGCGCCGGTGGTCATCAGCCGCAGGTTTTTCTTGGCCGACACGATCCGGCGGGCTTCTTCACTGGAGTCCGGCGCGATGATCACTTCAGTAAACAGCTTGACGATCTCGGTCGCTGTCTCCGCATCAAGCGGACGGTTGAGCGCGATGATTCCGCCAAACGCCGACGTCTGATCGCATTCCAGCGCCTTGCGATAGGCCTCCACCAGGCTTTCGCCTGCCGCAACGCCGCAAGGATTGGCATGCTTGATGATGGCGCAGACCGCAGCCGCGGGATCAAACTCGCTGACCAGTTCGAAGGCCGCATCGGTGTCATTGATATTGTTGTAGGACAGTTGCTTGCCCTGCAGCAGCGTGGCGGTTGCGACGCCGGGGCGGTTTGCCCCGGTCGCATAGAAGGCCGCGGCCTGATGCGGATTTTCGCCGTAGCGCATGACATCGAGCAACCGGCCGCCAAACGCCCGGTGGCGTGGCGCGTCCAGCCCGAGTTCGCCGGCAAACCATCCCGAGACCGCCGCGTCATAGGCGGCCGTCCGCGCGAAAGCCAGTGCGGCAAGTTCGCGCCGCAACGCCAGCGGAACGGAACCGTCATGGGTTCCGAGCGCCTCAAGCACACGGGCGTAATCTTCCGGATCCGTAACGGCTGTGACATAGGCGTGGTTCTTGGCCGATGCGCGGATCATCGCCGGACCGCCAATGTCGATGTTCTCGACAATTGTTGCCGGATCGGCGCCGCCGGCGACAGTCTGCTCGAACGGATAAAGATTGACCACCGCCAGATCGATCTCAGCAATGGTATGCTCTTCCATTGCCGCCCGGTGCTCCGGATCATCGCGAATGGCGAGCAACCCGCCATGCACGCCCGGATGCAGGGTCTTGACCCGCCCATCCATGATTTCCGGAAACGAGGTCAACTCGGAGACGTCCCGAACCGCAAGACCGGCCTTTTCGAGCGCGATTCGTGTGCCACCGGTCGAAACCAGCTCGACCCCGGCCGCGGCAAGCCCGCGAGCGAACTCGACCAGTCCGGATTTGTCCGAAACCGAAAGCAAGGCCCGGCGAATGCGCACCAGATCCGGCACAGGATGGTTTTTGGAAACAACGGCCATGGAAATCCCCTAGATAGTTGCCGCATCACCCTGGCGGCGCCGGCGTGGATTAACACAGCCGCAAGCCCGGTAAAACACGCAAATGGGCTTATCTGTGGAGCGTTGCCGGTTCAATGAAAGCGCTTCACCTTAAAAGCTACGCCGCCGGCCAGTCAGGCTTCGGCGCGCGGCAAAGTGGTGCGAATCAGCTTCCAGTCGATTTGCGGAGTTTCACCGGCGACAAATTCGAGCACGATCTGTTTGCTGGTGCGCGCGCCGGCGAGATCGGCAAAATGCACATCCTCTTCGATCCTGGGTTTCAGATCACGCGCGACAAAAGCCCAGGATTCACCATCGCCGGCGGTCAGGTGAACCGCGCCGTCCTCATCCTGCGAGACCGAGATTTTCGGATGGACATGAAACCGTGCCGCGCCAACCGTCCGGTTATCGGGTCCCGGCTCACTTTCGTCGGGTCTGAGCAACTGATCACGACCCTGCAGCTCATGCCCGGAGACAAGCAACCGGATCTTGCGCCGGTGCAAGAGTTTCAGTGTGCTGGCATATCCGTCATGGGTGGCAACGAAACCGAACTGCTTTGCCTCTTCATCCAGCGATTCAACCATAACCCGCTGCACGCCGCCGATCACGATCGGACCGAGAAATGGTGAATGCGAGATCTTCAGCGAAGAACAGTCATTGAGCGTCACCGTGCTGTGCGCCGCGGTCATCCGGGCAAATTCAGCGTGTTGCGGTTGATAGGATACAGGGGCTCCCGCATTGACGATGAAGCGGTTGAAGCCTGAAGACAGCTCAAAGGACAGGCATCCGGCATAAGCCGCAGCCGACATCCGTCCTTTCGGTGGCGGACCGGTGTCGGCGATCAGCGTCGCATTGCCGGCTGTCAGTCTCTGAAACCGCGAATGCGGCATCTCCCGATAGGCGTTCCCGGAGGTTTCATCATAGCGCAACACAGCAAGCAGGCGGTCGGCTGAAACCGCGGATGCGCCATTGAACAGGGCAAGTTCGCCATTGGCGTGACGGAAAAACCGCAGCGCCGAGAACATCCGGTCCATCCCGGCCGCCATTTTGGCAGGCGGTTTCTGGCCGAGATTGACATAGGTTTGGCGCAGCGGCAGCAAATCCGTCAACAAATCGATCAACACCATCGGATTGCGCGAGATATGACCGCCATCGGGCAGGATCTGGAGATCGAACTCAGAATCAAGGTTCCGCGATGCCGAGCGGACCGTACCAGCGCTGGCGGGAAGGCACAGGCTTGCCATCGCCAGCGCGATCCGGACCCTGAAACGCACCGCATCGGCGGGCATAGCCTCCGTCACATGCTTGAGATAGCGCGTTTGCAAGGCGATGCTTTTGAGAAAACGCCGGTAAAATCCGTGATCGGCCCCGCGCAGCACGATCGGTGAATGGGAAAACCAGGCAATCAGCCTGCTGGAGAGAACCCCGGGGTCAAACGAAGGTCCGTTGAGATGACGGCCCTCGACAGTGATCCAGTCGTCGACAAGCGACCGCGCGTTTGCAAAGGCCAGATCATGATCTGCCGCGCGCATATGCCTGAGCCAGCCAAATCCATGCAAACTTCGTGAAAATTCCGGGTTTGGAGCTTCCAGTTGGAATGGACTGCCGCCGCCGGTGTCCATCATGGTGCCGCCCATGGCGAAGCGTCCGGAGTATATTTCCTCGGCAATGTGGGAATCAGCCATTCGCAGATCAATTGGCGCAACGACAAGCCGGTCCGGCGTACCACCTGCAAATCGCATGGCGTTAATCCGGCCCAAGGCCAGACGGCGAGCAAACCGCCGCCATATCTCCGCCCCGTAAATATACGCCAGGCGTTGGGAATCGAATATCGAAAATGCCAAACGGGAATTCCTGAAAACGGGTCCCGGCCCTCCACCGGACCGGAATCGTAGCACAGTGGCCATTTTGTTCAACCACTTGAGGTCCACACGGCCACCTGTGGTGCCGCGCCCTGCAGATAACGCGCCACGCTGATAACTTCAAATATTCACAACGATCGATGAATGGCGGTTTGTGTGATGCTTTACCGCCGCGTCAGCACCACGGCATAAAATCCGTCAAGGCCGGCAAGCCGTGGATCCTCATGGCCGAGCATGGCCGGATGGGTCCGGATTTCCCCGGCGGGTGTGATCGCGGCTTCAAGTCCGGGCCAGCGCGACGGATCGGCGGGCTTGATTTTCCAGTCGGCGTGATCGGCAAGAAACCCTGCGACCATCTCCTCACCTTCTTCGGGGTCAAGCGAACAATTTGAAAACACCAGTTCGCCATCGGGCCGCACCAGACTTGCCGCATGATCGAGCAGATCGCGTTGCACCTGCGCCAACCGGGTGATGTCTTGGGGCGTTTTGGTGCTGGGAATGTCAGGATGACGTCGCACCGTACCGGTCGATGAGCAGGGAGCATCAAGCAGAACGCCATCAAAGCCGCCCGGCGCCACCAGGTCCTGGGCTCTGGTCAACCGGGTTGCGGCCTCGAGCCCGAGCCTCTCGAGATTTCCGCGCAAGCGTTCGAGCCGGTTGGCCGACTGGTCGCAAGCTGTCACCCGCGCGCCGGCGAGCACCAGTTGCGCGGTCTTGCCTCCCGGCGCCGCACAAAGATCAACAATCTCGAGGCCATCCAGTTTCGAGAACAATTGAGCCGGAAGGCTGGCAGCCGCATCCTGGACCCACCATGCGCCGTCCTGATAGCCCTCAAGTCCCGACACAGGACCTTCCGGGCGTCCGATACGCACCGATCCCGTCGGCAGCACCATGCCGCCCAGCCGCTCGGCCCAGCCCTGTGCATCCGCCTTGACTGTCAGATCGATTGCCGGCGGTTCGGACAGGATCTTCACGATGGCAGCGGATTGGGCCGGATAGACAGCCATGAGCCGGCTTTCAAACCAGTCGGGGAAGTTCGGAGTCACCGCGGCAATTTCCGGCAGAAGCTGGTCTTTTTCCCGCGCCATGCGCCGCAACAGAGCATTGACCAGCCCTGCGAAACGCCGGTTTCTCGGATCCCCGTCAGCTTGGCTCACCGCCAGATCCACCGCGGCCCTGTCGGGCACATCGAGATAAAGGATCTGGGCAGCGCCAACCCGCAGCACCTGCCGCAGCGCCCGCGCGCCATCCGGCAGCGCATTGTCAACCATCCGGTCGATAAAGGCATCGATCACCCTGAGATGCCGGAGCGCCGACAGCAGTATCGCCCGCACCAGCAACCGGTCCTGGTCGCCAAGACCGGTAAAGGCCGGATTCCCGCCAGCCGGATCGAGAAGCCCGTCAAGCGAGGCCCGGCTTTCGGTCACCGCCGACAGCAGTCGGGCAGCCGCCTGCCGCGCTGCGAGACCGGGTTTCATATCATCTGATCGCGCACGCGACCGGGCATTGCCCGAGCCCGGACGCGATCCGGCAGACCGGACACCGCTCAAGACCACGGTCCTTTTTGCGTTGAACCGGCGCGGCCCCAGGGTCCGGGCGAAGCCGGGGCCGGGGCCGGGGAAGGCGCCGCCGGCGCAAATTCTGCAGCCATGGCTTCAAGCGCCGCGATGCGGTTCTCCGTGGCCGGATGGGTGGAAAACAGGCTGTCCATGCGCTGGCCATTCAGGGGATTGATAATGAACATGTGCGCGGTCGACGGATTGCGTTCCGCATCTTCGTTGACGACACGGCGGGCGCCACCGGCAATCTTTTTCAGCGCCGAAGCCAACCATAACGGATTGCCGCAAATTTCCGCGCCGCGCCGGTCGGCGGCATATTCGCGCGTGCGGCTGATGGTCATCTGCACGATCATGGCGGCAAACGGTGCTACCAGCATCGCCACAAGCACACCGATGAAACCCAGTGGATTGTTGTTGCGGTTTCCTCCGAAGAAGAAAGCGAAATTGCCCAGCATGGAAATCGCGCCGGCAAGCGTGGCTGTGATTGTCATGGTCAGGGTGTCGCGGTGCTGAACATGCGCCAGTTCATGCGCCATAACCGCGGCAACTTCTTCGTCGCTGAGAGCTTCGAGAAGTCCGGTGGAGGCCGCCACCGCGGCATTCTGCGGATTGCGACCGGTGGCAAATGCGTTGGGTTGCGCATTTCGAATGACGTAAACCCTAGGCATCGGCAAACCGGCGTTGTGCGCCAGATCGGCGACGATCTGATAGAACTCCGGCGCGGTGCGCGCGTCCACTTCGACCGCATGGTGCATGCGCAGCACCATCTTGTCCGAGTTCCAGTAGGAAAACAGGTTCATTCCCGCGGCAATAATGAATGCAATCATCATCCCACCGGCGCCGCCAATCAGATAACCGACGCCCATGAACAGGGCGGTCATCAACGCAATCAACATAGCAGTGCGAACAAGGTTCATGCCCGTCATCCTTTCCAGCGACCGATTGCCCCGTATGGGATTTGGTCCGGGGATTTGTTTTTTCCGCTTGTGGCGTTAAACATGGGGTGTTTCAAGCTAATCTTCAATGTGAACGCAATCTGGCGGATCATCCCATGACCATGGAACCAAAACCCGACACCATTGCCGGCAATGCGCCTGAACCGGCGGCCGGCGGCGGATCCGAAACCGCGGCGAAAAGTGACACCGGTCCGACAGCCGAGCGTACGCTCAGCCCTGCGGCCCGGCGCGCATTGGCTGAAGCCGAGGCCAGGCGAAAGGTACAGCGGGACCAGCTGCTGTCCCGCGAGAAGGAAGTCGGCGGGCGCGGTGGCGCCGACCCGGCCCGGTTTGGCGACTGGGAGATCAATGGCCGCGCCATCGACTTCTGACCATTGGCGCTGTTGATCTGGCGATGATAAAGGAATATATTCCTTTATCATGCGAATCATCTCCTGCCTGTTGCCCGGTGTCATCCTTGCCCATGGTTTGGCAATCGCTGCGCTTGATGGTGCAATGGCCGCTGATGGCCAGTGGCGCAGCATAGCCGGCCCGGTGTCAGCCAGCATTGTCCGGATCATTGACGGTGACACACTTGTGGTCGATGCCCATCCCTGGCCGGGTCACGCAGTTCGCGTTTCAGTCCGGTTGCGCGGCATAGACACGCCGGAGCGCCGTTCGCGGTGTTTGGACGAGCGACAGGCTGCAGACCAGGCACGCAGCGAACTCGAGCGGCTGCTGGCGGGATTTTCAACCGTTGAACTGATCAATGTATCTGGCGGAAAATATTACGGGCGGGTTCTTGCGGATCTCAAGGCCGGCACACAGGACGTTGCCGCCGCCATGCTGGAAAGCGGACTGGCAAGGCCCTACCGGGGCGGCAAGCGTTTGAAAGCAGTTTGCGGCTAATTCCGAACCATGACCGGCGGGCTTTGTGCCGGCGCACGAAGCAGGCTTTGAAAGCTTGGAATCCGCATGAGTTTCATCGCCAATTGAAACCGGTTTGAGAACAAGAAATTCCCATCACCCAAAAGGCCACCCTTTCGGGGTGGCCTTTGACGCGGTTATTCCTTGACTGGAACCGTATAGTTGAGCGGCATCCGGCCACCGTCGACGTAAATCGTTTGCCCGGTGACATAGCTTGCATCGACAGAAAGCAGGAACGCCGTCACCGATGCGATCTCGGATGGGTCGCCGATGCGGCCCAGCGGCGTGCGCGACAGGATCCTGGTCCTCACATCCGGATTATCGGCCACCGAGGCCAGCATGTCGGTCATGATCGAGCCGGGACCGACGGCATTGACCCGGATTCCGTGCGGCGCGAGTGACAGCGCCATCACCTTGGTCAACTGGCTGACGCCGCCCTTGGAGACCGAATAGGGAACCTGATTGGCGATCGCCAGTGTGGCATTGATCGACGACATGTTGACGATCGAGCCGGGTTCCTCGCCCTTGCCGATCTGCTCCACCATGTGGCGCGCCACCGCCTGCCCGCACAAGAATGCGCTCTTGAGATTGACGCTCAGAACCCGGTCGAAATCAGCCTCTTCCAGATCGAGAAAATCAGCGGCGTGGACAATACCGGCATTGTTGACAAGCGCATTGATCGATCCGAAGGCATCAATCGTCTTGGCCACCAGATTGTGGACATCAAGCCGCTCTGACACATCGGCCGCGGTAAACAGGACTTCACCGTCGCTTGAGCCTGCTTCCACCGCCGCGGCGCCTGCCGCTTCGTCAATATCCGCGATCATCACCCGCGCGCCGTCTGCGGCCAGACGGCGTACAATCGCCAGCCCGATACCCTTGGCGCCACCGGTCACGATGGCAGTTCGTCCATCCAGTCTCATGCTTGATCCCTTTCACACAGCGCCGCACACCGCCAGAGCGGCGCAAAATCGCGCCAAATCACTGATGCTTTGCGCAAAGCCATCCTCAAGCGAAAGCTATTTTCGGTCCGGCGGCGATGCGTCCGCGCGGACAGTGGCCCGGCTGATGATCAAGGTCAATCGCTCTTCCTGGCAATCCCGTGCTTTGACATGACTTCGGCAATTTCATCGAGAATGCCCGGATCATCGATGGTTGCAGGCATCTTCCAGGCTTCGCCGTCAGCAATCTTTTGCATGGTTGCGCGCAGAATCTTGCCCGACCTGGTCTTGGGAAGACGTTTGACGACCATGACCATCTTGAACGCCGCCACAGGACCGATCTGATCGCGAACCAGCTTCACGATTTCCTTTTCGATCTCCTCGTCGGACCGGGTGACGTCGGAATTGATCACGACAAAGCCCGCCGGGATCTGTCCCTTCATGCTGTCGGCGATACCGATGACAGCGCATTCGGCGACATCGGGATGGCCGGATACGGCTTCTTCCATACCGCCGGTCGACAACCGGTGGCCTGCAACATTGATGATGTCGTCTGTGCGCGCCATGATGAACAGATAGCCGTCATCATCGACGAAACCCGCATCCGCGGTTTTGTAATAACCGGGAAATTCGGCCAGGTAGGAATCGAAAAACCTGCTTTCCGCGTGCCACAGTGTCGGCAGGCAGCCAGGCGGCAGCGGAAGTTTGATCACAACATTGCCAAGCGTTCCGGCAGGCACCGGATGACCGGCATCATCAATGACCTGCACATCGTAACCGGGCATCGGAACCGCCGGTGAACCGTATTTGACCGGCAACAGACCAAGGCCCATCGGGTTGCCGGCGATTGTCCATCCGGTTTCGGTTTGCCACCAGTGATCGATGACAGGAACGTTCAGCACCCGTTCCGCCCACTGGATTGTATCCGGGTCAGCCCTTTCGCCGGCCAGAAACAGTGCGCGAAAGCCTGAAAGATCATAATTGCCGATCAGGCTGCCTTGCGGGTCTTCCTTGCGAATCGCGCGGAACGCCGTCGGAGCGGTAAACAGCACAGCAACATCGTGTTCGGCAATCACCCGCCAGAATGTCCCGGCATCGGGAGTTCCAACCGGCTTGCCTTCGAACAGGATGGTGGTGTTGCCATGCAGCAGCGGCGCGTAAACGATATAGGAATGGCCCACCACCCAGCCGATATCGGACGCGGCCCAGAACACCTCGCCAGGCTTGAGCCCATAGACCGCATGCATGGACCACTCAAGCGCGGCCATGTGACCACCATTGTCGCGCACAACGCCCTTGGGTTGGCCGGTGGTGCCGGATGTATAGAGAACATAGAGCGGATCGGTGGCAGTGACCGGCGTGCAGGCGGTCTTGCGCCCGGCATTGGCCTTGATCAGATCATCATAATCAAAGTCACGGCCTTCAATCAGGTCACAGCAATGCTGCTCGCGCTGCAGCACGATTGTCGCTTCGGGCTTGTGGTGTGAATGCTCGATGGCTGCATCAAGCAGCGGCTTGTAGGCAACGATTCGTCCCGGCTCGATGCCGCAGGATGCGGTTACAACCAGTTTCGCCTGGCAGTCCTCGATACGGGTTGCCAGTTCCGAGGCGGCAAAGCCGCCAAACACCACCGAATGAATGGCGCCAAGCCGCGCGCACGCCAGCATGGCGACAATGGCTTCGGGCACCATCGGCATATAGATGACAATCCGGTCGCCCTTGACGATCCCCTTGTCGGCCAGTGCTCCGGCAAAGGCCTCAACTTCGGCCAGCATGGCTGAATAACTGATGCTGCGCTTGGCGCCGGTGATCGGGCTGTCATAGATGATCGCCGCCTGTTCGCCGCGACCCGACGCCACATGCCGGTCAAGACAGTTGTGGCAGGTGTTTGTCACTCCATCCGGAAACCAGCTGCCATAGGCGCCCTGCTCCGGATCAAAGGCGGTTTTTGGTTTCTCAAACCAGTCAATCGCCGCCGCCTGATCCATCCAGAACCCTTCCGGATCATTCTGCCAACTGCTGTAGACCTCGGCATAGCTGCTCGACATGATCGTCTCCTCCAGTAAATCCCTGTCACTGCTGCGCGGCTGACGGCCTGCGCAGGTTTCGGTTTCCCGAATTCGCGGCACACTAAGCGCCTGATTGCGCCCGCGAAACTAGACCTTGGACTAGTTAATCCGTTCAAATCGATTAGCGTGCGCCAAAAATTGCCGACCCGACCCGAACCTCGGTCGCGCCGAAGCAAATCGCGGTCTCGAAGTCATCGGACATGCCCATCGACAGGGTCTCGATGCCATTGTCCCTGGCAATCCTGGCGAGCAAGGCAAAATGTGGTCCCGGATTTTCATCCACCGGCGGGATGCACATCAGCCCGGTGATCGTCAGCCCCAGATCGGAGCGGCAAAGCGTCAGGAATGCATCGGCCTGATCCGGCTCGATTCCCGCCTTCTGCGGTTCTGATCCGGAGTTGACCTGTACATACAGGCCGGGGGATTTGCCCTGCTTGTCGATTTCCCGCGCGATTTCCCGGGCAATCTTTTCCCGGTCGACGGTTTGGATCACATCAAACAGCGCCACGGCGTCCGCGGTCTTGTTGGATTGCAGCGGTCCAATGAGGTGAAGTTCGATACCGGACGTTTCAGCCTTCAATCCGGGCCATTTCGACTGGGCTTCCTGAACCCGGTTTTCGCCGAATACCCTTTGCCCGGCTTCGATCACCGGCCTGATCTGATCAACCGGCTTTGTCTTGGAGACCGCAACCAGCCGAACCGAATCCGGCTTTCTATCGGCACTCGATGCGGCTGCGGCGATCGTCGCCCGTACTTTTTCAAGGTTTTCCCGCACGTCCAAGCCTTGCTTCCTTCCAATACTTTTAGAATTGTCACCCGGTGTTAACGCAGCCCGGACAACTTGCCAATCCGTCAACCGCTGACAGCTTTGTCGCATCTCGCGCAACTCAAGCCGGCCCGGAGGGCGGAACTTCGGTTCCAATGCCGCTCAATGGTTGACGCTTGACGGGTTTCATGGTGAAGGTCGCGGCAAAAACAGACAGGTTTTCTGGTGATCCTTCATGGCAATTGAACGTTACAATCCCAAACAGGCGGAAATCCGCTGGCAGCGCATCTGGGAAGAGGCGCGTATTTACGAGACGGACAATGACAGTCCGGAGCCGAAATACTACGTGCTGGAGATGTTTCCCTATCCGTCGGGGCGGATTCACATGGGCCATGTCCGCAACTACGCCATGGGCGATGTGGTGGCGCGCTACAAGCGGGCCCGGGGTTTCAACGTGCTGCACCCGATGGGCTGGGACGCCTTCGGCATGCCGGCTGAAAACGCCGCGATCCAGAACAAGGTCCATCCGCGCGACTGGACCTACGCCAATATCGACGCCATGCGCAAACAGCTCAAATCCATGGGCCTGTCGCTCGACTGGAGCCGGGAATTCGCAACCTGCGACGTTGACTACTACAAGCAGCAGCAAGCCCTGTTTCTCGACTTTCTGGCCGCGGGTCTGATCTACCGCCGCAACTCCAAGGTCAACTGGGATCCGGTCGACATGACCGTGCTCGCCAATGAACAGGTCATCGACGGACGTGGGTGGCGCTCGGGCGCACTTGTCGAACAGCGCGACTTGACCCAATGGTTCTTCCGTATTTCGGACTTTGCCGAGGAGCTTGATGACGCACTCGACAGCCTTGACGGCTGGCCCGAAAAAGTTCGGACAATGCAGCGCAACTGGATCGGCAAATCTCGCGGTATCGAAATACCTTTTCCCCTTGTCGCCCCGCTGGGCGAAATTGATACGGTCACCTGCTTTTCCACCCGGCCGGACACCATGCACGGTGCAAGTTTTCTGGCGATCTCGCCTGATCACCCGCTGTCACTTGCGCTCGAGGCAGGCAATGCGGACCTTGCCGCTTTCAACGCCGAGTGCCGCCGCATCGGTACCTCCGAGGAAGCCATGGAGAAGGCGGAAAAACGTGGTTTTGACACCAAACTCAAGGTACGGCATCCGACCGAAGACCGGGAACTGCCGGTCTGGGTGGGGAATTTCGTGCTGATGGGGTACGGAACCGGAGCAGTGTTCGGATGTCCCGCACATGATCAGCGGGACCTCGACTTTGCCCGGAAATACGGCCTGCCGGTTCGCAGTGCATTCTTTATGGTCGGGGATGATACCCCTATACTGGCAGAAGCGCTGGTTCCGGCAAAATCAGAAAAAGTGGTCTATGTCGACCATTTCGCGGGCCTTACCGAGGTGACTGGCCAACAAGCCATCGATCAGACCATCAACTGGTTTGAAGACAACAGTCTGGGCAAGGCAATTACCCGGTTCCGCCTGCGCGACTGGGGACTTTCGCGCCAGCGCTACTGGGGCGCGCCGATTCCGGTGATCCATTGTGACGACTGCGGTGTGGTGCCGGTGCCGGTGACAGACCTGCCGGTTCGTCTTCCCGACGACGTCACGCTGGACAAGCCGGGAAATCCGCTCGACCACCACCCGACCTGGCAGCACGTCGCCTGCCCCGGTTGCGGCAAGGATGCACGGCGCGAAACCGACACCATGGACACTTTCGTGGATTCGTCATGGTATTTCGCCCGTTTCACGGCGCCACGGCACGACACACCGACCGATCCCGCGGTTGCCAGTGCATGGCTGCCCGTAGATCAGTATATCGGCGGCATCGAGCATGCGATCCTGCACCTTCTCTATTCACGCTTCTTCACCCGCGCCATGCGTCAGACCGGGCATGTCGATCTCAAGGAGCCTTTCCGCGGACTGTTCACGCAAGGTATGGTGGTTCACGAGACCTATCGTGCCGACAATGGCGGCAAGGGAGAATGGGTCGCCCCGGCCGATGTGGTGATCGAGGAGATCGATGGCGAGCGCAAGGCCCGTCATGCCACGACAGGCGAGGCTCTCGCCATCGGTTCGATCGAAAAGATGTCGAAGTCGAAGAAGAATGTTGTTGATCCCGACGACATAATCGACAGCTATGGCGCTGACACCGCCCGCTTCTTCATGCTCTCGGATTCGCCCCCTGAGCGTGATGTGATCTGGACCGAAGCCGGGGTAGAAGGCGCGCACCGGTTTGTCCAGCGGATCTGGCGCCTGCTCGGCGAAGCGGCTGGCAACCTGAACGGCGCCCAGGCAAAAACCGGAACCGGTGACCGCGCCCTGACCGTGTCACGCAGCGCACACAAGACAGTCAAGGCTGTTGGCGAAGACATTGAAAAGCTTGCCTTCAACAAGGCTGTCGCAAGACTTTACGAACTCGTCAACACGCTTGCCGCCCCGCTTTCCGATGTCGCCGCCGGAAAGGCGGACACCGACCTCGTTTCCGCCTGCAAGCAGGCAGCGGACATGGTGCTGTTGATGATTGCGCCAATGATGCCGCATTTGGCGGAAGAATGCTGGAAAATGCTCGGCAATGACGGCATGGTGGCGACAACACCCTGGCCGAATTATGATCCCAGCCTGGTCACCGATGAACAGATCATTTTGCCGGTTCAGATCAATGGCAAGAAGCGCGGCGATTTGACAATTGACCGCAATGCCGATCAAGCTGCCATTGAGGCGGCCGTTCTGGCTCTCGATTTCGTCCGTACCGCGACCGGAGGCAATCCGCCGCGAAAACTCATTATCGTACCCCAGAGGATCGTCAATGTTGTCATCTGAAGTTGCCGGATCGGGATGGAAATCAAGATGTCTCGCGGTTGGTCTGGGACTGGTGCTGCTGGCAGGCTGCCAGGCCCGGCCGCTTTATGGTTCAGTCGATGGCGAGAAACAGTCCGTCTCGGTCTCGCAAGCCGGATCACGCGTCGCGCAGTCCGTGCGCAATGAACTCGTTCTCGGTTTTGGTGGCGAGCAGACTGAGGCCGCCTACCAGCTCAATCTATCGGCAACCTCCACCACCTCCGGCATCCTCCCTGGCGGCACCGACAACGAGTTTTCCGCGGCCCGCGTCTCAGTGACAGCAACCTATGTGCTCAAATCCGCGGCGACCGGCGAAACCGTAAAGACTGGTTCCCGCTTTGCGGACGCACAGCTTGACCTTCCCTCACAGCAATTTGCCCAGGTACGGGCCAAGATCGAGGCGGAAGACCGGGCTGCGCGGGAAGTGGCTGCTCTCGTGCGGGCCGATGTTGTGGCAGCCATCGCCCGCTAACGCGCATCACCTGTTCGTTTCTGCATGTCGTTATCGCAATACAGATGCAAAATTTCACGACATGCATCAGGACCTGGACCAGATCGGCGAACCTCGTGGCACAGATAAAATCCCATGAATTCTCCGCGTTCATTCGCCGTGAAGGCACTCCGTACCGGATCGTGCTGGTTTACGGTCCTGATCGGGGTCTCGTTTCCGAACGCGCCGCTCAGGTCGCGGTCAAGACCGGTGTGGGTCTCAAGGATGATTTTGCGGTTCTCCGCCTGGAAACTTCCGATCTTTCCTCCGATCCGGGACGTCTGGCCGATGAGTTCGGCGCCATCAGCCTGTTTGGCGGAGACAGGCTGGTCTGGCTTCGCAATGCCGGCAATGAACGCGGCCTCATCACGGCTCTGACAGCCATTGTGGACAGCGACACCGGGTCGTCTCATCTGCTGATTGAGGCCGGAGACCTCAAAAAGGGCAGCGGGCTTCGCAAGATCATAGAGAACAACCGCGCCAGCCTGGCCATTCCCTGCTATTCCGACGATGCACGCGGGGTTCAGGCGCTGATCGACGAAGAACTGGGCAATGCCGGCCTTGCCATCCAGAATGATGCGCGCCAGCGCCTGTCGCAACTTCTCGGTGGCGACCGTCTGGCCAGCCGTAATGAACTGAGAAAGCTCGCACTCTATTGTCACGGCACCGGAACCGTGACCGACGATGATGTGATGGAAGCAATGGGCGACGTCGCCGCCCTGTCGGTCGACGATGCGGTGGATGCGGTTTTTTCAGGCAACGCCGCAGGCCTCGAAGCCGCGCTTGAACGGATACTTGCCTCCAAGACCTCGGTTTTTCTGGTTTTGCGCGGCTGCATCGTCGTGTTCGAGCAACTCGACGCCATGCGTTCACTGGTTGAAAACCATAAACGGCAACCCGCCCAGGCACTGGCCGAAAAAGGCCGCGGCATTCATTTCAAACGCAAGCCCATCATCGAGCGTGCGCTGCGGTACTGGCGACTGGAAGCTATAAATGGTGAAATGCGCCGGCTTAATGAAGCTGTGTTGGAAACCCGCCGGCGGCCACACCTGGAGGCGGCGATTGCACGCCAGGCTCTGCTACGCACCTGTCTGCTCAGCCGCTAACGCGCGTCGCGTTCAAACGGATTCAGGTGACGCACGTCAGCTTTTTGTTTTTGCATGTCGTTGCCGCAAAACCGCTGCACACTTCTGCGCGACATGCATTGGCAACTTATCTTATTGAGAAACCTAATTTTTTTCGCCCAATAGCCGGCAAAGCTCGTCCAGTTGTTCAAGTGATTTGTATTCGATTCGCATCTGTCCGCCCTGACCCTTGTGAGCAAGTTGCACCTTGAGACCCAGGAAGTCCGTAAGGCTTTTCTCCAAAGCCACGGTATCGGCGTCCTTTGTCTCGGTGCTCCCGGCGGACTTGGTTTCGAGATCCCGGGAACTATTGGCCTTTTCAGCGTCCTTTTGAGCCAGCCTTTCCGCATCACGTACCGACAAACCGTCCCGGACGATCAGCTTGGCCAGCGCCACCGGATCGGACGTCGACACGATGGCCCGTGCATGGCCGGCCGACAACGCGCCTTCCGCAAGCATGGCGCGGACCTCTTCAGGCAGTTTGAGCAAGCGAAGCGAGTTGGCGACATGGCTGCGGCTCTTGCCGATGACTTCGCCGAGATCGTTTTGCGTGTAATCATACTGGGCGATCAGTTGCTCGTAGCCCTGCGCTTCTTCGAGCGCATTGAGGTCGGAGCGCTGGACATTTTCGACAATGGCAATTTCCAGCGCCGTCTTGTCATCCACGTCCCGGACAATGACCGGGATTTCGACCAGACCGGCCATCTGCGCGGCGCGCCAGCGGCGTTCGCCGGCAATGATTTCGAAACGGTCCGCTCCGGCACCGCGAACCATGATCGGCTGAACGATACCGTGCTGGCGAATCGAGCGGGAAAGATCTTCAAGATCCGCTGTGTCGAACGAGCGGCGCGGATTGCGCGGATTGCGGCTGACATGTTCGATCGGCACAAGCCGGTCAGCCGAAACCGTCGGCTTCGCCTGTGCCGCAGACGGCTGATCAATTTCTCCGATCAGTGCCGCCAAACCTCGTCCGAGGCGCTTTTTCGAAACATCTTCTGACATCGTTACATCCACTTTCGCCGCAGCCCTTTCCGGGTCAGGCAGCCTTTCGGTTACGTTCGCGCTGTATTACTTCAGACGCCAATTGCAGGTAGGCTTGGCTTCCGGCACACTTCAAATCATAAAGAATAGCGGGTTTGCCATAGGACGGCGCCTCTGAAACCCGGACATTGCGCGGAATCAGGGTCCGGTAGACCTTGTCACCCAAATGCGACCGCACATCGTCAACAACCTGCAGCGCAAGATTGTTGCGCGGGTCATACATCGTCATCACGATACCCTGTATATCGAGCGTCGGGTTGAGCGCGTCGCGGACCTGTCCGACTGTTTCCAGAAGCTGGCTCAGACCTTCGAGTGCAAAAAATTCGCACTGCAATGGCACCAGAATCGAATGCGCAGCGGCCATCGCATTCATGGTCAAGAGATTGAGCGAAGGCGGGCAATCGATCAGCACATAGCTGTAACGTTGTGCGTCCGGCGCCTGCAACGCCTTGCGCAAGCGGAACACCCTGTCCGGCGCCCCCGCAATTTCCATTTCAACGCCGAGCAGATCCATGGTCGACGGAATGATGCTCAGATGAGGCACTGCGGTCTGGGTCACCGTTTCACTCACGGTAGCATTCTGCGTCAGCAAGTCATAGGCCGAGACACCGCGATCCTTGCGGTCGATGCCAAGACCTGTGCTGGCATTGCCTTGCGGATCGATATCGACGATCAACACCTCCTCGCCGATCGCCGCCAGGGCGGTGGCGAGATTGATGGCGGTGGTCGTCTTGCCAACACCGCCTTTTTGATTGGCAATGGTGATGATCCGGTTCTTCGAAAGTTGCATCGAGAGGGTCCGCGGCCTAGTTGCGCTTGGAAAGATTGCTGATCTGCAGGATCGCCGATCCATCCCGCGCCAGACTTTGATGTTCTATCAGATCGAAGCCCCATAGGTCACGCGCTGATCGCACTTCTCCCGGATAATCCAACCCTTTGTGAAACCACAATTCAAGCGCGGCGTTCTCACGCGCGAAGGGCGCCGCATAATCCAGCAACTCGGACAGCGAAGCGAGCGCCCGGGCCGATATGGCGTCGACGCCGGAGAGCGTAGCGTTCATGGTCTCCATACGCATCGGATGAACACTGGCGCGCGCACCCGTCTTGGAAATGACCTGACGCAGAAACGCAGCCTTTTTGTTGTTGCTTTCGACCAGATGAACCCAGCCTGCGTCACGTTCCGTCAGACAAATCGCTGTCACCAGTCCGGGAAACCCGGCGCCGCTGCCCATGTCAATCCAGGTCAAGGGTTCAGGTCGGAGTCGAAACAATTGCACACTGTCAAGAACATGCCTCTCCCATAATTCAGGCAGTGTCTTGGGAGATATCAGATTGATGCTGGGCTGCCATTTGCGGACAAGGTCTGCATAAAGCCGTAACCTGTCCCATGTTTCACGTGAAACAAACCCTGAATCCGGGAAAAACCCTTCTGCACGATTATGGGAGCCCATGGTCAACCCACCGACCTTTCAGCAGCCCCATTGCCCGGCTTTCGCAAATAAGCCAGGAGCAATGCAATTGCCGCGGGAGTCATTCCTTCAATACGCTCTGCGTGTCCAATCGACGGTGGACGGATCTTGTCGAGCTTCTGTTTCAGTTCTTGGGAAAGGCCCGGCAGGTCTGCATAGCGGAAATGTTCCGGGATCAATCGATTTTCCTCCCTGCGTCGCTGCGCGATGTCCTGCATTTGCCGTTCCATATAGACAGCATAGATTGCATCTATTGCGGCGGCATCCAAAGCCCTGTCACCATGCAGGGCAAGCTCCGGCCAGATCGACACCAGCGTTTCCTTTGTTACATCCGGATAGGATAACAACTGAAATGCCGATCTGCGAATACCGTCCTTGTTCAGCGACAACCCGTGTTTCATCGCTTCCGACGGCGACAGGTTGCGACCCTTGAGATCATCCAAACATTTCGTAAGCGAATCGAGATGGGAGACAAACCTGGATTTACGATCTTCGGGAATACAGCCCAACTCGATCGCCTTGGGTGTCAGGCGCAATTCTGCATTGTCTGCCCGAAGCGACAGGCGGTACTCTGCTCTTGACGTAAACATCCGGTAAGGTTCGCTCACACCCTTGCTGGTCAGATCATCGATCATCACACCGACATAGGAATCCGTGCGGCTGAACATGAAAACCGGCCGGTTCTGTATTTTCAGGGCAGCATTCAAACCGGCAACCAGTCCCTGTGCGGCCGCTTCCTCATATCCGGTCGTGCCATTGATCTGTCCGGCCAAAAACAGGCCTTTGATCCGGCGGGCCTCCAGCGTTTGCCGCAGTTCGCGCGGATCGACATGATCGTACTCGATGGCGTAGCCCGGTTGAACGATCCTGACATTCTCCAGTCCGGGGATTGTTCGTAGAAATGCTTCCTGCACATCCTCCGGCAAAGACGTGGATATTCCATTTGGATAGATGGTTGAATCATCCAGACCCTCAGGTTCCAGAAAGATCTGATGCCCATCCCGCTCTCCAAAGCGGACAATCTTGTCCTCTATCGAAGGGCAATACCGGGGGCCAACACCTTCGATCTGACCCGAATACATGGCCGAACGATGAATGTTATCCTGGATGATCCTGTGGGTCTCCGGCGTTGTCCTGGTGATTCCACAGCGGATCTGCGGAACGGTGATCTTCTCGGTCATGAAGGAAAACGGGACGGGATCCACATCCGCGTCCTGCCATTCTACATGGTCCCAATCAATCGTGGAACCATCAAGCCGTGCTGGAGTACCGGTCTTCAATCTGCCAAGGACAAACCCCGCGCGCTCCAATGTTCCAGAGAGCCCCAGCGAAGGGTCTTCATTCATGCGACCAGCCGGGATCTTGCGATCTCCAATATGGATCAGTCCGCGCAGGAAGGTTCCGGTGGTCAGGACAACGGACGAGCAATGAACCGTCCGGCCATCTTTCAGCACAATCCCGGTAACCTCGCCATCCTCCGAAACAATGTCATCGGCCTCGGCCTCGATGAAATCGAGATTCGGCTGCGTCCGGAGCAGTGACTGAATTGCCAGACGATAGAGTTTGCGGTCGGCCTGTGTCCGCGGGCCCCAGACCGCAGGCCCTTTGCGGCGATTGAGCATACGAAACTGAATGCCGGACTGGTCGGCGGCCACTGCCATTAACCCACCCATAGCATCGATCTCACGTACAAGGTGTCCTTTGCCCAGCCCGCCGACCGCGGGATTGCAAGACATTGTTCCGATACTATCGAATTTGTGTGTAACCAAGGCGGTCCGGGCACCCATTCGCGCTGATGCGGCGGCAGCCTCGGTACCGGCATGTCCGCCGCCGATTACAACAACGTCATAGTGCATGTCTTGTCTCCAATGACTTTCGGTCGGGCTTCAAACCTCCGAGAGTCAAGCTTTATGTTTCACGTGAAACAGTTATCCCGCACAACTTGCTTATCGTTAAACGCCATGGTGATGTTTCACGTGAATCACCCACATCCATCTTATATGACTTTGTCTCACGTGAATCATTTCCCGACACAGAATTCAGAGAATATCACACCCAGCAACTGTTCGACATCGACGGAACCGGTAATTTCACCGAGTGAGATGGCGGCGTTTCGTAAATGCTCCGACCGAATTTCAATAGGGTCATCGCATTGATCGACTGCGATTTGCAGTTCCCTGATGCTGTCATTTAAAAGAAGGCTGTGTCGCTCTCGCGTGGGAAGAGCATCACTCTCACCGATATCGAGATTAGACAGACGATTGGAGATGCAGCCAATCAACATCTCGACCCCTCTCCCAGTCTTGCTGGACACCGCGATATCCCCATCCGGAAAATTTGAGACATCGCTATCGACCAAATCCGATTTGGTCCACACCACCAATCTGTCAGCGGGTAACGCTGAATCATCCATCGGATGTTCGGTGGGATGATACAGGTTTCGTAACTCGAGCACCAGATCCGCGGAATCTGCGGCCATCAGGCTTCGTCTTACACCCTCAAGTTCAATCTGATCTTCCGACTCCCTGATACCAGCGGTATCCATCAGAACGACAAGGTGTCCACCGATGTCGAGGCGAACCTCAATGATGTCCCTGGTCGTGCCCGGAACATCCGACACGATTGCAACATCCCGCTGCGCAAGACAATTCAACAATGATGATTTGCCGACATTCGGGGGACCAACCAGAGCAATCCTGAACCCGCTCCTTATGATTTCACCATTACGCGCTCTGGCCAGGTGATCAGTGATTTCACCGATCAGGTGCTTAACTTCCGGCCAGATCTGATCGGCGACTGATCCCGGAATATCGTCTTCATCGGAAAAATCGATGTCAGCCTCGATCATTGCCCGGGCATAGGTAAGCCGCGTGGCCCAACCTTCATAAAGCTCCCTGAGACCGCCATTGGCCTGGCCAAGCGCTTGCTTGCGCTGCGATTCGGTCTCCGCGCGTATCAGATCAGACAGACCCTCGACAGCTGTCAGATCAATCCGCCCTGCTTCAAATGCGCGTCGGGTAAATTCACCGGCTTCGGCCGGGCGAAATCCGGGAAGGCCGGACAGTGCGCCAAGCACCGCTGATATCGAAGCTCGGCTGCCGTGGATCTGCAGCTCCGCGACATCTTCGCCTGTAAAGGAATGTGGGCCTGGGAAGAAAACCACAAGGCCTTGATCAAGCAGACATCCGGAAGCGTCCCGGATGTCTGTCAGTTTCACCCTGCGTGGTTCAGGGATCGGGCCCGATACCGTTTCGAGTCCGAATCGAACACCGGGGCCAGAGATTCGTATGATCGCAACCCCGGCCGGCGGATGGCCTGACGATAGTGCGTAGATCGTATCCCGCATAAATGTACCGGTATCGAATCGAGTCGGTGATTCTGGCGATTCGTCAGGTATTCATCGAATCGAAGAAGTCGCTGTTGGTCTTGGTCTGCTTCAGTTTGTCGATCAGGAACTCGATCGCATCGGTCGTTCCCATGGGAGCGAGAATACGGCGCAGAACGAAGATCTTCTGCAGGTCCTGCTTCGGCACCAGTAGATCCTCTTTCCGAGTACCGGATTTGAGAATATCCATCGACGGGAAGATCCGCTTGTCCGCAACCTTGCGGTCCAGCACGATTTCCGAATTGCCGGTTCCCTTGAATTCTTCGAAGATCACTTCGTCCATACGCGAACCCGTGTCGATCAGTGCTGTCGCGATGATTGTCAGCGAGCCGCCTTCCTCGATATTGCGGGCGGCGCCGAAGAACCGCTTCGGCCGCTGTAGCGCATTGGCATCCACACCACCGGTCAAAACCTTGCCTGATGACGGCACCACAGTGTTGTAGGCGCGGCCCAGGCGGGTGATCGAATCAAGCAGGATGATCACATCACGACCATGTTCAACCAAACGCTTGGCCTTCTCGATCACCATCTCGGCGACCTGGACATGGCGAACAGCCGGTTCGTCGAAGGTCGAGGCAACAACTTCGCCCTTAACCGAGCGCTGCATGTCGGTGACTTCTTCCGGGCGTTCGTCAATCAGCAACACGATCAGATAGCAGTCGGGATGATTGGCTGTGATCGAGTGCGCGATATTCTGCAGCAGCACCGTTTTACCAGTGCGTGGCGGCGCCACGATCAGTCCGCGCTGGCCCTTGCCCAAGGGTGCGACAAGATCAATGACACGCGCTGAAATGTCTTTGGTCGTCGGATTGTCGATTTCCATCTTGAACCGCTCATCGGGATAGAGCGGTGTCAGGTTGTCGAAATGCACCTTGTGGCGGATCTTTTCCGGATCCTCAAAATTGATCGTATTGACCTTCAGCAGCGCAAAATAGCGCTCGCCTTCCTTCGGGCCCCGAATCGGGCCTTCCACGGTATCCCCGGTCTTCAGCGAGAACCGGCGGATCTGCGAGGGCGAAATATAGATATCATCCGGGCCGGGAAGATAATTCGCATTGGCCGAGCGCATGAAGCCGAAACCATCCTGCAGCACTTCGACAACACCTTCGCCGATGATCTCGACTTCCTGTGCAGCCAGTTGCTTGAGGATCGCAAACATCAGTTCCTGCTTGCGCATCACACCGGCGTTTTCCACCTCGACTGATTCGGCAAAAGCCAGAAGGTCGGTAGGAGTTTTGTTCTTGAGCTCTTGAAGCTTCATTTCCTGCATGGAAAATCCAAAATCTGATTATATCGACGTGGGGAAAGGCGGGCATTTCGATGCAGCTGGGGAAAGCCGACCAGAGAGACTGGCGCCCGCCATAAGGACGTAACGGGATAGATAGCGATTCACGTGAAACGCTGCAAGCCCCGTCATGCGCCAATTTTCGACTGCCTGGACGCTATCTCGCCGCTTCGAGGCGATCAGGCGAAGGGTTTGATGATCACCATGATCACCACGATGATCATCAGCACCGTTGGAATCTCGTTGGCCATCCGCCATTGCCGCGAGGTCATGGTGTTTTCTCCGGCAGCAAATCGTCGCGCCGCCCGGCTGAGAAAGACGTGAAAAACTGTCAGTCCGACCACCGCGGCAATCTTGACCCACAACCACAGCCCCGAAAATCCGAACCCGCTCCAGGCCAGCCACAGTCCGACCGCCCATGACACCATCATGGCCGGTGTCATGATCACCTTGACCAGCCGCTGCTCCATGATCACGAAGGTTGCGGCAGGCTCGCCTCCGGTTTCGGCATCGGCGTGATAGACGAACAAGCGCGGCAGATAGAACAATCCGACCATCCAGGAAATCACCGCCACCACGTGCAAGACCTTGAGCCACCCGTAAAGCCAGGCCGGGTCAAACCACCATGCCAAGACCGCGAGCAGGAGCACCACACCGATGGACACAGAGGCCTTGACGCGGGCCTTGCGGCCCTCGCTGAGACTGGTCGCGGTATCAGACGTCACTGCTTTGCAGCGGCCCTGATCCGCTCCATCAGCCTTGTGACATTTTCAGGATCGGCCTGTGGCGTGATGCCGTGACCGAGGTTGAAAATCAGCGGACCGTCGCCGTATGTCTCAAGCACTTCATCAACACCCTCATCAAGCGCCCTGCCACCGGCAATCATGCGCAATGGATCGAGATTGCCCTGTACAGCGCCTCCGGCCTGTATCTGCCGGCCCAGCTTTGCCGGAACGGTCCAGTCCAGCCCGACACACTCAATCCCGGTTGCGGCCCGGTAGCCCTCAAGCTGCGCTCCGGCCCCCTTGGCAAACCCGATGACGGGAACTCCGGGCCTTTCCGCCCGAATCCGGTCGACCATGCGTTTGACAGGTCCGATGGAAAACCGCGCAAAATCCCGTTCGCTCAAAACACCCGCCCAGGAATCGAAGATCTGCACCGCATCAGCCCCTGCATCGATCTGGGCAATCAGATAATCCGCAGACATCTCGGCAAGCAGGCCAAGCAGCGTCTCGAAAGCAGCCGGGTGCTGCATCGCGAACAACCGGGCCGGAGCCTGATCCGGCGTTCCGTGGCCGGCGATCATGTAGGTGGCAACAGTCCAGGGCGCACCGCAAAAACCCAACAGCGTGGTTTCAGCGGGCAGTTCCGCCCGAAGCCGGCGGACTGTCTCGTAGACAGGCGCCAGATGCGCATGCATTCCCGAACCGTCAAGCGCGGCTATCCCGTCGGGTGTTATCGGGTCCATCAAGGGTCCCTTGCCCTCGACAAACCGCACGTTCCGATCAAGTGCATCGGGGATTACCAGAATATCGGAGAACAGGATTGCCGCATCAAAACCGAACCTGCGGATCGGCTGCAATGTGACCTCGACCGCAAGGTCGGGAGTGTAGCACAGATCCAGAAAGCCTTTGGCCGTGGCGCGTGTCGCCCGGTACTCGGGCAAATAGCGGCCAGCCTGCCGCATCAGCCAGACAGGTGGCGGGAACACGGTCTCCCCTGCCAGCACCTTCATCACCTTGCGTTCAACAGCCTTGGTCATCACCACTTCCTTAAAACAAATCCTTATTGATTTAGGATTCTTATTCTTAGACTCTGTGTTTAATGGGGATTGCGAATGATCCACAGCCTGTCCACAGCTTGTTCATATAAACTGTGTCCAGGACGAAGGACAATGCGATTTGGAAACCTGATCATCCGCTCTCCAAAAACCTATGGGATTCAGGTAATTCCGCCCGAATGGAATTTCGCCTGATCGACTGATCACCATGTTTTCAACAATTCTCGCGTCAATCCTCGCAAAACCATTCACTTGATGGCAATTGTGGAGAACGAGCGGGGTTATCCCTTGCATTCGGACCGGGGGCTCTCTTAGCTCCAGTCTGTCCCGGTTTATCAACATCCCACGGAGAATCATGTGGAGCAGACAAAAAACTATTTCCACCTGCATCTGATCTCCGATTCGACAGGTGAGACCCTGATGGCTGCCGGCCGTGCCGCAGCCGCTCAGTTTCAGGCAGCACAGGCGCTTGAGCATGTCTATCCGTTGATTCGCACGCGCAAACAGCTGTTCGCGGTTCTTGACGCAATCGATGGTGCACCGGGGATTGTGCTTTATACCATCGTTGACGCTGAACTGGCCTCGATCATCGAACTGAAATGCCGGGACATGGGACTTCCCAGCGTCTCGGTGCTGGAACCGGTGATCAACGTGTTCCAATCCTATCTCGGTGCTCCCTCCCGGCGCCGGGTTGGCGCGCAGCACGCGATGGGTGAGGAATATTTCAAGCGTATCGACGCGTTGAATTTTACTCTCGACCATGATGATGGCCAGTTGCCGTCAGATTTTGATGAGGCAGATCTGGTGATTCTCGGGATCAGCCGAACCTCGAAAACACCGACGAGCATCTATCTTGCCAATCGCGGCATCAAGACCGCCAATATCCCGATCGTGTATGATGTCCCGCTTCCAGAAGCCTTGATCACAGCCAAAAAACCGCTCGTGGTCGGTCTCGTCGCCTCGGTCGAGCGAATCTCCCAGGTCAGGCAAAACCGGGTTCTGGGCACAACGGCCGGCTATCAGGGAGATCACTACACTGATCGCGCCCTGATCAGCGAAGAACTCAAATATGCCAGATCGCTTTGCGAGCGAAACAATTGGCCGGTCATCGACGTCACTCGCCGCTCGATCGAAGAGACCGCCGCCGCAATCCTTGCCTTGCGTCCCAAGTGGCGCTAACCCCGTCCTATCCGGCAGGACATGTTCAGGAGAAAGCTATGGCGCCGCGCCTCGTGCTCGCATCGGCGAGCCCCTATAGAAAAGCGTTGCTCGAAAATGCCGGGCTGAGTTTCGATGTCGAACCGGCTCAGGTGGATGAGCGCGCCATTGAACTGACGCTGGAAGGGATGGACGCCGAAGATATCGCGCTGATTCTCGCCGAAGCGAAGGCTCAGGATGTTTCAAGCCGCAATCCCGGCGCAATCGTCATCGGCTCGGATCAGACCTTGTCGCTTGAAGGTGAGGTCTTCCACAAGCCCGGCGACATGGAGCAAGCGCGACGACGCTTGCTCAAGCTGTCCGGTCGCACCCATGAACTCAACAGCGGCGTGGTTCTGGCGCGGGACGGCAATACCGTCTGGCGGCATATGTCGATCGCACGCATGACGATGCGGCAGCTCGATCCTGGTTTTATTGGCCGTCATTTGTCGGCTGTCGGTAACCGCGCTCTTTCCTCGGTCGGCGCTTACCAGCTTGAAGGCGAAGGCATTCAGCTCTTCGAGCGCTTCGAGGGTGACTATTTTACCATCATCGGGCTGCCGTTGCTGCCTTTGCTGGCGCAACTGCGTCAGCTTGGAGCAATCGATGGATAAGAGAGATAAAGACCAGCGACGCGCCTTCGTCATCGGCGATCCGATCAGCCATTCACGATCGCCGCTGATCCATCGTCATTGGCTCGAAGCCGCCTCTCTGGATGGCAGTTACGATCCGGTCGCGGTCACAGCGTCGGACTTGCCCGCTTTTGTATCCGCGCTGAAGGATGGATCATCGGGCTTTTGCGGCGGCAACGTGACGCTCCCGCACAAGGAAGCCATTCTGGAGCTTGCCGACGAGGCAGACGTCACGGCACGGGAAATCGGCGCCGCCAATACGGTGTGGCTCGAAAATGGCCGGTTGATGGCCACAAATACCGATTCCCATGGTTTCAGCGCCAACCTGGATGAAACCGCTCCGGGCTGGGACAAGGGAAAATCGGCTATTGTCCTGGGTGCGGGTGGTGCTTGCAGGGCCATCGTCCATGCACTTCTCGCGCGCGGCTTTTCCTCGGTGGCTATTGCCAATCGTACCGAGGCCCGGGCCCGGGTGCTTGCCGACCGGTTTGGTCCGCGGGTGAGCCCACACGGCATCGAAAGCCTGCAGGAGCTGGTCAGCGGAGCTGATCTCTTCGTCAACACCACCTCGCTCGGAATGGGCGGAACAGAGGCTCCACTTCTCGACTTTACTGTCATGGCGGAGGGTGCCCTGGTGACCGATATTGTCTATGTCCCGCTCGAGACGCCATTGCTCGCGATGGCGAAACGGCAGGGAGTGGCGACCGCCGACGGCCTCGGAATGCTTTTGCATCAGGCGGTGCCCGGTTTTGAAAAATGGTTTGGCCTCAGGCCTCAGGTCACCCCTGAACTCCGCCAGTTGCTGATTGCCGATATGGAGACGCACACATGATCATCATCGGCCTCACCGGTTCAATAGGCATGGGGAAATCGACCACATCGGCCATGTTCGAAGCAATGGATATCCCGGTCAACAGCGCCGACGATGTTGTTCATCAACTTTATAGCGGCGAAGCGGCACCGCTCATCGAACAGGCATTTCCCGGAACTGCGCCGGATGGTGTCGTTGATCGCAGGCTTCTCTCGGAGCAGTTGATGGAAAGGCCGGAGGGCTTTGGCCTGCTTGAGGCCATTATTCATCCGCTGGTGCGGGCCCGCGAGCAGGAATTCATCGACCGGGCGCGGTCTGGTAACACTCCGATGGTTGTTCTCGATATTCCGCTGTTGTTCGAAACCGGGGCTGCCGACCGGGTTGATGTCGTCATTGTCGTAAGTTGCGCACCGGAGATCCAGCGTGAAAGGGTCCTGGCCCGTCCAGGAATGACGGCGGAAAAATTCGAAGCTATCCTGGCAAGACAAACCCCTGATTCCGAAAAACGCGCCCGCGCAGACTATGTTGTCGACACCGGCGCAGGTCTGGATGCCGCCAGACAACAGGTCGCCGATATCGTGACTGAACTGGCAAACCGGGAAAAGCGGAGCTGAGACGATGCGCGAGATAGTTTTCGACACCGAAACCACAGGGCTTGATAATCAGGCCGACCGGATAATCGAAATTGGCTGCATCGAGCTCGATAACCAGTTTCCAACCGGGAGATCGCTGCATCTGTTCATCAATCCGGATGGCCGCAAGGTACATCCCGACGCCTTGGCGGTGCACGGCATAACCGATGCGTTTTTATCCGACAAACCGGTATTTGCCGATGTTGTCGACGAGATAGCGGATTTTTTTAAGGGTGCGCATTACGTCGCTCACAACGCGACATTCGATATGGGGTTTCTCAATACCGAATACAAACGCGTTGGCCGGTCGCCGGTGGCGCCGGACCTGGTAATTGATACCCTGTCGCTCGCCCGCCGCCGTCATCCGATGGGTCCCAACAGCCTGGATGCGTTGTGCCGGCGTTATGGGATCGACAATTCCCACCGCACCAAGCACGGCGCGCTTCTTGATGCCGAACTGTTGACGGATGTCTATATCGAAATGCTTGGCGGCCGCCAGGCAGCGCTCGGCCTGTCTGCAAGCGATACGGAGGACGTCAAACGCAGTTCGGATGATGTTATCGTCGAAATCGGCGAGCGTCCGAGACCCCTGCCGCAAAGACTGAGTGATGCTGACAGACGATCTCACGCAGCCCTGGTCGAGCGCATCGGAGCTTCTGCCTTGTGGCGAAAGCCCAACTGACGAATGCTGGATAACTGCCGCCTGACGCCAGTTGGAGCGCAGCTCTCTCCGTACCTCGAGTATGGAACTGAGATTTCTCATTGCACCGAAGACCAAGCCTGGCGATGCGGGAAGCCCTGCAGCACTGTAACCCCAAACGAAAAACGCCGCCCTGCGGGAGTTCCCGGGCGGCGTTCGTCACTCACAGAGCACTGCAGCATTCGAAGTCTTGCAAATTCGTTATCGTTCAAAGCAATCCAATTGAACGCGACATGCATCAGTTGACCTGATTGGTTACCTGCGACTTTGTCTTTTCCTCGGCCATGCGCTGCTGGAACATCTGACCGAAATCGATCGGATCGATAAGCAGTGGCGGGAAGCCGCCGTTGCGTGTCGCGTCAGCGATGATCTGGCGGGCAAACGGGAACAGGATGCGCGGGCATTCGATGAACAGCAGCGGCAACATGTGCTCCTGCGGGAAATTGGCGACACGGAAGACACCGCCATAAACCAGCTCGACATTGAAAACGACCGTATCGCCGGACTTTGCTTCGGCGTTCATTGTCAAATGAACGTCGAATTCCGTTTCACTGATCGGATTGGCGTTAACATTGACGTTGATGTTGATGTTTGGCGCTTTTTCACGTGGGCCCAGAGACTTTGGCGCACCAGGATTTTCAAAGGACAAATCCTTGATATACTGCGCCAGAACATTCAGCGTTGACGCTTCGCCATTGCCCTTTGGATCAGCGGCAGCAGCAGCATCCTTGTCGGTCTTAGTCTTTGCCATGTGGCTCTTCCCTGTGTTTCATCCGCCAATGCGGTCGTCCGGAAAATAGTTCGGGCATGGGCTAGCATTTCGTCGCCCGGCTTACAACCCGTTTGCGCCGCCTCAATCGGCCCTGCCGGGTCCATTGTCGGGTTTGTTCAGGCTGCCGCGCTCGTCCGACCACGGTGAGGACGGATCGGTATGACGTTTGAATTCGTCCTCATCGAGATCCACAACGCCGTCGGGCCTTGCATTCCCGCCTGCATCAGGCCGGCGGGTATGGAAGCCGGCCGACATGGTCTGCACCACAATCCGATCCTTGAGCAGACGCCAGACCAGATCCCTGACCGCGGGCACGAACAGCAGGAACCCGAGAGAATCAGTGACAAATCCGGGGGTCAGCAGCAAAATGCCCGCAACCAGTATCATAACGCCATGAACGAGGTCTCGGCCCGGAATCCGGTTGGAGCGCATTTCCGCATTGATCCGGTTGAAAAGCCCGATGCCCTGCCACCTGAGCAGAAAGCTCCCGATGATGGCGGTGAGAAAGACCATGCCCAGTGTTGCCCACACGCCAATCTGACCGCCTATCACCACAAAAGCGGCGATTTCAGCCAATGGAATGGCGAGCAGCAAAAACGGGATAATGGAAAAACGCATGATGTCATGTCCGCAATCGGGCTGCCCGTCTATACAAGCAGTTTGAAATAGAATGGTGTGACCATTTGAATGATCAGCCTTTGGGGATTATATGCATCCCTAGCAATGATGTAACCGAAAGAAGGCGGGAATGGGTTCCTTTGATTTTGTGACGTTCTTCTTTTTTGTGGCTGCGGTGATCATATTCATCCAGCTCCGCTCGGTGCTCGGCAAGAGAACCGGGAACGAACGCCCGCCGCGCGACCAGTCGGTTCGCCGTGACCAGTCTGCTGCAGCGGAGGGAATGGATGACCCCAAGGTCGTCACGTTGCCACGCCGTGGCCGCGAAACTCCGGGCCCCGACGAGTTTGCGGCCGTAGATGCCTATGCCGAACCAGGCAGTGAGCTCAACAAGGGACTTCGCGACGTGGTCACCGCAGATCCGAGCTTTGAACCCAAGGAGTTTGTCGGCGGAGCCACCACCGCTTACGAGATGATCGTGTCGGCCTTCGCCGAAGGCGACCGCAAGACCCTGAAAGGTCTGCTGTCGCGCGAAGTGTTCGAAGGGTTCGTTGCCGCCATTGACGAGCGCGAGAAACGCGGCGAAACCGTCCGCTCCAATTTTGTCGGCATTGAAAAATCCAACATCATCCAGGCGGAGATGAAAGGCGCGGAAGCCAACATCACCCTGCGGATCGTCAGTCAGTTGATCTCGGCAACCCTGGACAAGGACGGCGAGGTGATCGAGGGAGACCTGGTTGAAGTCACCGATGTCAATGACGTCTGGACCTTTGCCCGCGACACCCGCTCGCGTGATCCAAACTGGCGCCTGATCGCGACGGAAGCCGATCAGTAATGGAATGGTCGCTCCGCCGGGAAGATTTTTCCACGCTTCCCGGCTGGGCGGACGACACACCGGCGCAGGCTTTTGCGGCTTTTCGCCGCTCGGCCGAACAGGCCATGCACCACCAGCCATACCGCACCGGAACGCTCGGGATTGATCACGCCGAACTCGAGCCCGCCTATGCCGCGGCTCTTTCCGAATCCGGCTACCTATCACAATCCCGGGCCCGGACGTTTTTCGAAGCCCTGTTCCGGCCGGTGGAGCTGTGCGCTGATGGCGGGCAAGGATTGGTAACCGGCTATTATGAACCTGATGTCGATGTCAGCGACCAGTTTGAATCCGGCTATCGGTTTCCGTTTCTGCGGAAGCCGGACACTCTTCTAAAAGTTCCTGACCCGGACAATCCGCCCGTCACCATCCCGGCCGGCTACGCCTTCATGCTCGATCAGGCCGGCACTTTGACGACGTGCCCCGACCGGGAGGCCATTGAAACCGGCGCCCTGGATGGCCGGGGCCTTGAAATTGCCTGGGCGGCTTCCCGCGCCGACGTGTTTTTTGCCCATGTGCAAGGCTGTGCCCGGCTGCGGTTTGCAGGAGGCGGGGTCAAGCGGATCACCTACGCAGCCAAAAGCGGACACCCGTTCACAGGTATTGGCCGGCTGCTGGTCGAGCGCGGCGAGATCAGCGCCGAAAAAGTATCCATGGCAGCCATCCGGGAGTGGCTCGCTGTTGATCCGGAGCGGGCTGATCGCCTGATGCGGGAAAACCGGTCCTATATCTTTTTTCGCCAAGCTGATGTCGAGGATGAGCGTCTGGGTCCTGTGGCTGCTGCCAAGGTCGCGCTGGAGCCCGGGCGCTCTCTGGCGGTGGATCGCCGCATTCACAGTTTCGGCACTCCGATATTCGTGTCAGCACCCGAGCTTGCGGATTTTGACACTCCGCGCTCGTTTGCGCGGTTGATGATTGCCCAGGATACGGGAACCGCGATCACCGGACCGGTGCGCGGTGACTTGTTTGCCGGGTCGGGACCCGCGGCAGGCGCCATTGCCGGGTCGATCAAGGCCGCCGCCCGGTTTGTGGTTTTTGCTCCGGCCGGATCCAGGATTGCACGGCAGGCCGGTCATGAGCAGTGACAAGTTCAAACTCAGCCATGAAGACCGGATTATCTGGGCGCAAGTCGCCCGCACGGTAGAGGCTTACCCGGGCAAGCAGGTCGAAGCCGATGACTGGTTTGCCGTGGAGGCGTCTGTGCCGCCGCAGCCGCTTCCTCCGGAAACGCCGAGCAGGCGCACGCACCCGGTTCCGGGCCTGAAACAGCCCCCCAAGCCCAGGCCTCATCCGATCGAAAAGCCGGTCATTCGCAAGCTTGCCCGCGGCAGGTTACCGATTGACGGCCGTATCGATCTTCATGGCCTTACCCAGAGCGAAGCCCACAATCTGCTGTTCGGCTTCCTTGCCCGCGCCCATGAGCGGGGCCTCCGGCATGTCCTCGTCATTACCGGCAAGGGTGCTTCGAGAGGCAGTGACGGGGTGCTAAAACGGCTCGTGCCGGAATGGCTGGGCAAGCCGGAATTCCGCTTTCTGATTTCGGGATATGAGGATGCCGCGCGCAGCCATGGCGGAGATGGAGCGCTTTACATCCGCCTGCGCAGGGAAAGAGGGAACCCGAAATGACACCGTTCGGCCAGGCTGTTCGCCGGTTGCGCGCCGAGCGGGGCGTCACCCAGCGCCAGATGGCAAAGGCGCTCGGCGTGTCACCGGCCTATTTGTCCGCGCTCGAGCACGGCAACCGCTCCGAGCCAAGCTGGGAGTTCATTCAGCGCGTCATCGGCTACTTCAACATCATTTGGGACGAAGCCGAGGAATTGCAGATGCTTGGCGGCCTGTCTCGGCCGAAGGTGACGATAGACACATCCGGACTGATGCCAAAGGCGACGGAAGTGGCCAACAAACTGGCTTCAGCCATTGGCCGGCTGGACATCGCCGCGCTGGAGGAAATCGACAGGTTGATTGACGCCTCGGCTGCCCGGCCTGAAGCCGGCATCAACGACGACCCGCCCCGGCGCCGCAATCAAAAGCTGTCCTGGTAAGTACTGTGTCAGGCCACGCAAACGTGGCACCGGTCATTTCTCGATGATTGCGCGCAACTCGTCTTCATGCTCATTGACCAGCCAGCCATAATAGTTCTCGCTGGGCAGCGTCGGCTTCAATCCACGCTTCTTGCGTTTGCTGTTTTCACTGGCCAGGGCTTCGGCGCGTTGGGCCGAATTGCCGACATTGTACAGGGTCGCGGTCAGACCGGGGTTTTTGGAAATGTCAAAACCCGCAATCTCGCGGTAATTGTCGATCGAATCGGCAATCGAGGCAGCCATGTAGGCAAGTGTCGAATCCGGCTCCATGATGGCTTTGTAGACTTCCGATGCATTGCCCGCGCTGAGTTTTCTCAGCCTTGAAACCTTGTTGACCCGATCGGTGTGGGTGAGGGCCGTCAACGGGTTGAGCTGGCCCAGTCCGAATGTCTGGCCGGCGTAAAACGGCTGAAAAAACACTGCTCCGAAGCGGTCATCCGGATAAGACTTGCCTGAAACCTTCTTGCCGCGAAATGTCTTTTCCCAGACCTCCTCGCGACAGGTCCAGAGCTTCGCCGACCCGGAACTCTCATCGCAGTCATCAAATTCCGGGCGTTTGACGAAATCGATGACCGTTTCGCCATCATGCTCGAAACGGAACCGTTCGCCGGCATAGGATATCGCCTTGACATAATAGGTCTGTAGCCGGTCGTAGGCATCAACATTATATGTGTGTTCGCCGACAAGCGCCCCGACGATATGGATCGGGTCAATCTTGTAGCTTCTCGACACATTGACAATTTTGCGCCGAAGCCTTGTATCTTCGGCGATCAGATCGCGTATTTTTTCATATTTCGCGTCGAAGGTTGATTTTGTTGCCTGGGTGCGGCGTTTGGAGGCGCCGGGGATATCGGGCTGCCGGACATTGCGATTTCCCTGTGGCACCAGATCGGCGGAAAAGCTTTGCGGCACCTGCGCCAAGCCCAGGGTGAACGCGATCAGCATCGCGACCATGGCTTTGGACTTGCAGCTGGGCACCATCATGATCTTCTCCAAAGGCATCAACATAACCCGGTTATATCACGGGTCAGCCTGGCGTCTCACCTGCCTCGTTCACGTTGCAATCGCGGATTACAGGATGAAACGCGAAAGGTCGGTATTCCGCGCAAGATCACCAACGTGCTCCCGGACATAGTCTGAATCAATCGTGATTGTCGAGCCCGGCTGGTCCGGCGCGTTAAAAGAAATTTCGTCAAGAACGCGTTCCATCACCGTTTGCAAGCGCCGAGCGCCGATATTCTCGATGCTCGAATTGAGATGTACGGCGACTTCGGCAAGTGCGTCGATTGCGTCCTCGGTAAATACCAGTGTCAGGTCCTCGGTCGCCATCAAGGCCACATATTGCTTGATCAGGCTGGCTTCCGTTTCCGTCAGAATGCGGCGGAAATCATCCTTGCCCAGCGCCCTGAGTTCAACCCGGATAGGCAGCCGGCCCTGCAGTTCGGGCAGCAAATCCGATGGCTTGGAAACATGAAACGCGCCGGAGGCGATAAACAAAATGTGATCGGTTTTCACCGGGCCGTATTTGGTGGCGACCGTCGTGCCTTCGACCAGCGGCAGCAAATCCCGTTGCACGCCTTCGCGGGAGACGCCTGCACCCATGCCGCCTTCCCGGGACGCGATCTTGTCGATCTCGTCAATAAACACAATGCCGTCGTCTTCCGCCGACTTGAGCGCTTCCTGATGGACCTGTTCCATATCCAGAAGCTTGTCGGATTCGTCGTTGATCAGGGAATCGTGGGATTCGCGGACAGTCGTCTTGATCTTCCGGGTGCGTCCGCCCATCGCCTTGCCGAACAATTCGCCAATGTTGAGAACGCCGACATTGGCGCCCGGCATGCCCGGCAATTCAAATTGCGGCATGCCCGAGGAATTGTCGGCGACCTCGATTTCGATTTCCTTGTCATCGAGTTGTCCGTCACGCAGCTTCTTGCGGAAGGAGTCCCGCGTCCCGGGAGATGACGTGTTACCTACCAGCGCATCGAGCACACGTTCTTCGGCGTTGAGCCGCGCCTTGGCTTCGACTTCGCCGCGCTTGCGTTCCCGCACCAGCGTGATGCCGACTTCAACCAGATCCCGGATGATCTGTTCGACATCGCGGCCGACATAACCGACCTCGGTGAACTTGGTCGCCTCGACCTTGACAAACGGTGCACCGGCCAGCCTTGCCAGACGGCGCGAGATTTCGGTCTTGCCGACACCGGTCGGTCCGATCATCAGAATATTCTTCGGCATCACCTCTTCGCGCAACAGGCCGTCAAGCTGCTGCCGCCGCCAGCGGTTCCTGAGTGCAATTGCAACAGCGCGCTTGGCGTCGTTCTGGCCAATAATGAACCGGTCAAGTTCGCTTACGGTTTCGCGGGGGGAAAAATTGCTCATGTCGGGATCATGCCTTTATCGGGGGAAGCCTGTTAAGCAGCGATGTGGGAAGAAGCGGGCGGATAATCAAGCGCCTGATACGTTGCCACCCTGCACCGAACAGGATCACCACAGCGCCGACAGCGATCAGAATCAACGCAAATGGCGGAATTCCGGTGGTGTTCGCCGCACCGTTGACGAGGTAGTAGATCCCCACCGAGCCAAAATAGGCAAGTGTAGGCGCCAGCAGCGACCGCCGGTCGATGGCCAGCGCCACCAGCACGAACATCACCATCATCAGGCCAAGCAGCACGCCAGCGGCCATCCCCGGTTCGATCTGGCCCGACAGTACCTCCTGGCCGGTGGCCAGAATAAACAGCGGGTGAACCAGAAGCGGCGCCGAGACCACATGCAGCCAGAAGGCGCAGTCAGACCATACTGTCTGTCGCTCGCGGTCGCGCAGATCGAAAAAAACCGCCACGGCGAAGATGATCACGCCGCAAACCAGTGGCACCGCCAGGGCATTGGAAAGAACCTCCGCCAATTGATCCGTCGCCGGCGCCGCAATCGCGCCACTGACCATCTGGTCATGGTAGATCAGGATGGCGCCCAGGAATGCCAGGCCGGTCGCAGCCAGTGCTATGACTGCGGCGAGCACCGGCACTTTGAACCGGAAAAAGTACACCGCCGCCGCGGCAATCATGCCGCCGCCCAGTATCAGTCCCATCGGCCAGGCGTCGGCCCGCAAGGCGAGCAGCGAAAACGCGTTAACTGTGGTGGGCAGATCGAACCGCACCACAATGAATTCGACCAGCATGGACAGAATCGCGGCGCTGAAAACCAGCGCCAGCAATGTGCTCGACAACCGCATCCGCTTCTGACGTGTGACGATTTCCGCCACGATCCAGCTTGCCAGCGCCAGCAGCGGCGCGATGGTCAGGCTGTCATGGGGAAAGATCGCGCGCAACGCGAATAACGCACCGGAAAACAACAGGACGATGCCGACGGTGACAAAAATATCATTGCCGCCGCCGACCAGCCGCAGTTGATCATCAACTGAAAGCGATGCTGAGGTCTCACCGCTCAGGTGTCCGGAATCAGTGGCACTGCCGGCAAGAGCCAGCAAGGCGTCGCGTTGCCCAGGCTGAAGAATGCCCTGGTTTACCGCTCGGTCGAGTGTTGCTTCATCAATCATGCGGTGATCTCGCCCGTGGTTGGGTGTTGCCGGATTTCAATCTCATGATCACAACAGCCATGTCTTCGTCTTCCGACGATTCACGTGAAACAACGGAAGATCTGAACCCGATGCGCGCCGGGCGTCAATCAAGCTCAAGGGTTTCAATCACGATATTGGAGTTGGTGTAGACACAAATGTCGCTGGCAATTTCCATGGCCCGGCGCGCGATTTGCTCGGCGGTCTTGTCGGTATCCATCAGTGCGCGGGCGGCAGCGTAGGCATAATTACCGCCGGAACCGATGGCCATGGTGCCATGCTCGGGCTCAAGCACGTCGCCGTTGCCGGTGATCGCCAGGGTTACGGTCTTGTCCGCAACCAGCATCATCGCCTCAAGCCGTCTGAGATACCGGTCGGTCCGCCAGTCCTTGGCAAGTTCGACGGCGGCGCGGGTGAGTTGATCCGGATATTGCTCGAGCTTGGCTTCCAGCCGCTCCAGAAGCGTGAACGCGTCGGCGGTGGCGCCGGCAAATCCGGCAATCACGGAGTTGTCCTTGCCGATCCGGCGGACCTTGCGCGCATTGCCTTTCATGACCGTCTGGCCAAGGCTGACCTGACCATCTCCGGCCATGACCACCTGCGAACCCTTGCGCACGGTGATGATCGTGGTTGCGTGCATATCGCCGAAGGGGTTGTGCTCGCCCATGGGGCATCCTTTCCTGCAAGCGGCCTGACCGGCCGCAAAATGATGAGGTCAGCCTTATGTAAGTGTCTCGGGAGCGAATGCAAATCTGTCTTGAGCCCCGGACCCTCGGCTTTCCGGCAACCCCATCGACCAAAGCCGTTCTGGATATTTGGATTGCGGACTGATAATGAGCGCAGCAATGCACCGTTCGGAGACGACTGATGGCCACCACCGAGACAGCACGCAGCGCTGCCGTTGCCCGCAAGACCAACGAAACCGATATTTCCGTATCCCTGTCTGTTGATGGCACCGGAACCGGATCGATCTCCACCGGGGTTGGTTTTTTCGATCACATGCTGGAGCAACTCTCGCGCCATTCGCTCATCGACATGGAGATCAAGGCCAAGGGCGATCTGCACATTGATGATCACCACACCGTCGAAGACACCGGCATTGCCATCGGCCAGGCTCTGGCCAAGGCTCTGGGAGATCGCAAGGGCATCAATCGCTATGCCTCGCTGGATCTGGCCATGGACGAGACCTTGACGCGTGCCGCGATCGACATTTCAGGCCGGCCGTTTCTGGTCTGGGATGTTACTTTCACGTCGCCCAAGATCGGATCTTTTGACACCGAACTTGTCCGCGAGTTTTTCCAGGCTCTGGCCCAGCACGGTGGAATAACGCTGCACGTGACCAATCTGTATGGCGCCAACAGCCACCATATCGCCGAGACCTGCTTCAAGGCCGTGGCGCGGGTATTGCGCACGGCCTGCGAAGTTGATCCACGGCAAAAGGACAGGATCCCTTCAACCAAGGGATCGCTGGCCTGAGCCTGTCGGAAATTCCGGCCGAACGGAGATATTTGCCATGACCGCCTATCTTGTATTGGCCAGACCGGGCGCGCCGACGCCGGATGAACGTTGCGTGGTGATCGCCGACCGTTTCGCGGTACTGGCCTTTATTGCACCGGTGATCTGGCTGCTGTTCAACCGGCTTTGGCTCGAGGCTTTCGCCGCGGCCCTGGTGACTGTTGCGGCAAGCATGCTGGCGAGCGTCCCCGGTCAGATGGTTCCCGCACTTGCCATCGGCTTCGCCTTGCAACTGATCACCGCGCTGGAAGGCCGCAACTGGCGTGCCTCAGCCTTGCAGCGGCGCGGATGGCGGCTGGTCGATGTGGTGGAAACGGAAGATGCCGATACAGCTTTTGAAATCCATTCAAGCCATGCCATAAAACCTCAGACATTATCCATGCCCGCGAGTGGCCGGCCCAACCGGTCGCCATTGATGCCTGATCGTCAGGGCGGCGGTGAAACAGGCTCCATCGGCTTGGTGCCGGTCAAAAGGAATTGAGCCAGATGCAGGTTGTCATTGTTGATTACGGGTCGGGCAATCTTCGCTCCGCACTCAAGGCGTTCGAGCGCGCCGCACGGGAGTCCGGCGTCTCCGCCAACATCATTCTGAGCGCCGATGCCGATCATGTGGCGGCCGCCGACCGTGTCGTGTTGCCCGGCGTTGGAGCCTATGCCGATTGCCGCGCCGGACTTGACGCCATCGACGGCATGACCGCGGCATTGCGCCATGCGGTCGAGGACAAGGCGCGACCGTTCCTTGGCATCTGCGTCGGCATGCAGCTGATGTCGAGCCGTGGAATGGAAAAAACCGTGACAAGTGGGTTTGGCTGGATCCCGGGCGATGTAGTCGAGATCAAGCCTTCGAATCCGGCTTTGAAAATCCCCCAGATCGGCTGGAACACGCTCAGTCTGAAAACTGAGCATCCGTTGTTTGACGGCATTCCGACCGGGCCCGACGGGCTGCATGCCTATTTTGTTCATTCCTATCATTTGGCGGCAAACAATCCCGCTGATGTGCTCGCAACCACCGACTATGGTGGGGTGGTGACCGCAGCCGTGGCGCATGAAAACAAGGCCGGAACCCAGTTTCACCCGGAAAAGAGCCAGACGCTGGGTCTGGCCCTGATCGCAAATTTCCTCAAATGGAAGCCCTGACATGATCCTGTTTCCCGCCATCGATCTCAAAGACGGCCAGTGTGTGCGGCTCAAGCTGGGCGAAATGGATTCGGCCACGGTCTACAACGAGGACCCCGCGGCCCAGGCCCGCGCTTTCGAAGATCAAGGCTTTGAATGGCTGCATGTGGTCGATCTCAATGGGGCGTTCGAGGGCCAGTCGGTCAACGGTGCTGCAGTGGAAGCGATTCTCAAGGCGACAAAAAATCCGGTGCAGCTTGGCGGCGGCATTCGCACACTGGCGCATATCGAAGCCTGGCTCGAAAAGGGCCTCGCCCGCGTCATTCTCGGCACCATTGCGGTGCGCGATCCGGATCTGGTGCGCCAAGCCTGCAGATTGTTCCCGGGCCGCGTTGCCGTCGGCATCGATGCCAAGGGCGGCAAGGTGGCTGTCGAGGGCTGGGCCGAGGCGTCCGAACTTGGCGTCATCGAACTGGCCCGACGGTTCGAGGGCGCAGGCGTCGCCGCCATCATCTACACTGACATCGACCGCGACGGCGTTCTGACCGGCATCAACTGGGAGTCCACCATCGAACTGGCCGGTGCCGTCTCGATTCCGGTGATTGCGTCCGGTGGTCTTGCCTCGATTGCCGACATCGTCCGGATGAAAATGCCCGACGCGGCAAGCCTCGAAGGCGCCATCTCCGGCCGGGCGCTCTATGATGGCCGTATCGATCCGGCGGAAGCACTGGGGATTCTCAACGGCACGCTCGAGGTCGAGGCGGCGAAGTTTGAGGAAAGTGACCGCTCATGACCCTGAAATCCCGCGTTATTCCATGCCTGGACGTCAAGGACGGTCGCGTCGTCAAGGGCGTCAATTTTGTCGACCTGATCGATGCCGGCGATCCGGTCGAGGCGGCCAAGGCCTATGATGCGGCGGGAGCGGACGAACTCTGCTTTCTCGACATCACCGCATCCTCCGACAACCGCGAGACCATCTTCGATGTGGTGGCGCAAACGGCGGAACATTGCTTCATGCCGCTGACTGTCGGTGGCGGGGTTCGCACTGTCGCCGATATCCGCAAATTGCTGCTGTCGGGCGCAGACAAGGTGTCGATCAATTCGGCGGCAGTCAAAAACCCGGATTTCGTTGCCCAGGCCGCCGACAAGTTCGGCAACCAGTGCATCGTGGTGTCCATCGATTCCAAAAAGGTGTCTGGCCCGGGCGAGGCCGATCGTTGGGAGATCTTTACCCATGGTGGCCGCGAACCGACCGGCATTGATGCGGTGGAGTTTGCCGTGCAGATGGTCGAACGAGGCGCCGGTGAACTGCTCCTCACCTCAATGGACCGTGACGGCACCAAGGCCGGCTATGACATTGCGCTCACGCGCGCCATTGCCGATGCGGTGCGGGTACCGGTCATAGCTTCGGGTGGGGTCGGCAATCTCGACGATCTGGTCGAGGGGATTCGCGACGGTCACGCCACCGCGGTGCTGGCAGCCTCGATTTTCCACTTCGGAACCTATACGATCAGTCAAGCCAAGCAGTACATGGCGGATGCCGGTCTCGACATGCGTCTGAATTGACCGGGTGAAACCATGCCCCAGGAGTTCAATCTGCCATGACCAGCTTCACCCTTGCCGATCTTGAACGGATAGTCTCCGAGCGGGCGTCTGCAGATCCGGCCCAGTCCTGGACGGCAAAGCTTGTGAGCGCCGGCATGCCCAAGGCTGCCAAGAAGCTCGGCGAGGAAGCAGTCGAAACCGTGATCGCCGCAACTTCGCAGACCCGCGGTGAACTGGTCAGTGAAACCGCGGATCTTCTGTATCACCTCATGGTCGTGCTAAGGATTGCTGATGTGCCTCTTGGTGAGGTGATGGCGGAGTTGGAAGGCCGGACCGTACAATCGGGCCTCACCGAAAAGGCGAGCCGCACGGCGGAGTAAGTATGGACCAGACCAATATCCAGCCCCCTGCCCTTGATCATTTCAAGGGCGACGATTTTTCACCCTACCGTTTTTTCACGGCGGACAAATGGGCTGAATTTCGCGCCGATACGCCACTGACCCTGACCGAAGACGAGGTGCGCCGGCTTCGCTCTCTCAACGATCCGGTCAACCTCGACGAAGTCCGGCGGATCTATCTGTCGCTGTCGCGGCTCTTGTCGGCGCATGTGGAATCCTCGCAATTGCTGTTTGAGCAGCGCAAGCGGTTTCTCAATCTTTCAAACGTGGCCAAAACGCCGTTCATCATCGGCATTGCCGGCTCGGTGGCGGTGGGCAAATCCACCACCGCCCGCGTTCTGGCAGAACTTCTCAAGCGCTGGCCCTCGAGCCCGAAGGTGGATCTGGTGACCACCGACGGTTTCCTCTATCCCAATGAGGTGCTGCGGCGCGAAAACCTGATGGACCGGAAGGGATTTCCAGAAAGCTATGATGTCAGCGCGGTGCTGCGCTTTCTCTCCGAAATCAAGGCCGGCCAGCACAAGGTCCGCGCGCCGCGCTACTCTCACCTGACCTATGATGTTCTGCCGGGCGAATACACCACCATCGACCGGCCCGATATCCTGATCTTCGAAGGCATCAATGTCCTGCAGGTGCGTGATCTGCCTGCCGATGGCAAGATCGTTCCCTTCGTTTCCGATTTCTTCGATTTTTCGATCTATATCGATGCTGTGGAGACCGACATTCACAAATGGTATGTTGATCGGTTCATGAACCTGAGACAAACCGCTTTCCGCGATCCTGAATCGTTCTTTCACCGCTATGCCGCGATCAACGAGGATGCCGCTCGCGCCATTGCCGAAAGCCTGTGGGAAAACATCAACCTCAAGAACCTCAAGCAGAATATCCTGCCGACCCGGCCGCGCGCCGATCTGATCCTGCGCAAGGCGCCAAATCATCTCATCGAGCAGGTGGCGCTGCGAAAGTTGTAAGAGATCCCTGCTTGAGATCCGGCGAAATCAGGTGTTGACCCGGCGCAAGGTCAGGTTGATGCGGCCGCCATCGTTGAGAAGGGTCGATGTTGTCGGGTAGATCCGGTCGACTCCATGGAAGGCCAGCCGGCTTTCTCCTCCAAGAAGGACAATATCGCCGCTTTCCAGGCGGAAGGACCGGGTCGGCGAGCCGCGCTCGACGCCACCGATGCGGAACAGACAGGCATCGCCAAGCGAAATTGACAGCACCGGCGCCGAAAAATCGCTCTCGTCCTTGTCCTGGTGCAGCCCCATGCGGGCCTTCGCATCATAGAAATTGACCAGACAGGCCTGAGGCGGTCTGGTGTCTCCGCTCAAATCCGTCCAGATTGTCATCAGCCTGTCGGGAATTGGCGGCCAGGGCGTTCCGGTGACCGGGTGGCGATCCTGATATCGGTAGCCCGCCTTGTCGGCGACCCATCCGAGTTCACCGCAATTGGTCATCCTGACGCTCAGCGGCTTGCCGGTTCGCGGCATTTCCGGGCGATAGAGTGGCGCTTGGCCAACCACCGCCCGGAGATCTTGCACCAGCAACTCTTGCTCGCCCCGGTCAAGATGACCGGGGATGTGGCGTACCCCTTTGGGCAGGACGAGCATTGGCAGCTTTCCTGAACCGGCAGCCGTTCAGGCCGTTTCGATATCGGGAATGCGCAGCACCTGACCCGGATAGATCTTGTCGGGATCTGACAGCATCGGCTTGTTGGCTTCGAAAATCACCGTGTATTTCGACCCCTTGCCCTTGCCATAGGCGGCTTCGGCAACTTTCCAGAGGTTGTCGCCCTTCTTGACGGTGTGAAATTTCGGATCTTTTGCGGGGGTGGAGGCCTTGACCAGTTCAGTCATGTCGGCGCTACCGAGTGACAGACCGGACTCAGGAATCACCACCTTGAGCTCGGATGCCTCGACCTTGGATATGCCGAGCGTATTGCCGACCGCGACAATGGCCTTCTCGAAAATCGACTGGTCTTCGACAACGCCGGACAACACGATCTTGTCGCCATCGACTTTCACGTCGACCTTGTCAGTTCCCAAACCGTGCGAATCGAGTTCTTTCTTGACTGCTTCGGCTTCCGGCGCGTCATCATCGCCGCCAATGCCGAGCTTCTTGCCAGCTGATTTGATGAAATCAAAAATGCCCATTTGTGATCGTCTCCCTCAATGGTTCAACTCTCACATAAGCATGGCCGGCCCGGACTGCCAATCAAAAAGCTGGCGCCAATCTACTCGTCCTGCACCTTGCCGCGGGCTTTCTTGATTGTAGACCTGCCCGATTTGGCCGCAAGCCGGCGCTCCACCGATCCCCTTGTAGGCTTCGTCTTGCGTCTGGGCGGCGGCGGCGGTTCCGAAGCCTGATCGATCAGTTCGACCAGCCTTTCGCGCGCATCCGCGCGGTTGCGTTCCTGGGTCCTGAACCGGTTTGCCTCGATGATGATGACGCCGTCCTTGGACACACGGCTGCCACCGAGCCTGAGGGCGTTTGTCTTGACCCGTTCGGGCAGCGAAGGCGAGTTGCGAATATCAAACCTCAACTGCACCGCGGTGGCGACCTTGTTGACATTCTGGCCGCCCGGACCGGAGGCGCGGATGAAACTCTCGCTGAGTTCCCATGCGGCAATCACAATGCCCCGCGCAGCATGCAGAGGCATGGCGCTCATGGTGCTGTTTTCCAGAACAGGATATCACCCTCCTGCTTGCGGCTGATCGCCGGAACCCGCGCTGCTTCCGCCGGATGTCCCGCAACAAGCAGCACCAGCGGCTTTTCATTGTCTGGCCTGCCGCAGATCTGGTTGAGGAAACCCATCGGCGACGGTGTATGGGTCAGCGTCGCAAGTCCGGCTGAATGCAAGCTGGCGATCAGCAGGCCGATGGCGATGGAAACCGATTCGGGAACATAATAGTGCTTGACCTTGCGGCCCTGTGCATCGATGCCCCAACGTTGGGCGAAGATGGCGATCAGCCAGGGCGCGGTCTCCAGGAACGGTTTGTCCCAGTCGGTGCCCAGATGCGCCAATGCGCCAAGCCACTCTTCGCCGGCCTTGCCGCTATAAAACGCCCGCTCTTCTTCTTCGGCAGCAATCCTGATGGCGCGTTTCGTTGCCGGATCGCCGATGGCGACAAAGCTCCAGGGTTGCTGGTTTGCGCCTGACGGTGCGGTCGCGGCCGTGCGGATCGCCAGCCTGATGACCTCCGGATCGACAGGATCCGCGGAGAAATCCCGCACCGTGCGGCGGGCTTGCATCAGTTCGAAAAAGGCTTTCGCTTCGCGGAGCATGTCCGCATCCGTCTTGCGGGACAAAGCAAGTTCCATTGTCTCGACTGTTTTGGTCACGGTACGGATCTCCTGCGGCAATAGGGCTGTCAGAAAATGCGCGACCGACCCCGTTGGGTCAACGGGGCCGGTCGAAGATCCGGGGTGGCAAATTCGCCTTCTTATTCCGCCGCAGCCTTGAACCCGGGGGCTGCGTCCAGCACCGACCCGTCTACATGCGATTCGAATTTGGCGAAATTGTCGATGAACATGCTGACCAGGCGACTGGCGGATGCATCGTAAGCGGGCTTGTCGGCCCAGGTTGAGCGAGGATCGAGAATGGTTCCATCGACGCCCTCGACCGCCACCGGCACTGCGAAACCGAAATTCGCGTCAGTGCGGAAATCCGCAGTCTCCAGTGACCCGTCCAGAGCTGATGACAGCAGTGCCCGGGTCGCCTTGATCGGCATGCGCTGGCCCTGGCCATAGGCGCCGCCGGTCCAGCCGGTGTTGACCAGCCAGCAATTGACATTGTGGTCGCTGATCAGGCGGCGCAACAGGTTGCCATACTCCGACGGGTGGCGCGGCATGAATGGTGCGCCAAAGCAGGTCGAGAAGGTAGCTTCGGGTTCGGTGACGCCCTTCTCCGTGCCGGCGACCTTTGCGGTGTAGCCGGACAGGAAATGATACATTGCCTGTTCCGGCGTCAGCCGGGCGATCGGAGGCATGACGCCAAAGGCATCGGCGGTCAGCATGATGATGTTCTTCGGATGACCCGAAATTCCGGTGTCGCTGGCATTCGGGATATAATGCAGCGGATAGGCGCAACGGGTATTTTCAGTCAGCGAACCGTCATGGAAATCGGGAACCCGGTGCTCATTGAGCACGACGTTTTCGAGAACCGTGCCGAAACGTTCGGTGGTGCCGAAGATTTCGGGCTCGGCTTCGCGCGACAGACGGATGGTCTTGGCATAACAGCCGCCTTCGAAGTTGAACACGCCATGCTCGCCCCAGCCATGTTCGTCGTCGCCAATCAGGGTGCGCCTGGGATCAGCCGAGAGCGTGGTCTTGCCGGTGCCGGACAGGCCGAAAAATACCGCGGTGTCGCCATCGGGACCGACATTGGCCGAACAGTGCATCGGCATCACACCCCTGGCGGGCAGCAGGTAGTTGAGTGCTGTGAACACCGATTTCTTCATTTCGCCGGCATAGGAGGTGCCCCCGATCAGCACCAGACCCTGTTCCAGATTGACCGCGATCACGGTCTCGCTGCGGCAGCCATGCCGGGCCGGATCAGCGCGGAACGAGGGCAGGTTGATGATTGTCAGTTGCGGCACGAAATCCGCCAGCATCGAGCGGTCGGGCCGGATCAGCAGGTTGCGGATGAAAAGGGCGTGCCAGGCATATTCCGTGATGATCCGGGACTTGAGTGCGTAGTCCCGGTCGGCACCACCGATCAGATCCTGAACGAACAGATCCTGATCCTTTGCATGCGCCACCATGTCGGCGTGCAACACGTCAAAGGCCTCCGGCGACATTGGTTTGTTGTTGTCCCACCAGATCTGGCTGTCGGTCGATGCATCGCGGACAATATACTTGTCCTTGGCGGACCTGCCGGTGTGCAGGCCGGTCAGCGCCCTGAGTGCGCCATGCGCCGTCAGAGTGGCCTCGCCCCGCGCCACGGCGAGTTCGACCAGTTCGGCTTCACCGGTATTGTATCGCACCTGGCCAGTGGTATCGAGGCCAACAAGACCTATTTCAGCCGAGGGATTACGCACTCCCAAATCCTCACTCATTTCGGATTCCTTTTTGCTCAGGCGCATGACAGGTTCAAATTTGGCCGGAACATAGGGTCGGGAAATTTAAAAAACAACAAGCAATTCGTTGAATACTTAATGAAATCAAAGTATTAATCGATTTAAAAAGTCGAGTATCCGTTTTAATCGGTTCAATTGACATTTGCAGCCGGGCCAGCCGGACTTTGATCCGGCAATGAGAGAATGACACCGCCGCGGATCTGTGCCACATTTTGTTCTCACTTTATCCTCATGGACGTGGCGGCGGGACCCGGCGAGGACGCGATAACGCGGCTGACCCGGGATAGCGGGGGCACTTCCCTGAAGGGTGCTTGATCATGATGGAGACGACAGACATGCAGACAATCGCGCTCGTCGACGACGACCGCAATATCCTTACCTCGGTTTCGATTGCACTCGAAGCTGAAGGGTATCGTGTTGAAACTTACACCGATGGCGCCTCCGCACTGGATGGACTGCTGGCGCGTCCTCCGCAACTGGCCATTTTCGATATCAAGATGCCGCGCATGGACGGCATGGAGTTGCTGCGCCGCATGCGCCAGAAATCGGACATTCCGGTGATCTTCCTGACATCGAAGGACGAAGAGATCGACGAATTGTTCGGTCTCAAGATGGGTGCGGATGATTTTATCACCAAACCGTTTTCCCAGCGGCTTCTGGTCGAACGGGTCAAGGCTGTGCTGCGCCGCGCCGCCAACCGGGAAGTGACGGCCACGCCTGGCCGCGCCGCCACCGCGCCGACAAAATCGCTCGAGCGCGGCAATCTGGTCATGGACCAGGAACGCCATACCTGTACCTGGAAGAACGAACCGGTGACGCTGACGGTCACCGAATTCCTGATTCTGCAGTCACTGGCGCAGCGCCCCGGCGTGGTCAAAAGCCGTGATGCGCTGATGGACGCCGCTTACGATGAGCAGGTCTATGTTGATGACCGGACCATCGACAGTCATATCAAGCGATTGCGCAAGAAGTTCAAAATGGTCGATGATGATTTTGACATGATCGAAACCCTTTACGGGGTCGGGTACCGGTTCAGGGAAGCGGCATGATCGCCGCTTCTGCTCTTTCTGGTTCCTGATGTGGCGAAAGCGGCATGACGGCTGAAACCGAGGACAATGCGGGCGGCGAGGACGAAGTCTCCGTCAAGCCGCGCTGGTCGAAAGGCTGGATCCATCCGGTGACTTTGGTGCGCCGGATGTTCGGCAACCTGATTTTTTCAAGCCTGACCCGCCGCATCCTGTTTCTCAACCTGGCAGCGCTGATCGTGCTGGTCTCGGGGATCATGTATCTCAACCAGTTCCGGGAAGGCCTGATCGATGCCCGCGTTGAAAGCCTCCTGACCCAGGGTGAGATCATCGCCGGCGCCGTCGCGGCTTCAGCCACGGTCGACACAAATTCGATCACCATTGACCCCGAGAAACTGCTTGAATTGCAGGCCGGCCAGAGCATTTCACCGACCAATTCCAACGAGAACCTTGATTTTCCGATCAATCCGGAGCGCGTTGCTCCCGTACTCCGGCGGTTGATCTCGCCAACGCGTACGCGCGCCCGCATCTATGACGATGACGCCAGTCTGATCCTGGATTCGCGGTATCTGTACAGCAGCGGGCAGGTACTGCGCTATGATCTCCCCCCGGCTGAAACCGGGCCGGCCGATTTGACCGAAACCTTGACGACCTGGTTCAACCGGTTCTTTCAGCGTCGCGACCTGCCGCTCTACCGTGAACCGCCGGGCGCCGATGGATCAATCTATCCCGAGGTGATGAATGCCCTGACCGGCGGACGCGGTGCGGTGGTGCGGATGACGGAGAAGGGTGAACTGATCGTCTCGGTCGCCGTCCCGGTCCAGCGGTTCCGGGCGGTCCTGGGAGTTCTGCTTCTGTCCACGCAGGCCGGTGATATCGACAAGATCGTTCATGCCGAGCGGATGGCGATCTTCCGGGTGTTTGGTGTTGCCGCCATGGTCACCATCGTCTTGTCGCTGCTGCTCGCCAGCACCATAGCCACGCCTCTCAGACGCCTGTCGGCGGCTGCGGTCCGGGTGCGCCGCGGCGTCAGGGCGCGAGAAGAGATTCCGGATTTTTCAGACCGGCAGGACGAGATCGGCAATCTTTCGGTTGCGCTTCGCGACATGACCAATGCGCTCTATGACCGGATTGCCGCGATCGAGAGTTTTGCCGCTGATGTCAGTCACGAACTGAAGAACCCTCTCACCTCGTTGCGCAGTGCGGTCGAAACCCTGCCGCTCGCCCGCAATGAACATTCCCGCAAGCGCCTGATGGATGTCATACAGCACGATGTCCGCCGCATGGATCGCCTGATCAGCGACATCTCCGACGCGTCGCGGCTTGATGCCGAACTGGCCCGTCAGGACGGAGTCGCGGTGGACATGAAGAAGCTGCTCAGCGAACTTGTGGAGATCGCCAGGCAGATTCGCGCCGGTGCCAAGGTTGTCGCGATCGAGTTGAAGATCGACAGTCGCAATGCACCCAACTCCGCGTTTTCCGTGCTTGGTCATGATCTCAGGCTGGGACAGGTCGTCACCAATCTCATCGAGAACGCCCGTTCTTTCGTGCCCGAGACCGGAGGCCGCATCAATATCCGGCTTGGCCGCCGACGCGGAATGGTTCAGATCATGATCGAAGACAACGGCCCAGGAATTCGCGCCGAAGACATCGAACGCGTGTTCGAGCGGTTTTACACCGACCGTCCGGACGGGGAGGATTTCGGACAGAACTCCGGTCTCGGCCTGTCCATTAGCCGCCAGATCATCGAGGCCCATGGCGGTCACCTGACGGCGGAAAATATTCCGGGCAATGAGGATGGCAAATGGGCCGGCGCCCGCTTCATCATTGAACTTCCCGCCGAACGGCCATGACGGAGCGGGCCGTTGCAGCCGGGGACTGCATTCATGCAACCGCGATTGTTGTCGGGTCGTGCGGCATGTTGTTTGTCGGGCCTTCGGGGTCGGGCAAAAGCCGCACCGCGTTTGCCTGCCTCAATGCAGCGCTCGCCCGAGGGTGGAACGCGGCGTTGATCGCTGATGATCAAACTGCCCTGACGGTCACCGGAGGTCGCTGCATTGCGTCCTGCCCCGAGCCGATCCGCGGCTTGCTGGAACTGCGCGGCACCGGCATCGTCACGTTGCCAGCGCTTGGCCGGGCGGTCATGGATATCGTGATAGCCCCGACCGTGCCGTCGGGCGCAACCCGGCTTCCACCCGAAGCTGAAACCTTTTCGTGCAATGGAATACGACTGCCACTCATGCGTCTGTGGCCCGATGGCCCGGTCGATCCGCTTTCCTGCATTCGCGCGGCGAGGCCGGAGCTGTTTTTGGCCCGATGAGCGGCCTGAGGGACGGAATTGCTGCAATTGTGATGTTTTTTGGCTTGAACTTCGCCTGCTTCTGTCCAAGATGAAAACCGAAACAGTTCGCAACTGCGAAACAATCAGCATGGCCTGGTGACAAATCGGCTGGGCGGTATGCTGCTGGAGGCAAAATGATCGGATTGGTGCTTGTCACCCATGGCAAGCTCGCGGAAGAATTCCGGCATGCGCTTGAGCATGTGGTCGGACCGCAAACCGCCCTGGAAACAGTCTGCATCGGGCCCGAGGATGACATGGACCAGCGTCGGCTCGATATTGTCGGCGCGGTGTCTCGCGTCGAAAGTGGTCATGGCGTCATCATTCTGACCGACATGTTTGGCGGAACGCCGTCCAACCTGTCCATATCGGTGATGGATCCGGGGCGGATTGAAGTCATTGCCGGAGTCAATCTGCCGATGCTGATCAAACTGGCAGGGGTTCGCGGCTCCAATGACATGCAAAAAGCCCTTGCTGACGCTCAGGATGCGGGTCGCAAGTACATAAATGTCGCAAGCCGCCTGCTGACCGGCAAGTAATGACTGGTTCTTCCGTGAAATCCAGATCCTTCGAGATCGTCAACAAGCGTGGCCTGCACGCACGGGCTTCGGCCCGGTTCGTTCAGACCGTCGAGGGCTATGACGCCACGGTGCGTGTGACGCGCGAAGGCTCCACTGTCGGCGGAACCTCGATCATGGGATTGATGATGCTGGCTGCCAGCCCGGGATGCTCGATTGCGGTCGAGGCTGAAGGCCGCCAGGCCGACGATGTCCTCGATGCCCTCGGGGCATTGATCGCCAGCCGATTCGGTGAAGAAGCTTGAATATTCTCACATAAAGACATCTTTATATCATGTTGCCAGCATGGCCGTTTCCTGCTATGGCAGCGCCCATGCAATCCAGCCTGTCCTGTCTGGATCTCAAAACCTTTGGGAAAACAATATGACTGACACTCAAGACTACGTCGTAGCCAATATCGAGCTGGCCGATTTTGGCCGCAAGGAGCTTGATATCGCCGAAACCGAAATGCCCGGCCTGATGTCCTTGCGCGAAGAATACGGATCAGTACAGCCGCTCAAGGGCGCCCGCATCGTCGGTTCGCTGCATATGACCATTCAGACCGCAGTGTTGATCGAAACACTGGCTGCGTTGGGCGCCGATGTGCGTTGGGCGTCGTGCAACATCTTCTCCACCCAGGACCATGCGGCTGCGGCCATTGCCAAAAGTGGAATTCCGGTGTTTGCGGTCAAGGGTCAGTCCCTTGTCGAACATTGGGACTATCTGGACCGCTCGTTCATGTTCCCCGAAGGCGCGAACATGATCCTCGACGATGGTGGCGACGCCACCCTGTACGTTCTGTTGGGCGCACGGGTTGAGGCCGGCGAGACCGATCTGATCGAAGTCCCGACGTCCGAGGAAGAAGAAGCGATTTTTGCCCAGATCAAGAAGCGCATGAAGCAGAGCCCCGGCTGGTTCACCAAGACTCTTGGCGACATCAAGGGCGTTTCGGAAGAAACCACCACCGGCGTGCATCGTCTCTACGACCTGCAGAAGAAGGGCCTGCTGCCTTTCCCGGCTTTCAACGTCAACGATTCCGTCACCAAGTCGAAGTTCGACAACAAGTACGGTTGCAAGGAAAGCCTCGTCGACGGCATCCGCCGCGCCACCGACACCATGATGGCCGGCAAGGTCGCTGTTGTCTGCGGCTATGGTGATGTCGGCAAGGGCTCTGCGGCGTCCCTGCGTGGCGCCGGTGCGCGCGTCAAGGTCACCGAAGTTGACCCGATCTGCGCCTTGCAGGCGGCAATGGACGGTTTTGAAGTGGTCACCCTGGAAGATGTGGTCAAGTCGGCCGACATCTTCGTCACCACCACCGGCAACAAGGACGTGATCCGGATCGAGCATATGCGCGAGATGAAGGACATGGCCATTGTCGGCAACATCGGCCACTTTGACAACGAGATCCAGGTAGCCGCGCTGAAAAACCACAAATGGACCAACATCAAGGATCAGGTGGACATGATCGAGATGCCCTCGGGCAGCCGCATGATTCTGCTGAGCCAGGGCCGCTTGCTCAATCTGGGCAACGCCACCGGTCACCCGAGCTTTGTCATGTCGGCATCGTTTACCAACCAGGTGCTGGCGCAGATCGAACTCTGGACCAAGGGCGATCAGTACCAGAATCAGGTTTATGTGTTGCCCAAGCACCTTGATGAAAAGGTTGCACGTCTGCACCTGGACAAGATTGGCGCCAAATTGACCCAGCTGCAGACCGATCAGGCCGATTATATCGGTGTACCGGTTGAAGGCCCGTTCAAGCCGGAACACTACAGGTACTAGTTTTTAACTGGATACCCACAACATATTGAAACCGCATCCTTGACAACAAGGATGCGGTTTCTTTTTGCGCGTCTTGCCCTTCACCGTGATTCGCGAAGCAGGTATGTTTTCTTCCATTGATTCGTTTTGCGTTGTGGCGGCGCGAACAACGGATTGGCGATGTCTTGTCAAACAGACGACGAGGGGACGAAGACATGCCGGTGAAGAGAGATTCACGCGGGCGCGACAGGTTAACCGGATTCAGACGGGCAATGGCCTGCGACCTCGTTGCATTCCGACGAAAAATACTGACCGGAACAGCCTTGCTCACTGGTTGTCTCGTTGTTCCGGCCGGTTCGGCGCTGGCTCAGGCGGACGCCGCTGGCGGTTTGTCGGTCTCCTCTCTTGAAGTGGTGAATTTCGCCATGGTCATAGGCGCCATTTCGGCAGCCATGATCTCGGCCATCTGGCTTATCCGCGAGCGCGGCAAGATCGACCTCGAAAACGCCGGACTGCGCACAGCCCTGGCTGACGCCAATGCAAAGCTCTCCAGACATCAGGCCCTGATCATCGACCGGGATCGCCAGATCGTGGTGTGGGACGGCGTGGGATTGCCCGCGGAAATCCTGGGAAATCTGGCTGCCGAAACCGGAGCGCCCCAGAAAACGAGCGAATTCCTGGCCTTTGGCCGATGGCTGGAGCCAAGATCCGCTGCCAGCATAGATGACGCAATCGACAAGCTGCGCGCCCAGGCCGAGCGCTTCGATCTGATCGTGGAAACAGTTCGGGGCCATGTCATCGAGGCGCAGGGCAGGGTTTCGGGCGGTCGTGCCTTTGTCCGCTTTGTCACCCTGTCAAACGTTCGTGCCGAACTGGCCAAACTCAAGACCGAACGCAACCGGTTGCTGGCCTCGCTTGATACATTCCAGTCATTGCTGGATGTGATTGACATGCCGGTGTGGCTGCGCGGTCCGGATGCAAATCTGATCTGGGTCAACAACGCTTACACGCGCGCCGTCGAGGGTGAGGATCGCCAGGACGTGTTGTCCCGCGGCATGGAGCTGCTGGGAACCGCGGCGCGTGAACGGGTTCGTGCGGCAGTGACGCCCGAACGCCCGTTTCTCGACAAGATTTCGACAGTCATTCACGGTCATCGCCGCTTTCTTGAAGTTGCCGACGTCAAGACGCCATCCGGCAATGCGGGACTGGCGCTGGATGTATCGATTGAAGAGGATCTGCGCGAAGAGTTGCGGCGCACCATTCAAAGCCATGCGGAAACGCTCGATCATCTGGCGACACCGGTGGCCATTTTCGATCGCGATCAGCGGCTTCAGTTTCACAATCAGGCGTTCCAGCGCCTCTGGGAGCTTGATACGCCGTTTCTTGCACGCCGGCCAGACAATGGCGAGTTTCTCGAACGCCTCCGCGCCGAAGGCAAGCTGCCCGAACCGCATGCCTGGCGCGAGTGGAAGGAGCAGATCCTGTCGGCCTACCGGTCTGTGGAAACGACACCACATCTCTGGCACCTGCCGGATGGTCAGACGCTGCATGTCATTGCCAATGCCCACCCGCAAGGCGGCGTCACCTGGGTTTTCGAAAACCTGACCGAGAAGGTTGATCTCGAAACCCGCTACAATACTTTGCTGCAGGCTCAGGGCGAGACCATCGACAATCTGGCCGAAGGCGTCGCGGTGTTCGGCCCCGATGGCAAGATCCGGCTGTCAAATCCCTCATTCCGGGCGCTCTGGGGTCTCACCGAACAGCAGGTCAAGCCGGGCACGCATATCCGGCTCATCGCCGAAGCGTGCGAGCCGTCGCATCGCGAGGCTGACGGCTGGAAACTGTTCGCCGGGGCGATTACCGGTTTCGAGGATGAGCGCAGCACCGGTGAAGGCCGCATCGAACTTACCACCGGGCTCATTCTTGATTATGCCATCGTGCCGCTGCCCAACAGCCAGACCATGATCGCTTTCGTCAATGTCACTGACAGCGTCGGCGCCGAACGCATGTTGACCGAGAAAAACGAGGCATTGCGCAAGGCCGATGTGCTCAAGAACGAATTCGTCCAGCATGTGTCCTATGAATTGCGCTCGCCGCTGACCAACATCATCGGGTTCACCGAACTGCTGCGGACCCCGGATTTTGGCGAGCTCAACGAGCGCCAGTCCGAGTATCTTGATCATATTTCAACGTCGTCGTCTGTGCTGCTGACCATCGTCAATGATATTCTCGATCTGGCGACGGTGGATGCCGGAATCATGCGGCTTGAACCGGATTCAGTGAACATCGCAGGCCTCTTCGCCGAAGCCGGAGAGCAGATTTCCGACCGGCTCAAGGAAAACGGGCTTTCACTCGACATCGATATCGCCGGCGCGCCTGAAGAAATGATCGGCGATCATCAGCGGCTCAAGCAGATCCTGTTCAAATTGTTGATGAATGCCGCGAATTTTGCTCCCGACGGATCGGTTGTCCGCCTGACGTGCAAGCAGGATGAAGACGCGGTGATCTTCGCGGTGTCGGATTCCGGTCCCGGAATACCTGAAGGCGCGCGCAAGGATGTCTTCGCCCGGTTCGAAACCAACGGTCAGACCGGCCGGCGCCGCGGCGCCGGCTTGGGTCTGTCGATCGTCCAGAGCTTTGTCGGATTGCACAACGGCACCGTCGCGATTGAAGGCGGGGACAAGGACGGGGCAACCATTGTCTGCCGTTTCCCGCTTGACCGTCCACTTGCCCGCAACGCGGCCGAGTAACCTCATTGCTTCCGGCATCCATCCGCATCGAACTGGCCGATCCGGTTGCCACCGCGCTGTTTGCCGAAGACGTGGCGCTGGCCTTGAAACAGGGCGACTGCCTGTGCCTGTCAGGCGAACTTGGCGCCGGAAAATCCACCTTTGCCCGGGCGCTGATCCGCGCGATTGCCGATGATCCCGAGCTCGATGTGCCGAGCCCGACCTTTACGCTGATGCAGTGCTACCAGTTGCGCCTGCCCGTTGCCCATCTCGATCTCTACAGGATCGGATCGCCGGATGAACTCGACGAACTGGGTCTCGACGATGCGCTTGCCGAAGGCGCTGCACTGATAGAGTGGCCGGAAAAGGCGCTGGAGCGTTTGCCGGAAGACCGGATCATGATGCGCTTTGATGGTCTGGGTGACAGCCGCACCGTGACAATTGCCGCACCGACTGCCTTTCGTGCCCGGCTGGAGCGGTCTCGTGCTGCCCGCGCTTTTCTTCTCCAAGCCGGCCTCGGTATGGCCGCCCGCCGTTACTTGCAGGGCGATGCCTCGTCACGCAGCTACGAGACCATCCGCCTGTCCGGGCGTGACACGGTGATCCTGATGAATGCGCCGCATCAGCCCGACGGACCACCAATCCGAGACGGTCTGCCCTATTCGCGGATTGCCCATCTGGCCGAGGACGTTGTTGCCTTTGTGGCCATCGCCAACTGGCTTCGTGCTGAGGGCCTCGCCGCGCCGGAAATACTGGCCGAGGATCTGGATCAGGGCTTTCTGCTGGTCGAACATCTCGGCGCTGGCAACTTTCTCGATGACGAAGGTCGCCCCGATCCTGACCACTACCGGGTGGCGATCGATTGCCTCGCGCTCCTGCACTCAAAAGACCCGCCCCGGACCCTCTCCGTCAGCGGGCGCCAGCATAGTGTGCCGGCTTATGATCACCGGGCGATGCAGATCGAAGTCGAGCTTCTGACCGACTGGTATCTACCCTGGCGGCGTGGCGGCCCTGTCCCCGACAGCGAGCGCGAAAGCTATCTTGATGTCTGGCGGACCCTGTTTGCGCGGCTGGACAATGCGGAAACATCGATTGTTTTGCGCGATTACCATTCGCCCAATCTGATCTGGCGGGAAGACAGGTCGGGTTTGGACCGGCTCGGCATTATCGATTTTCAGGATGCGATGATCGGACCGTCAGCCTATGATGTCGCTTCGTTGTGTCAGGACGCCCGGGTAACAATCCCGCAGGTTCTTGCCGACGACCTGCTCGATCACTATGTGCAGACCCGTTCCAGGCATAATCCGGAATTTGACGAAGAGATGTTCCGCGAAGCCTATGCGATCATGGCGGCTCAGCGCGCCGCCAAAATTCTCGGGATATTCGTGCGCCTCAAGCAGCGCGATGGAAAATCCGGATATCTGGTTCATTTGCCCCGGATCGAAGCCTATATCGCGGCCTCTCTTGCTCATCCGGTGCTGCAACCCTTGCGCTTCTGGTTTGCAAAGGCTGGTATTGGCCAAAGCGAATCATAAACCGGAACGCCAGACCGATGCCCATCACATCCGCCATGATCCTTGCCGCGGGGCTTGGCACACGCATGCGACCGATCACCGACACGCTGCCCAAACCGCTGGTCGAAGTGGCGGGCAAGCCGCTGATTGCCTATGGGCTTGAGGCGCTTGCCCGGCTCGGCGTCAACCGCATCATTGTCAATGTGCATTACCTCGCGCCGCTGCTGATCGACTGGTTGTCCGCCCGGCCCGGCGCGGAAATCCTGATATCGGACGAAACCGAAGAACTTCTTGATTCCGGTGGTGGCATTTTCAAGGCACTGCCAATGCTGGGAACCGATCCGCTCCTGGTCCTCAACGCCGACACGTTCTGGATTGAAGATCCTGCCGCCGGGCGCGACAATTTGGCTGTGATGGCTGATCGTTTCGATTCCGAATCAATGGATATCCTGTTGATGACCGCGCGGCTTGACCAGGCCACCGGCCACACCGGAGCCGGTGATTTTACATCCGACCCGGACGGACGGCTGAGCCGCTACAACAATACCGGTGAACCGGTCATCTATGCCGGCGCCATCATCCTGCATCCGCGGATTTTTGATGGGATCACCGATTCGAAATTCTCACTCAACCGGTGTTTTGATCAGGCCGCCAGCGCCGGACGCCTGTTTGGCGCGCCGATGCAGGGCCATTGGCTCACAGTCGGAACGCCCGAAGCAATCGGCGAGGCGGAATCGGCCATGTCTGCCTATCTGGGCAGCCGGACCACCGGCGCAGGCGAACAGGGACAGTGACCCGGTCCGCACCCAGAATTCTGAGCATTCCGCCCGGCGCAGCATTCCTGCGCACGCTGGCCGAGACGATTCTGTCTGGCGAACTGGTTCCCGGCTTCGCCTACAATGCCGCAAATCCGCTATCGCTCGCCGGAGCCACGGTATTCGTTCCCACCCGTCGCGCCGCCAGGGCATTGCGCTCGGAACTGACCGATCTGATCGGCAAGGGATCGGCGATCCTCCCGGCGATCCGCGCATTGGGCGAAACCGATGATGACGCCGGGTTTTTCGAGTCCGCCGATCCCGAAACCCTGGCGCTCAAACCGCCGATTCCCCAGATAGCAGCCACCCTGCGCCTTGCCGATCTGGTGCTGGCCTGGAAACAGGCCCTGCCGCAGACGGTCCGTGACCATCTTGACGGGATGCCGCTGGTTGCGCCCGCCAATCCGGCTGATGCGATCTGGCTTGGCCGGTCGCTGTTCGAGCTGATCCAGGCGGTGGAAACCGAAGAATGCGATTTCGCCGGCCTCGATACCGTCGTTGCCGGGGATTTGCAGCAGTGGTGGCAACTCACCAGCGAGTTTCTCAAGATCGCCAGGGAATTCTGGCCTGCGCTGCTCGATGAAATATCCCGGTCAAGCCCGGCTCGCCATCACAACGCAATGATTGACGTGTTCACGCGCGGGCTTGCCGCAGCACCTGCCAATCGCCCCGTCATCGTCGCCGGGTCCACCGGCACCAGGCCATCGACCGCCCGGTTGATTGCCACAGTGGCAGGCCTTGAACAGGGCGCCGTGGTGTTGCCCGGGCTCGATCACGCCATGCGACCATCCCATTGGCAGGCCCTGTCGAAGGCGGCAACCAACTTCACATCGCCGGACGGCCGGGTTCAGGTTGACGTGGCCATCCGCAGCCACCCGCAATATGGCTTGCTCCATCTGCTTCAAAGTTCGGGTTCGGATGCCGGGCAGGTCGATGAGATACCCGACATCGGCCGGATCTCTCCCGCACTTGAAGCCCGCAGGGCCATCGTTTCCGCTGCGTTGCTGCCGGCAGCCACGACCGAGGCCTGGGGCGAACCGGGATTTCTGCCCGATGCTTCGGAGATCAGCCGCGGACTGGAACATGTCAGTCTGATCGAGGCCGCCAACGAGCGGGAGGAAGCCTCGGCCCTCGCCGCAGCCATGCGCCGCGCGCTTGAGCCGCGCCCGGATGTGCCGGAGCCGACCACGGCGCTGGTTACGCCTGATCGCAATCTTGCCCGCAGGGTTGTCATCGAACTTGGCAGGTTCGGAATCGAGGCCAATGATTCGGGCGGCATCCCGCTGGCTTCCAGCCCGCAGGGTGGGCTGGCGCGACTGGCAGTGCAGGTGGCGTTTGGCCCGGGTGATGCGGTGGCGATCGCGGCCCTGATCAAGCATCCCCTGGCGCGCTTTGGACTCACGCGGCAACAAGCCCGGGCGGGCGCAGGCCTGGTTGAGCGGATTGCCTTGCGTGGCGGCAGCGGTGATGCCGACATTGACGATCTCCCGGTCCTGGTGAGTGAGCGCCAATCCCGGCGGCTCGATCGTCATGCCCCGCACTGGCTTACCCGGATCACCGATCAGCAGGCGGATCAGGCTTGCG